>Ga0209906_100209_pt1 | contig 50450 bp, 40 predicted proteins | sample FECB24metaG_FD_188303 | JGI IMG/M metagenome (GOLD analysis project Ga0209906, IMG submission 188303) | Cyanobacterial communities from the Joint Genome Institute, California, USA from Joint Genome Institute, California, USA - FECB-24 metaG... ... | reverse complement strand
GTTTGTGGTCAAAACGATGCCCGACTGCGCGCACCGCCGACGTTGCTGCCCCGCATTATCGCAGACCCTGGACCGAAGCCGTAGGTCCTTGGTTTACGCAAGGGCCGGGACTTTGAGGCCTTGCGGTCGAGCCTTTCGGCCTTCTCCGCAATCTCCCACCTCGCCGACCGGACGAGGCAATCCCGCACGCCGCCCTTCCCCTTTGGTCAGCCCGGTGGCCACCCAAGCCCTCCAGGGAAGAGCGGGGTGAATATGCGGGAGGGCGAGAGGGGTGTGGATGGAAAAAGTTGCGCGAGGATCACTCGGCACAGGGAAGAGTAAAAGATATCAATGGCTTAGATGAAGGCAAGGTTTTGGGAATCCCAACAGCGGGCAAAATCGGTCCACGAGGATGGCGAGTTCTGCACGCGACGCGGAGGCCCCCTCCACCACCTTCGGCGGTCCCCCTCCCCCGCTTCGCAGGGGAGGATCCGCAGCTTCACCATTGCACTTGGACGATTCAGAATTGAGCGCGGGATCCTCCTCCGTTTACGGGGGAGGGGGACCGCCGAAGGCGGGGGAGGGGGCCATCTGCGATTGCCATGCGTCGCGGGGGGAGACAGAGCGCATTCACGGCCTGTCGGCAAACACATGCGGATGCGTTGTCGAGAACGTCTCCAGCTCGACCATCACGGAATCGATGTGCGCGGCCATGGCGGCGCGGGCAGCGTCCGGGTCGCCGGCCCGGATCGCGTCGACGATCGCGCGATGCTCCACGAACGTATCGGCGTGGCGGCGCGGCGAGATCAGCAGCCGGCGCACGCGGTCGAGCATCAGCCGGGCGCTCTCGACGATGGCCCTCACGCGGCGATAACCAACGGACGAAATCAGCATATCGTGGAAGGCCAGGTCGAGCTCATGGAAGCCGATGCGGTCATCCGCCTGGATCGCGGCCTGCTGGTAGCGGAGGCTGCGGTCGAGTTCCGCAAGAAGCGGCAGGTTCTGCCTGCTCGCCAGGCGGGCGACTGATTCCGCCTCGAGCGCACGGCGCAGGAACATGTTCTCATGCGCATCGGAGAGCCGGATCAGCGAAACCGTCGAGCCGCTCTGTGGCTTGATGTCGACCAGGCCTTCCGCCTTCAGGCGGTTCAGCGCCTCCGACACCGGAAAGCGCGAGACGCCGAACCGCGCCGTCAGTTCCGCCTTGTCCAGCACCGCCCCCGGCGCGATCTCCAGCGACACGATCGCCTCGCGCAGGGCCTCGACGATCCGGTCGGTCGCGCCGGCATTGGATCGAGCTTCGATCCGTGGCGTCCGTTCTTCAAGCACGCTCGCCGCCTTCTCTGTCTTTGGCTCGTCCGCTGCTCTCACGCAGATTCAGTCTTGCTTTACATGCTAGCATGTCAGTATCATGATTCAATCCGCAAATGCGACGGCATCATACCAAGATCGCACCGGAATGGAGCCCATGCCAAACGACCAAGCCATCGCAAGGACGTTGATGCTTTCTGCCGACGACAATGTTGTCATCGCTGCGGAAAAGATCGAGGCGGGCGCTCGAGTTCTCGACCGCGTCAACGCGCAGGCGCGCATCCCTTTCGGGCACAAGATGGCGGCGATGCCGATCGCGGAAGGTGATCCGATCCGAAAATTCGGCCAGATCATCGGCTTTGCCAAGGGGCCAATCGCGGCGGGCGACTGGGTGCACGAGCACAATGTCACCCTGCACGATTTCGAGCGCGACTATCAGTATTCGGTCGACGCGCGGCCCGAAAACATTCTTCCGGTCGAGGAGCAGGCAACGTTCCAGGGCTTCCGCCGGCCCAACGGACGCGCCGGAACGCGGAACTATCTTGGCATCCTGACCAGCGTGAACTGCTCCGCCTCGGTTGCCCGTTTCATGGCGGAAGCCGCGATGCGCTCCGGCATGCTGGACGCGTTCCCGAATGTCGACGGCGTCGTATCGTTTACCCACGGCACCGGCTGCGGCATGGCGGGTTCGGGCGAAGGCTACGACATCCTGCAGCGCACACAGTGGGGCTATGCGGGCAATCCGAATCTCGGCGCGGTGCTGCTGGTCGGGCTTGGCTGCGAAGTGTTCCAGATCGGCCGGATGAAAAGCACCTACGGCCTGTCCGAAGGCGAGACCTTCCGCACGATGACGATTCAGGACTCGGGCGGCACGCGCAAGACGATCGAGCAGGGGCTGGCGCGGATCGCCGAGATGCTGCCGGTGGTGAACGCTGCGCAGCGCGAGACGCTGCCTGCGTCGCAGATCACACTGGCGCTGCAATGCGGCGGTTCGGACGGCTACTCCGGCATCACCGCGAACCCTGCGCTCGGCGTCGCGGCCGACATTCTGGTCAAGAACGGTGGCACCGCGATCTTGTCCGAGACGCCTGAAATCTACGGCGCGGAGCATCTGCTGACCCGCCGGGCCAAGAACCGCGCGGTTGGCGAGAAGCTGGTCGAGCGGATCCACTGGTGGGAGGAATACACCGCCCGCAATGGCGGCGAGATGAACAACAACCCCTCGCCCGGCAACAAGGCCGGCGGGTTGACCACGATCCTGGAAAAGTCGCTGGGCGCCGCCGCCAAGGGCGGATCGACAACGCTGAACGCCGTCTATGAATATGCGGAGCCGGTGACCGAGAAGGGCTTCGTCTTCATGGACACGCCGGGCTACGACCCGGTGTCGGCGACCGGCCAGGTGGCCGGCGGCGCCAACATCATCTGCTTCACCACGGGCCGGGGCTCCGCCTATGGCTGCAAGCCGGCGCCCTCGATCAAGCTCGCGACCAACACGCCGATGTATGAGCGGATGGTCGAGGACATGGACATCAACTGCGGCGATATCCTCGACGGCGTCAGCGTCCAGGACAAGGGCAGGCAGATCTTCGACGAGATCCTCGCCGTCGCGTCGGGCAAGAAATCGAAGTCCGAGGAACTCGGATACGGCGACAACGAATTCGTCCCCTGGCAGATCGGAGCGGTGATGTAGCGGGAGGACGCAACGAAATCCCGTCGGGAGGAGACCGCGGGGTAAGTGCGTAACAGAAAAAACAGGCGGTGACCGCCTTTGGGAGGAAGTCATGACAAGAGTGAGTGCAAGCATTCTGGCAATCAGCGTGGCGCTCTCGGCAGGCGCCGCGTATGCGGACACGTCTGGCAAGAAGATCGCCCTGTCCAACAACTACGCCGGCAATTCCTGGCGTCAGGCGATGCTGAAAAGCTGGGACAAGGTGACCAGCAAGGCCGTCGCCGACAAGGTCGTCGCCGCCGCCGACCCCTTCACCACGGCGGAAAACCAGGTGACGGAACAGGCCGCGCAGATCCAGAACATGATCCTGCAGGGCTATGATGCGATCGTCGTCAACGCGGCATCGCCGGACGCGCTGAACGGCGCGGTGAAGGAAGCCTGCGACGCCGGCATAACCGTCGTCTCGTTCGACGGCATCGTCACCGAGCCCTGCGCCTGGCGCATCGCGGTCGACTTCAAGCAGATGGGCAAGGACCAGGTCATCTACCTGAAGGACAAGATGCCGAACGGCGGCAATCTTCTGGAAATCCGCGGACTGGCCGGCGTCTTCGTTGACGACGAGATTTCCAAGGGCATCCATGAGGGCGTGGCCGAGAACCCGCAGTTCAAGATCGTCGGCTCAGTGCACGGAGACTGGGCGCAGGACGTCGCGCAGAAGGCGGTCGCGGGCATCCTGCCGTCGCTGCCGGAAGTGGCGGCGGTGGTGACGCAGGGCGGCGACGGCTATGGCGCGGCGCAGGCGTTCAAGGCGGCGAACCGGCCGACCCCGCTGATCATCATGGGCAACCGCCAGGACGAGCTTGCCTGGTGGAAGGAGCAGAAGGACGCGTCGAAATACGAGACGATGTCGGTCTCGATCGCGCCCGGCGTCTCGACGCTGGCCTTCTGGGTGGCGCAGCAGATCCTCGACGGCAAGGACGTGCCGAAGGACCTGACCGTGCCGTTCCTGCGCATCGACCAGGACACGCTGGAAGCCAATCTCGAAATGACCGAGAAGGGCGGCGTCGCCAACACCGAATACTCGCTCGAGGACGCGCAGAAGGTGATCGCCGGAACCAAGTAGGCTACAATCCAGATGGCGGCCGCGACCTGCGGCCGCCATCGCTTGCATGGTGCCCGATGCAACAGCAGACCCTTGTTCATCTCGAAGGCGTTGCCAAGCGGTTCGGCGCGGTGCGTGCGCTGGCCAGCGTCACGCTGGAGATTCAGGCTGGCGAATGCCTTGGCCTTGTCGGCCACAATGGCGCCGGCAAATCGACGCTGATGCATATCCTGGCTGGAACGCTGGCGCCGAACGAGGGGCGAATCGTCGCCGGCGATGTCGATCTGACCGGCCGCTACGGCGTCGCAGCAGCGCACCACAACGGCGTTCGTTGCGTGTTCCAGGAACTGTCGCTCTGCCCCAACCTGTCGGTCGCGGAGAACGCCCGAATCATGAACCCCTCGCTGAAGGGTTTCGGCTGGCGGCGGCGCGCGGCGGCGCTGATCACGGACCGGCTTGATGCGATCTTTCCAGGACACGGTATCGCGGCATCGTCGATCGTCGGCGACCTGTCGATCGCCAAGCGCCAGATGGTCGAGATCGCCCGCGCCTTCGCGGTCACGGACACGCCCGCGCGCGTCGTGATCCTCGACGAGCCGACCTCCTCGCTTGACGCGACGCTGGCCGCGCAATTGCTCTCCCATGTCCGGGCGTTCTGCGCCGAGGGCGGAGCCGTCGTGCTGATCTCGCATCTGCTTGGCGAAATCCTGTCGACTGCCACCCGCATCGTCGTGATGCGCGACGGCGCGGTCGTCGCGGATCGAGCGGCAGATAAGTTCAACCGCAACTCGCTGGTCGAGGCGATGGGCAATGTGGTGCGCGAAGAGGCGCTGTCCGACCATGCCTCGCGCCGCAGCGACGCCGCGCCCCGGATCGAGGCCGCGCCAAAGCGTCAGGGCGACGGCCGCAAGCTGACCGCCCACAACGGCGAGATCGTCGGCCTTGCAGGTCTCGGCGGGCATGGCCAGACCGACATGCTGCTGCGGGTTTTCGAGGGCGCGTCCGCGCGCATCGCCGATGTCAGGGTCGACGGCTCGGTGGCGATCGTCGCCGGTGACCGGCAAAGCGACGGCATCTTCCCGCTGTGGTCAATCGAAAAGAACGCCACGATCGGCTCGCTGTCGCGCATGCTGCGCCACATGCTGATCCACCCGAACGCCGAACGCGCCATGGCAGAGGACTGGAAAGGGCGCATCGGCATCCGCACGCCCGACGTCGCCAACCGCATCCTGTCGCTGTCCGGCGGCAACCAGCAGAAGGTGCTGTTCGCACGCGCGCTCGGCTCCGACGCCGGCATCATCCTGATGGACGACCCGATGCGCGGCGTCGACATCGGCACCAAGCAGGAGGTCTACGCCATGCTGCATGCCGAGGCCGCGAAGGGCCGGACGTTCCTGTGGTACACGACCGAACTGGACGAGCTGAAACATTGCGACCATGTCTATGTCTTCCGCGACGGCCGCATCGTGCTGGACTTGCCGCGCGGCGAACTGACCGAGGAGAAGGTGCTGCAATCCTCGTTCGAGGCGGCCGCCTGAGATGGGAGGACTGACCGCCGCACATCTACGAATGGCATTGCCGGCTTTGTCGCTGGCGGTGCTGCTGGCGGCGATCTTCTGGCTGCAGCCGCGCGCGATGAGCTATGTCGGGCTGAACCTGCTGCTCAATCTCGCGCTCCCGATCGCCTTTGCCACGATCGCGCAGATGCTGGTGATTACGGTCAACGACCTCGACCTGTCGATCGGCGCGTTTGTCGGCTTTGTCGCCTGCGTCGGCGCGACCTGGCTGCGCGACGAGCCACTGTTCGGCGTCGCGGTGCTGACGGCGTCGATCGCAGCCTACGCCGCTGTCGGCGCGCTGATCCATCTGCGCAACCTGCCATCCATCGTGGTGACGCTCGGCATGTCCTTCGTCTGGCTGGGGCTGGCGGTGCTCGTGCTGCCGACGCCGGGAGGCAAGGCGCCGGACTGGCTGCGCACGCTCATGACCTTCAAGACGCCACTGCTGCCGATGACTATCTTCGCGTCGATCGCATTGGCGGCGATCGTGCATGTCGGGCTGATGCGCACCGCCTATGGCGCGGTGCTGCGCGGCGCTGGCGGCAACGCCCAGTCGGTCGAACGCGCCGGCTGGTCGCTGCTCAAGGTCAAGATGGCGATGTTCGCGCTTGCCGGCCTGTTCGGCGTCTTCGCGGGCCTGTCGCTGGTCGGCCTGACGACGTCCGGCGACGCAAACATCGCGCTGCGCTACACGCTGCTGTCGATCGCGGGCGTCATCCTCGGCGGCGGCGAATTCACCGGCGGGCGGATATCGCCGGTCGGCGCGGTGCTGGGGGCGATGACGCTGACGCTGGCCGCCTCGTTCCTGTCCTTCCTGCGGCTCGATCCGGACTGGCAGATCGGCGCGCAGGGCGCGATCCTGATCGTGGTGCTGGCCTTGCGGGTGCTGATCTCGCGCGCCGAAGCGAGGCGCGCATGATGACATCCTTCGCACGGCTGATCGAAAAGCCCTGGCTGTGGGCCTATATCGGGGCGGCGGCAATCTGGCTGGCGACGGCGATGTTCACAGGCGGCAAGGGATCGACCGAGGTGCTGACCGCGGCGCTATCCTTCGCCACGTTCTCGGTGCTGGTGGCCATCGGGCAGATGTATGTGATCACGCTCGGACCCGGCAATGTCGACCTGTCCATTCCGGCGACGATGACGCTGGCCGGTGCCGTGTCGATGAAGATCATGGATACGCAGGATGCGATGATTGCGCCGGGCCTGGCGATCGCGCTCGGCTGCGGGGCGGCGGTCGGCGCGGCCAACTATCTGCTGATCCGCCTGCTCCGGATTCCGCCGATCATCGCCACGCTGTCGTCGAGCTTCATCGTGCTTTCTGCCGCCATCTCCTACAGCCGCGGCATCCGCATCAAGCCGCCACCGCTGCTGGCCGATTTCGCAACGCTGGTCGTCTGGGGCATTCCGGTGATGGCGGCCTGCGCCGCGCTTCTGACGCTGCTCATGAGCGTCATGCTCCACCGCACGATCTACGGCCGCACGGTGACGGCGATCGGCCAGAACGCCCGCGCGGCGCGCCTCGCCGGACTGCCGGTCGACCGCGTCCGTTTCGCCACCTATGTGCTGTGCGGCGTCTTCGCCGGGCTGACCGGCTACCTCCTGTCCGGCTTCTCGGGAGGTGCGGCGCTCAACATGGGGTCGGAATATCTGCTGGCGTCGATCGCCGTCGTCGTCATCGGCGGCACCTCGGTCGCCGGCGGCTTCGCCAATCTTCCCGGCCTGTGGGGCGCGGCGATGCTGCTGTTCCTGCTGGTCACCATGCTCAACACGTTCGGCTTCGGCGCCGGCGTGAGACTGGTGCTGACAGGAGTGATCATCATTGCCGTGATCACGGCGGCCAGCGGCAGGAAGTTCGACCGTTAGAGCGAATCCTTCGGGATTGAATCGCCGCGCGGCGCTCATTGCTCGGTGCCGCCAAAGGTATCGCACTCAATCGTCGTCGCCGACAAGGCGATAGCCGACACCCGGTTCGGTCCGGATGATCTTTGGGTCAGCCGGATTGCGCTCGACCTTGCTGCGAACCTGACCGATGAAGACGCGCAAATAGTGCATGTCCTCGCCATGAGCCGGGCCCCAGACGGATGTTAGCAGCGTCTTGTGCGTCACAACCCGCCCAGCATGTTTCGCCAGCATCAGGACGAGGTCATACTCCTTCGGCGTGAGATGGAGCGGAGCGCCGTTGCGCGTGATCAGCCGCCGGACGGTGTCAATCGTCAGGCCGTCCGCGGTGATGCTGGTAGCGCCACCCTCGGTCTGGACGCTGTGGCGAAGCGCGGTCCGGATCCGCGCCGTCAGTTCGCCGATGCCGAATGGCTTCTCAATATAGTCGTCGGCTCCCAGGTCCAGCGCTGCGATCTTTTCACTCTCGCGGTCGCGTGCCGACAGAATGATGATCGGCACCTGCGACCACGTGCGCAGGCTCGCGATGACGTCCTTGCCGTCCATGTCGGGCAGGCCGAGATCGAGGATGATGACGTCGGGCGCGGATGTGGCCGCAGCCTTGAGCGCATCCTTGCCGGTGGCCGCCTCGATCACGTCATATCCGGCTGCCGAAAGAGCCGGGCGCAGGAAGCGCTGGATCTGCGGCTCGTCGTCGACGACCAACACGCGCGGTAGCGTCATGAGGCCTCCTTGGCGGCGCTCGATTGTTCTGCGGCGGGGAGAGACAGCGTGATGCGCGTTCCACGCCGTCGCAGCGCCGGGCTCTCGGCCTTGATGGTGCCGCCCATGGCCTCGACGAAGCCCTTGGCGATCGACAGGCCAAGCCCCGTGCCCGGAGAGCGCCCGTCCGGCTTGCCGCTTCTATAGAACTTCTCGAAGATGCGATCGAGATTGGCCGGTGGGATACCCTTTCCGAGATCGGTCACCGAGAGGACGACATCTGCGCCGTCGCGGCGGACATAGAGATTGATCGGTTCGTCGCCGCCATATTTGTTGGCATTGTCCAGAATGTTGAACAGGACCTGGCCAAGCAGGACGCTGTCGCCGCGGATCATCGGCAGATTGGGCGCGACGCTGGTTTCGATCACCCGCTTGGGGAAGTATTTGCGGACGCGCTCCACGGCCGTTCGCGCCACGTCGGCGACGTCGACCCAGTCGCGCTTTGCATTGACCGTGCCCGCTTCGATGCGCGTCATGTCGAGCAGATTGGCCACAAAGCGCGACAGCCGCGCCCCCTCCTCTTCGATGGATGCCAGCAGATCGTCGCGGCTCTCGGGCTTCATCCTGTCGCCGAGCTGGCGGAGGCTTGTCACCGCGCCGGTGATTGTCGCCAGCGGCGTGCGCAGATCGTGCGAGATGGACGAGAGCAATGCCGTGCGGAAGTTCTCGCCCTCCAGCCGCGCGGCATGGTGGACGCTTTCCTGGGCAAGGCGGGCGCGATCAATGGCGATGGCTGTCTGGTCCAGCATGGCCGTCAGCGCCCGCTCCTCGGTGATCTGCAGTGGCAGACTGTCATACACGAAGCCGAACACCCCGATCACGCCGCGCGGACTGCTCAACGGACGAAACTGGAACGCGACCGTCGGCAGCGTTCCGGTTCCGCTGCCCGCAGGCTCCCGCTTCTCGAACGCCCAGCGCGCCGCCGTCATGTCGGCGACCGCCAGGTCCGTATCGGGCGGCCATGCCGCGCCGAGCTGCAACTCCCCCTCCTCAGGCGTCAGAAGGACGGCCCCGCGCCGCAACGTCGACTGTATCTGCGTGACGGCGGCCCATAGAACTTCGTCGGCTTTTGTCGTGCCCGACAGCTTGCGGGCAAATTCGTAGAGCGCCTGTGTCGCCACCGCGCGATCGCTGGCGAACTGCGCCTGTTCGCCGACCCTAGCGGCGAGGCTGCCAGCAAGGACAGCGGCGGCGACATAGATGAGCAGCGCGAACACCTGATGTGGCTGGGCAATCGAGAGCGTGCCCACCGGATCGATGAAGAAGAAATTGTAGGCAAGCCCGGACAGCAACGCCGCGGCAATGGCCGCGAGGCGGCCGAAATAGATCGCCGACACCAGAACGGACAGCAGGAACACCATCGAGAGGTTTGGCAGGTCGACAAAGCGGATGAGCGCCGACCCGGCCAGGGTCGCGATGGCGACCGTCCCAGCGGCAGCGGCCAGTTCGATGCCGATCTTCGCTGGTGGCGACTTTCCACGCTTGCTCTGACGCTTGGGCTCCGACGTGTCACGGTCCGTGACCAGATGCACGCCCAGCCCCGCGGCGCGGCGCAGCAGCGCATCCGGCAGCGACGCCCGGAACGGCCGGCGCCACCACGGCTGATGGCGCGCGCCGAGGATGATCTGGGTGGCGTTTTCGCGTCGCGCCAGATTGAGAATTTCATCGACGAAGTCGCTGCCTCCGACACGCCGGGTCTCGGCACCCAGCTGTTCCGCAAGCTTGAAGGTCTGGTCGAGCCGCGTTGCCGACTCGCCGCTCTCCGGCTCCCGCCCGGCGCGTTCGATCGACACGACCAGCCAGGGCGCATTGAGGCCTGAGGCCAGCCGGCTCGCCGTCCGCACCACCTTTTCGGACAATCGGTCGGGCCCGATGCAGACCAGCAGCCGTTCAGATGTCGCCCAGGGTCCCTCGATGGCGTTGCGCTTCAGATAGTCGACCATTTCGTCGTCGACACGATCGGCCGTGCTGCGCAGCGCCAGTTCGCGCAGCGCGGTCAGATTTCCCGGCCGGAAGAAACTGTCGATGGCCCGCTTCGCATTGTCGGGCAGATAGACCTTGCCCTCGTTGAGCCGGGCGATCAGCTCTGTCGGCGACAGGTCGACCAGCAGCACCTCGTCCGCGCGCTTGAGAACCGTATCGGGAACGCGCTCGCGCACCGCGACCCCAGTAATGCTGGCGACGACATCTGACAGGCTTTCCAGGTGCTGAATGTTCATCGCCGTCCAGACATCGATGCCGGCCGCCAGCAACTCCTCGATGTCCTGGTAGCGTTTGGGGTGGCGGCTGTCCGGCGCGTTGGTGTGGGCGAGTTCGTCCACCACCAGAATGCGTGGCCGGCGCGCCAGCGCGGCGTCAAGGTCGAACTCCTCCAGCAACCGACCCTGATGGCTGTACTGGCGGCGCGGCAAGAGGTCGAGACCGTGAAGGAGCGCCGCGGTTTCGCTGCGCCCGTGGGTTTCCACCAGCCCGATGGCGATATCAATGCCGTTGTCGCGGAGCCGCCGCGCCCGCTCGAGCATGGCGTAGGTCTTGCCGACGCCTGGCGCGGCGCCGAGGAACACCGTCAGCTTGCCGCGCCCGTCCCTCTCCGTCAGCGCCAGCAGCGCATCAGGGTCTGGCCGTCGATCGATGTTGCGTTCGGTTTCCGCCATCACTTACTCAGGACTTCAGCGCATCCAGGGCAAGGTTCAGTTCGAGCACGTTGACGCGGGGCTCGCCGACAATACCGAACAGGCGTGTCTGCGTCACCTCGCCCACCAGCCTTGCCACGTCGCCTGCCGCCACTTGCCTCGCCTCCGCAATGCGCGGAATCTGCAACATCGCATACTCCGGTGAGATGTGCGGGTCGAGGCCGGAGCCGGATGCCGTGGCGGCATCAGCCGGAATCGCGCTGGCGATGCCGCTGTCGCGAAGACGCTGGACATCGGCGGCAACGCGGTCCTTCAGCCTCTGCGAAGTCGGGCCGAGGTTGGAGCCGCTTGAACCGGCGGCGTTGTAGGGCGCGTCGCCGGTTGCCGAGGGGCGCGGCCAGAAATAGCGTTCCGTCACGAAATTCTGGCCGATGAGGGAAGATCCGAGAACCGCGCCGTCTTTGGAGACAAGGCTGCCATTGGCTTGGGCCGGCATGGCGATCTGGGCGATGCCGGTGATGGCAAGGGGATAGACGACGCCTGTCAGCACGGTCATCAGCAGGAGAAGCGCAAGCGCGGGGCGAAGGAGGTTCAGCATGATTACACCAGATTGAGCGCGGAAACGATAAGGTCGACAAGCTTGATGCCAACGAATGGCACCAGCAGGCCGCCAAGACCGTAGATGAACAGATTGCGGCGCAGCAGGGCGGCGGCGCCGACGGCACGGTATCCGACGCCTTTCAGCGCCAGCGGTATCAGCGCCACGATGATGATCGCATTGAAGATCACCGCCGACAGGATCGCCGATTGTGGCGAGGACAGGCCCATGACATTCAGCGCGCCCAGCGCCGGATAGGTCGTCACGAACAAAGCCGGGATGATGGCGAAGTATTTTGCCACATCGTTGGCGATCGAGAACGTTGTCAGCGAGCCACGCGTCATCAGCAGCTGCTTGCCGATCTCGACGATCTCGATCAGCTTGGTCGGGCTGGAATCCAGATCCACCATGTTTGCGGCTTCCCGCGCGGCCTGGGTGCCGCTCTGCATCGCGACGCCGACATCGGCCTGTGCAAGCGCCGGTGCGTCATTGGTGCCGTCGCCACACATGGCGATCAGCCGGCCGCCCTGCTGCTCCTTGCGGATATAGGCGAGCTTGTCTTCCGGCGTCGCCTCGGCCAGGAAATCGTCGACGCCAGCTTCGGAGGCGATCGCCGCAGCCGTGACCGGATTGTCGCCGGTCACCATGACGGTGCGGATACCCATCGCCCGAAGCGCGGCAAAGCGCTCCTTGATATCGGGCTTGATCACATCCTTGAGGTGGATCACGCCAAGCAGCTTGTCTCCGTCCGCGACGCCGAGCGGCGTGCCACCGGTGCGCGCTATCCTGTCCACCGCCTGGCGGAATTCCTGCGGCGCTTGGGCGGCATCGATGCCAGCGAACTTCAAGATGGAATCGACTGCGCCCTTGCGCACCCGGCGGCCATCGATATCGACGCCAGACAGACGGGTTTCGGCGGCGAAGGGAATAACCGCGTCCATTGTGGCCGTCGGCGCCGTGCAGCCGTACTCGCCGGTGGCGAGAGCCACGATCGACCGGCCTTCCGGCGTCTCGTCGACCAGGCTGGCAAGCAGGGCCGCCTCTGCGAGCCGCGTGGCAGTCGTTCCGGCAACCGGCATGAAATCGGTCGCCATCCGGTTGCCGAAGGTGATCGTGCCGGTCTTGTCGAGCAGCAGGGTGTCGACGTCGCCCGCCGCCTCGACAGCCCGGCCGGAGGTGGCGATGACGTTGAAGCGCACCAGCCGGTCCATGCCGGCAATGCCGATCGCCGACAGAAGTCCGCCGATGGTGGTGGGGATCAGCGTCACCAGAAGCGCGGACAGAACAGTGACCGAGATGACGGTCGAGGAGTAGGCGGCCAGGCCCCACAGCGTCACGACGGCGATAAGGAAGATCAGCGTCAGCCCCGAAAGCAGGATCGACAGCGCGATCTCGTTCGGCGTCTTCTGGCGCTGCGCACCCTCGATGAGCGCGATCATGCGGTCGACGAAGCTCGCGCCTGGCGCAGTGCCGATGCGCACCTTGATCCAGTCCGACAGGACCTGCGTGCCGCCGGTCACCGCCGAGCGGTCGCCGCCGGCCTCGCGGATGACGGGAGCCGATTCACCTGTAATCGCGCTCTCATTGACCGAGGCGACGCCCTCGATGACATCGCCGTCGCCGGGAACGAGATCGCCGGCCTCGACCAGCACCACGTCGCCGATCTTGAGCGCAGTGGCCGCGATGAGGTCCGTTTCCCTGCCGCCAGCGGACGACAGTTTCCTTGCGGTCAGGTCTGATTTTGTGCGCTTCAGGCTATCGGCCTGCGCCTTGCCGCGCCCTTCCGCCACCGCCTCGGCAAATGTGGCGAAGAACACGGTGAACCACAGCCAGGCGGCGATCTGACCGGAGAAGAGGGCCGCGCCGGCATCGGTGACCAGGTCGCGCAGGAAGAAGATCGTGACCATCACCGCCACGACTTCCGTGACGAAGATCACCGGGTTGCGAACCAGGTGGCGCGGGTCGAGCTTGACAAGGGCGTCGCCGAGAGCCGGCCAGATGATGGCCGGATCGAGCAGCTTCGGGGCAATCAGTTTTGCGGACATCTTGATGTTCCAGTTCGATCAGAAGGTTTGGCCGGCAAGCATGGCGAAATGCTCGACGATGGGGCCAAGGGCGAGGGCCGGGAAGAACTGCAGCCCACCGAGGATGAGGATGATGCCGACCAGCAGGCCGACGAACAGCGGCGTGTGCGTCGGGAACGTACCCTTCGACGCCGGCACCCTTGTCTTGAGCGCCACCGATCCGGCGATTGCCAGCACGGGCACGGCATAGGCGAACCGGCCAAGGATCATGGCGATGCCCAACGTCGTGTTGTACCAGGGCGTGTTGGCGCTCAGGCCGCCGAAAGCGGAGCCGTTATTGCCCGCGGCCGACGAGTAGGCATAGAGAATCTCCGACACGCCGTGCGGCCCACTGGTCCCCACGCTGGCGACGGCAAAGGGCAGCACCGCGGAGACGGCGGTAAAGCCGAGGATCGCCGCAGGCAGGATGATGATCGCCAGCACGGCATATTTCATCTCGCGCCCCTCGATCTTCTTGCCAAGGAATTCCGGCGTGCGGCCAACCATCAGGCCGGCAACGAAAACTGCCAGAATGGCGAACACCACCAGTCCGTAGAGGCCCGAGCCGACGCCGCCGGGCAACACTTCGCCGAGCTGGATCAGGAACATCGGCACCATGCCGCCCAGGCCGGTAAACGAGCCGTGCATGCCGTTGACGCCGCCGTCCGAGAGGCCGGTGGTGACCGCGGCATAGGTGGCGGTCATCGCCTGGCCGAAGCGGACCTCCTTGCCCTCCATGTTGCCGAGCGCCGGATCGAGGCCGAGGCCGACCAGGATCGGGTTGCCGTAGGTCTCTGCCCAGTAGATGGCGCCGACGCCGGCGATGAGCAGTATGGCGATGGCCGAGATGAAGGCCCAGCCTTGCCGGCGGTCCCCGACCATCTGGCCGAAGGCGTAGACGAGCGCCGCCGAGACCGACAGCATGGCGAAGATGTTCAGATAGTTGGACAGCGCCGTCGGGTTTTCGAACGGATGTGCGGCGTTGACGTTGAAGAAGCCGCCGCCATTGGTGCCAAGTTGCTTGATCGCCTCCTGGCTGGCGACTGGACCGAGCGCGATGGTCTGGTTGGCGCCTTCAAGGGTGGTTGCGGCCACCGACGCGTCGAGCGTCTGCGGCAGGCCCATGGCGACGAACGCGAGCGCCACGACGATCGCCAGTGGCAGCAAGACATAGAGGGTCGATCGGGTCAGATCGACCCAGAAATTGCCAAGCGTCGCCGTGCCGGAGCGGGCAAAGGCGCGGGTGATGGCCAGGGCGATGGAGATCCCTGTGGCGGCAGAGACGAAGTTCTGCACCGTAAGGCCGGCCATCTGGCTGAAATGGCTCATGGTGGTTTCGCCGCCATAGGACTGCCAGTTGGTGTTGGTCACGAAGCTGGCGGCCGTGTTGAACGCCAGGTCGGGTGCGAGGTTGGCGAAACCTTGCGGATTGAGCGGCAGGTAGGCCTGCAGCCGCAACATGCCGTAGAGCAGCACGAACCCTGCGGCGCTGAAGGCGAGCATGGCCAGGGTGTAGCCGAGCCAGCCCTGTTCCTTTCGGGCGTCGACGCCGGCCACGGCGTAGAAGGCGTGCTCGACGGGGCCGAGAAGAGCCGAGAGAAATGTGCGTCCGCCGGTAAAGACGGTCGCCATGTAGAGCCCGAGCGGCTTGATGGCGAGGAGAACGGCGAGGAAGAGGAGGCCGATTTGCAGCCATCCGATGAGAGACATTGGAAACGCTCCTGAAAAGGAAAAGGCCGTCAGAACCGCTCGGGGTGGAGCAGGGTCATGACGAGGTAGATTGCGAGGGCTGCGGCGACCGCGAGGCCGAAAAGGGCTTCGAACATTGTCAGCCCTCCTAGAACCGGCTCAGCGCACGCGCATAGAACGCGAGCGCTCCAAGCAAGCCGAGGCCGAGGGCAAGAAACAGGATATCGGACATAAGAGACTCCAGAAGCTGCGTGGCTTGGAGCAATGCGCCTGTTCCGGGTCAGGTATCGATTGGGAAATGCCCCCGAGGGCATAAGGAAAAGATAAGGACGGTTTGGGACGGAGAATTCGCCGCAGCCGCCGATATTCCGCTGACGCCTGCCGAGTGCTATCGAAGGTGCGCTGGAGAAAACGAGTTGAGGAAAGCTCACGACAATCGGAGATCGGGGGTCGCCTTCTGGGCGGCGGTGATCTTTGTTGTCCAGGCGTCCCTCTCAGCCTGGGCCGGCGCCGCCATGGCCGGCCAACCGATGCTGGATTCCTTCGGCAATCCGCTCTGCATTAACAATGTCGTCAGCGATAATGACGCGCCAACCGGCGATCACGGCAAGGCGCCAAGTTGCTGCATGCTCGGCTGTGCGAACGCTTCGCCGGTTCTTGTGCAGTCCGATGGCGAATGGCTGTCGGCTCTTGCCCCGCGTGCGACTGACGCCTTCGCGCCACTTGCATGGACTTCGCCGCTGGTCGCTGATCTTGACCACGATCCGGGCAACCCCAGGGCGCCGCCACTCACTGTCTGACTGAAACTCACCGGCGCAACGCCCTCGGCAGCGCGCCGCATATCGTCAGACATCGCCGGTCAGCCTTCGCGCGCCGGTTTATGGTGGAGCAAAAACAATGTCTTCCTCAATCGCCCGCGCCACGCGCGCGACATCCGTCACCTATCCCCGCTCGCATAAACACACAGTCGAAAAGCGGATGGGCATCGTCGCCCTGATGCTCATGCTGCTGTTCGCCTTGAGCAGCCCGCTGCTCGCACACGACTTCAAGGTCGGCGACATCGATATCGCACATCCCTGGTCACGCGCGACGCCCCAGGGCGCCAAGGTGGCCGCCGGCTACCTGACCCTCAGGAATTCCGGAGCCCAGCCTGACCGACTGGTCGCCGTGAGTGCGGAGATCGCCGGCAAAGCCGAGATCCACGAGATGGCGGTGGACGACAAGGGTGTCATGACCATGCGGCCGCTTGCCGACGGGGTCGAGATTCCAGCCGGCGGCGAGGTCGAACTCAAGCCCGGCGGCGTGCATCTCATGTTCATGTCCATCACGCGCGGCGCCAAGGAAGGCGAGAAGCTCAAGGGGTCGCTGACCTTCGAGAAGGCCGGAACGATCGACGTCGAGTTCGACGTTCAGGCAATGGGCGCCGGCGCCGGCCAGCAGGGCGATCACAGCAACCACGGCGGCTGAGGCACGACTGCCTCGCTGACCCGTCAACATCGCGTCCGAACGCCATTTCGCTGTCGCGCCATCGCGCGGCAGTCCAGATTCGCGGAACAAGCCAGAAGCCAGATTCGCGCCGCCCCCGCCGGTGGGGATGCCGGCAATTCAAGGAGAGAATGAAATGTTGAAGAAGTTGATGGTTGCCGCGGCAACCGTCGCAATTGCCTCGCCAGCGCTCGCCCATGCGACGCTCGAGAAAGGAGAGGCCGCCCTTGGTTCGACCTACAAGGCAGTCTTCCGCGTCCCGCATGGCTGCGAAGGCAAGCCGACCAATGTCGTTCGCGTGCAGGTTCCGGAGGGCGTGATCGCTGTCAAGCCGATGCCGAAGGCGGGCTGGGTACTGGAAAAGGTGCGTGGAGCCTATGCGAAGTCATACGACTATCACGGCACACCGATGACCGAAGGCGTCAAGGAGATCATCTGGAGCGGCGGCAATCTCGGCGACGACGAGTATGACGAGTTCATCCTGCGCGGCACCATCGCCGGCGATTTCAAGGTTGGAGACATGCTCTACTTCCCGATCATCCAGGAATGCCCGGAAGGCGCCGTCGAGCGCTGGATCGAGATTCCGGCGGCGGGACAATCGAGCGACGACCTCGAAATGCCGGCGCCGGGCGTCAAGATCCTGGAAAAGACCGGCGGCCATTGATCGCCCGCCCGGCGGCGTGTTTCCGCGCGTCGCCGGGACAAATGCTGGAGAGCCCGTTGATCACCGGATGGCTGAGACCCCTCGCGATTGCCCTGCGCACCTTCTTGGTGGCGGTCATGCTCTTCGCGGCGTTGGCAACCGCGGCGCTGGCGCATGCGTCGCTGAATGCCTCGACGCCCGCCGATGGCTCGGTCACCGGTGAAGCGCCACAAACCTACGCCTTGACGTTCAGTGAGCCGGTCTCTCCCTTGACCCTCAAGCTGATCCGCCCAGACGGCTCCTCGGTTCCGCTGGACCGCTTCAGGGTCCGGGACCGGACGGTAGAGATCGAACCGCCCCCTGAGCTTGGGCGTGGGACGCATGTGCTCAGTTGGCGGGTCGTCTCCGCCGACGGACATCCGATCGGCGGTTCCGTATTGTTCTCGATCGGCGAGGCGAGCGCCCACGCGCCGCTGGTGGATGAACCGGTCGACCGGAACGTGCGTGCAGGGCTCTGGCTCTCCAGGATCGCGCTCTATGTCGGCCTGTTCGTCGGCGTCGGCGGCGTGTTCGCCTTGCGTGTCGTGTTGCGCGGCATATCTGCCGGACGCGGCATCGTCCTCGCCGCCCTTGCGATCGGCGCGGTGGGCGCAATTCTGTCCACCGGCTTCCAGGGACTGGATGCCCTCGGCGCACCCGCCAGCCGCCTGCTCGACCCGGTCGTCTGGTCTGCCGTGTTCGGCACGACATTCGGGCGCACCGTCGTGGCCGCATTGGCGGCCTTCACTGTTGCGACGCTCGGCCTCGTCTTGCGGGGCATCACGGGATCGATTGCAGCGACGGTGGCGCTTCTGGCCGCAGCAGGGGCGCTCGCACTCAGCGGTCACGCAAGCGCGGCCGCGCCGCAATGGCTGATGCGGCCCATGGTGTTCCTCCATGCCGCGTCGATCGCCGTCTGGATCGGCGCCCTGACGCCGCTCGGGCTTGCTCTGAGACACAACAGGGCCGGCGCAATCGCAGCGCTCCAGCGCTTCTCCAACGCGATCCCGGTCTTCGTTGCGACGCTGATCGCGGCAGGCGTGGTTCTCGCGGTGGTTCAGGTCGAGCGGCCCGGCGCGCTGTTCGGCACAGCCTATGGCAATGTCTTCCTCGTCAAGCTCGGGCTTCTGGTCGGCCTGTTCATCCTGGTTGCCGTCAACCGCTGGTCGCTGACAGCGGGCGTCGAGCACCGCGACCCCTCTGCAACCCGCCGGCTGGTGCGCTCGATGGCCGTTGAAACCCTGGTCGCCATCGCCATTTTCGGTGCGGCGGCCGCCTGGCGCTTCACCCCGCCGCCGCGCGTTCTGACCGCGGAGGCCAGGCTGCCAGCCACCGTTCAGCTTCAATCGGACAAGGCGACAGTCGTCTTGTGGATCGGCCCGGCCAAAGCCGGACCGGTCGACATGGTGGCAAACGTCCTGACCGCCGAGTTCGAGCCATTCGAGCCCAGGGAAGTGACCGTCACCCTCTCCAATCCGAACGCCGGCATCGAGCCGTTCCAGCGAGGCCTGACGCGCGGCGCCGGCATGGCCGACTGGCACGGGACGGCGGTGACGATCCCGCTGCCCGGCCTCTGGAAGGTGCGGGTCGACGTCCTGGTCAGCGATTTCGAGACCACCCGGCTCGAGGGCGAGGTCAGGATCAGGCCCTGAGAGCCTTCACACCTCGACCTGCAAGGTCAGGTCGGCCCGCACAGGCCGTCCTGCTTCTTGCGCCGGTCTGCAGCCAATAGTCGGCTATTCGGCCGATACGGTTCGTCGAGAACGATCAGCGATCTGTTCCTGGCGGCCGGCGTGTTGCGCAAGGCGGGCACGGCGAAGACGTCCTCCGGGGCGTCGGGCCGCCCTTGCCGTCGACCAACATCAGGATCGTGTCCGGCGCCATCTCGAGGATCGCTTCCTCTGAGGCCGGCTTGTCGCCTTTCACATTCGAGAACGGGTTCGTGGCGCCGGCCTGGCTGGAAGACGTGACCATCGGCGGCAACCGTTGGTCGCCCCGGCTGACTGTCGGCGTGACGCCGGTCCAGGGGTTGCAGTTCTACGGCACCTATTCCGAGGGCTATCGCGCGCCCACCCTGCAAGACGTGTTCCGCGGCGGCGCCGCGCATGGCTCGGGTAACAGCTACATCCCCAACCTGTTGCTGCAGCCGGAAGTCGCGAAGAGCTGGGAGGCCGGTGTCAACATCAAGTATGACGACGTGCCGGCCACCGCACGGGGGTCCGCCTTCATCGAGGTTGCGAACGCGGCGGAACGGCAGGCCGTGGCCCATCCCGAAGGCGTCGCGGTGCACTGGATCCATCGCGACGGCGTGCCGGCGGGCGAGCACGAGGCGCTGCTGTCCGCCGTTTCAAAGGTCGAATGGCCGGTGGACGTTTCAAGTTTCGGCCGGTTCGCCGCCGAAGCCGAGCCGGCGCGCAAGCTGCGCGACCACTGGCGCGAAACGATGTCCTTTGGCCGCGACCGGACGCTCGCCGTGGGCTACTGGCGCCGCGGCGCGAGCGGCGTCATGGCCGGCTAGGCGCCGGCGTCGCTGCCTATTTCAGGCCACGCAGTTCGGCGACGATCTGCAGGGCGAGCAGCTTCGAATAGGTCCGCGACTGCGGCACGCCGCCGAGCTGGATCCAGAGACCTTGCTGTCCGGTCGGGCGCCAGGCGCGGCGAATTTCGCCACCCTCGTCCCAGCCCCAGACCATGCCGACCTTGTCGGCAATCGCATCGCCGAAATGCTCGCGGATGTCGACTTCCTGGTTGTGGTAGCCCGTGGCGAGCACGACGACGTCGGCCTCCAGCAGCGTCCCGTCGTCCAGCCGCGCACCGTCGCGTTCGTATCCGGCGATCCGGTCGTTCTGGATCAGCTTGATGCGGCCATCGACGATGTATTCCGATGCGCCGACATTGAGGTAGTAGCCGCCGCCGCGGTGGATGTAGTTGGCAAAATAGCCACCGCCCATGTAGCCCTTGTGGGTGCGGAACCCGACCTTCTCCAAGCCCGCCAGCAGGTCCTTGTCCATCTCGCTGACGATCCGCGAGAAGTCGCGATAGCTCGCGATCGTCGCGTCGAAGTCGTTGGCGATCGCCACGACATCGATCTCGTCGATCGGCCGCCCTTCCTTGTAGAGCGCGTAGATCAGGTTCGCCGGATCGATGTTGACGACCGTCGTCGGACTGCGCTGAACCATCGTCACGTCGCAACCGCGCTGGTGGAGTTCGAGCGCGATGTCGTGGCCGCTGGTGCTGGTCCCGACGACGATCGCGCGTTTGCCGCGATACTCCTCGGTCGGGCGAACGTCGGCCGAGTGGGCGACCGTGCCTGCGAAATCGTCGAGGCCAGGCAGCACGGGGATTTTCTTGCGCCCCGACACGCCGCCGGTCGCCATGATGACGTGCTGGGGCCGGACAATGCGTCCTGCGCCATCGGGCATGTTCAGGCGGACGGTCCAGTTGCCCGCGGCCTCGTCGCGTTCGGCGCCGAGGAAGCGGACGGAGGTCCAGACGGCAAGCTCCATCGCCAGCGCGTAGAATTCCATCCAGGCCGCATACATGTCCTTCGGCACGTAGGTCGGCCAGGTCTGCGGATAGCTGACATAGGGAAAGTCGATCGTGTCGATCTCGTTGTGGAGCTGCAGCGTGTGATAGCGGTTGCGCCAGATATCGCCGACCCGTGGCAGGGACTCGATGACAAGCGTGCGCACGCCCATTGCCTTCAGCCGGGCGGCGATCATCAGCCCGGAATGTCCCGCGCCGACCACCAGCGCCTCCGGCTCCTCGTTGTCGAAGGTACGGTCCTGCTCCAGCCTGTCGAGCCAGTTTTCGCCCTCGGCGCGCACCTTCACGCGTTCCGGACGATGCTTGCCGATCGCTTCGGGGAAGGCTTCGATCGATTGCAGCGAGGTCATCAAGCCCCAGGCGCGGTATGCCCCGTCCTGCGCCCTTTCCAGCCGGACAAGGGCGCTGCCCGTGCCCAGCTTTGTCAGGAAATGCACGAAGACTTCCAGAACCTTGCGGCCCGAGCGGGTCATGAATTTCGGCGCGCTGTAGCCGGGGTGCAGCGTGAAGTCGCGCACCCCTTTGAACCGGCCTTCAGCGATCAGCGTCGACGCGATGACCTGCGGGCCTTTCAGAGCGCGGAAATCCCATTGATGCGCCAGCAGGTCGCGCCAATAGCCGTCCGGGGCCAGCAATTCCTCCAAAGCGGACTGGTCCGTGTTTTCGAGCGCGTGGTTGAACCGGTTGAGCCAGTCCTGCGCGATCTGGCGCTCTTGCTCCGGCGCGGCGGCGGCAAACTGGACAGGGCTGTTCATCGGGTCACTCCTCAGTGAAAGGTCCGTCCTCCATCGACCGCGAGCGTTGTGCCGGTGATGAAGGAGGACGCGTTCGAAGTCAGGAACAATGCGGCCTGGGCGACCTCGTCGTCCCGCCCGAGCCGGCCAAGCGCATAGCGCTGCAGCGTCTGCTGCAACTGGTTGTGGTTCGGCAGCAGCGCCGTCATCGGCGTGTCGATGAGCCCGGGGCAGATGGTGTTGACGCGGATCGTCGGCGCGAACTCCATCGCCAGCGCCTTGCCCAGCGTGATCAGCGCGCCCTTCGACGTGGCATAGGCGGCGCGGTTCGGGAAAGGCGAGAGGCCTGTCGCCGACGACAGGTTGACGATCGTCGCGCCTTCGCACGGGCGCAGATGGCGTTCGGCTGCTCGGCACAGCAGGAAAGGTGCGTCGAGATTGATCGCCATCACCTGGCGCCAGCGGGCCGCGTCGATCTCCGACACGGAGCCGGCGGAATGGATGCCGGCGGCGTTGACCAAGCCGTCCAGATGCCCGAGCCGCGCGGCGGCCGCGTCGACCAGGCCGTCGATCCGGTCCGCGTCGGCCAGGTCGCAAACAAAGGCCTCCGCGCCGATCTCGTTCGCGACGGCCTCGAGCTCCTGCGCCTTGATGTCAACCAGCGCGAGCTTCGCACCCTCCGCTGCGAACAGCCGGGCGATGGCGCGGCCTATGCCCTGCGCGGCGCCAGTGACGAGCACCGCGCGTCCGGCGAGCCGGTCCGCAGGTGGAGATTGTTGAAGATGCTTGGGCAAGGCGTCCGTCATGCGCCGACCGCCCGCGTTGCGAAAGCGTCTATCCCACGCGCGCGCACGGGCGCCCGCAGCACCTGTTTTGGCGCGCACATGTAGAGCATGTTGCGCTTCGGTCCTCCAAAGCACAGGTTGATCACCGGCGTCTCCATCCTGATCTTTCCGAGCAGGCGCCCGTCGGGCGCATAGCTGTGCACCCCATCGCCCGCCCCTGCCCAGATGCGGCCGGCATCGTCGAGCCGGATCCCGTCGAAGAGGCCGGCTGAAGCCTCCACCACGACACCTTGATCCGTCAGCGTTCCGTCCTCGGCGAGATCGAAGCGGCGGATGTGGCCGGGATGGTCGGGCCCCATCGTTTGCGCGGAATCCACCACGTAGAGGGACTTCTCGTCCGCCGTGAAGGCGAGGCCATTCGGTTGCTTCATCGTGGTGATCACCGCGTCCAGCTGGCCGGTGGCCGGATCCAGACGGTAGACATGCGCGCCCGCCTGTTCGCTCGATCCGCGATTGCCGAAATAGTCCGTGTTGATCCCGTAGTTCGGATCCGAAAACCAGATCGTTCCGTCCGACTTCACGACGACGTCGTTCGGGCTGTTCAGCCTCCCCGCTCCGAAACGCTCCGCCAGCACCGTGACGCGACCGTCATGTTCGGTGCGGGTGACCCGGCGTGTGCCGTGCTCGCAGGTGACCAGCCGGCCCTGGCGGTCGGCGGTGTTGCCGTTGGCATTGTTCGACTGCGCCCGAAACACGCTGACGGCGCCGGTGATCTCGTCGAAGCGCATCAGACGGTCGTTGGGAATGTCCGACCAGATCAGCGTGCGCCATGCGGGGAAGTAGCAGGGACCCTCGTTCCAGCGCCCGTCGGCGAAGATCACCTCCGGGGTCTCGTGGTGCAGGAACAGGGGCACCGTCGGATCGGTGGTCTCATATGACGTGGTCATGGGTGCGCCTCCTTCGCCACAGGTGATGCGCCGGTCGACCCGGCAAAGCGCTCGAACATCGCAAGCTGATGCGGCGACACCGCACCCAGCCCCATCCCGAGGCGTACGATGCGACGCAAATAGGCGTTGAGTCCATATTCCCAGGTCAGGCCGATGCCGCCGTGCAGGTGGACCGCGGTCTCCGCGATCTCGCGCGCGGCGCGCGGCACGTAGGCAAGTATCACCTCGACAGCCCCCTCCGCACCAAGGCGAAGTGATTCATTGGCGGGACTGGGCTCGGCGGCGTCTCTTGCGGCCGCCGCGTACTCCACCGCGACGCGAATGTTCTCCAGCGTCAGATAGGTGTCGGCGGCGATGTGTTTCAGCGCCTGGTTGGCGCCAATCGGCTGGCCGAACTGCTGGCGGTCCTTGAGATAGGCGACGGACAGCGCGAGACAGTGCTCGGCCGCGCCCAGCAGTTCGGCGCAGCGCAGGATCGCCAGCCTGTCCGCAAACGCATCGACGGTCACGACGAGGGTGTCGGCCTCCGCCACGTCCACCGCGATCTGGCAGGAGTCGGCGGCGGTATCGATCCGTGCGCGGTCGCTTACCCCGAGCCCAGTGAAGGGCATCAGCGCGACCTGCGTTCCTCCGCTGATCGGAGCCGCGATCCAGTCCCCGGACTTCGGACGCGCCAGAGTCAGCGTGCCGCGCATCCGACCGCCCGCATCCCGCAGGTCCCCGGACACCGGCGCGATGACCGCCAGCGCCCCGGCAAGTATGTCGTCGGCCCGGCCCGGCATCGCACGCAACAGCGGATCCGCCATCAGCAGCCTCTCGGCGAGCGATCCACCTGCCCCTGCCCGGCCCGCTTCCTGCAGCACGATCGCCGCCTCGACGAGCCCCAGTCCGCTGCCGCCACGGTCAGGCGCGACCAGCAGGCCGAACACGCCAAGCTCTGCGAGCGCCGGGACGATGCCCGCGCCGCCTCGCACGAAGGTTCCGGCCACGGAGGTCCGCAACATGTCCTGTTCGGGTGAGTGCTGGAAATTCATCGGCCCGACCTCCGTTCACCGCGTGGCAGCCCGAGCACCCGTTCCGACAGGATGTTGCGCTGGATCTGCGAGGAGCCGGCGTAGACGGTCTCGCCGCGCGACGTGAAATAGATGCGCCGGAACCGCTCCGCGATCGGCGACATTGCGTCAAGCTCCGGGCCGAGCAGCTCGACCGCCAGGCGCGCGATCTTCTGGTGCAGGCTGCTCCACAGAAGCTTGAGGAAGCTCGCCTCCTCGCCAATATGCGCGCCAGAGGACAGCCGGCTGATGAAGCGCATGTTGTGGCAGCGCATGATCGACAGCTCGGCTGCGATCGCGCCAATCTCGGCGCGCAGCGCGTCGTTGATCGTGTCTGTGCGCAGGGCATGGCGTGCCAGCGCACGCAGTTCTTCGCTGAAGCGCGCCTGCCGGTAGAGCCGTGTCGTCGCGCGCTCGAAGCCCAGCACCTCGACCGCAACGTTCCAGCCCCGGTCGAGCGGGCCGATCAGGGAGTCCTCCTCTACCTCGACATCGGTGAAGAACACCTCGTTGAAATGGCACAGTCCGTTGATGTGCCGGATCGGCCGCACCTCGATGCCCGGCGTGTCCATCCGGACGATGAACAGCGACATCCCCTTGTACGGCGAGACGTCCATGTTGGTGCGCGCCAGCAGGATGCAGTGGCTGGCGAAATGCGCATAGCTGGTCCAGATCTTCTGGCCGCGCAGGATCCACTTGCCGTCCTTGCGCTCGGCGCGGGTCTTGATGGACGCGAGATCCGACCCGGCGTTGGGCTCGGAAAACCCCTGGCACCAGGTGTCCTCCATGCGCAGGATCCGCGGCACGAAATGGCGCTTCTGCGCGTCGGTGCCGACGCTGAGGATGATCGGCGCGACGAGTTCACGCCCGATCGTATTGATGCTCTCCGGAGCAGAAGCCGCGCCGAGCTCCTCGTTGACGATCAGATCGTCGACGGCATCGCGCCCCTGCCCGCCATACGCCTTCGGCCAGGCGATCCCGGAATACCCAGCCGCGTGAAGGCGACGCTCCCAATCGATCATGAAGGCCTGCTCGTCCTCCTCCGACATCGCCGGCCATAGGCCGCCCTCCGTCCAGGCGTCGGGAAGGTTCGCGGCCAGCCACGACCGGACCTGCGCGCGGTAGGCGTGCTGTTGAGGGGTGAAGGAGATGTCCATGTCGTTCCGATCCGCCTCAGCGCCCGACGAAGACGGGCGGGCGCTTTTCGCTGAAGGCGCGCATCGCCTCCTTGGCGTCCTCGGTCTTGCCGAGCTGGATCGTCATCTCCTGCTCGTAGCGGTATCCGTCGCGCAGGCTGAGCTGTTCGATATTGTTCAGCGATTGCTTGGCGAGCTGGGCTGCGAGCGGACTGTGCGCCGCGATGCGGATGGCCATCGCGCGGGCCGTGGGCAGCAACTCCTCCGGCGGCACGCAGGCCTCGACGATGCCCAGGCGGTAGAGTTCCTTGCCGTCGACCCGGTCGCCGGTCAGCATCATGCGCCGCACGTTCGAGCGGCCGAACAGCTGCATCGCATGGCGGCATCCGCCCATCAGCCCGACGGTGACCTCGGGCAGGCCGATGACGGCCGCCTCGGAGGCGATCAGGATGTCGCAGGAGGCGACGATCGCGAGGCCAGCGCCAAGCGCCGCGCCATTGATCGCGCCGATCACCGGCTTGGTGCACTCGCGCACCGAATGATAGCTTTCGCGCGCGCTGCGCTGGTTGTGCCGGCGTGCGCCGGGCTCCCAAGTCTTGCCGACCCGCGCCTTGATGTCCACGCCAGCGCAGAAGGCGCGGCCTTCGCCGGTAAGGATCACGACCCGAACGTCGTCGCGGTCGGACAGGCAGTCCATCGCATAGATGAGCTCTTCCTGGGACAGGTCGTTCTGCGCGTTCACGGGCGGGTTCGAGATCGTCACGGTGGCGACGAGATCCGCGATCTCGATCCGGTGGTGGGTCAGGTTGAACAGGTCCATCGGGGCGTTCCTCGTTGTTCAGTCTTGTTCGGCCGGCGGCGAGAACATCGCGCGCAGGTCGACCTTGCGGATCTTGCCGGCGGCATTGGTCGGCATGGCGTCGAGAACCTCGAGCCGCTCCGGATATTTCTGGCGCGCGATACCGGCCTTGGTCAGGTGCGCGGCAATATCGGCGAGCGACAGCGACGTCGCCGGCTCGAGCACGCAGACCGCGACTATCATCTCGCCGCGCTCGCCGTCCGGCACGCCGATCACCGCGCATTGCCGGACCTGGGGCAGTTCGGCCACGAGGTCCTCGACCTCCTTGGCGCTGATGTTCTCACCCTTGCGGATGATGATATCCTTCTTGCGACCGACGACCGTGACGTAGTTCTCCGTATCGAGATGCCCGAGATCACCCGTCCGCAGCCAGCCGTCGGGGGTGAAGGCGGCGCGGTCGAGCCGGCTGTCGACATAGCCGAGGAACACCTCGTCGCCGCGCGACTGGATCTCGCCGATCGAGCCGGGGGCGAGTACGTTGGACTCGTCGTCGAGATCGACGATGCGGACCCGGTTCTGCGGATGGACCTTGCCGTCTGTGGTCGCGGCCTTGGCGGGGTCGTCGCCGACCCCGCCCGAAATCGTCGGATGTTCGCTGCATCCATAGGTCCGCATGGCGCGGATGCCGCGCGCCTGCGCCTTGCGGATCAGGCTCGGCGGCACATCGGCGCCGCCGCAGCGGAAAATGCGCAGCGATCGGATGTTGTCCGCCATCTCCGGATCCTCAAGCAGCCCCTGGAGAAAAGGCGTAGCGCCGACCGTCCAGACGCACTCTTCGCGCGCGATCAGCCGCGCCGCCTCGTGGATATCCCAGATGTCGAGCAGGCAGATCTTCAGGCCCCGCAGCGGCCCGGCGATGCAGGCATAGGCGAAGCCGGTGATGTGCGTCAGCGGCGAGCCCATGAACAGGGTGTCGTCCGGCCCGATGTCGGTCGCCAGCAGCACCGACCGTGCCTCGCTCAGAAGCGTCGTCTGGGAGTGGCGCACGCCCTTCGGCTGACCCTCTGTCCCCGACGTGTAGAGATAAAGCGCATCCTTCGTCGGATCGGCCTCGGCGAATGCCGCCGCGCCGCCCTGCGCGAGCAGATCCCGGCCGCGGGCCAGAAGCGCGTCGAAACTCAATGCATCGGGATGGTCTCCACGGCAGACGATCATCTGCGCGCCGGTGGTGCTGGCGATCGGCGCGATCATGTCGGCAAAGCCAAAACCCCGATAGGTCTGCGGCATGAAGACGAAGCGCGACCGCGCATCCTTGAGCAGGAAGCTGACCTCCCTGCTGCGGTAGATCGAGACGATGGGGTTGCAGATTGCGCCGATCCGCAACGTCGCCAACGCGATGAGCACCGTCTCGGCCCAGTTCGGCATCTGGTAGCTGATCGTGTCGCCCGGCCGCGCGCCGATATCGATCAGCCCGAGCGCCAGCGCCTCTGCGTCGCGGCAGAGATCTGCATAGCTCGTCCGACCGTCACGGTGGACCAGGGCCGTGCGCGCAGGTGTTTCGCGACGGTGAATGTCCAGATATCCCCAGAGCGTGCTGGGGACGGCAGGCACGTCTGGCGTTGCATGACCGGTCATAAATTGTGTCCGGCGCCGGCAATCTGGCGTGCCGACGAGGCCGACATCACGCGCGGCGGATTCAGCATCCCGCCATCCGCCAGCAGCACCTGTCCGGTCACATAGGACGACAGATCCTGCATCAGAAACAGCGCCAGCCCGGCAATGTCCGACGTCGTCCCGGCGCGCTGGAGCGGCGTGTTGCGCTCCACCTCGTCCCATTGCTCAGGCGCGAAACGCTCGACCATGCGTTCCGTGCGCACATAGCCGGGCGCGATCGCATTGACGCGAATGCCCCTGTGGCCGAGTTCCGACGCCGCGCCGCCCACAAAGTGATGCAGCGCAGCCTTCGCGGCGCCATAGGCGATCTGGTTGGGCAGGCTGGCGAAACCGGCCGACGAGCCGATGAGGACGATCGACCCGCCGCCTCCCTTCGCCATCCGCTCGGCGGCGACACGGGTGACGTGGATGGCCTGAAACAGATTGAGTTCGAACGTCCGCGACAGAAAATCGGCATCGAAATCGCCGAGCGGCCGGCCGTCGGACGCGCCCACGATGTCGACCACCCCGTCCAACCGTCCGAAGCCCGTTTCGATCTCGTCGAAGACCTCGACGACCGCATCTTCGTGGCGGACATCGGCGCAGAAGGCTCGGCTGCCGATCTCGTCGGCGACCTTCTGCGCGAAACGCATGTCCACATCGACGCAAGCAACGCGGGCGCCTGCCTGCGCCAGGGCGTGGCAGGTCTGCCGCCCGATGCCGCGCCCGGCACCGATGACCGCGACAACCTGGCCGTCCAGCCTCAGCCGGGCGCCGTAATCGGGCACTGCCTCCCCATCGAAATCAACACGCACGCCTTGTCCTCCCGAGACGTCCAAGGCTAGCCGGATTTTACCTACCGATCAATCGGTAGGCGAAAAGATTCGCGATTCTGGTATCATATTGCTTCCAATGCCTATTTCTTCGTAACGAGAGTTTGCATTCGTGTTTCGTCGCAAGCCAAGTGATTGAGGAAGCCTCTGTCGTCGCCCCGACAATGCCTGTTGGAAAAGATTAAAGGCCACAAAAATCGTTGAAATCCTTATGATGTGCGACTACGTCCATCTCGTTGACACCGTTTTGATAGGGCTCTAGACTCAACCGTCCAAGCGGTAGGCTTTGGTTGCTGACGAGGATGTGCGGTAATGAGGGTCGCCGTGGCGGATGCAGGAGCCCCAATGGGGAGTTGGGAGCCGACAGGCGAAGGAATCGGGGGCAACTCCCGAGCCGGTGAGATCCTGCGCGAGTCCGCCAAGCTGTTCGCCGCCAACGGCTATGACGGCACGTCGATGCAGGACATCGCCAGCGCCGTCGGTATCAAGAAAGCGTCCATCTACCACTTCTTCGCCGACAAGGCGGAGATCCACAGCTCCATTGTCGTCCTGTCGCTGACGCGGCTGACGGGGCTGGTGCAGGACAGGCAGCGCGGGCTGACCCGCTCGTCGGACCGGGTCGAGGCCTTCGCGCGCGCCCACGCCCAGCACATCGCCGAGAACGCGCCATTCTACTTCACCGCCGCGCTTGGCTACAACGAGATCGTCGATCCGGCTGCCAAGGCCAAGGTTCAGCGGATGCGCGACGGCTACGAGGAGACGTTGCGAGGGATCATCCGCGAGGGCATCGAGAGCGGCGAGTTCCGCGAACTCGACGTCAAGCTGTCGGCACGGGCGATCATCTCCTGCCTCAACTGGATGGCTCGCTGGTGGCGCCCCGATGGACCCGACTCCGCGGAGAAGATCGCGTCGGACTACGTGAAGCTGATCATCCGTGGGTTCCTGCCCGATCCGGTTGGATGAAGGGACCCCTGAGGTCCATCTCCATTTTTTGGGTTCTTGACCAGCCTGCACCCGCAACTGCGGCATGAAACTCCAGAGCCTAACGGCCTGACTGGCGTTCAGCCCAGTTCCAAAGTTCCGACTGCGAAAACACGATCGCCAGCAATCGTCGGAGGTCGCCCAGGATACATTCGGGGGGTCTCAAGGCCCGGAGACAGCCCGCGTCCCATCAGATCGCCGGCGAAGCTTGCCTGAGGTTGAGGCACGTCGATGTGAATCGCTGCCGCGCGTCGGTTAGCGAGAGCTCGCGCTGCCGTTCCCCGTTCCGCCACGGACGGTGACCGTCGGTCTGCGCCCGGAACATATCGTCATCGATGCAGCAGGCATTCCCGCCACGGTCGTTACTGTCGAACCGACCGGATCCGAAACGCAGGTGGTGATGCGGCTCGGCGGCCAGACCCTGATCGTAACCCTGCGGGTGCGCGTCAACATCAAGCCGGGAGATCTTGTTCCGATCCTGCCAGATTTTGGTCAGCTGCATTGCTTTGACGAAGCAGGCCAAAGGATCAACTGAGCACTTCAGGCGGCCAGCAGTAAGTCGAAGTCGTCCGCCCTGCCCTCTGGCGCCGCTGGTGCGGACCAGAACGCCAAGTTCGGCCAGCCATTCCCGACCCGTTTTGTGATTCGGCCGTCCAGGCATGTTGAGAGGGCCGGCGTCCTACGCGCGTGCCATTTCATCGAGCGTGGAGAGAAACATGTCGATGGGGCCGAGTTTTCCTGATTTCAGGCTAAGCGCCACCGGTAGGTCACCCTCGGTGGTCGCCCGCGCGATACCCGGCCCTTCATACTTGCCGATGCGCAGCTTCTCGATCCCGAGATGCTCGACGATGGCGCCCGACGTCTCGCCGCCTGCAACCATGAAACGACGCACGCCACGGGCGTGCAGTTCGGCGGCAAGTTTTCCGAGAAGCTCTTCGGCAAACCTCGCCGCGCCATCCTTGCCCAGTCGCGACTGCACGACTGCAACTTGCTCCGGTGCCGCCGAGGTTGCGATGGCCACGGGTCCATCCGCGATGCGGCTGCTCGCCCATCGCAACGCATCGTCGACCGACCGACTCACGCTGTCCGCGGCAGCAAGGTCAATCCGCAGCACCGGCCGATGCCGCTCAAATGCGTCCAGCTGTTCGAGCGTTCGGTCCGCACAGCTGCCCGCGAGAACGACGCCTTCGCCCGATACCGCAGGCAGCCTAGTCTCGGCATGGGCTTCTGGCAGCCAACCCCGCGTCCGCCAGAGCGCGGCGTAGTGCTGCAAGATCGGTGAGTTGCCCGTCATCAGCGGCCAGTCGACGGTCAGCGCGGCGATTGCGGCGAGATCTTCGAGATAGATCGCGTCGGCAATGAAGTGCCGCAATCCCTGGCTTTTCAGCGCAGCTACATGATCGGCCAAGCCCGCAGCATCGCCGCGAACGTAACGATGCTCGATGAGCCCGACCTTCTCCCGCGACTGGCGTTGCAGGACCCGCACGAGGTCGGGGTCGGTCATCGGTGTCAGCGGATCGAAGCGCTTCGGGGACTCCGACACGAGGGGGCGACCGTAGAAGAGATAGCCGTTGAAGACGGATCGGCCAAGTTCAGCCGAAGTCGGGCAGAACGCGGTGGAGTCTGCGCCAGTCATTTCCAGTAAGGCATCGGCGACCGGGCCGATATTGCCCTCGTCGGTGGAATCGAACGTGGCGCAGTATTTGAAGAAGAGCTGGCGAGCGCCGACTTCCAGCAGGTGCCGTGCGGCCGTCTTTGACTTTTCGACCGCGTCAGCGGCGGAAGTCACGCGTGTTTTCTGTGCGACGACGATGGCCTGCGCGCCGGCGACCTCGGGAACGCGGCGCGGCTTGGTGACGAAGCCGCACTCGACTCCGAGTGAGACCAGCATAGACGCCGATTCCATGCCACCCGTAAGGTCATCGGCAATGATGCCGAGCAGAGGTTTCAAGATGCACAGCCTCCAGGTGGTTCAAACAGCGACTTGGAATCGACTATATGATATATCGATTCATGTAAAGGCGATGTCCTGCTGGAACGCACGGTGCGGCTGCCGGGTTGCGATGTCGTGCATCAACGTGCTTCCGCCGACATGAGGAACGGGGGGCATCCGGCGCACCTCGAACAGGCCACGGCAGGACCGATCAGCGTCTGGGCGTTCATCCGGTCGGAGGCTGCGCCAACCCGTAGCCCGCAGCATAGCGCCCGTGGACCCGCGCCATTTCCTCGTCGCTGATGATCACCGGATCGCCGGCCTGGCAGGCGAGTAGATATTGCCGGGCCAGCGTCTCAAGCTTGGCAGTGAGATCGAATGCGGCTCTCAAGTTTTTGCCGACGGCAACCATTCCGTGGTTGGCGAGCAGGCAGGCTTTGTGGCCGGCCAACGCGCGCACTGCGCTCTCGGCGAGCGCAGGGGTGCCGAAGGTTGCATAGTCGGCGCACGGAATACTGTTTCCGCCAAAGCTGGCGACCATGTAGTGGAAGGCGGGGATTGGCCGGCGCAGGCACGACAGTGCCACGCAGGCATCAGCATGTGTGTGAACGACCGCTTCGGCGGCTGGAAATGCAGCGAGGATTGCAGCGTGCATGTGCCACTCGCTGGAGGGAGTCCCTGCCCCGACGACCGTGCCGCGGTTGTCCAGCCTGACGATGCGCTCGGTGGACAAATTCCCGGCATTGCCGCCGGTCGGTGTGATCAGCATGCCACCGTCGACCCGACAGCTTACATTGCCGGTCGTGCCCTGGTTGAAGCCCTTCTGTTCGAGCAGAGACACCACGTCGAGCATCGAAGCGCGCAGCGCGGCTTCGCTGGCCGTATCCCCAATCCCGCTATCCGTCCGCACCACCACCTCGACCGAAAGACCCCCCGCGACAGCGACGCGCATTGCAGGTCATTGACAATACATGATATATCATGATTCGCAGTGTCGGCAACCAGACAGACACTAGGTCTCGTCAGAGTCGTTAGGTCCGACCGAACGGCGCCTTGTTGGTGGCAAGCTCTTTTCTCGAAGGATTGGAGTAATGGCGTCGGCGGCGGACCTTAATCCGAACGCCACGATATGATATTCGTGCAGAGTACTGCCCAAGAAGGCACCTAGATGAACAAACAGATTGGTGAGGTCGCTCGGGATAACCTGACGGCCCGTGTCTACAACGAACTGCGCACTGCGCTGATGGAGGGTCGATTCTGGCCCGGCCACCGCTTCAAAATTCGTGAGCTTGCCGCGGCAATGAACGTGTCGGAGACGCCGGTGCGCGAAGCCGTCATGCAGCTTGTCTGCGAAAAGGGCCTCGAAATGGAAGCCGCCCGCTCCATTTCTGTCGCCGAGCTGTCGCTTGGTCAATACCTTGAACTGCGCAGCATCAGATTGCGTCTCGAAGGCATGGCCGCAGAGGCCGCAGCCAAGAACATTACCGACAAGACAATTCGCCGCTTGCACCGGTTCCACGAGGACCTGATCGACGCCGAGGAGAACGGGCGCTGGTCGGAGGCCGTGCGTAGCAACTGGGATTTCCACCATACTCTTTACCAAGCGGCCGAGATGCCTGAGCTTCTGGCGATTATCGAGACGATCTGGCTACGCAACGGACCTCTGGTCAAATACCACTATCCGCATGCACGCCCGACCTATCCCAAGGAACACCAGCACCTTGCCGTGCTTCGTGCGCTCGAAACCGGCAATCCGGTCGACGTTAGCAAGGCAATCCAGGCCGACCTGATCGAGGGGGGCGCGCGGCTGGTCAAGCTGCTGGAACAGATCGAGACTGGCGAAGTTGACCGCGACGCGCTGAAGGCTGCCTCGGAAGGCGCGGCCCCTGGATCGAATGCGGCATCGGAAACTGCACGGACGCCAACCCGGACACGGAAATCAAAAGCCGCCGCCTGAGCGGCGACCGACGGCGTCTCTCAGATCGACTTTACCGCAGCAAAGCCGTGTTCCGCGGCGGCAAGCGCCGTTGCGACATCGGCTTCCGTATGGGCGGCACACAGGAACATGTTGTGCTTCGGGTGGAAATACACGCCCCTCTCGATCGCCGCGTTGCAGAATGCCGTCCCTTTCCGGAAATCCGCGTCGTCGTCGAAAAGGATCAGCGGCATCTGCACCGGCCCGGTCTGACGTATGCTCACCCCGTACTGAAGTGCGCGGGTATCCAGACCTTCGCGCAGCATGGTGCCAATGCGGTTCAGTTGCGCCGGCACATCGTCCCGGCGCACGACCTTGAGCGTGGCCAGGGCTGCCGCCATTGGCACAGCGCTCGCCCAGAACGAACCCGTCACGAAGACATCCGAGGCGGCGCGCCGCAGGTGTTCCGACCCGGTGACCGCGGCGATCGCGTAACCGTTGGCGATGGCTTTGCTCCAGGCCGAAAGATCGGGTCGGATGCCGAGCGGTTCCCAGCTGCCGGCGGCATGGATGCGCATGCCGGTGCGGACCTCGTCCAGGATAAGCGCTGCGCCCTTCTGGTCGCAGATGCGCCTGCTTGCCTGCGCGAATTCTGCTGTCGGCAATTCCTGGTCGACCCCCAGGTCATGCCGGTGGGCCGAAACCATGATAGCGGCAAGGTCTTCTCCGGCTTCCGCCGCCGCCGCTTCAAGGCTTTCAACGTCGTTGAAGCGGAAATAGACGATGTGGGCGCGATCCTCGGCCGTGACGCCCAGCACCGAGGGGGAACACCATGGCACCGCGCCGTGATAGGCGCCCTTGGCGACGAGTATCTTGCGCTTGCCGTGCGCGGCGCGCGCGATCGTCACGCAAGTTGTCGTCGCATCGGTTCCGTTCTTCTGAAGCAGCGCCCAATCGGCATGCGCGACCGTGTCGACGAACAGCTCTGCCAGTTCCACCATAACCTCGCCCGGCCCGTTCAGGCAGTCGCCGTCGCGCCGCTGCCGTTCGGCGGCGTCCTCGACTTCGGGATGGTGATGGCCGAGCAGGTTCGGACCCCAGCTGCACATGAAGTCGATGTAGCGGTTTCCGTCGATGTCCCAGACCGCTCCGCCTTCGCCACGACTGAAGAACTGCGGATAGCCTTCGGGCAGCTTTGCCGCGTGGAGATGGCCCCACATGCCGCTCGGCACGACCCTTGCCGCGCGCTCGCGCAAGGCCGTTTCACGGATTCGGTTCAGGGTGGGCATTGTCGGTCTCCAGGGAAATCTGCTTGATGTCGTCGTCGGGATTCAATCGCGGAAGGCGGGCAAGGCGCCCGCCTTCCGCGCGCGGTCGCCGCCTCAGTTGATGATCACCTTCTCGCGGGTGAAGTAGACCGACATGCTGCGCAGGAATTCGCGGCCGTCGTCGAGCAGCACGCCGTCATGGACTTCCGACGTGTCCGCGGCGCGGATGACTTCTTCATTGTCGTACCATTGCGAACCGATGCCGGTGCAGTCGATCTCGAAGTCCTTGTCGCCGATCTCGACCGCCTTGAAGTGCGATTGGACGTAGTGGTGGATGCCCGGAAGTTCGGTCACGATCTCGCCGTGGCGGTACCAGCGGCGCATGAACTCGTCGTTCTTCATGCCGTGGAACGGGTTGATCAGGCTGATCCGCTTCAGCTTGCCTTCAGTCGGGCCTTTGAGCAGGGTCACTTCATCGCACAAATACGTCTTCAGACCACCGATGAAGGTGTTGCCATCAGCCACCAGCGGCTCGTGCGCGGCCGACTTCTCCGCTGCCAGCATCGAGTCGTAGTCGTCGTAGTAGAGCTCCGCGAAGCCGTCGATGATCGGATAGATCTTCTCGAGCCGGTCGACGAATTCGTAGTGGACGACGTGCGACTGCACGTAGCGGCGCAGGCCGGGCAGCTTCGACACGAGTTCACCATGATGCGCCCAGCGCTCCATGAACTCCTTGGTCGAAACCCCCTGCTTCTTGGTCAGAAGACTGAAACGCTTGATCATTGTATTCTCCTCTTTTTGCAAAACATTCCCGTCGCTGCGCGCAGTGCGCAGCGCTGTTCATAGATGGCGGTAGAGCTTCGGGCTGGCCCGATGCGGGTTGAGGACGACGGTCAGTCGTCCGAAGTGAAGATCTCGGTTCGGCGGCGTTTCACTGCCGGTTTGGTGACGATGAACAGAAGCGCCGCAGCCATCAGCAGAAGCGCCAAGCTGATCGGCCGCGTGAAGAAGGTGGTGAAGTCGCCGAGCGACAGGATCATCGAACGGCGGAACTGCTCTTCGAGTATCGGCCCGAGCACCACACCGATTATGAAGGGTGCTGGTTCGCACCCGCCCCGGATGAGCAGGTAGCCGCCGACGCCGAACAGCACCATGACGTAGAGGTCGAACGCGTTGTTGTTCAACGTGTAGGCGCCTATCGTGCAGAAGATCATGATGCCCGGGAAGAGGATGCGATAGGGCACCTTCAGGAAGCGGATCCACAAACCTACAAGCGGCAGGTTCAGCACGACCAGGAACACATTGCCGATCCACATCGACACGATGAGGCCCCAGAACAGCTCGGGATCGCGGGTCGCAACGTTCGGGCCTGGCACGATGTTATGCATCATCATTGCGCCGATCATCATCGCCATGACGACGTTGCTGGGAATGCCGAGTGCCAGCATGGGTATGAACGAGGTCTGCGCGGCAGCGTTGTTCGCGGATTCGGGTCCGGCGACACCCTCAATTGCGCCATGGCCGAAGCGCTCCGGAGTTTTGGAGAGTTTCTTCTCGGCCGCATAAGACGCAAAGGACGCGAGCAACGCGCCTCCGCCCGGAAGGATGCCGAGGACAGCCCCTATTATCGATCCGCGCAAGATGGGGGCGGCAGAGTCGCGGAAGTCCTGGCGCGTTGGCCAAACCCGGCCGATTTCGGCCGAACTGAACACGCCCACGTTGCGGATCGTCAGCTGCCGGATGATCTCGGCGATGCCGAATGTGCCGACGGCGATAGCGACGACGCTCATGCCGTCGTAGAGTTCGGGGAAGCCAAGGGTGAAGCGCGGCGTGCCCGTATAGAGGTCGGTGCCGATGGTGCTCATCATCAGGCCGAACGCGACCATCGCCAGCGCCTTCAGCACCGAGCCTCGCGCCAGTATCACCGAGGCGATCAATCCAAGCACTGCCAGCGCCACATATTCCTGCGGCCCGAACTTGAGCGCGATGCTGGTCAGCGGCGCGGCGAACAATGCGAGCACCAGCGTTCCGACAGTACCGGCAAACAGCGAGCCGATCGCAGCAATAGCGAGCGCAGGGCCGGCGCGGCCGGTCTGCGCCATGCGGTAGCCGTCGATGGCGGTGACCGCCGATGACGCCTCGCCGGGAACGTTCATCAGGATCGCAGTGGTGGAGCCGCCGTACTGGCTGCCGTAGTAGATGCCGGCCATCATGATCAGCGAGGCGGTCGGCGACATGGTGAAGGTCAGGGGAAGCAGCATCGCGATTGTCGCTGTCGGCCCCAGGCCGGGCAGCACCCCAACCAGCGTCCCGAGAAGCGTGCCGAGAAAGCAGAAGGCGAGATTCTCTAGTGTCAGCGCGGTTGTGAAGCCGATGACAAGTCCAGCGAACTGATCCATTGCTCCCGCCTCAATATGCGAGGAGCGGATACGGCACCTCGATGCCGTAGATGAACACAGCTACGCAGAAGACCGTCAGGCCGGCCGCGGTGACGAGCGCCTGCACCAGTGTCGCACTGCGGTCGGCGAGAGATGCGGCGAAGACTGCCAGGAAAGTAGCGGGCAGGAAGCCGAGCGAGCGGATGGTCAGCGCAAAGATGATCGGGGCGCCAGCGACCAGAAGGAAACTTCGCACGCCTATCATCTCGCCTTGATCCTCGCTCTCGCCGCCGAAACCAAATGCGATAGCCGTGCCGAGCCCGACGAGAACGATGCTGAGGAGAATGGGATAGTAGCCCGGGCCCATCTGGGCTGCGGTTCCGATGGGCAGCTTGGTGATCGCCATCGAGGCGAACACGACGCCCGTGAGGACCAGGAACAGACCAACCCAAACGTTTCGAGACAGCGTCACACGAAGACCCCTTAGCCCGTCCTTGATTGGCGAAGTTGGGGGCCGGCTTGCACCGGCGCCCCCATTGGCTGATTACTTGCCGAGCCAGGCCCGCAGCTTGGCGTCATCGGCCGCCTGCACAGCCGCCAACTCATCAAGGTTGCGCGGCGTCACCCAGAAGCCCATGCGCACCATCTCTTCAGCATACTCGGGGCTGGCCAGGACCTTTGCGATAGCCCCGTTGATCTTTTCCAGAACGGGACGCGGCGTTCCGGCAGGTGCATAGATCCCGTAGAAGTTCTCTTCGACAAGGCCGGGATAGCCGAGCTCTGAGAAAGTGGGGAGGTCTGGGGCGCCGGGAAGGCGCTGGCCGGCGAACACCGCGATGGGAACGATCTGGCCGTTCTTCACGAAGTCCTCGGTGCCGGGCAAGGTGCCGCCGAGCGCAACGTCGGCCGTGCCGGCGATCACCGCGTCGCGGAAAAGCTGCGAGCCGGCATAAGGAACCTTGTTATAGGTGACGCCCAGCTCTCTCTCCACGGCCGCGGCAAGCGTGCCGGTGTAGGTTCCCGGCGCGCCGGTCGCCACCGGAATCTGGCCGGGCTTCGATTTGAAATACTCGACCAACTCGGGCAAGGTCCGCGCCTTGACGTGGCCGCCGATAAACATCGTCTCGGCGAGCTCGACCATGTTTCCAACCGGAACCAGATCGGAAATCTTGTACTGCGCACCCTCGTCGAACGACTTCAAGTGCGTGCTCTTGGTGGTGATCAGGAAGGTGTAGCCGTCCGCCGGCGCCTTAGAGACGTGGATCGCGGCGATCGTGGTTGCGCCGCCGGGCTTGTAGTCCAACACCCATTCGCCTCCGATCTCCTTCTTGATGCCGGCCGTCAACTTGTCGAAGATGGCGGTCAGGACGCCGCCTGCCGGGAAGGCGCTGACCATGGTGACTGGCTTGGCCAGCGGATAGTCCTGCGCATGGGCCATTGATGGCCCGAAAATCAGTGCGCCTAAAGCGACGGCGCCGAGGAGCCTGCGGATCGCGGAATGCATGTTGTTTCCCCTTATCGTTGATGCCCAATCCTGATACATGATACTTGATATATCGTCAACTCACTTTGCTATCAGTCGGCTACGTAGGCGGGGTCGCCTGCGTCTCGGCGGCAACGGGCATCAAGGGCAACCCGCCTCTGCGTGAGCTCGTCCCGCGGTATGCTGCAGACGTCCGCGACGAACTCGTTCGCGTAAGGACCCCTCGATACGGCTTCACCCCGGCATATTTCACCAGCGGCACGCGTTTGCGCCGGATCTTGTCGAGCAGGTCCATCACCGGGCGCGGTTCCAGCACCCAGGCTTCCTTCGTGAACATCGCGCGCGGCAGCGGGAAGGTCGCCTCCTTCACCGCCGCCTCCAGCCCGCGCCGGGGAACAGAGTCGCGCGGGATGACGCAGATGGCTGCATCTTCCGGCGGCGGCAGGCCGCGCAACGGCTTGCGCACTGTCACCACGCTCGGGAACACGTCGGCACCCGGGAAGAAGTGCTTGGCGTGGCCGAAGTCGGCGACGAATTCGAGCCAGGCGTCGTCCGAAAACAGGCGGCGCAGTTCCTCCGCGTATCCGGCCTTCAGCCATCTGTTGGTGACGACATAGGACATGCGGCCGCCGGGCTTCAGCAGCCGCAAGCCCTGCTCGTAGAAATAGACGTAGAGGTCGGCCATTCCGTCGATGGCCTTGTAGCCGCGCTTCAGCGCCCGCTTGTGAGGCGACTTGGCATCATGCGCAGCATCAGGATCTGTTCGCATAAGCCGAAACAGCGCAGCAATGGGTCACAGTCCGACGACGCTGAGATCAAGGGTTCCCGCCCAAAGACGACAAGCCATTGCCTCGACAGATCGACCGCCTTGCCCGCCCATCAGCGGCAATTCCGCTTGTGAGAACGCGGGAAGTCCCACCTCCCGCGTTAGATCGCGGCAGCTGCATCGGGGTCACTCGTCTGGGTCGGCGATCGCTGCGAGCTTCGTCTCGTTACAGAGGATTGTCTTCCCTTCGCGGCGGATCGCGCCAGCTTTTTCGAGTGTCGCAATGGCCTGATTGACCTTCGGCCGGCTCGCGCCCAACAATTCGGCAATGTCGGATTGGTTGAGGTCGAGTTGAATCTGGCCGGCCGGACCTCCATCCTCCGGTCTCAGTTGAGACAGCAAGAAGCGCGCGATCCGGCCCTCAAGACCGTAAAGGGCGATCGTCTCAATGTGCTCCGTGGTGTAGCGCAGCAGCGAGCAGAGATGGCGGATGAAGGCTTCCGCGATCTCGGGATTTCGCCGCATCAGCAGCTGCAGCTGGCCACGTTCGATCATGTAGCCGGAGGCTGACGTGACCGCCGTCGCGTCGGCCGAGCGCGGCATTCCGTCAAGGATGCCGATCTCGCCAAACAGCGCGCCGGCGCCGATATGGCGAAGCGCGAACTCGCGGCCGCTCGAGGTCTGCAACGAGAGGCGGATCCGTCCGTTCTCTACCGCGATCAAGTAGGTGCTGGAGTCGTCGCGTTGGAAGAGCATTGTGCCGGCTGGCCACCGCTTGCCGTGCGAGGCGCTCGCGAGCTCCGAGAACGCCGCGTCAGGCAGATCGCGGAAGATCGGCACCGAACGCCAGAAGGCCAGCTTGGCCGCCTCGGTACCAACGGTCGAGGCGGGTCGATTTCGCGAAAGGCTCGAGTCGTTCATGCCGCTAAGGAGCTTCCGGGTGGCGATGGCACGGAAAAGGTCCGTGGCGACCAAATTGATGTTGCGCCACTCTACGCTATCGCCCAGAACTGACGAGCTTACGTAGCGATATATTTGAGCGGCAGTGGGTTCACGCTTGAACCGAAGGAGATCAAGCCTTGCAGTCGGGGTCAAGCGAAACACGGGTTTCCGCGCATGCGAGCGGCGGAGGACGCGCGCTTCTCGTTTCCCGGATGGCCACGCAAGTGCTGTCGCGAAATTCCGGCCGGCTTGGCGACGAGTTTGCCGAGCCGGTGTCATCGATCGTGCTCTGCGCCGACCTGTCGGGCTTCTCCCTTGCCGGCGCCCAGCTGATCCGTGCCGATAACCGTGGCGCCGAAGAGTTGCGGCTGGTCGTCAACGCCGTCTTTGCGCGCGTGACGGATGCCATCGAGGCCCACGGGGGAAATATTCTTCAGTTCTCCGGCGATGCGGTCATGGCTGCGTGGCCGATCGAATCGGAAATCACAGAGAAGGCCGTCCCCGCGCTTGCGGCGGGTCTGGCGATCCAGCTCGCCTGCCAGCAACTGACGATGGACGGATCGCCATTGCGGATGCGTGTTTCTGTGGCGCATGGCGATGTCTGGTTCGCGCATGTCTCTCCCGCCGGCGGCATCGCCGAGATGGTCCTGTGCGGCGATGTTTTCGAAGCGTTTCGGGGGACTGGAAAAGCCTATCGCGACGGTGTGCTGATCGACCCTGACCTATGGGTCCACATAGCGGGAAGCATCAGCCGGCGCGCCACGATCAGCCACGGCCCGGACGGGGTGCGTGTCTTGGGCCTGTCCGAAACTCCTGAGACCGTGCCACCTGAAGGCGACGAGGAGGATCAGCCCGTCGCCTATATTCCCGCCTATCTCCGGCGGATGCTTGGTGGCTCCGGAACCGAATGGCTGGCCGAGTTCCGCTCGACCAATGTGCTGTTTGCCCAGTTCGGAACCGTCGGTTGTTCGGAGCCGCGCGAACTCGCCCGGCTCTCGGCGCTGGTCCAAAGCCTGCGCGCGGCGATCGAAGGCAATGGCGGCGTGCGGCTGAAGCTCGCGACCGACGACAAGGGCCTCATCCTGCTCGCCGGCTGGGGGTTGCCGACGAGTTCGTTCGAGAACAATGCGGAACGCGCCCTGCTGGCGGCGGAAATGGTGCGCCAGGCAGCAGTGGCCATCGAGATGCCTGTCGGCATCGGCGTGACCGGCGGCAAGGTGTTTGCCGGACTGGTCGGCACCAGCCGGAACATGGAATACACGATCATCGGCGACCCCGTGAACCGCGCCGCCGCGCTGTCGGCGCTCCAGGGCGTCTTCGTCGACGAGGACACCAGGCAGGCGGCATCACGTCGGTTCCGCTTCGTCGAGGCCGGTCGCACGAAACTCAAGGGGCAGGACGCTCAGACGAGCTACTACCGCGTCGAGAGCGAAGGTCTTGGAGACGCTGTCCACAGGGGCGAACTTGTGGGCCGAGCGGCGGAAAAGGCCATCGTGGAAGACCTCGTCGTCGCCCTCAAGGCCGCCACGCCGCCGGGCGTCATCCACATCGTCGGCGACGCGGGATTGGGCAAGTCGCGGCTCGCCGGCCATTTCCACGGCCGCCTGACGCAGGAGACAATTCCGGTCCTGCGGCTCAATGCCGACAGCCTGCGGCGGACGACGGGCTTCTATCCCTGGCGCCAGTTGATCGGCGCGATGCTGGGGCTCGACGGCGGCCAGACTGTCGAAAGTGTCCGCGAACGTCTCGCCAGCCTGCTCGCGGACGATCCGGTCGCGCTGGAGCTTCTGCCGCTGCTCAACCCCGTCCTGCGGGTCACGCTTTCCCAGACGCCGGCCACCGCCGGACTGTTCGGCGGGGGACGCGCCGACAAGACACAGTCCGTGATCATCGCGCTGTTGCGGAGCTTCATCCGTCCCGTCCCGCAGGTGCTCATCGTCGAGGACGCACACTGGTTCGATTCGGCCTCCTGGCAATTGCTCGAACGCGTCGCCAAATCCTTCCCGCAGGTCACGATCGCCATCGTGTCGCGCCCGCTCGACAGGGATCTCCTGCCATATGAGGCGAGACTGCTGCTCGACCGCCCCGGCACCCTGACGATCCAGCTGGAGCCGTTCTCGCGCGCCGATTCCGCGGCATTGATCAATGCCTCGCTCGCCGTGGTGGAAAGCGCGCCGGCCATCGTCGATCTGATCTTCAGCCATGCCGAAGGCCACCCTCTGTTCACGGCCGCGCTGGCGCTATCGCTGCGCGACCAGGGCCTGCTGGTGGTGGAGGGCGGTTACGCGCATCTGCGGCTCGGTGAGAAAGGTCTGGCGCAGATCGCCTTTCCCGACGGCGTCGAGGGCGTGGTGGCGGAGCGTATCGCAGGCCTTGCGCCGGGGCAGCAACTGACGCTGAAGGTCGCCGCCGTGCTCGGCCGCACCTTCGACCTCGACCTCCTGTCGCGACTCCATCCGGCGGGCACCGGACGCGACGCGCTCGCCGCCGAAATCGCAGCTGTGGAGCGGGCCGGGCTGGTCGAGACCCTTGACGCCGAGCAGGGGAAACACCGCTTCCACCATGCGATCATCGGCGACGCGGCCTACAAGCTGTTGGTGACCGAACAGCGACGCCAGTTGCACGCACGCACGGCGGAGATCCTCGACGAGCGTGGGGCGACAGAAGGCTACCCGGCCGCGTCGCTGGCACTTCTCGCCCACCATTTCGAACAGGCCGAACGAAGCGAGGCCGCTGTCGAATACCTGACGCGGGCGGCGGAGAATGCGCGCCTGGGCTACAACAATGCCGAAGTCGTCGACTTCCTGACGCGGGCGATGCGCATTGTCGACCGGCGGCCCAAGCTCGCTGACGCGGTGACGCTGGGTGCGTGGAACCACAAGATCGCCGACGCGCTCAAGGCGCTCGGCCACTACCAGCGCGCGGCGGACTTTCTCTACCGCAGCGCCACGCTGCTCGACCGCGCTCCACCGAAAAGCGCCCGGGAGGCCATCTTCAAGGCGCTTACCAGCTATGCCGAGTACCGGATGCGCCCGCACCGCGCGCCCCAGTCGGCGACCATTCGCGACCCAATGGTTGCGGCAGCCGAAATCAACATGACGCTGTCCGAGATCCACTACGAGCTGAACAAGGTGCCGTTCTCGCTGGCCGAGGTGCTGCGGGCGGTCAATCTCGCGCGCGCTGCCGGCGGCGACAGCACGTCGCTCGCGAAGATCTACATGGGCATGGCGCTCATCTCGCGTCAGCTGCCCTGGGCGCTCGACGGCAACGAGTTGCAGCGCCAGTCGATCGACATCGCCGAGAGGCTGGGCGACCTGCCGACGATCTCGTGGGTCTACATGGCCTCGGGCGTCTTCGAGACCGGCAAGGGCGGCTGGAAGGATGGCGAGGCGCATTTCCGCCGCTCCATGCACACGTCGGAACTGTGCGGCGAGCGGAAGAACTGGGAAACGTCGATGTCCTCTCTGGGCAATCTCAAGCGCGTCGAGGGTTTCTTCGAGGAGGCGAAGGCGTGCAGCGACGCCACGCTGGCCGCGGCGCGCGACCGTGACATCAGCCACAGCATCGCCTGGTCACACAACGGCCGGCTGCGCGACCTGTTGTGTCTCAACCGCTTCGACGAGGCGCGCGAGGATGCGCGCATCCTGAACCGGATCCTCAACGACCCCAAGAAGAAGGGCGAAACGAACGACAATTCCAATGTCGTCGACCATTATGCGCGGGCGCTCCTGGCGCTTGCCGACGGCGACGTGGCGACCGCCCGGGCGGTCCTGGAAGGGCTGACGCAAGTGGTGCGGAGCATCACGCGGCCGCAAGTCTACATGGTGCAGAATGTCAGCTTCATCAGCGACGTCGTCTGGAACCTCTGGCAGCGGACCGGCGATCGCGGCCTCCTGCCGCACAGCGACGCGGTGGTCAAGAGCGGGGCCCGGATGGCGCGCCAATACCGTACTGGAAAGCCTTCCGCGGAGCTCGCAGCCGGTGACGGCGCGTTCTACCGTGGCAATAAGGCTGAGGCTGCACGGCGTTGGCTCGCGTCGGCCGAGGCGGCGGCCGAGCGGGGCATGCGCTACAACCAGGCTCAGGCTCTGTTCCGCCTGGAGGAGACCGGCCTGCCCGCGGACCGCGCCGGACCGTCCGTGCAGGAGTTGCTGACGCAGCTTGGCATCGAGCGTCCGCTCATCTGGTCGATCGCGACCTGACCATCGTCACCGGATCCGTCACGCCGGCTGGCCCGCCGCGGCCCCGCGTGTCATGCCGCGCCGCCACAGGATGAACGGGATCGCCAGCAGCCAGACGGTGATCGAATAGATTGCTGTAGGCAGCGTGGTTGGCGGCAGGCCGCCAGCCATGCCTGCGACGATGACGCCGACGGCAATGCCGAGCGTGCCGTTCTGGATCGCGGATTCGAGGGAGACAGTCGTGGTGTCGCAATCGTCGAGCCCGGCAAGCCGGCTCGTCAGCAGCCCCACGGCGAAGAGCGTCGCAGTGAGCGCGAGAAGCGCTGGACCCAACGTCCCGATATTGGCGAGGAACAGGCCCCAGTTGGCCGCGAGCGCCGCCCCGAGCACGACGACGAACAGCACAAGCGCGACAAGCCCCATCCACCGGCTGATCGTCGGCACATGTCGCGGCAACATCCAGGTCAACGCCATGCCGAGCGCCACCGGAACCGCGGTCAGCACGAACATCTGCAGGCCGAGCGCGGTGACGTTCACCTGCGGCGCGTCTGCGCCCATGAAATACCTGACCGACATCGCCACGAGGGGCGGCAGCGTGATGATCGAAAGCAGGCTGATCAGCGCGGTCAGGGAGATCGACAGCGGCACATTGCCATGCGCGAACCGTGATGCGACGTTCGACAGCACCCCGCCGGGACATAGACCCAGGATCATCATCCCGACGGCAAGTTCCGGCGGAAGGCCGAACAGAATGGCAGTCGCGAAGGCAGCAGCGGGCACCACGATGATCTGGTTGAACGCGCCGATCGAAAAGGCGAGCGGCTGGCGCAGCACACGCCGGAAGTCGTCAAGCGTAAGGCCAAGGCCCAGCGAGAACATGATGATCGTCAAGATCACCGGAAGCGCTATGTCGACAAGCATCGGTTCGTCCCCTCAAAAAACTGCCAGATCAAAGCTCAGCGTCGTTCAGGAGACGCGATGTGGTCATCAGCCGGCGGGCCAGTACGACAGCGAGCATGCGATGGAACGAGGCGGCGACCGCCGGATCATCGCGCTCCATGCGCGATAGGGTCTCTGCATCGATGCGGACGGCGATCGCTGCCGTCTCGGCGATGATGCTTGCCGTGCGAGGCACGCCTGCATAATATGCGATTTCGCCGAGAATCGCGCCGGGCAGAAACCGGCTGACGACACGGGGCTGGCCCTGACGATCTTCGATCGAGGCGCGACAACGGCCCGAAATCAGGAAGACCAGATGGTCTGACCGCGCGCCCTGCGCCATCAGTTTGTCGCCGGCGGCGAGGTTCATCCAGTAGCCGTATTTCTTGAGCAGTGCAGCCAACTCCGCCGGCAATGTGAAGGCGTCGGCGGAGATTCCCTCCACGACGCCGGTAGCGAGCCGGGCCTCCGCCAGGAGTTCCTCTTCGATATCCGCCAGCACGTCGTCGAGCTCGCGCCCGAACGCCATCGAACCCGTGCGATCGAAACGACCGAACTCGGCCCCAAGGCGTTCGGAAAGACCAGTCAGTGATAAGTGGGTTCCCTGCTGGCGGCATCCGCGCGCCAGACGCTCGACGGCCGCCCAGGCCGACACGTCGACGCCGACCACTCGCTTGAAATCGATGATTGCAAACCGGGGCTTTTGCTCCTGTCCGAACTGGCTCTGGAGCCGCTCGACCAGTTTGCTGGCCGAGCCGAAGAACACGTAGCCTTCAAGCTGATGTATCTGAACGCACGCACCTACCTTAGCCAGACGCGCCTGGTCGTCCGGGGACCTCTCGACGCGAGCGTGGAAGTTCGCGCCTGTCGTGGCGAGCCGCGCCAGATCGATGGTCGAATAGGTGAAGATGAAGACCAGCGCCGCCATCACAACTCCGAATGCGACTGCCGCCATGAAACCAAGGGCGAGCGCGATCAGCGGTGTCAGGATAACGATCAACAGGTCGATTGGCGGCATGCGCCGGCCCTGGTCCCAGATCGACGTCAGCATCAGGTCAATTCCGAGGTAGAAGATCACGGCGGCCAGCAAACCGATGGGTACGCTGGAGAGCAGCTCGGCGCCGAAGAACATGACCATGGCCGCTGCCGCGGCCGCTCCGACGCTGGTGAAGATGCCGACGACGCCGAAACGACGCGCCAGGAGCGTTTCGCCGAGCGTATGGTAACCAACCATCCCGCCCGCAAGGCCGGCGGCGATGTTCGATATCCCGACACCCTTCAGGTCCCGCTCGAAATCGATGTCACCGTCGATTGCAATCTCGAGGCCGGATGCGTTGAGCAATGTGCCGAGCAAGGTGATGCCCACAATGACGCCCGTCACTGGTGCCTGAACGATCAATGAAGTCCAGTCGACTCCACGCATCATGCCTGGGTTGAGCGCGGCAAAGAATGAGGTGCCCTCGAAAGGCCCGAGCAGCAGGCCGAGGTCGCGCATCGCCGCCTGATCGATGTTCCAACGCCAGGCAAAGGCGTAGAAACCGCCGAGCCCAAGCGCCAGCGCCAGCGGAATCACGAACCATTGCCCTGACCTGTGCATGGCAACTGCGGTCGCCGCCCCGAGTCCCAGCCAGGGAAGCCAGAGCGGCCACCGGTCGATGATCTCGACGAAGCGGTTGCCGACAGACCCGTCGGCCGGCGCTACCATGTCGAAGCCGCCACGTATGAGAAGCACACCGGATGCCGCCAGGAAGCCGGCGACGACCGGAAACGGTATGAACCGGGCCAGATTGCCGAGTTTCAGCACGCCCGTCGCGTAGACGACCGCGCCGGCAACGATGGTGGTGGCTCCGACGAAGACGACGGTTGTCGCGAAGGCGGATTCAACCGGCACGCCAGGTCGCGCGGCGATCGACGCGGCGCCAAGAGCGAGCAGAATCGCGGTCACGTCCTGTGGCTGGACCAGCGTGCCCCGGTAGGAGAGCAGCAGCGGGGCGACGAGTGCCATGACGATCGCTCCGACAAGGGTGAGGGCAATCCCCTGACTGAGGAATGGGACAAGGGGACCTGAATAGACAATCGCGGCAAAGGAAAGCGCAAATATTGCGGTCATAGACCCGACCAGGACGGCCGAGGAGCCGGCCCGGATCACATTGCGCAGTGACGGCTTTCCTGCCGTTTCCACGGCATTGACTCCAATCGACATGAACGTCCCCCCTCGAACAGAAGGGAGGATTTCGAAGCCACTTGCAAGCCGTGGTCGGGACATTCCCGTGGCTCGAAACCGCCTTCTTGCTCCTCTAGACCAGTGGCAGATGACCGCCCCGACCTATCCTTCCGCATGCCGCACTCCGCAGGGGAGTGAGAAGCTATCTGTGTCGATCTCCTCGCCAGCCGCTCAAAAGGCGAGGGACGATGCCGCTAGCTTTTCGGGCATTGCGCTCTTGGAATGAGGCCGCCGCCCGAGACGCTTGCGCGAAAGCTCACCAACGAGAACTGCATCCAACTTCACGCTGGACCGGGGCTTCCAGTCCGCCGAAGTCGGCTTCACGGCGCTGGCCACGACCGTCACAGCCGAGCGTGGCTTCCATTTGGTCGAACCGACCTCAACAACGGCGGAGGCCGGCTGAACGGAGCCTGCCGTGGAACGAGGTTTGCGGGTCGGTCCAGCGTATCTCGACGCGGCGACCGACTTGATGCCGGAAAAAGCGCGGCGGGGCTGCCAATCGCCAGTGATAACACGTGTCTCCAGCTTCTGGGGAGTGATCGAAGAGCGCGGCTGCCAGTCGGCCTTCGCCGGGGACGCAAGGCTGCCGCCGACCAGCAGCGCCAAGACGGCGGCGCAGGCAATACGGATTCCATTCGAGTTGCTGAAGTGGCGTGCCATGATATCTCTCCTGCTTTCGGGTTTGAGGCGAAGCTCGTCTTCGCCGGTGTTTCCCTTGTATGCAGGGCGCAGGAGCGTTGCTGTTACATCCGAAACAGGCTTCGAAAATCGGGACACGCTTTTCCAGGCAAAGGGTCCACGGCCCTGCGCGTTGTCAAAAGCCGCGCCATCGGCGATCGCTTCCGTTGCCGCCGCCGCGCCTGCCGTCTCGCGCGTCACCGCCCAGATTGTTGCACGTCGCGGTCCAGAAAGACCAAAAACGCAATACAAAAGGGCCGAGCCGCAGGCTGCGAATGTCTGCAAGTGCTTCCTGGCAGCCGGATGCCGCCTCTCAGCTTTCGGCCCCACATTTGCCGTTCCGCTTCTGAATGACAGCACCTCGACTGGACTTCCCTTGCAAGGGAAGCATTGGTCATGTCGCTGGTGGTGTGTGTAGTCTGAGGCGAACCCGTCTCTGGTCGATTTTCCCTGGTCGCAGGGAAATTTGCAGGGAATTTCATGAATTTCTGCTATCATGTGCACAATTCTGGTCGAATTGGTTCAAACTATTCAATGGGTTAAGCTCGAAATTCCCTACATTGCGCTGCAGGGAATATTTTCACGGCTGCAGGGAATCTTCCGCCAGGGGCACAACGAGCCTACGAGGAAGTCGCGAGTCGCGACTAGCCGGTTGGGGACCATGGACGGGCGAGTGGTTGCGGTTTTGAGGTCGTTCGTTCGCACCTGTGGGACCGGGCGCAGTATGGTTCCGGACATACGGCTCGACAGACACCCAGACCGCAACTAGGGAACCTATACTGGAGGGCCAGCATGGCTAGAAAAATGAAATCGGTCGCGCTCTCGGAATCTTGGCTCGAATTTTGGCCTGTGCTGTTCCCCGGCACGCCTGTTTTGCAGAAGACCCTAGAAGAATGGGTCTGGATAAATCTCGTGCATTTCGATCCGACGACCTTCATCGACGTAAGCTCAGCCGAAGCTACGAGCCTGGCCTGGACCAACGATATCTCTGTTACCCATGACCGACTGGGCGCCAGGGTATCGATTGGAGACCAGGCCCTTGGACTTTCGCCCTGGTTCGCAACGACATTGATTGAACACTCCCCGCAGTGGAAAGACCGACATCCGATCGAACACCTGGTGAAGCGCGGTCCCCCAAAAGACGCAACGTCACGTCAATTGGCTATCGATAGTGCGATGATGACCAAGAACGTTACGCTGCGAGCTGGCAATCATATCTGCTCGACGGTCAAGAAAGCGCTGCTCGACGGCAGGCTCTCGGCAACCGGTATACAAGCAAACGATAGTTTCAGCGCCCGGCGCTCCGTGCCGGTCGATTGCTTGAGAGCGATGACGAAGCTGGATCTGCTAAACAACAGAATTGAGTTTCCGCCCGGCATCACGTCGATCGTTCACGTCGAGGTGGTGCGCAATCCCGACTACAAGGCGGACAAACGTAAGGGCGGCAGTTTCGGAGAGTCAGACGACAAACTGGTTGAGGAAATGCACCAGATAATAACCAGCGGCCAAGCGTCGAGTATCAAGAACGCGGCAATGATGGTTTTCGCCCGTGCGGAACGACGCGGAGATTCAAACGACGATAGCGTCGTTGAACGACTTTGCCGTGCGTATGGATCTCGCTATCCCACCCGTCCTTGAAACTGACCCGATCGGAAGGTCAAGCTAGGTCGTAAACCCATAAATCGGGTTGGCAACTGAACGGATCGCTGATCCAAAGCTCCTTGATGAGGAGTCCTTTGATGACACGACGCCGCTACGAACTGACCGACCGGGAATGGTCGATCATCGCTCCATTGCTGCCCAACAAGCCTCGCGGCGTGCCGCGGGTGGATGACCGTCGGGT
>Ga0209906_100208_pt1 | contig 50741 bp, 47 predicted proteins | sample FECB24metaG_FD_188303 | JGI IMG/M metagenome (GOLD analysis project Ga0209906, IMG submission 188303) | Cyanobacterial communities from the Joint Genome Institute, California, USA from Joint Genome Institute, California, USA - FECB-24 metaG... ... | reverse complement strand
TGCCCGGGCGCTGCAGGCCAAGCAAAAGATCGATCAACTCCGGCTTCGTAAGCTGCTCAAGTTCCTCGCGATTCATGGATAGTGTGAATCATAGAAGCGACCCCTTGGCAAGGGGGTGGGTAATTACGTTGCCCCCTTGTCGGTATATTCCTTTGGCTGGTGCAGGGTCTGGGCACCGATGAATGTCGCCTGGTCGGTATTCTTGCGATGGATCAGCGAGATCAGGCCGGCCGCCGAAAGTTCGCCTTCACGGCGGTCGCTGATGGCGATTTCAGTCGGGCATTTGACGGCGGTGGCGCCTTCATCGGTCGGGAACAGTGCCGTCGGCAGGTTCTCGACCGTGCCGCCCGACTGGACTCCGCGGATGCGCGTGCACCAGCCATAATCCTTGAAGGCCGAATTGATGCGGACGGCCATGGCATAGGCCGCATTCATCCAGGCATAATTGTCGTGTTCGCCGCCGGTGGTTTCCTCGAAGTTGAACTCCTCGACCGGTTCCGCGTTGGCACCATAGGGGCCGCGCGCCAGAACCCGCGGCATGGTCAACGCCACATAGCGCGTATCTTCCTTCGCCCGCAGCGAACGCCACGGCCCATATTCGGGCGTACCGAAAATCGCTCCGAGGTCGCGCGGCTTGGTGAGTTCCTGCCAGCTGTCGAAGCCGAACAGATTGGGTGATGTTCCTGAAACAAAGGGGCAGTGCGCAGCCGCAGCGATCTTGGCCATGCCTTCGAGGACATCGACGTCGGTTTTCGCGTGGCTGAAGTAATAATCGCCGACCATGCAGCCGAGCGGCTCGCCGCCAAGCTGGCCGAATTCGGCCTCATAGACGCGCTTGAACAACGGGGACTGGTCCCAGGCGGCACCGCGATAGCTGCCGAACATGCGGCGCAATTCTTCCTTCGACACGTTCATGACGCGGATCTTGAGGTCCTTGTCGGTCTCCGTGTTCATCACCAGGTGGTCGAGGCCGCGCCATGCCGATTCAAGCGCCTGGAATTCGGGGTGATGGATAATGGCGTTGACCTGTTCGGACAATTTGACATCGAGCGCTGCGATCATCGAGCCGATCGTGCCGATGACATCGCCCGAGACTATGTTGCTGCCCTCGAGCGCCTGTTCGGCCAGCGTCCTCACAGCCCCCTCGATGCGGGTCTTGGCTTCGTCACTGCGCGGCTTGAATTCCTTCAGCAGCAGCGCACCGAAATCGTCGACAGTTTCGGTCGTGCCTGCGGCGGCTGCGCCTGCGACCTGGTTCGGATCAGTTGCCATGTCCCCGGTTCCTCGAAATTGGCTTTGCAGAGATTGAAAAGCGCCGGTCTGTCGACGCAGGTCGGCTGGCTATTCGGCGTCGGCGGCGCGCGCCTTGGATTCGGCGGCCAGCGTCTTGAGCAAATCGGGGTTCGACAGCAGCGAATCGATGACGTCCTGCGCCTTGTCCTTGCCGCCCATATAGGCGAGCAGATCGGACAGTTCGCGCCGGGCTTCGAGCAGCTTGGCGGTGGCGGGAACATTCTCGGCGACCTTGCCGGGCGTGAAATCGGCCATAGAATTGAAGGTCAGATCGATCGCCATCTGGCCTTCGCCAGTCAATTTGTTATCGGTGAAAAAAGCAGCACGGGGGGCGATGCTTTTCTGGAACTCACCAAAATTGTCCATGGTTACATCGGTGAAGTCACGATCTGGCATTTCCTTCTTTTCTTTTTCGGACTTGCCGGACAGATCGGAAAGAACGCCCATCACGAAGGGCAGCGACACCTTTTCGGAAGCGCCATAGGTCTGGACTTCATATTCGATATGGACGCGCGGCGGGCGGTTTCGCTTGATGAATTTGGTGCTGGATTGAGCCATCTCTTATCCCCCGAAATGCAACCTGTGCCGTCTTAAGACACGCTAACTCATTATTCAGGCGAAACCAAGAGCTTCGTCAAAATATCGACTTGCTCCGGCGCGATGTCGCGCATCACCTCCAGAAAATCCTTGTTTACCCAGTTGCGAACCCGCCTGATCATGATCGGAACCGGGCTCGCGGGCTCATTTTCGGAATAGTAACGAATTATCGCATCAAGGGCAGTAACGACATCGGCCCTGTTGCGAACCGATTCGAGCCCGAGCGCCGCCGGCCGCGGCGCCGCAGTCGACATGCCGCCCGATGCCGGCTCTGATCCGTCGTCCGGCGCTTCGGTGCCTGGCTCGGGCTCGGCAAAGGCCTCGGCAAAGGCTTCGCAGGCTTTCGCCATGGCATAGAATTCGCCCGCAACAACGCCCAGGCCGGGGTTATTGCCCAGCCGCGCGCCAAAGGCCTCGTCAATGCCGAGCAGGGCGTCGCCCAGTTCCGACAGGGGCGCCGCCTTGTCGCTGATCTGGCCGATCAACAGGCGCGCGACATTTTCGGCGTCGGCAATGCTCGCCAGATCTTCAAAGCTGACATTGGCATCGCTGTCGGCCATCCGCGCCGAGGCGGAGGCCGCGCGGGCAATCCCGCGCAGCACGCGACCGCGCTCGCGCTGCGTCTTCTGGGTTTCGGCGTCGATGCGGGTGGCGTTGCCCTTTTCGACCATCTCGTTGAGCTTGGTTTCGTCCTCTTCGGACCATGCCGCCACCGGCACGCTGGCCACCTTGACCATCCCGATCGTGAAGCTGAAGTCGCCGGGGCCCGGCAATTTGGCAATGGCAAGCTTCGACAGCGGCAGCAGCAGCGCGGCCCGGCGCTTGAGCGCGGCCAGCTCGTTGATGCGCGCCTCGCCCATCTCGTCGGCGGGGCCGGGGTGATAATCGTCCCAATGATCGGCAACGAGATGCTCGATCAGGGCAAGCGCTGCCCGCATCTCGGCCAGGTCGCCGAGCCGCGCCGCTGCCTCGAGCGCGACGATCGCGGGCGTCTGGTCCTTGCTGCGGGCGAAAAGGGCAGCGCACTGCTTGATGGTCTTGACGATGTCGCCGGGCGCCATGGCGCCAAAGCCGCGTGGCGCCTCCTCGATCTCGCCGAACTCGACTTCGCCGCGAAGGTCCGGGCCCACCGCCGGGTCGCCCAGCGGTGCCGTCAACGCCTCAACATCGAGAATCGCCATGGCTTCCCCCAACGCGCAAACAACCAGCGCGCACGTTTCATGCGCACCACCATCGACGAACGGGCAAACCGCCCCCCGCGCCACTATGTGCGCCGGTCGAGCCGGGTCCGCAATGATTTTGTTTCGGGTCTGTGCCTATCGGGCGCGTAGAGCAGCGATGGCTTCGTTCGCCAGGGCATCGGCGCGTTCGTTATCGGGATCGCCGGCATGGCCTTTTACCCAGCGCCAATCCACCTTGTGCCGCGCTGCCGCTGCCAGCAGGGCCTGCCACAGATCGGCATTCTTGACTGGCTTCTTGTCGGCGGTGCGCCAGCCGTTTCGCTGCCAGCCATGTATCCACTTGGTGATGCCGTCGCGCACATAGACGCTGTCGGTGGACAGGATGACATCGGCGGGCTGGGTAAGGGCGCCCAGCGCCTCGATGGCGCCGGTCAACTCCATGCGGTTGTTGGTGGTATGGGCAACGGCCCCCGACAGCGTCTTTTCGGTGCCATTGGCGGCGCGCAGCAACGCCCCCCAGCCGCCAACGCCGGGGTTGCCCTTGCAGGCACCATCGGTGGCGATGACGACCCTTGGTCGCGCGCGGGCCACAGGGGGCACGGGGGCGGTGTCGGACTTCATCGGCCGAGAATGGCGTCAGGCGTGGCGCGGGCATACCAGGCGAGACGGCGGGCAAAGGCCATCGGGTCCTTGCGGGTCACCAGCGCGTCGGCCGGAGTCTCCAGCCAGTCCCAGGCCCGGGTGAGGAGAAAGCGCAGCGCCGCGCCTTCGCCAAGCCGGGGCAGGGCGGCAATTTCGTCTGCAGCAAGGCCATGTGTTTCGGCATAGCCCGAAGCCAGCGCCGCGGCGCGTTCAGGATCGTGCACGGCGCCGTCCGCCGAAAAGCACCAGGCGGCATGGGTGACGATAAAATCATAGGCAAGGAGATCGGTGCAGGCGAAATAGAAATCGATGATTGCCGAAACGCGGCTGCCGTCGAACAGGACATTGTCGGTGAACAGATCGGCATGGATGGTGCCCGTCGGCAGCGCCGTCGGCCAATCGCTGGTCGCGGCAAGAGCATCGGTGACCAGCGCTGGCAAGTTAGGATCGATGCAGGCGAGGCCGGCGCCGCAGCGTGCCGCCATCGCGGTCCAGGCCGGCGGCCCGAGCGAATTGGCACGCCCCTGTCCGAAGTCGGCGCTGCTGCTGTGGAGTTGGCCCAGCGCGACACCGACGGCGCGGCATTCCGCCGGCGTCGGCTCAATGGTCGACTGGCCTTGGACGAAGGTTATCAGGCAGGCCGGGCGGCCGTTGAGCGTTTGCAGCGCCGTGCCGCGGCGATCGGCAACGGGGCGCGGCACCGGCAGGCCCTTGTCAGCCAGATGAGTCATCAGCGCGAGAAACCACGGCAGATCGGCAGGGTCGATATTGCGTTCGAAAAGGGTGAGGAAGAACCGCCCGGCCTCGGTTTCGACGCGAAAATTGCTGTTCGAAACGCCAGCCTCGATGCCGGTGATCGCCCGCGCTTCGCCGAGCGCATAGCCGCGCAGGAACCCTGCCAGGTCGCTGGCTGTGACGGGGGTATAGACCGCCATGGCGCGGTCAGTTGGCGACGAGCGCGCGCGGCAGTTTGAAAACAACCTGTTCGACGGCCGTGGTGATGTCTTCGCTGGTCACTGTGAAGCGGTCCGCCAGATGGGTAAGCACTTCCTGCACCAGCACTTCGGGGGCGGAGGCTCCTGCCGTGACGCCGACAGTCGCCACATCTTCGAACCAGTGCCAATCGATGTCGCTGGCGCGCTGGATGAGATAGGCAGCGGCGCCTTCGCGTTCGGCGACTTCGCGCAAACGCTGCGAATTCGACGAATTGGTGGCACCGATGACAAGGACGAGGTCGCAACGCGGTGCCATCGCCTTGACCGCTGCCTGACGGTTCGACGTGGCATAGCAGATGTCGTCACCCTTTGGGCCGATGATCGACGGAAAACGCCGGTGAAGCTCGGCGACCATATCGGCAGTGTCATCGACCGAGAGCGTCGTCTGGGTGAGAAAGCCGAGGTTGTCGGGGTCGGTAACGGCGACGGTCCGGGCGTCCTCGACCGTTTCAATCAGGGTCATCGCGCCATCGGGAACCTGGCCGAAGGTGCCGATCACCTCAGGATGGCCCTGGTGGCCGATGAACAGGATGTGGCGGCCGGCATCGACGAGCCGTTCGGCCTGGCGGTGGACCTTGGAGACCAGCGGGCAGGTGGCATCGAGATAGTTCATGGCCCGCGCCTCGGCAGCGGCGGGCACCGATTTGGGGACGCCATGCGCCGAAAACACCACCGGGACACCGTCGGGAACCTCGTTGAGTTCCTCGACGAACACGGCGCCCTTGGCCTTCAGGCTGTCGACGACGAAGCGGTTGTGGACGATCTCGTGGCGGACATAGACCGGTGCGCCATAGCGCTCCAGCGCCAGCTCGACGATATGGATGGCGCGATCGACGCCGGCGCAAAAGCCGCGCGGGGCAGCGATCAGCACCGACAGCTCGGGCTTGGTCGCGGGCTGGGCGGCAGGGCTTGGAGCAATAGCGGTCATGGCAGTGCTGATAGCCAATCCATGGCGCCGGCGCCACAGGCATATCGGCCGCATTGTTGCCTTGGGGCCTCCGGCCGCTGGGGCCGCCGGCCCCAGACCTCATTTATGGTGTGTCGTGCCGCTGCACCAATCAGGATCACCAGATCGATCGGGGTCCGGGGCCGCCGGCCCCGGCCGCCGGAGGCCCCTTGTCCAGCCGGTTCGGGGGCACCGCTACCGCCGCTGCTTGCGAAGCCGGGGCGGCAAACCTATTGGGGTGGGCTTGCTCCCGAAAGGTCCAGGCTCAGTGCGGTTCAACAAGTCAAACCTTGTCCTTGTCGTCGGGATCGCCGCCGCCGTGGCGGGGTGCCAGCGCAACCCGTTGATGGTTAAGCGCTCGCCATGTCCTGCCGTTGCGGTTCCGACCTATCTTGGCGATGCAACCCTGTTCAGCCCCGGCGGCGCCGCCGATGCGCGCAGTATCGATGTCGTCGCGACACTCACCAATGTGCGCCAGACCTGCGTCGAAGGTGCGGAGCGGCTGACCACCGATGTTAACTACGAGATCGTCGCGCGGCGCAGCGAGGCGGGGCCAGCACGCAGCCTGACCCTGCCGGTGATGGCGAGCGTCGTGCAGGGTGGCAATCTCGTGCTGTCCAAGACTGTCGCTGGCGTTGTCGTCAGCTTTGCCGACGGTGCCACCCGCGGTACGGGCACCGGTACGGTGCGGACAAGCGTGGCACGATCGGAGGCGACCCTGCCGCCCGAAATCCAGGCCAAGGTCAGCCGCAAGCGCCGACCGACCGACCCCGACGCGGCGATCGATCCGCTTGCAGACCCGCAGGTGCGCGCTGCGTTGCGCGCCGCAAGCTTCGAGGTTCTGGTCGGCTTCCAGCTCGACGAGGCCGGTCTGGCCTATAACGTCAGCAAATAGCCGGCGCGCCGAAGCCGGCCGCCGCCGTTGGCGGCGTCAGGCGGGAATTCGATGCTGCTGTTGCCGGCGGCGCATGGCGGCGCCGGTCATCCCGAAGCCCGCGATGAGCATGGCCCATGTCGCCGGTTCGGGAACGTAATTGCCGGTCTTGAACAGCGCGCCATTGCCAGAACCGCCGCCCGCGCCCGACATCCTGATGGTGCCAGTGACGGTGAAGCCGTCACCGCCCCAATTGTCGTCGGAATAGAAGAAGAACTCGCTGAAGGGCGTTCCGGCGCCGGTCGGATCGCCGACGATATCGGTATTGAAGGCCTGGCCATCGATGCTGGTGATCGTCACCCTCGTATCGCGCTTGAGGAAGATCTTGAGGGTGTTGCCGCGGAGCAGCGCCGAGCGCGCGCCACCGGGCGAAGCGACAGTGATCGGGTTGGCGTTCAAGCTGTTGGCGCCGAGCGTGGCGATGAGGCCGGTCGGGTTGGCAAGCGTTGCAACCGGGACCCAGGCAATGCTGAAGCTGGTGGCGATGCCGCCGCCATCGGCGATCGTGTTGTTGTTCGCTGCCCAGCGGTACTGACCTTCGTTGAAGTGGTTGGCGCCGAGGTTGCTGGTTGCCTGACCGACACCGATTTCCCAGGTGCCATTGGCAGCATTGCTGCCACGCCGCATCTCGACCCCATAGACACCGGCAAGATTGGCCGAATTGACGCCGTCGAGAGTGGGCAGGACTTCGGTGAAGCGACCGAAGGTCGGCTGAAAGACTCCCGCCTTGAGAGAGGCCGGCAGGATCACGATTCCGGCCTGTGCGGCGTTTGTCGCAACGAGGAGGGTGGTCGCGGTCATCACGGCAAGAAACGGCTTCATGGGTCCCTCATTAACGAATCAGAAAGAATAACGTTCCGTTAATGGAATGACGATGCGATGGCAACCTGTCGCACGTTGCATCCCAGTTGCGCCAGAATGTGGCACCCACGATTGACTCGGCTTCGGGCTTCCCGCAGGTGTCGCTGGTCGCCGACGCTCACGTGTCGGCGCCAGCGCGGGAGAGTGCGGTGCGCGCAAGCGTGGCCGCCGCCGAAGGAGCAAGCCGCCCCCGGAATCTCTCAGGCAAAAGGACCGCGCTGGCGTAATCGCGACAGTCTGGAAAGTGGGCGTGCCGCAAGGCAGCGCCCCACCGAAGGGGTAAGCGAGCCTGCTCGCGAAAGCTCTCAGGTCCGGTGACAGGTGGGGGCAGGCGTCGGCAGATCCCTCTGCCGGGCTGTGACTGTTACCGAAAGTACCCCCGATGGCTGACGCTGCCGCAACCGACGACCCGATGGAAGCACTGCCGCTCGATGCCCTGCATCGGCGTCTGGGTGCGCGCATGGTGTCCTTTGCCGGCTATGCGATGCCAATCCAGTTTGAAGGCATCATCGCCGAGCATCTGTGGACGCGCAGCCACGCAGGGCTCTTCGATGTCAGTCACATGGGCCAGTTGCTGGTGCCGACCAATGAGGACCGGGCGCTCGAAGCCGTGCTGCCCGGCGACATCACCGGCCTGGGGCAGGGGGTGCTGCGCTATTCACTGCTGCTCTCGGCCGAAGGCGGCATTCTCGATGATCTGATGGTAACGCGCCGTGCCGATGATCTGTATCTGGTCGTCAATGGCGCGGTGAAGGCCGGGGACATGGCGCATCTTCGCGCCCATGGCATCACGGTCGACTATCGTCCTGACTGGGCGCTGCTGGCGTTGCAGGGGCCCGAGGCAGTGACGGCGCTGGAGCGGCTGGTTCCGGGTGTTGCTGCGCTGCGTTTCATGCGCGCCGGCCCTTTCGCCTGGAATGGCAATGCCTTGTGGATCAGCCGGTCGGGCTATACCGGCGAGGACGGCTTTGAAATTTCGGTGCCAGCCGAAACCGTCGAACGGTTCGCCGAAGCCCTGCTTGCGCAGCCCGAAGTCAAGCCGATCGGCCTTGGCGCGCGCGATTCGCTTCGTCTTGAAGCCGGCTTGCCGCTGTACGGCCATGATCTCGATCCGGGGACGACGCCGATCGAAGCCGGCCTCGGCTTTGCGATTTCGAAGCGCCGAAAACTGGAAGGCGGCTTTCCCGGCGCCGAGGCGATCATGGCACAACTGCTCGATGGCCCGGTGCGCAAGCGCGTGGGGCTGGCCGTCGAAGGCCGCCTGCCGGCGCGCGAGGGCGCCAGCGTATTTGCTGGCGACACGATGGTCGGCACGGTAACCTCGGGCGGCTTTGCCCCCAGCGTCGGGGCGCCGATTGCCATGGCATATGTTGCCAGCGCCAGCGCTGCGGATGGCGCCTCGCTCGAAATCGAAGTGCGCGGCCGGCGGCTTGCCGCGACGGTGGTGCCGATGCCTTTTCAGCCCAAGAATTATGTCCGCCTCGAAGGGAACCCCGCATGACGCTGTATTTTACCAAGGAGCATGAATGGCTCGATGTGACGGGCGAAACCGCGACCGTCGGGGTGACCGACTATGCCCAGGCGCAGCTTGGCGATGTGGTTTTCGTCGAAGTGCCGGAGATCGGCCGGGTCGTCGCCAAGGGCAAGGAAGCGGCGGTCGTTGAATCGGTCAAGGCCGCGTCGGACGTCTATTCGCCAGTGTCGGGAACGGTCATCGAAGCCAATGCGGCACTGACCGATGATCCAGCGCTGGTCAATTCGGCACCCGAAGGCGAAGGCTGGTTTTTCAAGCTGACGCTGTCGGATATCGCCGAGCTGGATGGCCTGATGGATGCGACGGCGTACAAGGATTGGGTGGCAACGCTTTGATGCCGCTGGCCCGCCTCGTCCAGTTCAGCCGATGAACGCCCCGGGCAGTCATCGCTGGAATCCCGCGCTTTACGCGGCGCACGCCGGTTTCGTGCCGGCGCTCGGTGGTGCCGTGCTCGATCTGCTGGCGCCACAGGCCGGCGAGCATATCCTCGATCTCGGCTGCGGCGATGGTGTGCTGACGCAACAGCTCGTCGAGGCCGGCGCCACGGTTGTCGGAATCGATGCAGACCCGGCAATGGTCGCAGCCGCGTGCGAAAAAGGCCTGGACGCCCGCCTGGGCGACGCCCGTCAGCTTGTCTTCGACCGGCAGTTCGATGCGGTTTTCACCAATGCCGCGCTGCATTGGGTGGGCGCGCCGGCGGTTGTGACGGCCGGCGTCGCGCGGGCGCTCAAGCCGGGTGGCCGTTACGTTGGCGAGTTCGGCGGCCATGGCAATATCGCGGCCATTCGCGTCGCATTGCGCGCGGTGCTGAAGACGCACAACTATCGTGTCGAGCCTGACGAGACGAGCTATTACCCCACCGCCGAGGCGTTTCGTGCCGTTCTCGAGGCCGGTGGTTTCACCGTCGATAGCTGCGTCATCATCCCGCGCCCGACACCCTTGCCGACCGGCATGGCGGCGTGGCTCAACACCTTCCGCGCCGGCTTCATCGATTCGGCCGGGGTGCCGCCCGAAAAGCGCGCCCAGATCATCGAGGATGTGCGCGCCCTGCTGCGCCCGGTGCTTGCCGATGCCAGCGGCAACTGGATCGCCGATTATGTACGAATTCGTTTTTCCGCCCGCCTGACCCCCGCCCGCGACAGCACGAGAGAGTAAAAGATGCGCTATCTTCCCCTGACCGAGCCCGATCGCGAAGCAATGCTGCGTGTAATTGGCGCCCCCGATATCGATGCGCTGTTCGTCGATGTGCCGGCCAGCGCGCGCCTCGCGGGACCGATTGCCGGGCTGCCGATGCATGCCCCCGAACAGAGTGTCGAGCGCACTCTGGGTGCCATGGCGGCGAAGAACATGACCGCGGGAACGGTGCCGTTCTTCGTCGGCGGCGGTGCCTACAAGCACCATGTTCCGGCGACAGTCGATCACATCATCCAGCGCGGTGAGTTTCTGACCGCCTATACGCCCTATCAGCCGGAAATCGCGCAGGGCACGTTGCAGGTGCTGTTCGAATTCCAGACCCAGGTAGCGCGGCTTCTTGGCATGGAAGTGGCCAATGCCAGTATGTACGACGGCTCGACTGCGATGACCGAAGCCGTGTTCATGGCGCGGCGGGTGACGCGGCGGGCAAAGGCCGTTGTCTCGGCCGGCGTCCACCCGCATTATGTCAATGTCCTCAAGACCCTGACGCAGTTTACCGATGATGTCGTTGAAACATCGGCGCCGGTGCTGACCCCTGGCAGGCCCGGTGACGATCTTGATGCGCTGATCGCCGGAATCGATGCCGAAACCTCGTGCGTCATCGTCCAGAACCCCAATATCTTCGGCCATGTCGCTGACCTGTCGCCGCTGGCCGCCGCCTGTCGCCAGGCCGGGGCGCTGCTCATCGTCGTCGTCACCGAAGTCATTTCGCTCGGCGCGGTCAAGTCACCGGGCGAAATGGGTGCCGATATCGTCGTTGGCGAAGGCCAATCGATCGGCAACGGGCTCAACTTCGGCGGGCCCTATCTCGGTCTGTTTGCCTGCCGCGACAAGCATGTCCGGCAGATGCCGGGGCGGTTGTGCGGGGAGACGGTCGATGCCGATGGCCGCCGCGGCTTCGTGTTGACCTTGAGCACCCGGGAACAGCATATCCGCCGCGAAAAGGCCACGAGCAATATCTGCACCAATTCAGGGCTTTGCGCTCTGGCCTTCAGTGTTCACATGACACTGCTCGGCGAAAAGGGCCTGCGCCACCTCGCCAGCCTCAACCATGCCCGGGCGGTGCAGCTGGCCGAGCGGCTGGCGCGGATGCCGGGTGTCGAGCTGGTGACGACGAGCTTCTTCAACGAGTTTACCCTCAAGCTCCCGCAGGAGGCGCGCCCGGTGGTGCGCAAGCTTGCCGACATGGGGGTGCTTGGCGGGATTTCGCTTGGCCGCCTCTATCCGGGGGTTGCCGGGCTGGAGAACGGCCTGATCGTGGCAGTGACCGAAACCGCGACCGACAGTGATTTTGATGCGTTCGAGGACGCGCTTGACGAGGTGCTGGCATGATGAACAACCAGGGACGCATTACCCGGATCGCCGGCACCGGTGCGGTGGCCGAGACCTTCACCGGCAACCGGGCGTTGATGCTCGAGGAGCCGTTGCTGTTCGAACGCGGCACCGTTCACAGCTGCGGGGTCGACCTCGACCCGGTGCCGGTGGTGCAGGATCGCCTTGGCGGTCTAGCGCGGACGGTGCCGATCGATCTTCCAGGGCTTTCCGAGCCCGAGACGGTTCGCCACTATACCCGCCTGTCGCGGCAGAATTATGCCATCGATCTCGGCATTTTCCCGCTCGGCAGCTGCACGATGAAGCATAATCCGCGGCTCAACGAGAAAATGGCCCGGTTGCCGGGCTTTGCCGACATTCATCCGCTGCAGCCTCAGGCAACGGTGCAGGGTGCGCTCGAGCTGATCGATACCCTTGCGCATTGGCTGAAGACCCTGACCGGCATGCCCGAGGTCGCGATGAGCCCCAAGGCCGGTGCCCATGGCGAGCTGTGCGGGATGCTGGCGATCCGTGCCGCGCTGGAAGCGCGCGGCGATGCAAGGAAGGTCGTGCTGGTGCCGGAAAGCGCCCATGGCACCAACCCGGCGACGGCGGCCTTTTGTGGATATGCGGTCGAGAATATCCCTGCCGATCCGCGCGGCCGCGTCGATGTGGCGGCAATGCTGGCACGGCTCGGGCCAGATGTGGCAGCCGTGATGATCACCAACCCCAATACCTGCGGGCTGTTCGAGACCGATCTGAAGGTAATCTGCGACGCCGTGCACGCCGCTGGGGGCTTCGTCTATTGCGATGGCGCCAATTTCAACGCCATCGTCGGGCGGGTGCGGCCGGGTGATCTCGGCATCGACGCCATGCACATCAATCTCCACAAGACCTTTTCGACCCCGCACGGCGGCGGCGGGCCGGGGTCGGGGCCGGTGGTATTCTCGGCGGCACTGGCGCCTTTCGCGCCCTTGCCCTTCGTACGGCGCAGCAAGGACGGCTACGAACTCGTTGAAGAATATCAGGCGCAGACCAGCAGTGACCATGATCACAGCTTTGGCCGCATGGTCGCCTTCCATGGCCAGATGGGGATGTTTGTCCGCGCCCTGTCGTACATGCTCAGCCATGGTGCCGATGGCCTGCGCCAGGTTGCCGAGGACGCGGTGCTCAACGCCAATTACATTCTGGCGAGCCTGAAGGACGTCTATACCGCGCCTTTCGCCGGCACCGGGCCTTGCATGCACGAGGCGCTGTTCTCGGACGATTTCCTCGAAGGTACCGGCCTGACGACGCTCGATCTGGCCAAGGCGTTGATCGACGAGGGCTTCCACCCGATGACGATGTACTTCCCGCTCGTCGTTCATGGTGCCATGCTGGTCGAACCGACCGAGACCGAAAGCAAGGCGAGCCTCGACCAGCTGATCGGGGCGATGCGCCATGTCGCGGAGCGGATGGTTGCCGACCCGGACGCCTGGCGGACGAGCCCGCATCTGGCCCCGCGCCGCCGGCTCGACGAGACCGCGGCGGCACGCAAGCCGGTGCTGAGTTACAAGGCGGCCTGAAAACAAACGCCATCGCCAACGGCCAGGCTCCATCGGGAACCCGGCCGTTGCATTGGATTACATTGGCATGGGATCAGAGCCTCCGGCAGTTGGGGCCGGCGGCCCCAAACCCCATGAGATGCGTGCCGGATGAAGTGCTCCGAGCAAATGGGGTCCGGGGCCATTGGCCCCGGCCGCCGGAGGCATCTCGGCTCTACCAGAGCAGGACCAAGTCCTGCAGGGTCCGCGCCGACCGTCGCGACGCCGGCAAAGAGCAGCAGACAGGTCTGCGGTTCGGGTACGCGATCGGGACCAGGGTGCCGTTCATGCGATTACCGACGCCGGCTTTCGGTTCATTCGACTCCTAGCCACTATGCCGCGGGCCCTGGCCCAGGTAATGGCCGGGCTTTTCAAAAGCCCGGCCATTTCTGGTGATCGTCGGCCTGTCGATGACTCGAGACGCCGGCAATCAGCAGGGTCGCGGATTCGTTTCCGGATCGCGTCCAGCCATTGAAAATGCCCGCAACACGTAACTCGTTCCGCCATGCGACCATTTGTTACCACTGGAGTAACGTTGACCAATCAATGGTCATAGCCGCATTAACGAGCATTAACCTTAATGTTTCGGTCACACAAGATAAAAACAATTAAGCTTCTGCGACAGGGTCCGGGCTCAGCAGCCGGCGATTCCATAGCGCTCCAGAACGGCATATTCGGCACCATCAGAGCCAAGGCGGCTTTCCCATAAGGCGAAGTGATTGAATTCGAACACGGTGGCCGGGAAAATGGTCTCGAGGATCGCGGCGGCGTTGCCGGCGTGGCGTCCAAGCCGGGCGAGAGTGACATGGGGAACGAAGGCGCGGCTTTCGGCTGCAATTCCGACGCGCGCAACGGCCTCGTTGATGTGCTTGGCGAGCGCAGCGACATCGTCTTCGGGCGTGACTCCCGCCCAGATCGAATCGACCCGACCGCGATGCACGAAGCTGCCGATTCGTGCGAGCTGCAATTCCAGCGGGGCCATTCTTACCGCCGCCAGCGCTGCCGCGATATCGGCCGCGCCATGGCGGTCGACCTCGCCGATGAAGCGCAGCGTCAGGTGCAGCTGGTCGTCGCGTTGCCACCGTGCGCCGGCAACGCCGCCCATCGCCGCCAGCAGAATGTCACGCATCGCCGGCGGCAGTTCGAGAGCAACGAAAAGCCGCATCATGGCCTATTTGAGCGCATCGAGCTCGCGCAGCACGGTCGGCAGGATCTTGCCGACAATGACCGAAACGCCCTTCGGCGTGGGGTGCAGACCATCGCTGAGCTGAAGGCCCGGCACCGCCGCCACACCATCCATGAAGAAGGGGTAGAGCGTGACCTTGTTGCTGGTCGCCAGAGCCGGATAAATGGCTTCGAATTCGCGCACATACGCCCGGCCGAGATTGGGCTGGGCGCGCATCCCTGCCAGCAGCACGCGAATGTCGCGCCGCTGGAAATCCTTGATGATGGCATCGAGATTGGCCTTGGCAGCGGCCGGCGACTGCCCGCGCAGCATGTCATTGGCGCCAAGCTCGACGATGACCAGATCGGGCTTCGTCCTGGCGCCTGCCAGTCCCCAGGCAATGCGCGCCTTGCCCTGTGCCGTGGTGTCGCCCGACACCCCGGCGTTGACGACGCGCACGTTGCGGCCCGTGGCGCGCAAGGCCTTTTCGAGCTGCGGCGCAAAGCCTTCGCCGGGGCGGAGCTGATAGCCTGCGGTCAGGCTGTCCCCAAACGCCAGAATGGTGCGAGTCGCCGCCTCGGTGCCGCTCGCTGTTGCCGATGCTGCCGGCTGCGACAGCAAAACCAGTCCCAGTGCCGCGACCGACTGGTAAAGCCGTGCATTAATGCCATATCGGTGAAAGTTCTTCATCAGTCGCTCGGTTCCCAGGATCTTCATGCCCCCTCATATTGTGATCGATGCGCGCGATGTCACCCTTCGCTTCGGCAGCGGCAGTGCCGCCGTCGATGTCTTGCGCGGTGTCGGGCTGCAGGTGGCCGCCGGCGAGCGGCTGGCGATCCTGGGCCCATCGGGGTCGGGCAAGTCCTCGTTGATGGCAGTGCTTGCCGGCCTTGAAAAGGCCACTTCCGGCAAGGTCCAGGTCGCCGGCGCCGACTTTTCGGCGCTCGATGAGGACGGTCTGGCGCGGGCGCGGCGCGGGCGCATCGGCATCGTGCTGCAGGCCTTTCACCTCATCCCGACGATGACGGCGATCGAGAATGTCGCGGTTCCGCTTGAGCTGGCCGGCATCGCCGACCCCGAAAGCAAGGCGCGCGCCGAACTCGAAGCTGTCGGCCTCGGTCATCGGCTCGACCATTACCCGACCCAGCTTTCGGGCGGCGAACAGCAGCGCGTCGGGCTGGCGCGCGCCATTGCCACCCGCCCGGCGTTGATCTTTGCCGATGAACCGACCGGAAATCTCGATGAGGCGACGGGCGAAGCGGTGGTGTCGCTGCTTTTCGACCGCCTGGCGGAAACCGGCGCAACGCTGATCCTCATCACTCATGACGCGGGGCTTGCCGAAAAATGCGACCGGGTCATCGAGATGAAGGATGGCCATATCATCCGTGATGTCACGCGAACCGCGCTCGACGCGGTCGCCGAATAGGGAGAGCCAGATGACGACATTCACCTACACCGATCGCGATGTGATCTGCGAAGGCTATGTCGCGGTGCCGGCCGGCGACGGGCCGTTTCCGGCAGTGCTGATCGGGCATAACTGGGCCGGGCAGACGGCGGCCGACAATGGCGTTGCCGATCGGCTGGCCGCGCTGGGCTATGTCGGCATCGCCATCGATGTCTATGGCCAGGGCACCCGCGGCGACCCGATGGGCGACAATGGCGCGCTGATGGGCCCGTGGATGGCCGATCGCGCCGGATTGCAGCGGCGCCTGCTGGCATCGGTTGCGGCGGCGCTGGCGCATCCGGCGGTCGATGGCGGCCGGGTGGCCTTCATCGGCTATTGCTTTGGCGGCCTGTGTGCCCTTGATGTCGCGCGTTCGGGAACCGACAAGGTCAAGGCCGTGGTCAGCTTCCATGGCGTCTATGCGCCTTCGGGGCTGGCAGCCGGGCCGATCGGCGCCAAGGTGCTGGTGCTCCATGGCTGGGACGATCCGATGGCACCGCCCGATGCGACCGTGGCTCTTGGCCATGAGCTTTCGGCGGCAGGCGCCGATTGGCAGATCCATGCCTATGGCGGCACCATGCACGCCTTTACGGCCCCGGGCGCGAACAATCCGGCGGGCGGGGTCCAGTATAACCCCGATGCCGATCGCCGGTCGTGGCAGGCGATGACCAATTTCCTCGCCGAGGTTTTTGGCAAGGCTGGCAATTGAGCCTGGCTGCCGGCCTGCCGCTTCGCTTTGCCCTGCGCGAATTGCGCGGTGGCCTGGTGGGCCTGCGGCTGCTTGCCGTGTGCCTCATCCTGGGCGTTGCAGCGCTGGCGGGCGTCGGCAGCCTCGCATCGGCAATCAACGCCGGCCTGTCCGAAAAGGGCCAGCAGCTGCTCGGCGGCGATGCCGAAGCGCGGCTGTCGAGCCGCTTCGCCACGGAAGCCGAGCGTGAGCGGCTCGGAGCCGAAGGGGTGGTTTCGGAGGTGATCCGCCTGCGCGCGATGGCCTCCCGCGTCGATGGCGAGCAACGCCTTCTCGCCGAGGTCAAGGCTGTCGATGCGCGCTGGCCGCTTGTCGGCGCGTTTCAGCTCGAAGGCGGCCCACCGTGCAGCGGCAGCGGCAGCGGCCGCGCCTGCGTGGCGCCCGGCACCGCCGCGGTGGCGCCGGCGCTCGCCGAACGCCTGGGGCTGAAGGCCGGGGACATGATCGGCATCGGCACGGCGCGGCTTCGCGTTGCCGGGGTGGTCGCGCTCGAACCCGATGCGGCCGGCGAAGGCTTTGGTTTCGGGCCGGGGGTGTTGATTTCGCGCGACGATGTCGAGGCAACGGGGCTTATCCAGCCCGGCGCCCAGTATCGCAGCCTCTATCGCCTGAAACTGCCGCCGGGCACCGACCCGGCGATGGTGAACAAGCGCCTCGAAGCCGAAGCGCCCGATGCCGGCTTCCAATATCGTGACAGCAGCAATGGCGCGCCGAGCACCCAGCGTTTCGTCGACCGGCTCGGGCAATTCCTCACGCTCGTCGGTCTGACCGCGCTGGTCGTTGCGGGCGTCGGCGTCGCGGGAGGGGTCAGCGCCTATCTCGGTGCCAAAACCAAGACGATCGCAACGCTGAAGACGCTTGGCGCCGATACGGCGACGATCCGCGCCATCTACCTGTGGCAGATCGGGCTGGTGGCGCTTGGCGCTGTCGGAATCGGTCTTGCTATCGGCGCTGCGACGCCCTGGGTCGTGGCGCAGGTCGCGGCCGCCAGCCTGCCGGTGCCGCCCGTGCTGCGCCCGCAATGGGGCGCGTTGGGGGTGTCGGCGGCCTATGGCGTGCTCATTGCGCTGGCCTTTGCGCTCTGGCCGCTGGCGCAGGCAGCGCGGATGCCAGCGGCGCGGCTGTTCCGCAGCATCACCGAGGCGCGTGACCGCCCGACCATCGCCATGGTTACAACGATCGTCGCTGCCGGCCTGGCGATCATCGGCATCACCGTCCTCAACGCCAGCGACCGCTTGTTTGTCCTTGGCTTTCTGGGGGCAGCGCTGGCATTGATCGGGCTGTTGTGGGCACTTGCGGCGCTGGTCCGTTGGCTGGCGGCGCGCGCGCCGCGGCCGCGTGGTACGCTGGCGCGGCTGGCGCTTGCCAATCTGCACCGCCCGGGCGCGCCGACGCGCCAGTTGATCGTGGCGCTTGGTCTGGGTTTGACGCTCTTCGCGACCCTTGCCGTCATCGAAACCAATTTCACCGGCCAGATCAACCGCACGCTCCCCGATCGCGCCCCGACCTTTTTCGTTATCGATATTCCCAATGATGGCCGCACCGGCTTCAATGAACTCGTTGACCGGGCCGCACCAGGCGCGGCCGTGACGCTGGTGCCGAGCCTGCGCGGCCCGGTGACGGCGGTGAAGGGTGTGCCCGCCAGCCAGATCGACGCCGGCCCCGATGCCTGGATCCTGCGCGGCGACCGCGGCCTCAGCTATGCTGCCGCGTTTCCGCCGGCCAACACGCTGGTCAGTGGCAAATGGTGGCCCGAAGATTATGCCGGGCCGCCGCTGATTTCGATCGACGACGATGCCGCCAGGGCCCTGGGTCTCAAGATCGGTGACGAGCTGACGGTGTCGGTCATGGGCGTCGATGTGACGGCCAGGATTGCCAGCACCCGCAAGATCGACTGGCAGTCGCTGGGCTTCAATTTTGCCATCCTGTTCGCCCCCGGCACGCTCGAGGCCGCGCCGCATGGCTGGATGGCGACGCTTTCGGTCGAGCCAGCGCAAGAGCGCGCGCTCCAGTCCGGGCTGGCGCGTCAGTTTCCCACCGCATCGGTGGTGCGCGTCAAGGATGTGCTGGGGCAGGTGGCCGAGCTTCTTGGGCAATTGTCGGCTGCCATTCGGGCGGCGGCCGGCGTCACGGTGGCGGCCGGCATTGCCGTGCTGATCGGTGCTCTCGCGGCCGGCGCACGGGCACGCACCTATGATGCGGTGCTGCTGAAGCTGCTCGGGGCAACGCGGGGCCAGGTGGCGCGGGCAACGCTTGCCGAATATGGGCTGCTGGCGTTGGTTGTTGCCGGCTTGGCGCTGCTGCTCGGCGCTGGCGCTGGATGGTATGTCATCACCCAGGTCTTCAAGCTCGAATGGCAGCCCGATTGGGCCCCGGTGGTGGCAACAGTGCTTGCCGGCGGCGCCGTAACGGTGCTGCTCGGGCTGGCGGGGTCGTGGCGGGCACTGTCGGCGCGGCCGAACATCGTGCTGCGCGATCTGTGACCGGCAACGCAGCATTGGTGACGTCAAATGACAGATGCGTCATGTGTGGCCATTGAAAAACAGCGGATGATCGACGATATTGGGCTCATTCACGGCGCTCGTGCCGTTGACAGGAGGAATTGATGGCTAAGGTGGATCCCCGCCTCGCAAGTGTCCGGCCCGGTGTCGGTATCGATGCGGGTTACGACGAGGGCCTGCGGTCGTACATGCTCTCGATCTATAATTACATGGCGTCGGGCGTGTTGCTGACAGGCATCATCGCTCTGCTCGTTTCGAGCAACCCGGCGCTGATGCAGATGTTCTTTGCCCAGAACGAAGCCGGCCGGGTCGGCCCGACCATTCTCGGCTGGGTGGCAATGCTGTCGCCGCTGGCGCTGATCCTGGTCATGAACTTCGGCATCAACCGGCTGACCGAAGGCCAGCTCAAGGGTGCTTTCTGGGCCTTTGCCGGCCTGATGGGTGTGTCGATGTCGGTGATCTTCCTGCGCTACACGGGCGGGTCGATCGCACAGACTTTCTTTGTCACGGCCGCCGGTTACGGCGCGCTGAGCCTTTATGGCTACACGACGAAGCGCGATCTGTCGGCGATGGGCAAGTTCCTGATGATGGGCCTGATCGGCATTCTGCTGGCGATGGTGGCGAACTTCTTCTTCCAGTCGGGCCCGCTCCAGCTCGCCATCAACATTCTCGGCGTGCTGATCTTCGCTGGCCTGACCGCCTATGACACCCAGCGCCTGCGCGACATGTACTTCGACCTGCAGGGTTCGTCGTTCCTCGGCAAGGCTGCCGTGATGGGCGCTCTGACGATGTACCTGAACTTCATCAACCTCTTCCAGTTCCTGCTCGCCTTCATGGGCGACCGCCGCTAATCACGGCAAGCACGGAACAAGATCGCCCGGCGGAGCAATCCGCCGGGCTTTTTTTCTTCGCGCTGCCAGAACGACCGGCCTCCGGCGGCCGGGGCCGGTGGCCCCGGACCCCAATCGATTTGACCGCCCGATGAGGCACGGATGCTGAGAATATTCCAATGGGGTTTGGGGCCGTCGGCCCCAACCGCCGGAGGCTCTGCCAAGAGCGCAGCCAGCTCATGCGACTGCCCGTCCGTCAGAGCCGCAATGCCGCAAGCGTCCGTTCCCAGGCCAGATCGGCAGCCGCCTTGTCGAAGCGCGCTGCCGATGTGTCGTTGTTGAAGGCATGGTTCACACCCGGGTAGGTGAAGACATCGACTTTGGTTTGGGCCGCCGCCAGGGCCTCGCCCCATTCGGCGCCACGCGCATTAATGCGTTCATCGAGCCCGGCAAAGTGCAGCGTCATGCGGGCCTTGACGCGGCTTGCGGCGCCCAGGTCCGCCGGTGCCGCGCCATAATAGGCAACGCCGCTGCGCAGGCCCGCGCCGGCGGCAATGGCAAGATTGTTGACCAGTCCGCCGCCCCAGCAGAAGCCGACAGCCCCCGGCTTGCCGGTGCCATGCGAATAATCATCGAGCCAGGCGAGCGTATTGACCGCCTGGGCGACCGTCTGCGCCGGGTTCAGCTGCCCGATCAACGCTCGGGCAATGTCGTCAGCGCTTGTCGTGCCGTCGCCGCTGCGCGGCGTTTCCCCGGCCGTCGTCAGAAAATCTGGTGCCAGGGCGACAAATCCGGCGAGCGCAAGCCGCCTTGTGACATCGCGGATATGGTCGGTCAGGCCACGGTTCTCGTGAATGACCATCACCCGCGGCGCACGCGTCGACACGCGCAGCTTTTCCGAAAGGTAACCCGCCATGCGGGTGCCGTCCCTGAGCGTGAAGACGATCCGGTCACTGTAAAGGGCAGGATCGGCGGGACTGGTCAGCGGCGCTGCGTCGGCGCGCGCCTCGATAAGCGGCAGCAACGCCGCTGCTGCTGCCGTTCCACCCGCCAACCGTGCCAGCCCGGCGAGCAGATCGCGCCGGCTACCCCCGAAATGGGTGAAATGGTCGTAAAGATCGATCATGGGTTGGGAGATGACGGAACGTTGCGATGACATTCTGGACCTTTGAACATTAATCACGGATGCCGCAGGCTATCGTGCGCGCGGTGACTTCGCTAGGCCTTGCGCAAGTGGAAAAGGGGAACCGGTCTTTGCGAATCCTGTTGCTGGCATTGCTTTTTGCCGCCCCGGTGCTGGCGCGCGACCCCGGCGCGCTCGTTGTCGATCCGCCGCGCGATATCGAGCACCCGGCACGGATGGAAGTGCTCCATATCCCGTCCGGCGACGTTGCCATCAATGGCGTCGCCTATCTCGCGGCCGGCGCCGGGCGCCATCCGACGATCGTCATTGCGCATGGCTGGCCGGGCAATGAAAAGAACCTCGATCTGGCGCAGGCGGTGCGGCGCGCCGGCTGGAATGCCATCACCTTCAATTACCGCGGCAGTTGGGGAAGCCCCGGCGCCTTTCGCTTTGCGCAAGTGCCTGAAGATACCGCTGCCGTTCTTGCATGGCTGCGCCGGCCCGTGGTGGCTGCAAGGCTGGGGGTCGACGCGCGGCAGCTGGTGCTTGCCGGACACAGCATGGGTGCCTGGGCAGCTGCAATCACCGCCGCGAAGGACCCCGAGCTCAAAGGTGTCATTACCGTCTCGCTGGCCGATCTCGGGCTTGTCGGCGGGGCGCCGCGTGCCCAGCTCATCGAGCGCTCGGCCGCCAACAGCGAGAGCCTTGCCGGCACCTCCGCCGAGATGATGGCCGATGAGCTGATTGCCAACGCCCCTTCCAACCGCGCCGCCGCTGGCGCTGCCGGCCTGGCGCGCCTGCCGATGCTGGTGCTGACTTCGGATGATGGCCTGGCGCCGGGCAGCGATTCGCTTGTTGCTGCCATTCGCACTGTCGGCGGCACGGGGGTGACGACGGCGCATGTCGCCACGGACCACAGCTGGTCGGATGCGCGGCTGCGGCTCGAGGCGCTGGTCATCGGCTGGCTGGAAGGGTTGAAATAGTCCCTAAGCCAGCACGTCATCCGCCACAAAGGGATTGCTGCGCCGTTCGGCGGCAAAGGTCGACATGCCGCCATGGCCGGGAACAAAGGCGGTTTCGCCGCCCAGTGGCCACAGTTTGGTGGTGATGGCCTGGATCAGATCGGCATGGTTGCCGCGCGGGAAATCGGTGCGGCCGATGCTGCCCTGGAACAGCACATCCCCGACAATCGCCAGGTTCGAGGCGGCATGGTGGAATACGACATGGCCGGGGGTGTGCCCCGGGCAGTGATAGACGTCGAGCGTCAGATCGCCGACGGTTACCGTGTCGCCATCGAACAGCCAGCGATCGGGGGTGAAGGCAGTGGCACCGGCAAGGCCATATTGGGCGCCGACAGCAGGCGCCTGATCGATCCAGAACTTGTCATCGGGGTGGGGGCCTTCGATCGGCACGCCGAGCCGATCGGCGAGAACCCCGGTCAGGCCGCAATGATCGATATGGCCATGGGTGACGAGCAGCTTTTCGATGGTGACGCCATGTTTGGTCGCCACGGCCATCAGCCGGTCAAGATCGCCGCCGGGGTCGGTGAAAGCGCCGCGCATGGTTTTTGTGCACCAGATCAACGTGCAATTCTGCTGCAGCGGGGTGACCGGCACGATGACGGCCTGGAGCGGCGGGGGCGCATTCATGGCCACGACTGTGACGGCTGGGGGCGTGCGAAGCAAGCGGTGAGCGGCTGTCGTCCCCGGCCATCGGGCGCGCATACGCAGGCACCACGGCTGCGGCCGTATGACGCTGCGTCGCAACACGCCGGTCATTTTGGCGTTGTGCCGATTGTTACCGCTGGTTTAGACACGACGTGAAATTGCGCAAAAAGGGCATGTGATGGCAGAGAAAACGGCCGGTGGTGCCCCCGCCGCGGCGGCGCCCGGGGCGTTAAGCACCCTTCGAGCGGACTTGCCGGCATCGATTGTCGTTGCACTTGTGGCCTTGCCGCTGTGCCTCGGCGTCGCCCTGGCATCGGGCGCGCCGCTGTTTGCCGGGTTGATCGCCGGGATCGTCGGCGGAATTGTCGTCGGTTTTGTCAGCAAATCGCCACTTTCGGTCAGCGGGCCCGCGGCTGGCCTGACCGCAATCGTCTTTTCGGCAATCGAAAGCCTGCCGAATTACCAGACGTTCCTGCTGGCGGTGGTGATTGGCGGGGTCCTGCAGATCGGCTTTTCACTGACCAAGGGCGGCGTTCTTGCCGAATTCGTGCCTTCCTCGGTCATCACCGGCATGCTTGCGGCCATCGGCCTGATCCTGATCCTCAAGCAATTGCCGCACGCCGTCGGTTATGACGCCGATCCGGAGGGCGATTTTTCCTTCTCCCAGCCCGATGGCGGCAACACACTGTCGGCATTGGCCGGTATTTTCGAGAATAACATCGTCTGGGGGGCCGCACTGATCGCATTGGTCAGCCTGATTTTCCTGTTCTGGTGGGACAAGGCCAAGCCCAAGGAAGGCCCGCTGCGGCTGGTACCGGGGCCGCTGGTTGTCGTCGCCTTCGGCATTGGCGCCAGCCTGCTGTTCGACGCAGCCTTTCCGGCGCTGGCAATCGCATCGTCGCACATGGTCAATGTACCGATTTCGGATTCGCCAGCGGCATTTTTCGCGCTGTTCGAGATGCCAGCCTTCGATGGCATCGCCAATCCGACGGTGTGGACGGTGGCCGTCACTCTGGCCATCGTCGCCAGCCTCGAATCGCTGCTCAGCGTCAAGGCGATCGACGAGCTCGATCCAAAGCGCCGGGTGACGGACAAGAATCGCGAACTTCTGGCCCAGGGCACCGGCAACATCGTTTCCGGGATGCTCGGCGGCATTCCGATTACCTCGGTCATCGTGCGCAGCTCGGCCAATGTCGATTCTGGGGCTGAGTCAAAGGCTTCCACGATGATGCACGGGGGCTGGCTGCTGCTCAGCATCGCGCTGATTCCCTTTGTTCTCAACCTCATCCCGCTGTCGGCACTCGCCGCCGTGCTGATTGCCACGGGCTACAAGCTCGCCAAGCCCAAGCTGTTTCTGGAACGCTGGAAACAGGGGATGACGCAGTTCATTCCCTTCGTGGCGACCGTGGTGGCGATCCTGCTCACCGATCTGCTCATCGGCATCATGATCGGGCTTGGAATCGGGCTGGCGTTCGTCGTGTGGCGCAGCCTTGCCGATGTCATCACCTATGTCGAAACCGACGATACGGTGATGGTGCGGGCGCGGCGCAACCTGTATTTTATCCACAAGGTGCAGTTGCTTGCGGCTCTGACGCGGGTTCCGAACGATCATACCGTTCTGATCGACCTGTCGGGCACCAATTATGTCGATCTGGACAACGTCGACATCATCAATGCCTTCATCAAGAGTGCGCCCTACCGCAACCTGCACGTGGTGATCAAAGGCGATCCGCGGGGCAAGTTGCCGCCGCTTATCAATGCGCCACTTACCCGCGCGCGCGCGACCTGAGGATCCGGCCATGCACGAAGTGAAACAGCTGATGCTCCACAACCGCGCCTGGGCGGCGGAGCAGATTGCCGAGGATCCGGATTATTTTACCCGCCATGTCGCCGACCAGAAGCCGGTTTTCCTGTGGATCGGGTGTTCCGATAGCCGGGTGGCGCCCGACCAGTTCACCCAGGCGCTGCCCGGCGGGCTGTTCATCCACCGCAATATTGCCAATCTGGTGCAGCCCGACGATGCCAATCTGATGGCCGTCATTGATTTCGCCATCGGCAATCTCGAAATCAACCGCATTGTCGTTTGCGGCCATTATGGCTGTGGCGGCATCAAGGCGGCGCTCGCCGGGCCACCTGCCGGGCCGCTCGGGGCGTGGCTGAAGCATGCCGTGCGCGTTTATGACGAACACCGCGAGGAAATCGACGGCCTCGCCGGCGACGAAGCACGCAGCAACCGCCTGGTTGAATGCAATGTCCGGGACCAGCTGCTGCATGTGGCGGCCACGGCGCCGGTCCAGGCGGCCTGGGCGGCGGGGCGGGACCTGCGGCTGCATGGTTGGGTCTATGATATTCGCGACGGGCTGCTGAAGACGCTCCTCGAGATCACCAGCGACACTGTGCTCGAAGATGTGGGCAAGCCGGACCGCGTGCTGATCTGAATTTTGCGCTAGGTGGGGCGCATGTTCGACCCCACCCAGCCCTTTGTCCTGCTCGATGATGTCGCCGCCGGCACGGCGCGGCTGTTCTCCGGGCTGCTGGAAACCGTAGTTGCCGAGGCACCGGCGGGCGTCGACGATGCGCTGGCGCAGCTGAAGGCGCCCGGGCACTGGGCTGGTTTTGTCGGCTTCGAGGCGGGATATTCGCTCGAGGCGGCATTGCCGCTGCGGTTGCCGCCGCCCGGTGAGCCGCTGCTGTGGTTCGGACGCTTCCAAAATGCAGCCGATGTCGATGCCGCAGCGGTTATCGGCACGGGGCCGGCGTCAGTCGGCATTGTCGATCCGCAGCTTTCGCGCGCCGATCATGGTGCCGCCCTTGCGACGGTACAGGAATTGATTGCCGCGGGCGACATCTATCAGGCCAATCTGACCTTCAACGCGGCGGTGGCGGTCGGCGGGCACCCGCTTTACCTCTATGCCCGGCTGCGTGCCGGCTCGCGGGCGCCCTATGGCGCGCTGTTGTTCACCGGAACATTGTGGATCTTGAGCTTTTCGCCCGAGCTTTTCTTCAAATTGGAGGGCCGCAAGCTGACCGCACGGCCGATGAAAGGCACATCGGCACGGGGTTTCGACGCCGCCGATGATGCGGCGCGCGCTGAAGCCTTGCGCAACGACCCGAAAAACCGTGCCGAAAACCTGATGATCACCGATCTCCTGCGCAACGACCTGTCGCGTGTGGGCGAAAATGTCGCCGTGCCGGCGCTGTTCGAGGTCGAAACCTATCCAACGGTGCTGCAGATGACCTCGACCATCACCGCCACAGCGCGCCCCGGTATCGCTGCGGCGGACGTGCTGATGCAGCTTTTTCCCTGTGGATCGGTGACCGGCGCCCCTAAAATCCGTGCCATGCAGGTCATTGCCGAGGTCGAAGCGGCGCCGCGCGGGGTCTATACCGGCAGCATCGGTGCGATTTCGGCCGATGGTGACGCGACCTTCAATGTCGCCATCCGCACGCTGGTCATGGCAGCGGGCGCCGATAAAGCCCGACTGGGACTGGGCTCTGGCGTGGTTGCCGACAGCGATACGGCTTCGGAATGGGCCGAATGCCTTCAGAAATCAGCGTTTCTGGCGCGCCGGCCAGCGCCTGACCTTATCGAAACCATGCGCGTTGAGGCTGGAAAGCTCCCGGATCTGGCACTGCATCTGGCACGAATGGCGAAAAGCGCGGCCTTTCTCGGCGTGACTTATGACTGGAAACGCCTGGAAACCTCGATTCCGGCCATGGTCCCGCCCGGCTTTTCGGGGCGCCTGCGGCTGCTGGTGGCGCCATCGGGGGCCGTTTCGGTGCAGCTTTCGCCACTGCCTGCGGTGCCGTCCGAGCCGGTAGCGGTGGCGCTGGCGCCATTGCCTGTGGCGCCCGACGATTGGCGTCTGCGCCACAAGACCAGCGATCGCGGCTTTTATGATTCTGCACGGCAGCAGTCGGGGGCATTCGAAGTGCTGTTTGTCGGCCCGGATGGCGGCGTGACCGAGGGCAGCTTCACCAATGTCTTCCTCGAACGCGGCGGCAAGCTGGTGACGCCGCCGCTCGCGGCCGGGCTGCACCCGGGCATCCTGCGAGGAAAGCTGCTGGCCGAAGGCCGTGCCGTGGAGGCGAAATTGATGCCGGATGACCTGACAAGCGGGTTTTTGATCGGCAACGCACTGCGGGGGTTGCTGCGGGCGCGTCTGCGCGGCTAGTCCTTGGCTGTGGCCGAACCGTTTCGCGGCCCGACGTTTCGACAGGACCCGAAGATGCCCCGCCTTTCTGCCGCCATCGAACGCATCAATCCCAGCCCGACGATTGCGGTGACCAACAAGGCCGCCGAATTGAAGGCCGCGGGGCGCGATGTCATTGGCCTCGGCGCCGGCGAGCCGGATTTCGACACGCCGGATTTCGTCAAGGCAGCAGCGATTGCCGCGATCCACAACAACCAGACCAAATACACCGCCGTCGATGGCACGCCCGAGCTGAAAAAGGCCATCCAGGCCAAGTTCAAGCGCGACAACAACCTCGATTACGGGCTTGACCAGATTACCGTCAATACCGGCGGGAAACAGACGATTTTCAATGCCTTGCTGGCAACCCTCGATGCAGGGGATGAAGTCGTCATTCCGGCGCCCTATTGGGTGAGTTACCCCGATATCGTCCAGTATACCGGGGCGACGCCGGTGATCATCAATTGCACCATCGACGAGGGCTTCAAGCTGACGCCCGAAAAACTGGCGGCAGCGATCACCCCCCGGACCAAATGGCTTATCTTCAATTCGCCGTCCAACCCGACCGGGGCCGCCTATTCGCGTCGTGAAATCAAGGCATTGACGGACGTTCTTATGGCGCACCCGCAGGTCATGATCCTGGCGGACGACATGTACGAGCATATCGTCTATGACGGTTTCGACTTCGCCACCATCGCCGAAGTCGAACCCGGCCTGTTCGACCGGACCCTGACCGTCAACGGCGCGTCCAAGGCCTATGCGATGACCGGTTGGCGCATCGGTTTCGCCGGTGGCCCGGCCTGGCTGATCAAGGCGATGGCCAAGCTGCAATCACAATCGACGAGCAACCCCTGTTCGATCAGCATGGCAGCCACGGTCGCTGCCCTGAATGGTGACCAGAGCTTTCTCGCCACCCGCAACGCCGCCTTTGTGAAGCGCCGCGATCTTGTCGTCTCGATGCTCAACCAGACCCCGGGGCTGCGCTGTCCGCAGCCCGAGGGCGCCTTTTATGTCTATCCCGATTGCGCCGGGCTGATCGGCAAGACGACGCCCGATGGCAAGGTTTTGACCGACGATGAAGCGGTTGCAGCCTATCTGCTTGAATCGGAAGGCGTGGCCGTGGTCCATGGCGCGGCGTTCGGCGGGTCGCCGGCGTTCCGCATTTCCTACGCCACGTCGGACGAGATCCTCGAGGAAGCCTGTAGCCGAATCCAGCGCGCCGTCGGCAATCTGAAGTAGCAGCCGCATGACGTGGCGCCTGCGGGCCGCGTCGCCAGGCGATTGCGACGCCCTGGCACTGGTCGGCAGTGCCAGCTTTCTGGAAAGCTTTGCCGGCATTCTGGCGGGCGACGCCATTGTCGCGCATTGCCGGCACGAACACGCCGCCGTCGCCTATGAGCGTTTTTTCGACACCGGCGCCAAGGCCTGGCTGGTCGAAGCCGAGGCTGGCCAGGCGCCGATCGGTTATGCGCTGCTGGCGGCGGCATCGCTTCCGGGCAGCCGGGGCGACCGGCGCGATATCGAGCTCAAGCGCATCTATGTGCTGTCGCGATTCCATGGGCAGGGGATCGGCGCCGCGCTGATGGGTCAGGCCCTTGGCGCCGCACGTGCCCGCGGCGCCGAGCGGGTCATGCTGGGAGTCTATGCCGCCAACGACAAGGCGCGTGCCTTCTATGCCCGGCAGGGCTTTGTCCATGTCGGCGAGCGGCGCTTTCGGGTGGGCGATCGCGAGTATGACGATGTCGTGCTGGCGCGTTCGGTGATTTGAGGTTGAAGTACAGAGCCTCCGGCGGTTGGGGCCGGCGGCCCCAAACCCCTTTCAGTGGATGGCCCGGCCCCGCCTGAGCGAACGCCCGGATCGATTGGGGTCCGGGGCCGCCGGCCCCGGCCGCCGGAGGCTCTTCCAGGCTGGCGCTATCGCCCGCGGCGAATGAGCGGCACCGCGGCCAGCAGGGTCGCCAGCAGCAGCCCGATTTCGAGCATGTAGACAGCGACATAGCCATTGGCGCTGAGCGGCCAAGGCATCGGCAGGGCTTGTGCCGCCACCACGTCGCGAATGACGCCTGCCGAGGCGGCGCCGAGTCCGGCGGCGGTGGCTTGCACTGTTCCCCAGGCGCCCATGGCCATGCCGATCTGGTCCCGGGGGGCATATTGCATGGTGGCGGTCAGCGTGCCGTGGCCGAAGAGGCCGGCGCCAAAACCCATGACGAGGATTCCGAGGACGAAGATGTCGACATTGCCGGTCGATGCCGAGGCGATGACCAGCATGAAGGCGGGGATGCCGATCGTGGCGCCGGCGACGGCCATGCGGAAAGGGTCCACGCCGCGGCTGAGGATGCGCGAGGCAAGGGTAAAGCCGGCGAGGCTGCCGCCGGCAAAGGTTGCGGTGAGCTTGGTGGTGGCGCCGACACCGAGGCCCAGAACCTGCCCGCCAAAGGGTTCGAGGATGACATCGGCCATGCTGAAGGCGAGCGTTCCCAGCCCGACGGCGACGAGGCGCGGCACGGCATTGTGCTGGGCGGCATAGCTGTCCCAGCTCTGGCGGAAGGTGGGGGCCTGGGGCTCGGGCAGGTCACGCAGGTGGCGGGGGCGGCGCGGCTCCTGTTTCCACAGGGCGATGAAGTTGAGGAAAACCGTCACCATCGCCGACCCCTGGATGACCTGGATCAGCCGGCCGGGGGTGAAATCGACAAGCAGGGCACCGAATACCAGCGCACTGACGATCGAGCCGATGAGCAGCATGACATACATCAGCCCGACGACATTGGGCTGGTCCTTTTCGGGCGCCAGGTCGGTGGCGAGGGCGAGGCCGACGGTCTGGGTGATGTGGATTCCGGCGCCGACGAGGAGGATGGCCAGTGCCGCGGTCGATTGTCCGACCCAGGCCGGCGCCATGTTGGACTGGAGCGAGCCGGCAAGGACGAGAAGGGCAAAGGGCATCAGTGCCAGCCCGCCGAACTGCACCATGGTGCCGCGAAAGATATAGGGGATGCGGCGCAAGCCCAGCGCCGACTGGTGGTTATCGGATTTGTGGCCGACGAGCGCCCGCAGCGGGGCGAACAGCAGCGGCAGCGACAGCATGACGCCGACAAGCCCGGCCGACACCTTGAGCTCGACGATCATCACCCGGTTGAGGGTGCCGACAAGCAAGGTCAGCGACATGCCGACCGAAACCTGGATGAGCGCCAGCCGCAGCAGCCGGGGCAGGGGCAGGGTTTCGCTGGCGGCATCGGCAAAGGGCAACAGCCGGGTGCTGCGTTGCAGCCAGAGGCCGATCATGCGCCGGTTGATGCCGCCGCCCCTGCTGCTGCCGTTCCCGGCGGGAAGTGCATTGCCTCCGGTCCCCATGCCTTGTCCCCGCCCCCTCGGCGCTGCCTGCCTTTTTGTTGGCAGGGTCAATGGGCTTGCAGCGCTGTTTTGACAAGCATTTCAGCCCCGCAAATCAGACAAGCCGAGCGGTTGCGCGCGTGTGCCAGGCAGCGAGATGCGCGAGGCTTTCGGGCAGGCCGAGGCCGATGAAACTGCCGAAATCGACCAGCGACAGCAGCACGATATCGGCCATCGTCACCCGGTTCCCGGCCAGCCAGTCATGGCCTGTCAGTTGGCCGTCGAACCAGGCCATGGCTTCGGAAACCCGCGCCCGGGCCTGTTCGGCCATGGCGGGAATCTGGCTGACGAGATGGGCGGTATAGGGGTGGCCGTGCTGCCAGAACAGGCTAATGGGGGTGCCCAGCGCCGTTTCGGCGCGGCGAATCCACATATCGGTTTCGGCACGCTCGAACGGTGTTGCGCCAAACAGCGGCGGTTCCGGGTGAAGCTCGTCGAGATAGCGGCAGATCGAGACGGTTTCGGCGATCACCCGGCCGTCATCGAGCTCGAGATAGGGCAGCTGCCCGCGCGAGTTCTGCGCCAGAACGGCCTCGGCCTTGTGCTCGCGCTTGCGCATGTCGAGGTGGCGTTCGGGGATGTCGAGGCCCTTGGCCTTGAGAAACAGCCGCACCCGCCGCGGGTTGGGGGCAGGGTCGGGGGCAGTCCACAGCAGCATGGTGACGATTCTCTCCCGTTTTCGGGCATCATGGGGCAGCATCCGGGCTATCGCAATCGGGGGCGGGCGTGCCATGGTGCCGGGGTCCGATCGTCTTGGGGGGCCAGTGACGCGATCCGCCGTTCCTTCCGCCACGCCTTGCGCCATGCTGCCGCTGCTGCTGTCACTGCTGCTGGCCGCCTGTGGTACCGATACGTCCAACCCGGCGCCGCCGCGGGTGACGGCCCCGGCGGTCATCCCGGTCGGGTCCTCGGGCGTTGCCGTGCCGATCAGCGCGACGCTGGAGTCGCTCGCCCGGCTGCTGGAACGCGATGTGCCGCGACGGCTGGTGAATATCGACGAGTCCAAGCCCGCGTGCGTGACGCTGCCTGTCGTCGGGGGCGTGCCGTGCCGGTTGGTGGGCGAGGTGGTTCGCGGGCCGATCCGCGTCACCGGCGAAGGCGATGTGCTGACGATCCGGATGCCTGTCGATGCGACGGTGTCGGCGCGCGATATCGGTCATCTCATCAAGTCCGAAACGGCGACTGCCAAGGCCGAGGCGACGGCACGGGTGCGGCTGGAAAGCTTCGAGAACTGGCTGCCGCGGGCGAAGGTCGATCTGAGTTACCGCTGGCTGAAGAAGCCGGGGGTGGATTTTCTGGGGCAGCGGCTGACCTTTGCCAACCAGGCCGACCCCGAGGTTGCCAAGCTGATCGCCAAGCTGGAAGCCGATGTGCCGCGCCTGATCGCCAGGCTGCAACCGCGTGACAATCTTGAAGAGGCGTGGCGCGAAGGCTTTGCGACGATCAAGATCAACGATCGCAACCCGCCGGTCTGGTTGCGGGTGACGCCGCAGGGCCTCAACTTCCGCCGCTATTACATCGACCATGGCGTGGTGACGCTCCAGCTCGGCGCAACCGCCGCAACCGAGACCTTTGTCGGCGAGCGCCCCGCCGATCCGGTGGCGACGCCGTTGCCGCCGCCGGCGCCCCGCCAGATCGCCCCCGACCGGGGGTTCCAGTTCCATATTCCGGTGATCGCCGATTATGCCCTGCTGGAACCGGTGCTGGAGAAGGCGCTGAAGAAGCTCGAGAAGCGGCCGATCGAGGTGCCGGGGATCGGGATGGTGGAGCCGAAATTCGGCAAGGTGACGATGTACCCGACAACCGATGGGCGGCTGGCGATCGGGCTCGGCATTGCGCTCGATGTGCCCGGGCGCTGGATCGATCCGCGCGGTACTGTCTGGCTGACGGGCCAGCCCTATAACGCCACCGGGTCGCAGGTGGTGCGGGTGCGGAACCTGACGATTGCCGGCCAGCCCGACAGCGCCAGTTTCCGCCTGCTGCTGGCGGTGGCCGAATCGCCGCGGGTGCAGGCTGCGTTCACCGGCGCGCTGTCGCAGAACTTCACCCGCGATTACAGCAAGATCCTCGCCAAGGCCGGCCAGGCTGTCGCCGACAAGCAATTGGGCGATTTCGTGCTGTCGGTGACCATCGACACGGTGACAAATGGCGAAATCTATCCGGCGGGGCAGGGGCTCTACATGCCGGTCGACGCGGTGGGGAAGGCCTCGCTGCGCTATGAGCCGAGGAAGCGCTAGGCCCCGTCGCGCCCGGCCGGCGGTGCGAAACTTTGCCGGCCGCCGCCATAGGCGCGGTTGAGCTTGCGCATGCCGCCGATCCAGCGATCATAATCGCCGGTCTTGCGGCGCATGTAATCGAGAACCTCCGGGTGCGGCAGGATCAGGAAGGTCTCCTCGGCAATTGCCTTGACGCAGCATTCGGCAAGGACCTCGGGCTCCATCATGCCATCGATGCTGGCGACGCCATCGGGGTTGCCCGCGGTCATTGCGGTTCGCACGGCCTGGGGGCAGAGCACCGAGACCTTGATGCCATCGTCGCCATGGGTGATCGCCAGCCATTCGGCGAGGCCGACGGCGGCGTGCTTGGTGACGGCATAGGGCGCCGAGCCGATCTGCGACAACAGCCCGGCCGCCGAGGACGTGTTCATCAGATAGCCGCCGCCGCGGGCGACCATACGCGGTACCAGATGGCGCGCCGCCCAGACATGGGCCATGACATTGATGTCCCAGATCCGCTGCCAGCCGTCGTTGCTGGCTTCGGCGCCGCCGCCGATGCCGATGCCGGCGTTGGAGCAGAAAAGGTCGATGGGGCCATGCTCGGCTTCCACCGTTTCGATGAGGCGGGCGATATCGGCTTCCTGCGAGACATCGGTGCGAAAGCCGACGCCGCCGACCGCAGCGGCCGTGGCGGTGGCGCCATCGCCGTCGATATCGGCGGCCACGATCAGCCTGGCGCCTTCGGCATGGAAGCGATGTGCCAGCGCCGCGCCGATGCCGCCGGCGGCGCCGGTGATGACGATGATCTTGCCCGAAAGTTGCACTCGATTTGCCTCCCCTGCCCATTTGTCGGGTAGCGCTTTGCGCGCTTCTGGCGCAGCCTGTCGGCAGTCGAACCCCGATGCAACAGGAAAGCTTGTCCGATGCTTCACGTCCTCCCGACCCACAGCCCCGAAACCGAAGCCGCGCTCAACCAGCTGGCGATGTCGCGCGAGGCGCAGCCGCTGTTCGATGCGGTGAAGCGGCATATCGCCGAGAATGTCGAACCGATTGCCGAGCAATTCTACAAGCTGGGCGAGGGCCGTGCCGACCGCTGGAGCTGGGCACCGGGGCAGCTGGAACTGCTCGAAACCGCCAAGGACAAGGCCAAGGCATCGGGCCTGTGGAACTTCTTCCTGCCCGATTCGGAAATCGGCAAGGGGCTGACCAATCTCGATTATGCCTATATCGCCACCGAACTCGGCAAGCAGCCATTGGCGTCCGAAACGCTCAACTGCTCGGCGCCCGATACCGGCAACATGGAAGTGCTCGAGCGAGTCGGCACGCCTGCGCAGAAGGAACGCTGGCTGAAGCCGCTGCTCAACGGCGAGATCCGTTCGGCCTATGCGATGACCGAGCCCAATGTCGCTTCGTCGGACGCCAAGAATATTTCGACCAGCGCCGTTCTCGAAAATGGCGAATGGGTCATCAATGGGGAAAAATACTACATCTCCGGCGCTGGCGATCCGCGCTGCAAGATCATGATCTGCATGGTGCGGACCAACCCCGACGGCCCCGCCTCGGGCCAGCAATCGCAAATCCTGGTGCCGATGGACACGCCGGGGGTGAAGATCATCGGGCCGATGACGGTGTTCGGGCATGATCATGCGCCGCGCGGCCATATGCATCTGAAGTTCGACAATGTCCGCGTGCCGGAAGAAAATGTCCTGCTCGGGCCCGGGCGCGGTTTCGAGATTTCGCAGCTGCGGCTGGGGCCGGGGCGCATCCACCATTGCATGCGCGCCATCGGCCAGGCCGAAAAGGCACTCGATCTGATGGTCAAGCGCGCGACATCGCGAGTCGCCTTCGGCAAGCCAATCATCCAGCTCGGCAAGAACCTCGAAACCGTGTCGCGGGCGCGGATCGAGATCGAGGCGATGCGGCTGATGGTGCTGAAGGCCGCTCGCGCCATGGACGTGCTCGGCAACCGCGAAGCGCGGGTGTGGGTGAGCATGGTCAAGGCGATGGTGCCCGAGCGCGTCGCCCAGATCATCGACCAGGCAATCCAGATCCACGGCGCCACCGGCATTTCGCAGTGGAGCCCCTTGTCGGGGATGTACACCGACGTCCGCCACCTGCGCTTTGCCGATGGGCCCGATGAAGTCCATCACATGGTCGTCGGCCGCGCCGAGCTGGGGCGGCACTAGACCTTGTTCAGTTCAGGTAGAAACAGAGCCTCCGGCGGTTGGGGCCGGCGGCCCCAAACCCCTTTTGCCTGATTCTGTGCGTGTGCGCTGGAGTGAGCCGCCTGATTGAATGGGGTCCGGGGCCGTCGGCCCCGGCCGCCCCCGGCCTTCGCCGGGGCAGGCTGCGGCCCTGAAACCTAAATCCGATTTCATCTTCGCCACAGGCCGGCTTGAAGCTTTGTCGCTATTTCTGCGCCATCAGTTCTTTGCGCAGGATAAGCTTCATGCCCGTCAAATCATTTTCCGGCCTGCAACTCGGCGTCGCCGCCGTGCTCCTCGCCGGCAGCGGCACCGCTGCCGGTGTCATGTTGTCGGACCGGGCGCCGGTGCCGGCCCCGGCGGTCGTTGCCGGGCCGGCGGCATTTGCCCCGGTTGCGGGGCCGGCGACCTCGCTGGCCGACATGGTCGAAGCGGTCGGGCCGAGCGTCGTGCAGATCCAGGTCAAGCCTGGTTCTGCCTCGATGCAGACCATGGCCTTTGGCGACGAGGCCGACCCGCATGCCGGGCTTCCGGACGGCCTTGAGGAGCGGTTGCGCGATCTGTTCGGCGATGGCTTTCACGGGCGCGGCGGTCCGGGGGGCAGTCCGGAAATGCGCCAGCGTGCCTCGCTGGGCTCGGGCTTCATCATCGATGCCTCGGGCATTGTCGTCACCAACAACCATGTCGTCGGCAACGCGCGCAGCGTGACCGTGCAGTTGAGCGACGGCCGCGAGTTCGAGGGCCGGGTGCTCGGCCGCGATCCGCAGACCGATGTCGCCGTGGTGCGTATCGACGCCAAAGGGGCGCCGCTGAAGGCCATCACCTGGGGCGACAGCGACCGGACACGGGTGGGGGACAGCGTCTTTGCCGTCGGTAGCCCCTTCGGCCTTGGCAACACCGTGACGGCCGGAATCGTGTCGGCGCGCGGCCGCGAGATCGGTGCCGGCCCTTATGATGATTTCCTCCAGGTTGATGCCGCGATCAATTCGGGCAACTCGGGCGGGCCGCTGTTCGATGCGCGCGGGCGGGTTGTCGGCGTCAATACCGCTATCTTTTCGCCTTCGGGCGGCAATGTCGGCATCGGCTTTGCCATCCCCGCCCATATGGTGCAGCAGGTGGCCGACCAGATCGTCGCCAATGGCCGGGTTTCGCGCGGCAAGATCGGCGTTGGCCTGCAGGCCGTCAGCCCCGATATCGCCCGGGCGATGGGGCTTGAAACCCCCAAGGGTGCGTTGATCGCCCAGGTCGACCCTTCCGGCAGCGCGGCGCGATCGGGGTTGCAGCCCGGCGATGTGGTGCGCAGCTTTGCCGGCAAGCCCGTCGATGAACCGCGCGATCTGGCGCGGCTGGTCGCCGAGGCCAAGGCCGGAACCAGCGTGCCGGTGACGGTGCTGCGCGAAGGCAAGCCGGTGGCGCTGACCATGGCCATCGGCGGCGATGCAGCGCGGCCACTCGCGGCCTTCTGGCGGGGGTGACCGCTCGCCCCGAATTGGGCAAGAAGGGGCCATGAAACTGCTGCTGGTTGAGGATGACCCCGAAACGGCCGATTATCTGCGGCAGGGGCTGGCCGAGCTCGGCCACAGCAGCGACCATGCCGCGACCGGAGTCGATGGGCTGACGGCAGCGCTTTCGGCGCCTTACGATGCCATCGTGCTCGATCGCGGCCTGCCGCAACTCGATGGGCTGGCGCTGCTGCGGGCGTTGCGGGCGCAAGGGGTTCGCACCCCGGTGCTGCTGCTGTCGGCGCTCGGCCAGCTCGATGACCGGGTGGCGGGGCTGGAAGCCGGGGCCGATGATTATCTACCCAAGCCGTTTTCCTTTCGCGAACTGATCGCCCGGCTGGAGGCGATCGTGCGGCGTGGCGCAGCGCCCGAAGCGGGGGACCGGTTGACCGTCGGCAGCCTCAGCCTCGACCGGCTGGCGCGGACGGCGTCGCGCAACGGCCGGCGGATCGAGCTGCTGACCAAGGAATATCAACTGCTCGAATATCTGATGCGCCACGCCGGCCAGGTGGTGACGCGCACGATGATGATGGAAGCGATCTGGGATTACAGCTTCAACCCCGGCACCAATGTCATCGATGTCCATATCGGCCGGCTGCGCGCCAAGGTCGATGCGGAGGGCGAGCCCGCCATGCTGCGCACCATCCGCGGCGCTGGGTATAGGCTCGATGCGGCTTAGGATGGCATGGCCTCCGGCGCCCCGGATCAAGTCCGGGGTGACGGGGGCCATCGGCCCCAGATCCCAATCGATCTCTGTGCTCGTGTCGCCATATCGGCTCGAACTAATGAATGGGGTCTGGGGCCGATGGCCCCAGCTGCCGGAGGCACCCCTTGTTTAGAGGCCCGTTCCATTCCGCCGCGCTGCGCGGGGCGCTGTGGATCACGCTGATCGCGCTGCTTGCCACAGGGGCCGCGCTGACGGTGCAATATGTCCAGACGACACGGCTGTTGCAGGAGCGTGCGAGGGCGCTGGTCGACGACGAGACGACGAGCCTGATCGCGCGTTATCGCTACGACGGGCTGGCCGGGGTGGAAGCGGCGATCGTTCGGCAGCAGACCCTGCCGCGGCTGAACGAGTTCTTCTACCTGCTTGCCGCCCCCGATGGCACGCCGATTGCGGGCAATCTGCTCGGCTGGCCGGCAGACGTGGCCGTGGCGGGGTTTCACAGTTTCTCGACCGAAGTGGTCAACACTCGCGGGCTGCCGACCCGGCGCTGGGTCGATGCGCGGGCGGTGCGGCTGGGGGGCGATTTCCGGCTGCTGGTCGGCAGCTTTGCCGATGAACGGGCGTCGCTGCGGGCGCGCTATCTGGCGTCACTGTTCTGGTCGCTGCTTGTCACCGGGGTGCTCGGGCTGGCGCTGGGCTGGTGGTACAGCCAGCGGGCGCTGCGCTTTGTCGATGATGTGTCCGATGTCGGGCAACGCATCCTGGCCGGGCGGCTTTCCGAACGCGTGCCGGTGTCCGATCGCGGCGACGAATATGACCGGCTGGCGGCGACGATCAACGGCTGCTTTGCCGAAATCGAGCGGCTGATCGGCTCCTTGCGCGCCACCACCGATGGCATGGCGCATGATCTGAAGACGCCGCTGACCCGGATCAAGGCGCGGCTCGAACTGGCCGAGCTTGGCGGCGGCGATGTGCCGGCCGAGGCCATTGCCCAGTCGCGGCGCGATCTCGACACGCTGCTCGATCTGATCGACGGGGCGCTTGGCCTGGCGCGGGCCGAAGCGACGGCGACGGCGGGTTTCGCGGCCGTGGCGCTCGATGCCGTGGTGGCCGATGCGATCGAGCTGTATCGGCCGCTGGCGGAGGACGCGGGCCTGGCGCTCAACGCCGAACTGGCGCCGGCGCCGGTGCTGGGCGCGCGCTCGCTGCTGGCGCAGATGGTCGCCAATCTGCTCGACAATGCCATCAAGTTCACGCCCGCCGGCGGCACGGTGCGGGTGGCGACGGCGGTGGCCGATGGCCGGGTGCGGCTGACGGTGGCGGACAGCGGCCCCGGCATTCCTGAAGACGAGCGGGCGGCGGTGCTGGCGCGCTTTCACCGGCTGGAGCGTGATTCCGGGCTGCCGGGCAGCGGTGTCGGGCTGAGCGTTGTCGCGGTGGCGGCGCGGGTGCATGGCGCAGCGCTGACGCTGGGCGATGCGGGGCCAGGGCAGGGGACCGGGCTTTGCGTCGAGGTGGTGTTTCCGCCGCCCGGGACCGGTTGAGCCGCGCGCCGAGAGGTGCGACACTGCGGCAAAAGCCAAGGGGATGCGCGATGAACAGGATGATGCACGGCGCCGCGATGGCGCTGGCGATGATGGCGGCGAGTGGCGGCCAGGCACAGCCGGTGATCCCGCCGGCGCCGCCCGTGCCACCGGCGCCGCCCGTGCCGCCCGCCGAACTGCTGCTGCCCAGCGATGCCGCGCCGCCGCCGATGGCGCGGATGCTCGCCCCGCCGGCACCGCCCGCGCCGGGGCAGCGGCCAGGCGTGGGGACCCCCGATACGACCCCGGCGCTGCCGATGGCGCTGGCGGTCGATCTTGCCGAAGCCGCGATTGCCGCCTGCACCGCGCAAGGGCTTCGCGTCGGCGCGGCGGTGTCGGACGCGGCGGGCAATCTGCGCGTCGGCATCACCGGCGACGCGGCGCGCGCCGGGCGAATCTTCACGGCATCGCGCAAGAATGCCGCGGTGATCGCCTATGGCCTGCCGACCTCCGAAATCAACGCCAAGCTGCGCGCCGACCCGGCGGCGGTGGCGACGGTGAAGCCCAACATGGCGGTGATGGCGGGCGGCATCCCGGTTTATTCGGGCGGCAAGATCATCGCCGCGCTGGCCGTCAGCGGCGCGACGAGCCAGCAGGACGAGGATTGCGCGCGAACGGCAGTGGCGGGGATGAAGGACCGGCTGAAATAGTGGCTGCGCTCAATCCACATAGATGCCGACGACGCGCCAGCGGCCGTCCTCGCGCTTGAGCGAAAGCGTTTCGATGGCGCTGCGGTTGTCGGCAAAGCTGGCGCGAAAGCGGACCGTGCGGGCGCCGTCGGGCGGCGTTGGTGTAGCGACGTCGGCGAGCAGCGCCCGCGACAGCGCCGGGCCGAGGTTGGCATGGACCTGTTCGGCAGCGGCCTGCCAGTTGACGACCGTGTTGGCCTTGCGGAAGGACGCGCCGGTCGCTGCCCAGCTGTCGGCCCAGTTGCGGGCATCGACCAGGGTTAGCCAGCTTCGGGCGGCGCGGCTGGCATCGCTTTCGGCGATGGTCGCGGTTTGAGATGCCGGCTGGGAAGGCACGGGCATCGTTTCCGGCGCCGAGACGGCGAGTGCAGCAATAAAAAGGGCAAGCATGGCAAATCCTCCGAGTGTCCAGACGCCGGGCCTGGCGCGTGGCCGGCGCATCGGCACCGGATCATCGGCGTGCCCGGCGGGGGCGGCCGGGGCACCCCCCAAAGCCTTGTCCCCGAGATTTTGGGGGGCTTCGCCTTCGGCTTCGCGCAGGATGCGGGCCGCGGCCTTGCTGCTCGAAACGCCCAGCTTGCGCCGGGCGTCGCGCAGCCGCCCATTGACGGTGTGAACCGAAAGACCGAGCTGGCTGGCCATCGACTTGGCATCATGGCCCGTGAGCAGCAGCCGCAGGACGGCCTTTTCCTTTTCGGTAAGCGAACGAATGGCTTCGGTCATCGGCTCTGCTGTGGTTCGGTCATCACGGACCGATGGTAACGCGGCGGGCAGGGCGCGAGCACCCCCAAAAGATTTGTATCGGGACAGCGCCCGCTTTTCCCTCCCCCCACCGCCGCAGGCGGTAGAGCGGGGAGGGCCGGGGTGGGGAGTGTCCCAGGGCCGGCCCATGCGGCGCAACCCCCACCCCAACCCTCCCCACTCTCGGTTCGCTACGCTCACCGGGGGGAGGGGGCAGAAGGTTGGCGAGCTCGTGCATTAGCGCCCGCGCGATATCCGCCTCGACAACCTCGCCATTGGCAAAGCGGATCACGCGATAGCCCTGCGCTTCGAGCCAGGCTGTCCGCGCCAGTTCGGCGGGCGATTCGAGATCATGGGTATTGCCATTGATCTCGATGACGACCCGCGCCCGGTGCGAAGCGAGATCGGCGATATAGCGCCCGGCGAAAGGCACTTGCCGGCGGAAATGCAGCGCATCGAACGGGGCGGTCCGCAGGATGCGCCAGTCCGCGCGCTCGTAAGGCGTCGGCGCATTGCGCATGGCTCGCGCCCGGTTCTGCAAAGGCCGGTCAGGCATAGGGCCTAACTACCTTCTCCCTCCCCCCACGCGAAGCTGAGAGTGGGGAGGGGCGGGGTGGAGTAGTTGGTCCAGCCCAATCCTTATAGGTTAGCGGGGGCTGCTTGAATAATCTCCAAAGCAGTCACCGACATAAGTCTTGGAGAACCATCTTGCGACCTCTCGATGAGGCCACGAGCCTTCACTAACGAGCCGAGAAGCGCTCGCGGATTGACATTCTCAACTTGTCTATACGCACATCTTATATCTCGAAGTTTTTCGTCTGCAATGCCTCGCAAGTCAAACCTACGAGAATCAAGATCAATTTCTCTCACTGAACCGACAAGTTCGAGCTCTTCTCCCTTAATCACCGGTCTCACAAGACTATCACGGATCGATTTACGATTTTCTGAAGTAAGTTCAGCAGGTTTATCGCGATTTTTGAGACTTGAGACTGATACGGAGTCGATGCCTCTACGCCCAGAAGGCGACATCCGCTGCACAGCTACAAGAGCGGCGTCCCGCACACGCGGGTCTTCCACGACCTCTGACACCGCTTCTAGCGACACATGTTCTCTATCTTGATAAACCGTGTGTGCAACATCGTCAATTATTGTCAATGCACTCTTCGTGGATTGAAATAGTGTGTCTAACTCACCCAATAGCATTCCTCGGTGGTGCGTGGGATCTGGAAGTTCGGCCTTAAGTCCAAAAAGCAAGCTACCTCTAGCCATGCCACTTAAACCTAAATCCACTGACGATGGTGACACATGACCGTCAGCCCCAAGCCCTAAAATGGCCTTAGTCAAATCAGTCACTTGGCTAGACACATTGTCAAAAATGGATGTAACGAGTTGAATTCTCGGTGCTTTATCAAACGCGATACCCTCGACGCGGATGACCAAGTCCGAATTGTCTCGGGTTTGTGCGATCTGGTAATCGTGACTTAGAAGGTTCTCGACCGATGCATATAATCCTTCGAGAGCCGACATATCGTCGATCCCGAGGGCCAAGAAACGCTCACGCATTACTCCAATCTGATTGATTAAAAGTCGGGTTTGGCTGACAACTTGGTTCGTCCAGCCAGTCATACAATCACCCTAAGGATGCCTTTTCGTAAACCTAAAGGCAGACCACGATTCAATGCATCCTCAATTTTGACGTACTGAAAATAGGCCGAAAAGTCACTCCCATGTGTAACAACAGGATAGAAATCAGTACTAAACTGTTTTTTTGCCCAGTCGTGACTTATGCTCCACGCTTTGACCCAGTGACTTTGGTCTACAGCTGACAGTGTTGAAAGTTCTATTACGACATCAACGTCGCTGGGAACCGATTTATCTGTGGTGAAACTGCCGTCAACGAGGATGGCGCTCGGTTGCGGCTTGCTAGCGATCCACTCCAAAAACTTTCCAAACCCATCCCAAATTTCTCTTCGCGCATCATTCGTGCAAAAAAATTCTGCGATTTCAGCAAGGGTGCAGTTGTGAATGCCGGCAGGTAATAAGCCGGTCTTATCTAATTGTGGAATTGGCATATGCGTGTACGTCCCCCGACCCACTTTGCATACTCTACCGGCGACTAAAAGCAAGAATCTACACCCAGATAGCCAATTCTACTAGTCGTTACTCTGCCGCCGGCAGATAAATCTCCCCGCCCTTGGCCCGGAACTCCGCGCTCTTCTCCGCCATTCCCGCTTCCAGCATCGCGTCGGTGTTCTGCTTTGCCGCATAATCGCGCACGTCCTGGGTGATCTTCATGCTGCAGAACTTCGGGCCGCACATCGAGCAGAAGTGCGCCACCTTGGCGCCTTCGGCCGGCAGGGTTTCGTCGTGGAACTTGAGCGCTGTTTCGGGGTCGAGCGACAGGTTGAACTGGTCGCGCCAGCGGAAATCGAAGCGGGCACGGCTGAGGGCGTCGTCGCGGGCTTGCGCCGAGGGGTGGCCTTTCGCCAGATCGGCGGCATGGGCGGCGAGTTTGTAGGTGATCACGCCGACCTTCACATCGTCGCGGTCGGGCAGCCCGAGATGCTCCTTGGGAGTCACGTAGCAGAGCATCGCGCAGCCGTACCAGCCGATCATCGCGGCGCCGATGCCGCTGGTGATATGGTCGTAACCCGGCGCGATGTCAGTTGTGAGCGGGCCCAGGGTGTAGAAAGGCGCCTCTCCACAGGTTTCGAGCTGTTTTTCCATGTTGATCTTGATCTTGTGCATCGGGACATGGCCCGGGCCTTCGATCATCACCTGGCAATCATGCTTCCAGGCGATCTGCGTGAGTTCGCCGAGGGTTTCCAATTCGGCGAATTGCGCGCGGTCGTTGGCGTCCGCAATCGAGCCGGGGCGCAGGCCGTCGCCCAGCGAGAACGACACGTCATAGGCGCGCATGATCTCGCAGATTTCCTCGAAATGGGTGTAGAGGAAATTCTCCTTGTGGTGGCTGAGGCACCATTTGGCGAGAATGCTGCCGCCGCGCGAAACGATGCCCGTCACCCGGTTGGCGGTGAGCGGCACATAGGCGAGGCGGACGCCGGCGTGGATGGTGAAATAATCGACGCCCTGCTCGGCCTGTTCGATCAGCGTGTCACGATAGACTTCCCAGTTCAGGTCCTCGGCGATGCCGCCGACTTTTTCCAGCGCCTGGTAGATCGGCACGGTGCCGATGGGGACGGGGCTGTTGCGCAGAATCCATTCGCGGGTGTTGTGGATGTTGCGGCCGGTGGACAGGTCCATGACATTGTCGGCGCCCCAGCGGGTGGCCCAGACCATTTTTTCGACTTCCTCGGCGATGCTGCTGGCGACCGCCGAGTTGCCGATGTTGGCGTTGATCTTGACGAGGAAGTTGCGGCCGATCGCCATCGGCTCGGCTTCGGGGTGGTTGATGTTGGCGGGGATGATGGCGCGGCCGCGCGCGATCTCGTCGCGGACGAATTCGGGGGTGACGTAATCGGGGATGCTGGCACCGAAATCTTCACCATCCCGGATCTGGCCGGCTTGCTGCGCGCGGCCGATATTCTCGCGGATGGCGACATATTCCATTTCGGGCGTGATGATGCCGCGCCGGGCATAGGCGAGCTGGGTGACGGCGGCGCTGGCCCCCGAACCGAAGTTCTTCGCGCGGAAGGGCGTGCGGTTGACATGGGGGAATTCGGGGGTGTCGGGCTGCTTGAGGCCGCCGAAAATGCCATTGTCCTCGGGCTTTACGTCACGGCCCGGGTAGCGCTCGCAATCACCACGGGCTTCGATCCAAGGGGTGCGCAGCGGCGGCAGGCCGGCGGCAATGTCGATGCTGGCGCTGTCGTCGGTATAGGGCCCCGAGGTGTCGTAGATGCGCACCGGGGGTTCGTTGGCGCTGGGTTCGAGCGCCACTTCGCGCATGGCGACGCGGATATCGGGGAACAGCGTGCCCGCGACATGGACCTTGCGGCTGCCGGGGAGGCCGCCGGTGGTGACGGGCATTTCGATGCGGGAATTGATATCGGCCATGCGAGCTACTCCACAAAGGGGAGTGCGTGGCCCAGAAACACTCTGGTTTGCCGCGCCCTCCCTACGCCGGGTTCAACCGGATCAGGTTCAGCGGGTCGTGGCCAACAGCCACCTCTCAGCCGGTCAATGCCGGCCCCCCGGGGTCTTGGGTTAGTGTAAGCTTATTCGGCCGCCGCGCGCAAGAAGCTGGGTGCCGAGTCCCCGGCGTTCGCCGGGGCAGGCATGCCGCGGGATGACGATGAATCAAAGCTCGCCAGCCCGGTGTCCGTTCCGCAGCGCTTGTCCCAGAAACGGAAGTACAGGCCATAGTTGCAGGTGTATTTGCGGTGGTGTTCCTCGTGGTGGCTGGCGGTGATGAAGTGGCGGCCGAACCAGCCATTGACCCAGCGCTGGGGGAACATTTCCCACCCCATATGGTTGGTAACGCCCATCACTGTGGCGATGGTGAGGACGACGCCGAGTGCGCTCCAGTGGATGGGGATGACGAAGACCAATGCCGGAATCAGGAGGGCGCCGCTGAGCGCTTCCCACGGGTGGAAGCTCATCGCGGCCCAGGCGGTGGGGGGCTTGGAGGCATGGTGGACGGCGTGGACGGTCTTAAACAGCCGGGGGCCGTGCATCCAGCGGTGGGTCCAGTAGAACCAGGTGTCGTGGAGGAAAAGGTAAAGCAGGATGCTCGGCGCCCACCATAGCGCAGCAGCGGTATCGAATTCGGTGGTGATGCGGGTGAGGCCGAAAAAGCGCCAGCCGGCGAGCATCGCCCCGGCAGGAATGCCGTAGATGACGGCCGAAACGAGCGACCAGCGGATTTCCTGCATGATCTGGCGGCGGCGGCGGGTGGCGTCCCTGGGGCCGGCCGTAATGCCGCGCTTCGATGTCCAGAACGCAAAGCCGCCGCTCGCCATGAAGTAACGGGCGATGACGATCAGCGTCGTCTGCACCGTGCCGATGGCGAGGAGCGTGAGGTTGAAGGGGACGGGATCGAGCACGGCGCTGTGTTAGGCGAGGCGGGGCGCAGGGGGAAGCGCCCGCTTGTCGCGGCCATGCCGGGGCGCGTAGGAATGGGTGATGATCCTCCATGATTACCCCTTGTCGTCGGCGAGCTATCGGGTGCGGATCGCCCTCAATCTGAAGGGGCTGGCCCATGAGCGGCGCAACCATGCGCTGCGCGATGGCGAGCAGCGAGCACCTGATTATCTGGCGCTGAACCCGTCGGGGCTGGTGCCGATGCTGGAGGTGGGCGAGTTGCGGCTGGGGCAGAGCCTGGCGATCATCGACTATCTCGATGCGGTGGCGCCGGAACCGCGGCTGATCCCGGCCGAGCCGGTGGCGCGGGCGCGGGCGTTCGAAATGGCGTTGACGATTGCCTGCGATATCCATCCGATTAACAATCTGCGGGTGCTGCAATATCTGGAAAATGGCCTGGGGCAGGACAGGGCGGCGATCGAGGGCTGGTATCGGCACTGGGTGGCGAAAGGCTTTGCCACGCTGGAGACGCTGCTGCCCGACACGCGCTTTGCCGGCGGCGCCGCGCCCGACATCGTCGATGCCTGCCTGGTGCCGCAGATGTTCAACGCCCGGCGCTTTGCGGTCGATCTGGCGCCGTTTCCGCGAACGGTGGCGATTGCCGACCGGGCGGCGGCGCTGCCGGCCTTTGTGGCGGCAGCGCCATGAGTCGATACTGAATCGATGCTGAGTCGATACTGAGCGGGTGGCACGACCTTTGTCATTGACGCGGCGGCGCCTGGTCGGCGGCCTGGCGGGCGGTCTCGGGGCGGGGCTGACCTTGGGCAGCTGCGCGCAGGCGTGGCCGCGCGGTGCCAATGGCGAGGAAATGCGGCTCAACCTGTACAGTTGGGACACTTATATCGGCGACACGACGCTGGCCGATTTCAAGGCTGCGACCGGCATCGACGTGCGGATGAGCCTTTATGGCAATAATGACGAGCTTTTCGCCAAGCTGAAGGCAGGCAACCCCGGTTTCGATGTCATTGTGCCGTCGAACGAGTTCGTCACCCGGATGCGGGTTTCGGACATGCTGATGCCGATCGACCGGAGCAAGATCCCCAATTTCGCCAATCTGCTGCCGGCGTTTCAGGACGTGCCCTTCGATCCGGGGCGGCGCTGGTCGATCCCCTATACCTGGCTGGTGATGGGGATCGGCTATCGCAAGTCCAAGGTCGACGGCGTGCCCGACAGCTGGAAATGGATTTTCGATTCCGATCGTTATGCGGGGCGGATCGGGATCTTTGCCGAAGCCGACGATATCATAAGGCTTGGCGCCAAATATCTGGGGCACAGCGTGCGGGGAGTCGGCCCGGAACTGACGGCCGAGGTGACGCGGATGCTGATCCGGCAAAAACCCCATATAAGGGTGTTCCACCATGATGAAGGCCAGGACCTGCTCGCGGCCGGCGATATCGATCTGGTCGTCGAATATAATGGCGACATCGCCCAGGTGATGGCCGAGGACCCCGATCTGGGTTTTGTCGTGCCGCGCGAGGGCACGCTGATCAATTCGGATTGCCTGTGCATCCCCAAGGGCGCTCCGCGGCCCGACAATGCCCATGCCTTCATCAATTTCCTGCTCGACCCGGCGGTTTCAGCCGGCATTTCGAGGACCATCCAGTATCCGACGCCCAATGCGGCTGCGCTGGCGCTGATGCCGGCGGCCTATCGCGATAATCCGGTGATCTTCCCGCCGACGGCGGTCATGGCGCGGAGCGAATATGGCGATTACGAAGGCATGGCGCATATCCGTGCCGTCGATGAAGCAATGACCGAGATTCTGGCGGCATGAGCGCGGCGGCACCACGGGACTGGCGGACCGCCCGCGCCGCCTTTGCCCTTCTGGCGGCGCCGCCGATGCTGTGGCTGCTGCTGTTCTTTCTGGCGCCGCTGGCGATCATCTGGGGCTATAGTTTCGGGCGGAATGTCAGCCTGGTCGAAATCGCCGTCGATGGCAGCCTTGGCAATTATGCCCGGGCGGTGCAGCCGCTTTATCTGGCAATCATCGGCAAGTCGTTGTGGTTCGCGGCGCTTACGACGCTGGCGTGTCTGGTCATCGGTTTTCCGGTTGCGGTCGCCATCGCCTTTGCCGGGTTGCGCACCAGGGTCTGGCTGCTGCTGCTCGTCATGCTGCCGTTCTGGACCAATCTGCTTATCCGCACCTATGCGCTGATGGCGGTGTTGCGCACCGAAGGCGCGATCAACACTGTGATCGGCTGGCTGGGGCCGGGGCTGGGGTTGGGACCGGTCGACCTGTTGCACACCGATTTCGCCGTGGTGGTCGGGCTGGTCTATGTGCACCTGCCGTTCATGGTGTTGCCGCTCTATGCGGCGCTCGACAGGCTCGATCGATCGCTGATCGAAGCCAGTCTTGACCTTGGCGCCGGCCAGGCAATGACCTTTGCCCGCATTGTGGTGCCGCTGGCGCTGCCGGGGATTCTCGCCGGCGTCGTCATCACCTTCATCCCGGCGCTCGGCGCCTATCTGACGCCTGAGCTTCTTGGTGGCACCAGCAGCCAGATGATCGCCAACATCATCGAGCGCCAGTTCAAGGCCGCGAACGACTGGCCCTTCGGGGCGGCGCTGTCGTTCCTGCTGCTGTACCTGGCCTTTGCCGCCATCGCGCTGCAGGCGATGCTGGCGCGGCGCCAAGCGGCATGACCGCAAAGGTGACTGGCCCGCTGGATTATCTGGCGCGCTGGCCGCTGCGGCTCTGGCTCGCCGGCGTGGGCCTGTTTCTCTATGCGCCGCTGTTCATCCTGATCGGCTTCAGTTTCAATGCTTCGAAGCGCACCACCGTCTGGCGCGGGTTCACCCTCGATTGGTATCGAACGCTGTTCGCGGACGACGAATTGCTCCGCGCCTTCGGCAATTCGCTCACCATCGCGGCCGTCTCGACGCTGCTCAGCCTTGTTCTCGGCACGCTGGCGGCGCTGCTGCTCTGGCGCTTCCGCTTTCCCTTCAAGGCCGGGGTGGAGGGGGCGCTGGCACTGCCGATCGTCGTCCCCGAAATCTGCCTCGGCGTGGCGTTCCTGGTGTTCTTTTCGGCGATCCTGCCCTGGCCCGCCGAATTGCCCTGGCCGCTCGACCTGGGCGCGATCATCATCGCCCATGTCAGCTTCTCGTTCAGTTTCGTCGCGCTGGTCGTACGGGCGCGGCTGGCGGGGTTCGATCGCGATCTCGAGGATGCCGCGCGCGATCTTGGTGCCGGCGAATTGGCGATTTTCCGCGATATCCTGCTGCCGCACCTGAAGCCGGCGCTGGTCGCCGGCGCGCTGCTCGCCTTCACGCTCAGCCTCGATGATTTCGTCATCACCTTTTTCACGTCGGGGCCGGACACGATCACCTTTCCGGTGCTTGTCTATTCGATGGTGCGCTTTTCGGTGACACCCGAGATCAATGCCGCATCGACGCTGCTGATCGTGCTGACCGCTGGCTTGACCGCGCTAGCGCTGCGCCTGCAGGGGCCCGACATCGCCAGGCAGGCGGCATGAGCATCCTCCGCTTCGAGAATGTCACCAAGCACTTCGGCAAGGCAGTTGCGGTCGACAATGTCTCGCTTACCGTCGATGAAGGTGCGTTCTTTGCGCTGCTGGGGCCATCGGGATGCGGCAAGACCACCTTGCTGCGGATGCTGGCGGGGTTCGAAAGCCCCAGCGAAGGCCGCATCTTCATCGATGGCAAGGATGTCAGCGGCGTGCCGCCGAACCGGCGCCCGGTCAACATGGTGTTCCAGAGCTATGCCGTCTTTCCGCACATGAGCGTTGCGGACAATGTCGGCTATGGCCTGAAGATCGATGGCATTGCCGCCACCGAGCGTGCGGCCCGCGTCATGGACGCGCTGGCGCTGGTCAAGCTCGATGGCCTTGGCGATCGCCGGCCCGACCAGCTTTCGGGCGGGCAGCAGCAGCGGGTGGCGCTGGCGCGGGCACTGGTCAAGCGGCCGCGGGTGCTGCTGCTCGATGAACCCCTGTCGGCGCTCGATGCCAGGCTGCGCGACGCGATGCGCGCCGAGCTCGCCCAGTTGCAGGACAAGGTCGGCATTACCTTCGTGATGGTGACCCATGACCAGGACGAGGCGCTGGCGCTGGCGAGCCGGTGCGCGGTGATGGACCGCGGCCGCATCGAGCAGGTGGCAACGCCGGCGGACCTGTATGAGTCCCCGAACTCGCGCTTTGTTGCCGATTTCATCGGATCGGTGAATTTGTTCGAAGCGCGTCTGGCGGTCGACGCGGCCGACCATGCCGTGGTGACAGCGACCGGGCTCGAATGCCCCGTCTATCTCGATCATGGCGTGAAGCTGGGGCAGGGGACGCCGCTGTGGCTGGCACTGCGCCCGGAAAGGATCGAGCTTCACAAGCGCGGGTGCGAAGCCGCATTGGCACCTATCGATGCCGCCCCGGCCGGGCACAATCATGTCGCGGGCATCATCCGCCAAGTGCATTATCTCGGCAGCCAGTCGCGCTATGATGTCGAAATCGGCAGCGGCCGGCTGGTCAAGACGTTGCGATCAAACCTGGCACGCCCGGACCAGATGGACTTTGCTGTCGGCGAAACAGTCTGGCTGGCCTGGCATGGCTGTTCGCCCAAGCTGCTGCTGTCATAGCCTTGGCAGGGATGGCGCGGCGAAGGCCGGGCCAACGATGCCCGCGTTCTCGCTTTGCGTTGAAATGCGGCTCACATTTGCGGCAAGCGTCGCCCTTCACCGGTGCTGAGCGCCGCCGCTTCCACTCGCCTGGACCGGGTCGGCGGGGTTCGCGCCGCCGCGATCCAGCGCAGGACATTGCGACGGTAGGATGGCGGCAGGACTGCCCATTTGGCAGCGGCGTTTGCAGCAGCCAGCAGGGCTTCAAGGTCGGGCGGCACGACGAGCGCGTCGATGTCGTCGCTCGCATCCCTCAGCCCCGCCGCCTTGGGTCGTTCAATGGCCGCAAGCCCGGCGGGGCGCATCTGGCCGTCGGCGATGAGCCGCGCGGCGCGATCCTTGTAGCTTCGTGCCCAGCGCTGCTGCCGCCGCCGTGGCGAGATGAGCTGCATGACCCGGGCATCGTCGAGCTTGCGCATCAGCCCGTCGACCCAGCCATGGGCAATCAGCGCATCGAGCACGGCTTCACGCGGAATATGGCGTGCCGGATCGACCTTTTTCCATGTGACCAGCCACACACCTTCGTTGCGACCATGATTGGCTTGGAGCCAGTCATGCAACGCCGAAACCGAAGCCACAGGCACTTGCTCGAACCTTTCGGTGGCGATCACCGGCCGCCGCGCCGTCGCAGGGCGGGACGCGCCGCCGCGGCTGTTCCGGTGTGATTAGCCAAGCCTTGATCTCCCTGTCGGAAACGCTGCCAATGTTGAGGGTCGCGTCCGGGCTTGTGTCCGTCAAGGGCTTGGCCTAGGTGACAGAAAGGTACGGGGAGTGGCGCAGCCTGGTAGCGCATCTGGTTTGGGACCAGAGGGTCGCAGGTTCGAATCCTGTCTCCCCGACCATCATCAGCAAGGACACTGCGCTTTGATGCTGTCGGTGTGGTCCGAAGTCGCAAATCTACGCGGCTGAAGTTCCGCGCGGCAGCATCCTTTAGGGCAAGCCGGGACGCTTCGGAACGTCGTTCAGATGATCACCTGAAACTTGACGGGCCGCCGGGCTTTGGCAGGTCGCTTGCCGCGAGTCAGTGTTGTGAATGTAAGATTACCAGGACCGACTGTTTCGGTGTGTGGCATTTGCCATCTCAACCATGTTCCTCTTGCGTTCTACGATGTCGACGCCTTGACAGGGTTGGCTTTGGCACGGTGGTGCGTCTCCAATAAACGCGCCGGCGATGTGTGGGAACGTAAAGATTGCGCGTAACCGGGGCAGATTTCCGGGCATCAGGTTGCAGCGAGCCTGACGAGGCTGGGCAGACTGGGGATGCTCGACGCCCCTGGGACAGCGAAGCGGTCACCAAGGAAGCGATAGTAGGAGACGCCAAGCTTGCTGCAGGTCTTCAG
>Ga0209906_100206_pt1 | contig 51259 bp, 47 predicted proteins | sample FECB24metaG_FD_188303 | JGI IMG/M metagenome (GOLD analysis project Ga0209906, IMG submission 188303) | Cyanobacterial communities from the Joint Genome Institute, California, USA from Joint Genome Institute, California, USA - FECB-24 metaG... ... | reverse complement strand
CTCGCGCACGCCCGCGCGAAAACGCAGGGAAATGCTGCCAAATCGTCACAAGCTGGCAAAGCCGAATACTTCGCAGCTCGCCGAAAACACCGCAATCTCAACCGTTTGCGAATTGATCACAGGCGACTAGCGAGATCGCTGAAGGCGGAGCAGGTCTGGCTATGGGACTGCCGAACACCACAGCTAATGAGGACGACACCAGCGTCGCAGCGTAGCCCCGCCCATTGGGCCAAGGGCCACGCGGTGGCGTCAGGACAGGCTCTAACAAAGGTAAATATGCATGAAAGAGACCCCGGAACCGCAGTCCGCTCCGCCTGAAGACGAACGCGAGCATCGATTCTGGATCGTCCCAACGGCATTTCCGGTCGATGCCGGGCGCGCCATCCGCCCCAAGATGTCACTGCATGCATTCGAACGCTCGCCAGAAGATTCGTAAAGCTATCGAATCATTGAATGATAGCTGAATCGGGATTTTAACAGGGCTTGCCGACGCAAGCGTTTGGATGAACCGTGATCACTCCACTATTTTGTCTTGTATCGCTTGAATTGTTGTTGATAAATATGTTGTTAGATATACCAAAATCTAAATCGACTCTACTATAAATGCCAAATAGACGGTTATCGGAAATGGTATTCCCGATCGCCAAGCCACTCCAAGCTTGGATGCCAGATTGATCATTTTTCGTTACTGAATTCCCCTCGATGTGACAGGCTACGCCGCAGATGATACCATTTAATGTGTTTTTTGATATGGAGTTGTTACGTATTGTCGCATAGTCCCCTATCATCATTCCTGCGCCTCCGTTTGTTCCGGAGCCATTTGCAGCTATAAGGGAGTCACGAATATTGATGTATTGGCCAGAGGCGGCGATCCCGTGCCCCCCATTCCTTACAACCTGCATATCTTCAATCTCCCATGCGTTATTGGTCAAGTAGATGCCGACGAACCGGAATGTGTTGATGACCCCATCATGGATGCGGCTCTCTCCAAACGAGCTGACGATGCCGTAATAAGCGACACTGCCCCCGGTGAGGCTGAAACCGTTCATGTCGAGATCGATGTTGTGAGCATTGGCCAAAATACCGTTTAGGCCGCTCGGCACCGACAGGTTGCTTTCAACTACGTAAGCGCCCGGAAGCGATAGAGTGACCGGGAAGCCGGGCAAGTCGCCGGGTGTCACATTTCCCGCAATGGCCTTGGTCTGTGTGATGATGATCTCGCCATTGGCCAAAGCAGGCGCAGCGGAGACGGCAGAAAACATTGACGAAACAAGAAGTACTGCTGTGTTTAGATACGACATGACACTCTCCTGAGCTTGGCTACAAGCGTTCTTACCATACGTAATGCTGAAGATATGCGCAAGCATCGCTGAGAAAAAGGTGAGCACCGAGAACGGCGATGAGAATTTTGGGACGGAGGCCGACAACTTAAATGGCGAACTCGAACCAGTCCCGTCCAGCCTACGAGCGAAGGCAACATCAATAACTGGTTAGCCGAGAGCTAAAGACATTATAGTAATGCGTGCTGAGTCAGTCAATATTGTATCGCTACACTGCCACAGGCTTGGGTATCGCGGCTCGATGTCTGGGACCCGCTCTGTGAAGGTGCCAAGGCCTTCTTGTGAAACCGTCGGGGGCATATGCCCCGTTGTGGGTTTGTCATTGTGAATGGCAGTCGGCTAGTTGGCTGACCTATCCGTGGACTTGAACGTACTCAATGCGTCGGGCAGATCGGTCACTGCATGCCCTATGCTGAAAAGATACATGATCCGTCGCGCGATTTCGCCGTGTTCTTGAGTGCCGGGCGAAATGTGATGCGCCGTGCAGTAGTCGTTCAAGACGACAGACAGGAACTCGACCTGTTCTGGGTCCGCCACCGATCTGAACGGCATGTCCATACCCTCAAATGCGTAGCCTACAGATTCGCCCCCGCCACTGGGTTGTCAAGCATCCCATCGTCTATTGGCGTCAGGAGAACATGTCGTGCTCGGGTCGTCTCCGGACGTTGACTATCGCCTCAACAACGATGCTATCACGGCGCAGGGGAACGGAGCCTGTACATGGGCACACGGTGTCCACGCCCCAGCGTCGGCGCACTGCGTCCATGGTTGGAATCATGCAAGACGAATGCTGCGGGCCTCCGGGCCCTTCGGCCCCTGCCAGTAGTTGACAAAAACCCGCTGCCCTTCTTGAAGTGCGTCCAAGCCCGAGCGGGTCAGAGTTGAGACATGAACGAAGACGTCCTTTTCCTCTCCAATGCCTATGAAGCCGAGGCCCTTCACGGCGTTGTAAAACTCCACGGTGCCTTCCCGCTCCTGTTCGGGTGCAACCGACGGAAGGGAGCGCCCGGCGTCACGACGAGGCGTAACATCGCTCTCGGCCCGGCGTGGCGATGACGTCGGCACCCCTCCACCTGTGACGTCAAACACCTGTGAGACCTGCTTCCCCTTCGAGCCTGTCTCCAGCGTCACCTTCAGGTGCATTCCTTCCGATACGGTCGCGTGACCTGCAGCTTCCAAAGCACTGACGTGCAGGAAAGCTTCTGATCCGTCGGCTGCCTTGACGAAGCCAAAACCCTTGACGGTATTGAACCACATGACCTCGACGTCCACAGCGGTGGTGATGTCTGCGGTTGGACGATGCATCGGTGCGGGTTGGCGTTGGAAATATGACGGCTCACCGTCGCGTTCATCGAACGAGCTGATGTCATCGTTCGAACCGCGTTTTCGGGATGCGCGATCCCTGTTGTTTGACATGAAACTCTCCCGCTACACTAGTGCCAACACCAACATCGTTCCGCTACCACTTGGCCCTGACGGGTTCAACACGCCCGTAATCAAATGAGTTTTCTCCAGTGCACCTGTTCGGCTGATGACGAGTTCTATGCTGTTCACGAGACCACGTCTGCGAGGCGATGACTACGGCTGCGGATCGTCGGCGGGGTCAGGATCAAAACCGTAAGCGAGGCGCTCCTTGATGACGAACATTGCACCGCGTCATACACGGCAGTCGACGACCATCCGGCTTGGTCGGCACCTTCAATAATCTCACTCAGAGCCAACTCAAGCGCGGACTGACATTCGGCCTGATAGCCACGGTGTGAAGGATCGGTGCGCGGCGATTTGATGCTCATCAACGCATAATCGCGAGCGGCGGTATTACGTTCCTGACGAGCCTATGTTGCCGCACCTGTGTTTTGGCGTCTGGGCAGTCAGAGGCGCAGGGGTCGAGCTATGTCAGACGGCACCACCACATCGGCGCAACTGGCCCGAATCGTCGACCGCTACTGTGGGCGGTACGGCCTTACGAAAGCATCCGACCGTGAACGAGTGGCGCACCGCGTCGCTTTCATGTTCGAGAGTGGCCTAAGTTTTGATCAGATTGAAAGTGAGATGCGCGCGGCCAACGTTGGTCACCACGACGGGCACAATGATAATGCGCGATAGGCCGCGACAGTTTGTCTTGCCGGGGCGGAACAAGGGCCCATCCGCTCGACCGAGCAGGGGCTATAGGTCGATATCGCGGACACAGGTGGAGGGGTGGAAGATCGTCCCAGAAACGCCCAGTATCTCCATTGACCCCTGAAATTTATGGGTGCACTTCCACCCCTCCACCTTTTCGAGAAAGGGTAGCCATGCACTGGTCAACGATAGATGCCATGGCAGCTGAGGCGCTCAGGATTCTGGGTACCGGAGGTCAAACGTATTCCTTCTCTGCACGTTTCCCGGACCTTGATTTGACCGCCGCCTACAAGGTCGCGATGGCTGTGCGTGGGGTCCGGGAGGCCCGGGGGGATAAGACCGTCGGTCGAAAGATTGGGTTCACAAACCGGACGATTTGGGACCAGTACAACGTTCATGCCCCCATCTGGGGCTGGATGTACGACAGCACCGTGCACACTGTCGACGAGGTGAAGGGCGGGTTCTCGCTGTCCGGCCTTTCAGAGCCGAGGATCGAACCCGAGATGATCTTCGGCCTGAACCAGACGCCGGAGCGCGGCATGGAACCATTCGATCTGCTTGGCTGTGTCGGCTGGATCGCACATGGGTTCGAGATCGTGCAGTCGATCTTTCCGGGGTGGGTATTCACCCCGGCTGATACCGTGGCGGCGTATGGCCTTCACGGGGCACTGCTGATCGGTCCCCGGCACGCTGTAGGGGGAGACAGGGAAAGATGGTTGGAAGCCCTTTCCACATTTGAGATCGACCTCTTCAGGGACGGTGAACTGGTTGATCAGGGTCGCGCCAGCAACGTACTGGGGGGGCCGCTATATGCCCTGAAGCACCTGAACGACCTCTTGGCCCACGACCCGTCCAGCCCCCCACTGGCGGCAGGGGAGATCGTTACCACAGGGACACTCACTCGAGCCATGCCCATCGCTGCCGGACAAAGCTGGTCGACACGACTGCACGGAGTGGACCTCAGCCCTGTCTCGATCCGGCTTCGTTGACAGATGCGCCTGATACCGGAATGCAGGACCCTCAAACGGATGTGCTGATGAGAATAGTCCCGTATTTTGAGTCCCCGACGCGATGGGATCATCCGTAGTGCCAAAATGGCTTGGGCTCCCCGCTGACACGCGTCAGTAGTGTTTCATCCGGCGGGTGCTTACAATCTGGCCAGACCATGCATCAACTCGCACCAGCCACACCTTGCCCCGGCGAATAGCGCGATATCGATACGTGTTGCCTTCGCACTTCTGCGGCTCGATCTCGCGATAGCCTTGGCTGCGGACGATTCGCCGACCCTCACGGCAGGTTATGCGTTCGTCCTCGTATTGGTCCTCATCATCATCCCATTCAGCGGCACGGTCATAATCATGGCGGGGTTCGACGATCTCAATGCCGAATGATATGCCGTTGCCAGCGTAGGCGGCGGGGCTGACGGCGGTCACAATTGTAACCGCCGCTACGACGGTCAGGAGAAGCTTCTTCAAGACAAAAATCCCTTCGACGACTAAGTCAGACGGCAGCCTAAATCTGGCCCCGTGAACGGTGCCAGAACTCGATGTTCATCGCGCATTCACGAAGCGGCGGCGGTCTCAAGGAGGTCCTTCTCACAGCCGTCGAGCCGCTCTACGGCGGCCTTGGCAAAGGCCTCGAACAAGATGGGCCCGAAGTGCCGGTCATAGGGCTGGTGTACGGGGGGGCCCGCGACCGGACCTCAACCCCTAGCCACCGGCCTGCTGGGGGTCCCCCGATCCCGGATGCTATCCGGCTTTCGCCGGTCTACCGCGCTTTGTGACGACCCCTTTTGGCGGGGCTGCCTTGCGTCCAAGTCCGAGACTCTTCGCGAGAGCAGACCGTTTGGCTGAATAGTTTGGAGCTACCATCGGATAATCCTTCGGTAGACTCCACTTCTGACGATATTGATCTGGCGTCATATCGTAGCTGGCCCGAAGATGCCGCTTCAAGGATTTGTAAGGGCGACCATCCTCCAGCGAAATAATATAGTCCGGCGTCACCGACTTCTTGATCGGCACCGCAGGCTTCGCCGTCTCTTTCGCTGGTTCCGCGACTGCAGGACCGAGGCTCTGCAAAGCATTGTGAACCGATGCCACCAACTCTGGCAATGCTGCCATCGGTACGCTGTTGTTTGACACGTACGCCGATACAATCGACGCCGTAAGTTCCAGCGACCCCTCGCTGGCTCCAATATTGTCACTCATTCTCTTATATCCCTCAAACACGTACCGGTTCGGCACGCGGAAAGGGCTTTATCACTAGATTGAAAGCTGGCAAACATCTGCGATTGGCGTTTTGACATCGCACCCGGTACCCACCCTCTCGCCTATCCAAGGTCAGAGTAAAAATCACAGATGAGGTGGGCCACTTTGACAGCTTCGAATTCAGTCATGTAGCCTGCTGTCTCCAGCACGGTCTTAGCCAAGTCATCCTGATCGCCTGCGAGCAAATCCAAGATTCGCGCGAATTTTAGGTTGAGTGCGGGGTCACCATCGAAATCGTCAAGGGTGACCGGTAGGATGCATTCAGCCGCGCCGATGAGGCGAGCTTGTTGCCGTCAGCCGAAGACGCCATGGCTTCGAAGAAATGCGGGCGCGCTTTGGCATGCTGGTCGTCCATGTAACACCTTCCTTTGCAACGCGAAGCCTTGGACGAGGGGCTCAGCGGCGACTTAGTGGCACCACCTCGAATGCCTCGGCATTCTTGCCAGCAGGCTCCCACGGAACCCGTGACGCTGTTTGGCCACATGACGATGACATTCCAAGAAACAGCCATAATTGGTCTAATCTGAAATTGTAGAATTTGAATCAATTTATCGTATTAACCAAATACAGACTCTATCATTGAAATTTCTCACCGCATTAACGCATTATTAACCCTCTCGATGACCGAACGGGGGCGGGGGGCAGAAATGCACAGTGTTATCGTTTCAGCAAGATCACTTGATCCACTAGGAAGAGTGTGTCTTCTCGGAATCGCCGTAGCCCTGATCGCGTACGTTGTTGAGTATGGACGCATAGCCTACGGGGTCGCATTTCTAGAGAAGTATGCGCCCGATATGACAATGTTCGGGCTCGTAAAAGTTGCATTTTCCGTGACAGCGGCATTTTTGGTCTTTATCGCTGCGCAGCATGTTCGGAGCCAGAACACCTTAACCACCACCGCGGAAAATTCACATGCTATTTATACAGCTCTAATTGCGAACGCAGCTCTGCTCGTCTCGAGCGCTATCGTCATTTCCATGCCCGAGATTCTAAGTGCGGCTGTTGGTGAGGGCCATATTGTAAGTACACTGACGGAACTTATGCTACTGGCAGCCGTCGTAATTTTTGTAATCTGCGCATGGCGCGTTAGAGGAAATATTAGTAAGACAGTTTTTGGTGTACGATTACGATTTGTATTTATATCGATGGCGGTTATTTGTTTAGTTATCGCTATGGAAGAAATGTCATGGGGTCAGCATTGGCTCGGATGGGAGGCAGGTGATCTTTTTACGAATAATGCACAGAACGAAACAAATATGCACAACTTTGCAACCAATAGATTTGAAGCGGCGTACTATACAGCGGCATTTTTAACTTTTGTTGTGATCCCGGCGTTTTTGTCGGTTGATTTGCATCCGAAGCTTGTGGATATTGCACCGCTGCTGCCAAGCTGTTCCTTCGCTCTCGCGGGGGTGCCAGTGGCTGGCCTCATGTTCGAGGAATGGAATATACAGGTTTATCAGGTGTGGTTTTTCCTAGCTATCATTGTCGGATTGTGGATTGCGAGTACGACAGATAGTTTCTGGATACGAGTTATTTCCATTTTGACGTCTGTATCACTGTTTTTGTCTCAATTAGTTTTTATTAGTTTGGGCTCCGCAATGGTGGAGGGCTACGAATTATCAGAGATTCGCGAGCTGCTAATATCGGTACTATTCGCCTCCTATGCGCTTCTAATGCATCGCCGTTTGCGATTAATTCTGCTAGGTGATTCTGTTTAGTGTGAGTATGTCGTACACGCAGCGCCGAGCGGCATGCGTAGGATGAACATAGGCGACTTGCCGAGTCAACAACAGCGGCTGCGCTCACAGTTGAACAGAATCATGGTAGTCCGTTTCAATAGCCGACCTGATCGACCCCGAAGGTCGCCGCATGATAGTTACCAATTGTATCTTTCTTTTCCAGCGGGGCATGCCGGAACTACCGCTAGGGAAGCATTGTCGAACTGCCCCCCGGAGAAGCGACCACGTCTTTGGAAGCCGCCTTTCAGCGCCGCCGACTTCGGTGGCCGTGTAGTGACGTCATGCCCGGAGAATGCCGTCTGAGCTTCCTGTCAAAGTGCCTGCCCGCAGACCGTTCCCGAGCAGAAATCCGCCCACGCCTGCATGACTGCGCGACGGCGTTCGAGGCTATCGGTACGCCGATACGCCTTCTCAACGACCGTGCCTATCTGATGGCCAAGTGCCTCTTCCAGAAGGTCGCGTTCGTGACCTTGGTCTTCACCCCATGTGCGGAACGTGGCTCTGAACCCATGTGGGGTCACACCTCGACCGCTTTTTACATCCACCCAGATCGGCTTTCCGTCAGCATCAACGTTCATGTTTTTAAGCAGCTGAGGCATGGCCATGTTGCTGAGCGGCTTTCCGACCTTCTGGCCCGGAAAGACATAGTCGCCCAGCCGGGGAAGCCTTGATAGCCACTCGATAACCTGCGTTGACAGCGGGATACGGTGGGGCTCGGTCCGTGTGCGCCGATCCTTCAGGCGCTCAGGTGGAATCGTCCAGACCTTCTTGTCGAGATCGATCTCCGACCACCTAGCCCCGATCACCTCGCTTGTACGTAGAGCCGTGAGCAGCGTTATCTCCATGGCGCGAGCGGCCATGCTGCCACGGCTGCGGACCACCTTCAGGAACTCTGACGCTGCGACATAGTCCAACGCCGCCTGACGACCCCGGCTGAGCTTCGTAGGCCGCTCGAAGCCACGGTCGCGCAGGTCACGCCAGTCGGCGGGGTTGTCGCGCATGACGATGCCGTTCTTGTCCCGCAGGTGGACACGAGCATAGTCGAACACACGCTGCAGCCGGGACAGCATCTTTCGGGCGGTCTCCGGCTTCTCCAGCCATACAGGCCTGAGCACCCGCTCGACGTCGAGCGTAGTGATCTCGTTCACCGGCTTGTCAAGGATGGTGCTGCAGTAGCGGGGGCCGAGCAGCAGCTCCCATTGGTAGCGGACCTTGGCGTTCGTCGAGCGCCTCTGCGCCTCGGCGATCACTTCGCGGCTGATGACCGCGAACGTCGGAATCGAGGCGGACAGCGACCTCGCATCACGCCGCGCCGCGATGGGGTCCTTCCCTTCCCTGATCTGGCGACGCACAACATCAGCGGCATCACGGGCATCCTTGAGACCCATGCGGCCCAGCCCCATCTCGCGCCGCCTGCCCTGACTATGGTAGATGAAGACCCAGCGCCGCGCGCCGGATTTGTCGACCTGTAGGTAGAGACAGTCACCGTCGGCATGGAGACCAGCCTCGGTGATCGTCTCGACGGTCCGTACTGACAGCTTCTTGACTTGTCGCCCCATGCCATACCCTAAGTTTCACCCTAAGCCCAGACGTGGATTGTAGTGGATGACGTTGGATCATGATAGACATCGAAGGCCGAAAAATAGCCAGAATTTGCACGTTTATCGAACTTCATCGGACTTCATTGGATTTCACAGTGGTGCCGAGACTGGGCACCACTTTTTTCCTTTATGAAACCGGCGGTCCTGTCGCGGTTGGTGCTTCTGTCTCCTGACCATGCCGACCGGGATTTCGCTGATTTGCACATGGATCCGGTCACACTCCGCCAGTCGCCAATTGGCGTTGCCCAGCGGGGAACGGAAGCGCCATGCGGCGCGTTTGCGGTGGATGAAGCGTCGCGTGTTGCCGTTTGTCGCGGCCCTGTCCGTCCTGTCTGGCTGCGCTGCGTTGCCGGCACGCGTCGACGCGTCCGGCTATGCCAGCATGTCCTGCATGGAACTCGACAACGCGATCGGCGACAATGCCAAGGCGATCACGCAGTTGGCGCTAGACCGGGGTCGTGCCGCTGGGATGTCGATCCCGGCATGGCTGCTTGGGGCTTCGGCGACCGTCGAGGCGGTGAATGAACGGCGAAGTGCCCGGATCATGGGCCTTCAGGAGCAGCAGGCTGCCATGAAGGCCGCGCGCGCCCGCGCCTGTTAGCTGGCTCAGGTCCGCGGCGCGTCACGAAGAAATTTCCCCATGCGCAGCAGGTTCACCGCCGCGTCGGAGGCGCGAACATCATCCCCGACCGCGGCGCGCCGCTCTCTCAGCGGGGTTCCGAGGACAGGTTGAGGTATGTCGGATCAAAGCCCGCCAACCAGGTCAGGCGGTCCATATCCGTTATCTGCACGTCCGTCTGGCTCCACTGGACGAGGCCGGTCGCCCGCAAGTCCTGGACCGTCCGGTTCGTATGGACAAGCGACAGGCCGAGCACGTCGGCCAGTTCCGACTGGGTGATGGCGAAGCGAAACTTGCCACTCTCGGCCAGGCCGACCACTTCCAGCCTGAGATAGAGTTCACAGATCGTGTGGGCGAGATGCTGAAGCGGGGTGCGCCGGCCAACCGAGGCGATCATTTCACGCTGAATCGCCGCGTCGACCGTCGTCGACAGCCACAGCAGCCTGGTCAGATGGGGCGCGTTTTCGGTGATTGCGACAAGGTCCGGATGAGGTACGAAGACGACGCGGCACTCGGTCAGCGCCATGACGCTGTGGTCCATCTTCCTGAGCAGCAGCGCGTGCAGGTCGACGAAATCTCCCGGCACGTGCAGCGCCGTCAACTGGCGCCGCCCGTCGGCAAGCGAAATGGCCCGTGCCGTCAGGCCCGAGACCAGAAGGCAACTCGCCGTGGGACGTGAGTGCTCCTCGATGATATCCGCGCCCTTCTTGAAATGGGCCTCGACCTGGCGAAGGCCGGCCAGGATGCGCATCTCCTGATCGCTCAGCGTGTCGCGCCGGAGAAGCGACCGGCACAGCTGCTGGATGGCGATCGAGGCCGTGCTCACGACAGGACCACCTTGGCGAGGCGGTTCTTCGCAGTCTGCCGAGTGCCAGCCAACGCACGGAACTTCCCGGCCTTCTTCAGCATTCACTTTCCTTTCCGGACCGTTGAGCACCCCAGACGATGGCGCTGTACTTCTTCGACTGCCACGATGGCGAAACCACCCATGTGGACGAGGAAGGCATATCTTGTCGAGACCTCGCGGAAGTCCGATACCGGGCTGTCGACGCCCTTCCCGACCTCGTTCGCGACGAACTGCCGAACGGCGATGAGCGCGTCTTCGAGATACGTGTCCGCGACGAAGAGGGCCAGCCGGTCTTCCGCTGCTGGCTGACCTTCAGGCTCGCCTGGCCTTGACGGCACCGGCACATCCCGGGATCCAAGCGTAGCCGCTGTCAGGGTCTGCGATGGGCAGGCCGCAAGTTCGCGCGGATATGACGAGAGAGCGTGGGTCCGGTTGCACGAACGGCGCTCCGATATGGCCTGGCCTACGCATTTCGGTGAAGGTCCGACCTCCGCGGCCGACGGGCGGCCCCGGTCGACGGCCGTTGCTCAGCCGCTCGAGCGTGATTGTCGCCAGTATCGGGAGGTTTCGGTCCGGTCGCCCTCGAACTGATCGGTCCAGGGCAATGCGAGCAGCCACTGCTCGCGCCGACCCGTCCACAACTCATATTGCGGGGCGATGTCGGTTGGCGCCCCGTCGAGAGCGCCGAGCATGATTTCCGCTTCGTCGTCGCGAATCCATGCGATGCGCGAACCACAGGCCGGGCAGAAGCTGCGTTCGGCAAAGGTCGTCATCGCGCCGGAAATCTCGACGGCCGATGACGGCCATACCGCGAAGGCCGCGTAGTGGCTGCCACTGGCCTTGCGGCAGTCGAGACAGTGACAGAGGCCTGAACGCGAGGGCTCGCCCTTCAGCCTGAACCGGACGGATCCGCAGAGACAGCCGCCGGTTCTCACCAGGTCAACCGCTTGAATGTCGTTCATCGATACACCTCGTCCTTTTGTCACGCCGTTGATCGGGACCACGCGATACGGACGCGACGGTGCCGATGACTGACTGATAGAACCGGCAGAGAGGCCTGCCGTTCCCACGAAACCGCTGCGATAACAGATGTCGAGGGCGCGGCTGGCCATCGACGCGCTGCGTCGGTTCTCGTCGGTGCTCCGATCCAAACGCGCGAGGGAGATACCAGTGATGAAGCGGCCAGACTGACCCCGAGGTCTTGCGGACGCGCGCAAGGTCCCGCCATGTGCGCGCACCGGTCGGGCGGATTTTCAGCTGGGCTGGAGACGTCTGCTTAGACGCAAGGGGGGCCATGCCTGCCGATGCTGGACCAGGCCAGATGCGGCCTATCTCTTCTCGATCTGGCCGTCCTTGAGATCAAAGACGCCGTCGCCAGCCTGGCGGTTGAAGTCGTCCTGGAGTTCGCCCCATTCCCCGATGAATCCGCCGCATGTGCTGCAGCGGATTTGCGTCGACTCGGTCGCGCCGTCTGGAATGTCGAGGTAGATGGTGCCGCACTTCTTGCAGTCGAGCTTGTGATCGAGCAGTTTTGCCATGTCGCATCATGCTCTATCCGGCCACAGAATGCGACCCTGGACGGGGATGGCGGAAAGTCGCGGTGCGCGCGATGCTCGCGTGATCCGGGTGCCTGAGGTCGTGCGTCACGAAGGAGATGGCGAGCGGCTTCTCAGTCCTTGGTCAGCAGCGAGACGAATTGGTCGACCACGGTCTGCTCGCTGAACCCGCCCGCCCTGAACACGTCGCGCGCAGCCTGCCCATGGCGGCGGAGCATGCCGGGATCGGCCTGGTAGGCGAGGAGCGCGGCTTCGATCCCGTCGGCCATCGTGCGGGCATCAGCCACCGGGATCGTCACCCCGCTGACACCGTCCTTGACGATCTCGCGGCAGCCGTCGAGGTCACTGGCGATGCTGGGGAGGCCGCAGGCGGCGGCTTCGATGAGAATGCGCGGGATGCCTTCGCCGTAGCGCGTGGGCAGGCAGACGATGTCGACCGATCGGAGCAACACCGGCATGTCGCTCACCTCTCCGGCAAACAGGATCGCGTCGTCCCTGCGCAGTCTTTCGGGGAAGAATCCGTCCGGGTCGTGACCTTCCACCATTCCCGCGACGACAAACTCAAACCCGCGGTTCGAAAGCCGATGGGCGGCGTCGATGAAGGCATCGAGGCCCTTGGATCCGAGCAGGCGTGAGGCGAAAAGCACGCGCAGGCGCCGGCCGGGTGCAGATTCGTCCGACGGATAGAAGAGCGACTCGTCGACGCCCGCGCCGTTGATGACGAAGGCATTGTCCTTGCCGATCAGCCTTCCGTCCAGCCAGTTCCGGCGATCGCTGTCGGTTTCGAAGCTGAAGCGCACGCCCCGGCGCCTGGACAGAAGCCGTATCACCCTGGCCACGGCGCTTCGTGCGAAACGCGCCTTCAGGCCGCGATGCCTGGAGCCGGGAGACATCAGCCTGCCGAGGCCGGGAATGGTGATCGGAATACGCAAGGGGCGGCCGCACACCAACCGTGCGGCGAGTGCCGCCAGACCTGACACGACGCTCGGCTTGAGCGTGATGAGGTGGAGCCCTTCGGGCCTGCTCGACAGGATCAGACGAAAGGTCCGCCAGGCGAGATTGAAATCGGCGACCGGATCAAAGGAGAACCGCGCGATAGGAATGTTGATGGCAGTCCAGCCAACGGCTGCTTCGGGAGGTATGGCCGGGCCACCCGTCATCACGGTCACGGCATGGCCGGCGGCCACGAGCGCGCCCACGATCGGGCGGCGGTGCCGGAGGAAATAGGCGCTGTCGTTGCAGATGACGAGGATGCCGCCCCTGGTCAAGGCAGCATACCGCCATCTTCGCGACGCGCCCACCGCATGCCCGCTTCCTGTCGGCGCCACCGGCGGCGCCCGCCGGTGTGACCGAGCATGCCGGGCCGATCAACCCGACTTCTGCAGGGCATAAAGGAGATCGTCCGGACCGTCCGAAAAACGGGCGAGCCCGGCATCAAGGCCCAGGGAGCCCTTTTGCAACGGGTCGACTTCGACATTGAGCTTGGCCTGCCACACAATAACGATGCTACGGCTAGCACGTCCGTCTCCGGGATCAAAGACGTTCACCCCGTCGTCAGACGTGCGGGCAGGAGAGCGCCCGGCCGCACCGCTCAAACACCGGTCGATACGCCGATAGCATCGGCGACCGCGTCGCCGATCGCCAGCGAAGCGGTCAAACCAGGCGACTCGATGCCATACAGCGCGACCAGGTTCGGATGGCCGTGATCGGCTGGGCAGAGCCGCCAGCCGATGTCACAGCCTTGAACCAACCAAAAATTTGCAATGCTCCCTCGCATTTCCCCGCTATCCGCCGGCACAGCATTGTCACGTTCGATGGTGTCACCTACGACCCTCTCATGTCAGAGCATCAGGCCCGCAGTTCCCTGCTAACAGGGTTTTTGCAGGGAATACGCCAGTACCTGACATGTATCGCGACATTCTTGCGACAATTCACGTAACAATTTCAGTTATTTACGGACAATTTCCCTATCGGCGAAAACAGGGAATATTTTGTTACTAACAGGGAATTTTTAGGCTCAAACAGGGAAATTCCTTTTGTGAAGAGGGAGTTTCTCGAACGGCTGAATCCAATGAATTCAGCGTCAATTTTTCAGCTCTACGTCTGCGTTGGTTTCCAAAGTCGGACGCCACCCATAGGTCGGTGTTGGTTCTGGAAGCGACAGTGTGTGTTCCGAACTGCATGTGTTTAGGCATTCACTTGTGAAAAGATCGAGTTCGGTGCCGAGCAGCATCCGCGGTGCATGGGCGTGAATAAAAAACTCCACTGCCGAAAATTCTGTTTGACTGCCTTGCGCTACGGAGCAATGCTGATTGTGACACAAGTATATGTCAGTCATATATGTGATACAATAGGAGGTAATTGTGAACATACATCTGCGCAACGCCGCTTCTTCATATATACAGGCCCAGATAGCCAATCTACGTTCAATATGCGGGGATGACGACATTGAACTGCTGAACGATATGATCGAGGGTACGACGCAGCTCGACCAGTTCGTCGGCAAGGTGCTCGAGATCATCCAGACCGACGAGTCATTCTCCGACGGACTGAAGGCCTACCAGAAGACAATTGTTGATCGCCGCAGGCGCCTGGAGGAACGGGCGAAGCGACTGAGGGTCCTTCTCGCAAGCGTTGTAACTGAGTTGCCTGGCCGGTCCTACCAGCATCCCCTTGCTCACCTTCGCGCGTTCGATGTCGATCCAAAGGTGATTGTCACGGAGGAAAGCGCGATCCCATCAGCCTTCTGGATCGAACAAGATCCAAAACTCAATGAATCTGCAATCCGCAAGCATCTGATCGAGCGGCAGCGACTGATCGATAAACTTGGTGACTGTCGGACCGACGAGGAAAGGTCCGTCAGGCGCGAAGAGATCGATTGGCAGTATCCCGACATTTCAGGCGCCTGCCTTGGCAACGGTGAAGTCTCAATCCGCATAAGGAGCGCCTGAGGATGACCATCCTGATCCGACCAGAGCTCTTTGCCCCGGCGACAACCGCGTTTCATCTCGTCGAGCTCACGCCCGCACAGCTCGATCTGGTCCGGGACATGAACCGTGGCCTCAGCCGAAGGGAGTTCGACCAGTTCATCGAGACCAGCCGGTCGATGGGTCTCAATCCGCTCAAACGTCAGATATGCGCGATAATCATGAACGGGGGCGATGCGCGAAGGCGCCACGTTGCCATCGTCACGACCATTTCCGGATTGCGGGCGATTGCCGACCGCACCGGCACCTATCGACCAGATGGAAGGGCCGCGCGTGTCACAGTTGACGAAAGCGCAAAGCACCCGCGGGCCAATCCTCACGGGATCGTCGACTGCATCGTCACGCCGTACCGGTTCTCTCACGGCCGCTGGCATCGCATTGTCGGGCAGGTCTGGTGGGATGAAATCGCTCCGATCCGCACAACCGAAGACGGCGACAAATATCTCGACAGCCGTACTCCTTGGCCTGTCAGACCGCGTGGGCAGATCATCAAATGCGCCGAAGCTGCCGCTTTGCGTGCGGGCTGGCCAGAAAACCTCGCCGATGTCTACGCCGAGGACGAGCTGGATCGTGCGCGCACCACCAGCCTTGCTCCTTCGGACCTTGCAGACAATAGCAAGATCGAGCGCCAGCGCGAGGTGATGCAGCCACGCGGCACGATCCTTATCGACATGCTCGATGGCAACGGTCTGGTTTCAGTTCCGATCTCCGGTTTTCATGATCGTGTCTCCGAACTCATTCAATCAAGGAAGGGGCATGGCCGATCAGAACTGCTGCAGTGGAGGGATCAGCAGCGAGAGGCATTTCGCCAGTTTTTCTCGCACGACAAAAGCGCCTCGCTCGACCTCAAGCGGCAATTTGAAGCCATCGAGGCTGAAGCAGCGAGTGGCGCGACGCGGTCCATGGAGGCCGCACATGGCTAGCAAGGTGCCCGTTGCGTCACGTGAAGATGTGACGAGACCGCCAAAAGGATGGCGCAAGCCAATACCACTGGCGATCAAGCTGCAGGTCATCGTCAACCAGCATGGCAAAGCCCCCGATGGGACACTGCTTGACGCGATCAAGGTCGGAATTCAGTTCGATCACCGGCCACCGCTGCACGAGCGGGAGTATGATCCAGAACGGACGAAACAATCCCGCCCGCCAACGAGATTGGCTGCATTGTCGCCCTCCCCCTGCCCCTTCATCGCGAACTGAGTGCACGCGATGTTTCCCGGATGAGCAAGACCGAACGTCAGCGAATGCTGGAGCAGGATTTCCGAGAACGGCTGCTCCGCAAGCTCTGTGGGGAAAAACCGCCAAGAACCGGCAAAGTCGGCAATCGTTCGTTTTCAAAACGACGCTAGGCCTCGCTGAGGATCTCGGCAGTCCGCGGCCAGGACAGCCGGATCTCCATCTCAACCTCACGGCTTCCGGCGATCACCAGATCGCTGCAGGCCGAGCCGCGCCGACATCGCGTACGGCCTCTGCCATCCCGATCCTCTCAAGAAATGCGGTGTCAGTCCATGAAATGGTTGCTTGTGGTGTTCGTGACATCACCGATCGGCGATCCGGCGCCTACGGCGATTTTCCAGACGGCGATCTCCTCGGAAACGCTTTGCGAAGCGGCCGCCACCGATCTGATGGAGACCTTTGGCGAAATAAAGATCGGAATTGCTAAGGTCTCGGCCGTATGTCTGCTGATCACGACAAGGGACGAATGACTGATAACCTTGGTTGAGTTTTCCTTATCGAAGCTGCCGACAGCGCGTTGACGCTACTGATTGCGAGTGGTCCACCAGCGCCACGCTACTGGCGTCACTCTGCTGTCACCGAAATCAAAAAGATGACATCTACAATACTTTTCCCATTCTATGACGTAACGTCAGTATAATGACGACTTTTCAATTCGATTGACGTACCGTCAATGGTGCAGTTCAAGTATCTCTGGATCTTTTTCCGTTTCCACGTGACAAACTAAAATATCGGTATATTTTTACCTTAGGCACTCGCGATTCGTGCAGCAAGACACGCGCCCTTCTCTCGACGCCAGGCGCCGGCTATCTTTTGTTTCTTGTGTCAGTTGGTAGCTTCTATTTCGCCATTTGAACTGGCTGCAGCGGTCTTGCGGAGGGAAATCGTAGATGCCCACCCCCACGATTGAAATGATTGCTATATCCTCGCTGCGCCCTTGGGAGCGTAATGCGCGCACCCATTCGCCAAAGCAGATCAAGCAGCTCGCCGAAAGCATTCGCACGTTTGGCTTTACCAGCCCGGTCCTGATCGATTCCGAAGACAACATCCTTGCCGGGCATGGCCGGGTTGAAGCAGCCAAGCTTGTTGGGCTTCGTCAGGTTCCTTGCATTCGATTGGAGCATCTTACCTCTGCGCAGAAGCGGGCATATGTCATTGCCGACAATAAGCATGCACTTAATGCAGGATGGGACGAGCAGGTTCTGGGTGAGGAAATTCAGGCGCTTATCGAGATAGATCTGGGCTTCAGCATCGACGCGATTGGGTTTGCGGTTCCGGAAGTCGACTGTCTTATCGAGGGGCTGAACCCAGAAGACTCGGGTGATCCGGCCGATGACATTGCCTCGATGAAGTCGCCTCCGCGTCGCTGCCACCCGGGTGACATCTTTCAGCTGGGAAAGCACCGGCTGGTCTGCGGCGACGCGCGCGACATGGGGACTGTCTCCGCCCTCATGAATGGTGCCAAGGCCCAGATGGTGTTCACCGACCCACCGTACAATGTGCCGATCGACAGGAACGCCGGTGGTCATGGCAAGATCAAGCATCGGGAATTCGGCATGGCCAACGGCGAATTGTCGAAGCGCCAATTTATAGATTTTCTGCAGACCTGTTTTAAGATTTTCGTTGCCCATAGCTGCGACGGATCCATTCACTACATTTGCATGGACTGGCGCCACATGGACGAGGTTCTCCGCGCTGGGGAAGACGTCTATTCCGAGCTGAAGAGCCTCATTGTCTGGGTCAAAGACAACGGGGGCTTGGGAACATTCTACCGCTCGAAGCACGAGCTGATCTTTGCATTCAAGAGTGGCACGGGGCCACATATCAATACCTTTGGCCTCGGCCAGCACGGCCGCTATCGTACCAACGTCTGGCAGTATCGCGGCGTCAACACTCTAAAAAATGGCCGAATGGAAGAACTCGCTTCGCATCCGACCGCCAAGCCGGTTCAAATGATCAGCGATGCGATCAAGGACGTCTCCAAGCGAGGATCGAACGTTCTTGACCTATTTGGTGGCTCAGGGTCCACACTTATCGCGGCCCACAAGACCGGAAGGGTTGCATATCTTTGCGAACTGGATCCTCTCTACTGCGATCTCATCATCGCTCGCTGGGAGGCGTTTGCAAAGGACGATGCCGAGTTGGTCGCATGTGGCGTCGCCACATCCAATTGTATCAAGATGGGGGCAGCCGATGAGCACGTATAGACGCGGTCGGAATGGCAACAGCGGCAGCTATGAGGTTGGCTACGGTAAGCCACCGGCCGAAACGCGGTTCAAGCCGGGCGAATCTGGCAACAAGAAGGGACGGCCAAAGTCATCTACGAATTTTGGAGATTTGCTCTCAAAAAATTTGGATCGGAAATTAACGATCGTTCAAGATGGCAAGCGGAGAAATATCACCACGCGTGAAGCGATGATCATGAATCTGATTTCAAAGGCGACCAAAGGGGATACCAAAGCAATTTCATGTGTCTTAAATTTATCGAAGAGCCATGAGGTAGATGTATACCGCGTGAAAACTCACGAAGAGTGGGTACGTGAGATGGAGTTGGATGACTTGGAACACGCAACTTCGAAGAAGTAGTTATTCGGGGGAGATAGAGGCTTGCTTAAGCGACCTCGCACCGACCTCGTCACACACACGAAGTTTGAAGCCCTATGCTGAGGCGGGCTCCCGGGCGCGCCGACAGGAGAACTGCCCGGTAGAGCGGTTCAAGCACGGGCTAATTGGCCCATCGCGCCTGCGACCCTATCGCCGATCGCCAGCGACGCAGTCAGCCCAGGCGATTCGATGCCGTACAGCGCGACCAGGTTAGGATGGCCGTGTTCGGCCGGACCGTGAAGAATGAAGTCGGCTGCCGGCTCGCCGGGTTTCGACACCTTTGGGCGGACGCCGCTGTAGTCGGGGCGTAGGGCGTCATCCGGCAGGCCCGGCCAGTAGCTCCGGATCGCAGCATAAAACACCTTGGCGCGGTCGGGATCTACATCGTATGTGATCGCGTCGATCCACTCCACGTCCGGTCCGAAGCGCGCCCGGTTGTTCAGGTCGATCGTCAGGTGGACGCCGAGCCCTCCGGGTTCGGGAACCGGATAGATCAGCCGCGAAAAGGGCGAGCGGCGGTCGAGCGCAAAGTAGTTGCCCTTGGCATAGAGGGTTTTCGGCGCGCTGTACCCTTCGCCTTCGAGCCCTGATGAGAGCACCGTTGCATGTAGCCCGGCCGACAAGACCAGGTTGCGTGTCGTGACTGACCCTTCCGCGCCGTCGAGACTGAGCCGGTAGCCGCCACCGGCAAGACCGCTGACATGGCTGACACCGGTGGCGAAGACAATCTGTCCGCCGTGAGTCTGGATGTCGGCCTCCAGCGCCTGCATGTAGCCGTGGCTGTCGATGATGCCGGTCGAGGGCGAATGGAGTGCTGCCACGCACGACAATTCCGGCTCCAGCGCCAGAGCCGCCGCCTGGTCGAGCAATTCCAGATCATGCACGCCGTTGGCCTCGGCGTTGGCGCGGATGCCGGCAAGCACCGATACCTGCTGCGGTGTCGTGGCGACGATCAGCTTGCCCGCACGGCGGTGGCTGACGCCGTTGGTTTGGCAGTAGTGGTAGAGCATCCGCCTGCCGGCGACACAGAGCTTCGCCTTCAGGCTTCCGGGGGGATAATATATGCCGGCGTGGATGACTTCGGAATTGCGCGAACTCGTTTCCGACCCGACGAACCGTTCGCGTTCCAGAACGACCACCTCCTGGCCGCGCAACGCGAGCGCACGGGCAATCGCAAGGCCCACCACGCCGGCGCCGACCACGATCGTCTCACAATCCGTCACGCATTGCGCTCCCGACACCGCTGGATGCAAGGCAACGCTCTTATGGCTTTCGCCCGCCGGAGTCACGCCCGGCGCGGGCAGCGCAAGGCAATGCCCGCGAACACGCGTTGCGGGTAAGGGTTCGCCGTGCGCCTGGCCAAAGCGACCGGGCTGCAGCCTAGAAGAATTTCTGCCGCATGAGCTGCCATATTCCCGCGCCGCCGGCGGCGAGATAGAACCAGTGCGTCACTTCATCGCCGGCAAAGGCGGGAGGATACCCCGAGATGCCGAGAAAACCCAGGTAAAGGCCTGCGGCGAGCACCAGCAGGAGAGTCGAGAAGTCTAGTATCCACACATTGCCACCCCTGGACCAATGGTCGACCTAACCTTGATCCAAGATTATGCCAAATTTGTAAATCGTCCAAGGCTCCTGCGATATTTCGGTGCAGAATCAGTATATGCGACAATTTGAGGCACTCACTACCGGCTGCCCCGGCGCTCCCGTGCACGATCGAGCGCAGTGCGCATCACGTCGCGTAGCCGAAACGGCCGCAGGCGCAAGCTGAGCCAGCCCAGCGTGGCCAGTCGGCCGATCCGGAAAGGCAGCAAAGGCGACAGCACGGCCAGGACAGACCGGTCGGCCCCGCTCGTTCCCGCCATGTCGACAAGCAGCCAGCGATCCACGGGATGCGCTTCCAGCGCCAGGCGGGCCGTGGCGAATCGCCAGCGGCGGGCAAAGGCGGCCGGATACCAGCCCGGAATGTCGGGCGTGGCGGCCAGCATGGCAGGGATCTTCTCCAGAGCAGCGCGCGCGCTTTCGCGGTCGAGAGCGGTTGCGCGCGAGATACCGCTGGTGTGAATCACCCAGGCGGCGGCCTCGGAAGGCGAGAAGCAGAGGCCGTGGCCAAGCGCGATGCGGCGCGCCAGTATGCCGTCGGCAAACGAGCCGAGCGCCGGATCGAAGCCGCCCTTCTCCATCACCGCCGCGCGGCGAAAGACGCTGGAGCCTGTGTGGATGAAATGATCTGCACGGCGCAGCAAACGTTCCACCCCATCGGGGTCGAGATATCCGGCGTGCCGAAGAGGTCGCACGATCGGGCGAACTCCGACCGCAGCGCCGGTCTCTCCGTCGACGAGCCTGGTTTCAGCGCAGAACAGGCCGCTCTGCGGACAGGCCTCCAGCATTGCGACGGCCTTGTCGAACAAACCCGGCAGGACGTAGTCGTCGGCGGCGGCGAAATAGACATAGCGGCCTTGCGACGCGTCGAGTCCGCGCTGCAAGGTGCGCAGCGCGCCCTCGTTGTGGTCATTGAACAGAAGGATGATGTTCGGGTGCCGCGCCTGATAGGCGCTCATGACGTCATGGCTTTCATCGGTCGAGGCATCGTCAACGATGATGATCTCGTCGGCCGGTCGGCTTTGCGCGAGGAGCGCGTCCAGAGCCTGCGGCAGGTAGCGCGCATGATTGTAGCTCGGAACGATCGCTGAGATCAGAACGCCACCGCCCTCGGCCCGCCGCGCCGGCACGGTCAGGACACTCGCGAGGCAAGCGCCTCGGTCACCTCGGGAGCGACGACGATGACCGGCGCGGGCTGCGGAGCGCCGGGGCGATGCCGCCGCGCATGAGCACCGATTCGTTCCTCGATCAGCAGGATTGCACTCCGTTGCCCGATTGCCGACACGGGCTCAGTTATCATCGCAGCGACGCCGAGGACAAGCGGATGGGGTGGCGACCGGCGATGCGATTGCGCCAGATCAACCGCCCCGATGCGGCCATGACATAAACGTTGCAATGCGGTTTACACAACGTGATGACGCGGCGGTAGGAATCTGCATTACGGGGCTTTTGGCTACCCGCCGCGGCACTTGACATCGCGGACCGTGGTCCCTAACCGGTCAGCCTGATTTAGCTGGGATAGGTATAAATGGTGGATTTGGTGACAGGCGGCGCCGGCTTCATTGGCAGCCACTTGGTTGATCGTCTGTTGGCCGAAGGACGTCAAGTTCGCGTCATCGACAACTTCGCCGTCGGCCGGCGGGCGAACCTTGCGCATCACGATGGCAACGCGTCACTGGAGGTGATCGAACTCGACGTCGCCGACAAGGTCCGCGTGATCGAAGCCTGCAAGGGTGTCGAGCGCATCTACCACCTCGCCGCGCGCGCCGACGTCGTGCCGTCGATCCAGGACCCAGAGGCCTATTTCCGCGCCAATGTGGATGGCACCTTCGCGGTGCTGGAGGGTGCCCGCAAGCACGACGTCAAGCGCATCGTCTATGTCGCGTCGTCGTCCTGCTACGGTATCCCGGACGTTTATCCGACGCCCGAGACGACGCCCGCCGACACGCGCTATCCCTATGCGCTGACGAAGTATCTCGGCGAGCAGCTCGCCATGCACTGGGCCGATGTCTACAAGCTGCCCGTCGTCTCCGTCCGCTTCTTCAATGTTTACGGGCCGCGCGCGCGCACCAGCGGCACCTATGGCGCGGTGTTTGGCGTCTTCCTGGCGCAGATGCTGTCGGGCAAGGAACTCACCATCGTCGGCGACGGCGAGCAGACGCGCGACTTCACCTTCGTCAGCGATGCCGTCGACGCGCTGATCACAGCAGCCAACAGCGACAAGGTCGGCGAAATCTACAATGTCGGCAGCGGCAAGCCGGTGAGCGTCAACGAACTGGTCCGCCTGCTCGGCGCGCCCAAGACGGTCAACATCCCCAAGCGTCCGGGCGAGCCGGACTGCACCTTCGCCGACATCACCAAGATCGGCCGGGAACTCGGATGGAAGCCCAAGGTGCCGATCGCCGAAGGCGTCAAGGTTATGCTGGCCAACATGGATTATTGGCGCGACGCGCCGGTGTGGACCGTCTCGACCATCGCGGACGCGACGGCGGACTGGTTCAAGTATCTCGGCACCCCAGCCGAGCAGGCCCGAGCCGAGGGAGGGTCGGCAGATGGACGGTGACATTTCCGCGCCGGAGACGATCCGGTATCCGAACATCCCGACCCAGTCCAAGATCCTGACGATCGCGGAAGTCGCGGCGCGTACCCGCAGGCTGCGCGCCGAAGGCGTCGTCGTCGTCCAGGCGCATGGCACGTTCGACCTTTTGCATCTCGGCCATGTCCGCCACCTAGAAGCGGCGCGCGCGCTGGGCGAGGTGCTCATCGTCACCATCACGGCCGACCGCTACGTGAACAAGGGGCCGGGCCGCCCGGTCTTCACCGAGGCGCTGCGCGCGGAAATGCTGGCTGCCCTGCATTTCGTCACCTATGTGGCGATAGCCGAGGCACCCGACGCGATCAGCGCCATCGAGGCGATCCGCCCCAACGTCTATGCCAAGGGCAACGACTACCAGAACCCCGATGGCGACGTGACCGGCAAGATCACGCTGGAGCGCAACACGGTCGAGGCGCATGGCGGCTCGATCCGCTTCACCGACGAGATCACCTTCTCGTCCACGGAACTGATCAACCGCCACTTCAACCTGTTCGAGCCGCATGTGCGCGAGCACCTTTCGGAACTGCGCGGCGATGGCGGCCTCGAATCGATCGTCGAGTACATCGAGAAGATCAAGGACTACCGCGTGGTCTTCGTCGGCGACGCGATCATCGACGAGTATCAATACGTGCTTCCGATGGGCAAGCCGCCCAAGGAACACATCATCGCCACGCGCTACCAGGACAAAGAGATTTTCGCGGGCGGCGTTTTCGCCGCCGCCAATCATGTCGCATCCTTCTGCAAGGAAGTGCACATCATCACTTGCCTCGGCACCTATGAGAGCCACGAGGAGCTGATCCGCAGTTCGCTGCGGCCGAACGTCAAGCTGCACGCGATGAAGCGTCAGAACTCGCCGACCACGCTGAAGCGCCGTTTCGTCGACCCCTCGTCTATGCGAAAGCTCTTCGAAGTCTACCACATGAACGACGAGCCCCTGACCGAGGATCTCGACCGCCAGCTCGCCTCCTATATCGGGGACATCTGCCCGACTGCCGACGTCGTCATCGCGACGGATTTCGGCCACGGGCTGATCGGGCCGGGCATGGTCAACCATCTGGTCGCGTCGTCGCCGTTCCTGGCGGTCAACACCCAGAGCAACAGCGCCAACATGGGCTACAATCTGGTCACCCGCTATCCGCGGGCCGACTATGTCTGCATCGACGGACCGGAAGCGCGCCTGGCGCTGAGCGACCGCATCTCGACGGCCGGCGACATCGTCTACCATCTCGCGCAGCGCCTGCGGGAGTGCCCCAAGCTGATCGTCACGCAGGGCAAGCATGGCTGCATCACATTTGCGCGCGACGAAGGGGCGGTGCATACAATTCCGGCCGTGGCGCGCAAGATCGTCGATACGGTGGGTGCGGGCGACGCCTTCCTGGCGATCACCTCGCCGCTGGTTGCAGCCGGCATGCCGATGAACCTGGTCGGCTTCGTCGGAAACGTGGTGGGCGCGCTCAAGGTGGAGATCGTCGGCCATCGCCATTCGGTCGACAAGCCATCGTTGGTCAAGGGCGTGACCGGACTGCTGAAATAAGGATTTTTACCGTGCGCGAGAGACTTGAGCCCTATTTCAACACGCTGTTCAAGGCGACCACCGAAGCCGAGTGCTCCGATGGGTCGGGCAAGCCGATCGACCTTGGCACCACATTCGAAAAAGTCCGCGACATGTGCCACGCGGCGCAGGACGGCGGCAGCAAGATCATGTTCATCGGCAATGGCGGCTCGATGGGCATCGCGACCCACATGGCCGTCGACTTCTCGAAGAACGGCAAGATGCGCTCCATGGCCTTCGGCGACGGCGCGATGCTCACCTGCCTCGGCAACGACCTGGGCTACGAGAACGTCTTTGCCAAGCAGATCGAATGGCACGGCCGCAAAGGCGACGTGCTGATTGCCATCAGCTCGTCGGGCCGCTCGGCCAACATCCTCAACGGCGTCGAGGCGGCGCGCGCGCATGGCGCGACGGTCATCACCTTCTCCGGTTTCCGCGACGACAACCCGCTGCGCGGCAAGGGCGACGTCAACATCTATGTCCGCTCGATGGAATACGGTTTCGTGGAAGTCGCCCATCAGGCGATCATCCACGCGATTCTCGATCTCGACCTGGGTTGGAAGCCCGCCGCCTAGGCAGACGCAAACGACGAAAAGGTGAATTATGGCAAATCGTTTCAAGCGCGTAATGGTCACGGGCGGCGCCGGTTATGTCGGCTCCAGCCTCATCCCCAAGCTTCTTGACGCCGGATACGAGGTATCGGTCCTCGATCTCTACCTCTACGGCGAAGACCTGTTTGAGGACTATCGCGGCCCGAGGCTGCGCGAGGTGAAGGGCGACCTGCGCAACGCCGACGACGTCGCCAAGGCGCTCGAGGGCGCCGACGCCGTCATCCACCTTGCCTGCATCTCCAACGACCCATCCTTCGACCTCGACCCGAACCTCGGCAAGTCGATCAACTTCGACTGCTTCCGCCCGCTGATCAAGGCGAGCAAGAAGGCAGGCGTGAAGCGCTTCATCTATGCCTCGTCGTCGTCGGTCTACGGCATCAAGGAAGACCCGAACGTCACCGAGGATCTGCCGCTTCAGCCGCTCACTGATTATTCGAAGTTCAAGATGATGTGCGAAGAGGTGCTCGAGGAAGAGCGCGAGCCCGGCTTCGTCGGCGTCACCATCCGGCCGGCGACCGTCTGCGGCTACGCACCGCGCCTGCGCCTCGACCTCACCGTCAACATCCTGACCAACCTTGCCGTCACCAACGGCAAGATCACGGTGTTCGGCGGCGAGCAGCTGCGTCCCAACCTGCATGTCGAGGACATGACCGATCTCTATCTCCTGCTGCTCGAAGCGGAAGACGAGAAGGTCGACGGCAAGATCTGGAACGCCGGCTATCACAACCTCAAGGTCAAGGACATTGCCGAGATGGTGCGCGAGCGCGTCGGCGACAATGTCGAGGTCGTCGTCACGCCGAGCAACGATCATCGCTCCTACCACGTGTCGTCCGAGAAGATCCGCAGGGAACTCGGCTTCGAGGCCAAGCGCACGGTCGGCGACGCGATCGAGGGTCTCAAGGAAGCCTTCAAGGACGGCAAGGTGCCGGACTCGATGACGGACGACAAATACTACAACATCAAGCGTATGCAGTCGGTGCATCTGCGCTGAGGCCGCAGGCTCCGCACGGCGCCTGCTGACGGGAACATCGATGCGTCCGCCCCCTAGCCAGATACAGATCCTGATGCCGGTCTGGGGCGGACGGCATGTCGAGGATTTCCTTGCATACTGTCTGCCTTCGCTGCTGGCGCCGGGCAACGTCCCGGCGCTTGCCGGCCTCGCCCCCTGCACGTTCGTCCTCCTGGCGCCGCGCGGCGATGCCGATGTCATCGCAGGCCATCCGCTTTGGGCCCGGCTGGCGCAGGCGTGCACGGTGGAGATCGTGCCGATCGACGATCTGGTCAGCCAGTCCAGTTCCACCGTCCTGACACTCGCCTATGCCTCGGCCATCGGCGACGCTGGCCCGGCCATGCTCGACACGTGCTTTGTCCCTCTCGTGTCGGACTATGTGCTCGCCGACGGCTCGCTCGCCACCGTCGCGCGCGCCATTTTCGCCGGCGCGAGCGGTGTGCTTGCCGGCAACTACCAGATGGTCTCGGAGACGGCAGGGCCTTGGCTCGACGCGCTCAAGGACAGGGACGGGGTGCTCAGCGTGCCGCCGCGCCAGATGGTTGAGCTGTCGCTTCGGGCGCTTCATCCGGCGACGCTGGCCAGCGTCGTCGGTGCCGGCCGCACCGCGCCCGGCCTCATCAACCGCCTGTTCTGGCGGGTAGACGAGCGCTGCATGATCGGGCGATTCTATCTCATGCACATGATTGCGCTGCGGCCTGAAACGACCGAGTTCGTCATTTCGGCACCCTCGGACTACAGCCTGATCCCGGAACTCTGTCCGTCCGGCGCCATCGTCAGGATGACCGACTCCGACGATTACTGCGTCGTAGAGTGCCAGCCTCGGCGGGGACGCAGCCACACCTCGCGCGTCGCGCGCTTCGACGCGCAGACGGTGGCGGCCGGGCTTGCGCAGTGGGCGACAGCCGACCACCGCGAGAACGCCGCGCATGTCGTCGTCTATCACGCCGATGATGCGTCGCCGGGCCTCGACGCCGCGATTGCCGCCTCGGGGGTGTTCGTCGATGCCGTGCGCGTGGCGGACAAGGCCCGGCCGCAGCCATCGCGCAATCATCCGGTGTGGCCACGCACGATGCAGCACCATACGACGACCGCGTTCGAGCAGCAGGATCCGGAGCGCATCGCTGAAATCACCGGCGACCCGTCGATCGCCGACGTGGTGCGAAAAAGTGGCGAAGCCGGCGCGCGCGAGAAATTTCTTGGGCGGGCGCCGGACTTTCGCCGGTGGCATCCGCGCTGGGGCGACGCCGAAGCGCTGCGCGAGAATTTGGTCAAGGTCGCGGGTGCCGGCTCGCTGGTCATCGTTTCCGACGCACCCGCGCGGGTGCGGTCCTGGCTGGACGCCATCGCGCTTGGAGCCGGCGCAGCTCGGGTCGCGCATATGCCGACATCGGTACTTGCGGCAGGCAGGTCGCTGCCCTTGGGCAATCGTTCTTTCGATGCCGGACTGATGCTCGTTTCCCATGTCGGCTCCCAGTTGCCCGAGCAGGCCGCGCGCGCCATCGCGGCATTCGTCAAGCCCGACGGACGCGTCATGATCTCGGTCGGGAGCGTCTTTGCCGACCAGACGGCGACAATGCTGGTTTCCGATCTTCCCGACAGCGGGGAAGCGAGCAGCAAGCGCCTTACGCTGGAGACGGCCGACCTCGTGCCCGCCGGCCGCTTCCGGGTTTCAGTCCAGACGGCGATGATGGCCCACGCGCGCGCGGCGCTGCATTCCGCCGGTCCGGCACGGCTGTTCTGGGCGGCAAGTGCCGGGGGCTTGGCGATCTGCAGCTTTTTCTGTAACAGGGTCCTTGCGCGGCGTGGCAGATGGACTCCAGGGGGCCGTGCCTCAAGCTATACTCTGACGTTCCGCCGCATTGCGTCGGTCGGAACCGTGAATGGCATCGGGCTAGGCCGCCCCTTGGAGAACGGCAGGCACGATGACGACCATGTTCTGCGCTGGGAGGAGCGCAGAAGAATGGACGGCCGACCCAAGTCGGGATGGGGACGCGCCGCCGCGTCCGCGAGCGCACGGGCCTGAGACGAGGTCGAAGGGAAGCTGGTTGATGAACATTCGTTCCTCCGATGTCGTCCAAAGCGCGGAGGCGTTCCCCGCCGGGCTGGAACGACCGCCGCTCAAGCGCGTCCAGTGCCTCCTTCCCATCTGGGGCTATCCCTATATCAAGAAGTTCCTCGAGGTCGCGCTGCCGACCTGGCTTGCCGAAGGCAACCTTCCGGCACTGAGCGCTGCGCTGCCGACCGAGTTCGTGCTTCTGACGAGTCGCGAGGACGAGACCTATCTGCGCGCCCATCCGGGCTTTAAGCGCCTCTCTGCGGCCTGCAAGACGACCGTGCATTATGTCGACCACCTGATCACCGGCAACAACTACTCCACGACGATCACGCTGGCCTATTCGGAAGCTGTCCGCTCGCTCGGCGACGACATGCTGGACACGTGCTTCTTCTTCCTGGTGTCCGACTACATCGTCGCAGACGGCTCGTTCCGCAGCGTCCTGGAGCGCATGCAGGCCGGGCGCAACGGCATACTGGTGGGCAACTTCCAGGTCGTCGAGGAAGAGGCGCTGCCCTGGCTCGTCGATACGTTACAGACATCGCCGCAGGTGCTGCGCCTGACGTCGCGCAAGCTGATGAAGTGGGCGCTGTCGCATCTCCACCCGGCAACGGTGGCAAACACCGTCAACTATCCGATGAACCACAACGACCACACCAACCGGCTGTTCTGGCGCGTCGACAACCATACGCTGATCGGCCGCTTCTACCTGATGCACATGATCGCGATCAGGCCGGAACTGACGGATTTCATCATCGGCTCTTCATGCGACTATTCGTTTATTCCGGAAATGTGCCCCAGCAACAATGTCGAGATCATCACCGATTCCGACGATTATCTCGTGATCGAGATGCAGCCTCGCAACCACGAGGCCAAGTCGCTGAAGTCCGGCACCCAGAAGGTCGAAAAACTGGCCATCACGCTGTCGGAATGGACGACGGCACGCCACCGCGAGAACTCGCAGACGACCGTGGTGTTCCACGCCGCCGAGATTCCGGAAGACCTCGAGACGCATATCGCAGTGGCCGACCGCTTCATCGCCAAGGTAAAGGCAAAGCTGAAGCGAAAGCCGAAGTCGCATCGCCGCCACCCCTACTGGAAGGGCGCCATGGCGGCCTTTTCGGAGGCCACCGGCGCGACGCTTTCGGCCGAGGAGTGGCGTCTTGCGCTCGGCCTGCCCAATCCAGAGCTCGACGAAGCGTGGCTGGGCAGATGGATTCGCGAGAAGCTTCAGTTCGCCATGTTCGGAAAGCCGCCGAACGTGCGCCCCTGGCATCCGCGCTTTCCCGACCACGCGCTGATTCTCAACCGGCTGCGCGCGCTGCACCTCCAAGACAACACACACCTCCTGATGGTGTCGGACGCCCCGACGATTTTCACCGTTACATTCGCCGATGGCGGCGAGAGGGTCGTGCGGTTCCGATCGTCCCATATGGTCAAGCAGCCCTACGAGATCTTCGAGCCGCTGCAGCAGCACTTCGACCTGTGCCTCGTCGAACTCGAGGAACGGGAACTGTCAACGTCGGACGAACTGCTTGACCGCATCGCGCCGATGATGCGCGATGGCGCGACGGTACTTGTGGCGCTGACCAACCGTCGCAATGGCGACACGACCCTGGAATTCCAGCGCTCGCTCGGCTTCCACGCCAGCCGACTGATCCGGCCCTATTCTCGGTCCGTTACGTTCTCCTTCGTCACCGCGAGCGGGGTGCGCTGGCGCGCCTTCTCGGCGATGCAATCGATCGGGAGAATGGCGCGCGACAATCCGCCCATCGGAATTCCCCTGCTCGTCCTGTTGGGGCTGCCTCTCTCGGCGATGTGCGGATGGGGCAACCTTATATCCAAGGTCAAGGTCGGCATGCCGCCCAAGACCTACACGTCGAGCGCGCTCGTTTCGCTCGTCGTGGATGCAGACTCGGCGGCGGAGGCCTACCAGTACTCCAACAGCCGGGTTCTGCGCGACCGCAAGCAGGCGCGTCTCGGCCTGCCGACCGACCACAAGCTGCCGCTCCGCGAGGATCTCGGAAAGGCCCCATCCACCGAAGACATGATCACCGGCAGAAGGTTGGCTATCCAAGCGCTGACCAATCCCGCTCTCGTAACCGAAGAACAATCGAACGGACCCATGATGACAAAAGAACTTCTTCCCGCGGAAGGCACGCGCGAACCGCAGTACAATCGTTGCATCGAGATCCGCGACAAGCAGGGCCTGACCTCGCTCGGACTGATGACAAACCAGGTGTTCGAGGACGATCCGCGCCGGCTGACCTTCCTGCTCGCCCGCTACAAGTTCGTCTCCAAGATGCTTGAAGGCAAGAAGTTCGTCGGCGAGCTGGGCTGTGGCGACGCTTTTGGAACGCGCGTCGTCATGCAGGCGGTGGACAAGGTCATCGCCTACGATTTCGATCCGGTCTTCATCGAGGACATTCGCACGCGTCGCTCGCCCACCTGGCCGGTCGAGGCGCATTTCCACAACATACTGGAATCACCGCTGCCCAACACGCATGACGGCATCTACAGCCTCGACGTGATCGAGCATATCGAGCGTACGGAGGAGCATGTCTATATCGAGCACCTCAAGCAGTCGCTGAGTGATGACGGCGTGCTGATCCTGGGATCACCTTCGCTCGAGTCGCAGACCTATGCCTCGCCGCCGAGCAAGGAAGGCCATGTCAACTGCAAGAGCGGCAAGGAACTCAAGGCACTCCTGGAACAGTACTTCCACAATGTCTTCCTGTTCTCGATGAACGACGAGGTCGTGCACACCGGCTTCTCGCCGATGGCGCACTATCTCTTCGTCATCTGCTGCAACAAGAAGTAGACTGATCTCATCGCAATGCGGATCGGCCTGGACTTCGACAACACGATCATCCGCTACGATGATGTGTTCCTTGCCTGCGCCAAGCAGCGCGGCCTGCTGCCGGACACGTTTTCCGGCGGCAAGCAGGACGTGCGCGACGCGATCCGGCTCCTGCCCGACGGCGAGCTGAAGTGGCAGGCGCTGCAGGGCTTCGTCTACGGCAAGGGCATTGCGGGCGCGGTGCCCTTCCCCGGGCTCGCCGATTTCCTGCGTCACGCCAACCGGCGCGGCGACACGCTGATCATCGTCAGCCACAAGACCGAGTTCGGCCATTTCGATCCCGATCGCGTCAATCTGCGCGACGCGGCACTGGGCTGGATGACCGGCCAGGGCTTCTTCGAGCCGACCGGCTTTGCCATGCGCCGTGACGACGTACATTTCGCGGCGACGCGCGCAGAGAAGCTCGAACGCATCGCGGCGGTGTCGTGCGACGTCTTTGTCGACGATCTCGTGGAGGTTCTGGACGACCCGGACTTTCCGCCTTCGGTGCGCCGCATCCTGTTTGCCGAGCGCGGCCACGGCGAAGGCGACGGCGGCTATGAGGTCCGTCCGGACTGGGCATCGATCGAACGCGCGGTGTTTTCGTGAGCGAAGAAGACGCGGGCCAGGACAAGGCTGCCGATATCGCCGCGGCACTTGCCGGCGCGCCGGTCGAAGCGCTGACGCGCGTCGGCGGCGGTCGCAACAGCCGTGTGTTTCGTGCCGACACGGCCCGCGGGACCTTCGCGCTCAAGCAGTATCCGTCGCGGCAGGACGACCCGCGCGACCGGCAGGGCGTCGAGGCCGCCGCGCTGTCCTGGATGGGCGCGCACGGGCTCGACATGGTCCCCGCCCTCGTCGCAACGGACCGGGACCACAATTATTCGCTGCTGAGCTGGGCGGAAGGCGACCTGGTCCGCACGGTCAGACCCGGCGACATCGATCAGGCGGCCGATTTTCTCGGCAGGCTGCACGCCCTGCGGAGGACGGCGACCTTCCCGACCACGCATCTCGCGACTGAGGCCTGCCTGTCCGGGGCCGAGATCGAGCGCCAGCTGCGCCAACGCTCCAGCCATCTCTGCGCGCTGTCCGGCGAAGATGCGCTTCACGCCTTCATGCGCGATGAGTTCGGCCCTATGCTCGTTGATCGCGTGGCCTATGCGCGCGCCGAGATCACAGCCGCGGGCCTCGCGTTCGACGCGGAACTGCCGCAGCAGGGACGCAGCCTGGCGCCCTCGGATTTCGGTTTCCACAACGCGCTGCGCGCCGCAGACGGGCAGCTCACCTTCATCGATTTCGAGTATTTCGGGTGGGACGATCCGGTCAAGCTGATCGCCGACATCCTCTTGCATCCGGGAACGCCGGTCGAGCCGGCGCTGCGTGAGCGGTTCCGCGGCCACGCGGTGGCGCTCTATGGTGAAGACCCCCATTTCGGCGCCCGTTTGCGGGCCTATTATCCGCTTTTCGGCTTGCGATGGGCCTTGATCCTGCTAAACGAATTCCATCCCGAACGGTGGCGCAGACGCATCCTTGCCGGTGCGAAGGAAAGCTGGGCAGAAGCCAAGGAGCGCCAGCTGGGCGTTGCGCGCGAGATGCTGCTGAACGTGGCAGCCTGAAGGAGAGCATGATGTCGGCGATGACGAAAACGGTGCAATTCGCCAGCCCCCCACTCGACGAACGATCCCGCTATCTGCGGCGCCTTGCGGTCCGCGCGCTCGACAAGGGCGAGCGCGGCCATATCGGATCGACCATGTCGCTGATCGAGATCATGCGCGTGCTCTATGACGACGTCCTGCGTTTCCGCGCCGCCGAGCCGAAATGGCCCGAGCGCGACCGCATGATCCTCTCCAAGGGCCATGGCTGCATCGCGCAATACGTCATCCTAGCCGACAAGGGCTATTTCCCGGTCGAGACCATCGACACCTTCTGCCACCGCGACTCGATCCTGGGCGGCCATCCCGAATCCAACAAGATCCCGGGCGTCGAAGCCTCCACCGGGGCGCTCGGCCACGGCCTGTCTATCGGCGTCGGCATGGCGCTTGCCGCGCGTATCCAGAAGCGCGACAGCCGCATCTATGTCGTGATGGGCGACGGCGAGATCAACGAAGGATCTGTCTGGGAAGCGGCGATGAGCGCTTCAAAGCACAAGATCTCCAGCCTGACCGCGATGATCGACTACAACAAGATCCAGTCGGCAGGACCGACGCGCGACATCCTCGACCTCGAGCCGCTCACCGACAAGTGGCGCGCCTTCGGCTTCAACACGCTTGAGGTCGACGGGCATGACGTCGAAGCGCTGCGCAAGGTTCTGAGCCTCGCGCCAGACAGGGACAAGCCGACGGCGATCATCTGCCATACCGTCAAGGGCAAGGGCATTCCCTTCGCCGAACATGATCCGAACTGGCATCACAAGGCGAAGGTCGCGCAGGACGTGATCGCCAAGATGTACGAAGCCCTGGAGTAGACCATGCGCAAGACCTGTCTCGACTGGGTTTATAAGCTCGCCAAGCAAGATCCGCGCGTCGTCTTCATCGGCTCGGACCTCAGCCCCGGCCTGCTCGACGAGATGAAGCAGGAGATGCCGGACCGCTGGTTCATGGAAGGCATCGCCGAGCAGCATGTCGTGGGCATGGCTGCCGGCATGGCGCTGGAGGGCATGATCCCCTACGCCAACACCATCGCCACCTTCTTCTCGCGCCGCAGCTACGAGCAGGTCGCGGTCGACTGCTGCCTGCACAACGTGCCTGTGCGGCTGATCTCGAACGGCGGCGGCCTGGTCTATGCGCCGCTCGGGCCGACGCATCTGGCCATCGAGGACATCGCCATCATGCGCGCGCTGCCCAACATGACCATCGTCGCCTGCTGCGATGCCGAGGAAATGAAGCGCTTCATGGACGTCTCGCTCGACTGGAAGGGGCCGATCTACATCCGCCTCGCCAAGGGCGGCGATCCCGTCGTCTCGAAGCCCGAGAATGGCTTTGCCATCGGCAAGGCGATCAGCATGCGCCAGTCGGCGGACAAGAAGCCCGTCGTGTTGATGGCGACCGGCGTCATGACCACGAATGCACTTAAGGCCGCAGACCTGCTGCAGGCCGACGGCGTCGACGTCTCGGTGGTGCATTTCCACACCATCAAGCCGCTCGACAACGCGGCCGTCCTCGATCACGCCCGCAACGCGCGCCTCGTCGTCACCGTCGAGGAAGGCATCGCGATCGGCGGCTTCGGAAGCGCCATCACCGATCTGCTGGTCGAGGAGATGGGGCCGGGCATGCCGCACATGAAGCGCATCGCACTGCCGGACGCTTTCCCGAAGAACTACGGCGTGCAGAACGATTTGTTCGACATTCATGGGCTCAGCCCGAAGAAGATCGCGGCGACCGTCAGCGACAAGGTCGGCCTGCTGCGCGATCTGGTGGCCTGACGGGCAGGCGCCGGCTGGCTGACGGCGGGGCGTCAGCGCAGCCGGCGGCTTGGGTCCCGGTCACGACGTAAACGATCCGCGGCAGTCGCCGGCGACGCGGGCTGACGAGGGAAATCGACTCATGTTCCTGATGATCGGCGCCAATTCCGAGATCGCTACTGCGACGACGCGGCTGCTGCGGGCAAGCGGTCGCGACGTGGTCGCCACGACCCGCCGCCCGGCCGAGGTGGACGAGAACACAGTTCTGCTCGACTTCGCCACATCGACGGCGGATTTCGAGCCGCCGCCTGGCGTTTCGGCCGCCTGCATCTTCGTTGCTGTGGCGCGGCTTGCGGCCTGCGAGGCCGATCCGGCGGGATCGTCGCTGATCAATTGCGAACGCACCATCGCGCTCGTCGACCGGCTGACGTCGCGTGGCATCTACACGCTGTTCCTGTCGACCAACCAGGTCTTTGACGGCCGCCAAGCGCATGTGCCGGCAGATGCGCCGCTGTCGCCGGTCAGCGCCTATGGCCGCCAGAAGGCGACCACGGAGGCTGCGCTTCGCCAACGGATGGATGGCGGCGCGCCTATTGGGATCCTGCGACTCGCCAAGGTGGTTTCGCCCGGCATGGCGCTGGTGGAGGGATGGAAGCGCGAGCTTGTCGCGGGCCGGCCGATCCGCGCCTTTGGCGACATGACCATGGCGCCGACACCATCGGACCTCGTCGCCGCGGCGATCGCCGGCATGCTGGAGGACCGCGCGCCGGTCGTGGCCCAGCTAACCGGGCCGCGCGACGTCACCTATCTCGAGGTCGGGCGCTTCGTGGCGCGCGAACTCGGCGTCAACGCGAGCCTCGTCGAAGCGGTCAGCGCGCTTGACAATGGGATGCCGCCCGGCGCCACGCCGCGCAACACGACACTCGACAGTTCCTACATCGCCACGCGATACGGGCCGGAAGCGCCGGATGCCTTCGAGGTCGTGCGCGGCCTCCTGTAGGCCGCTGCGCCTCGGCTTACAGCTCGGGGTTCCTGACCGTCAGCACGCCGTCATTGGTCGAAAAAGGTCCAAGTGCGGTCTCGAACCGGCTGTTGGGTGCGAAGTCGAACACGATCTCCCAGCCATCCCTGACGAACAGGTCGCGCAGCGTGGTGTGCACGTCGCCGCCGTGCGTGCCGATATGGATGCGCCGCACCTTGCGCTTGAGCAGCGGCATGAAGGGCGGGAAGACCACGATCTCCGACTGCTGAATGTCTGATTCGAGATAATCGACGAGATCGAAAGGCGAGAGGATGTCGTGCAGCGTCGTTGCACTGACCACCTTGATCTCGGCGGGCAAGTCGTAGCCGGAAACGAGATTGGTCTGCAGCCCGGTAGTATTGTTGATGAGAAGGTTGCTCAATGCCTCAGCCGCCCTGCCGGTCCTGATAAACTCCTCGAAATAGTTCTTCCGGGCAGCCTCTTCATTGGTAGAGTACGCGTTCTGCGCGCCGCTGCCAGGCGACCCGACGGGAAACAGGACCGGCGCGTTGCTGTCGCCGATTGCCTGCTCGATCAGCCAGTGATCCCGCCCATCGATCCCGTTGTCGCGCATGTGCTCGACGGTCCACGCGTAGTTCTCCGGCACCGGCTCGACCGCCACCAGCTTGAAGGGCATGGGGTTAAACGCCCGCAACGCCTTGGCCGCCCCAACGGCCTGCGCGCCGTAGTTGGCACCGAGCGTCACCATGACGTAGCTTCCGCGCGCATCGCGCGCCGCCTCGAACCAGTCGAGCGCCTCAAACCAGATTTCGCCGTCCTCGATCGTGGGAAGCCGCGTCTCGGCCGTCCAGGTGCTGAGCTGGCTTTCGGGAAACTCGTTGAAGGGCAGGAAGCGGTGCTGCGTCAGCGTGCCCAGGAAATCGACGGTGAAGCCGCCGGGAACGTCGCCCGACCAGGGCTTTACCGGATCGAAGACGTTGCGGTAGCGCTCGAGGTCGATCGCAGTTGGAGCGTTGTTGGGAACGACTGCCATGCTGACCGACGCCGAGTCAGGTCGCTTCACCACTATCCCTTGGCCAGTAGGAAGTTCGAGGACACCGTAGCCGCGCCTAGCGAAGAATGCATCCTCAGCATCCTTCTGGGCTCGCAAGGCCAGCCAACCATAATCGTCGAGTATTACGATTCCTGAGGGGACGACCCGATCAAAAAGGAACTCTAGTGTTTCTACCTCGGGCTTGGCGGCGTTGAGGTCAATATGCAGCCAGGCAATGCTTTCCGGTGCATGTCCGGCAAGATTCTCGGGAAGAAAGCCCTTGTGGATTGATACCTCTGGCATCAAGGCAAATCGCTCTAAGACCGACTCATAAAGGCCAGGACGACCGTAGTGCAGGTTGGAACTTTCGATGTGATTGGCACTCAATGCATACTCACCGGCCACGGAGCGTTTCGGGTCGATGCCTTCGAACGAATCAAAAAGATGCATACTGCGGCCCGAACCCTTAAGCTCAGCGGCATGGTAGGTTACGAAAGACATATCGCCTTGAAACACGCCGCATTCAACAAAATCGCCGGTGTGTAGTTTCAAAGCGCTGCGCGCTGCCCACACAAGGGTATGCATTCGCCAAGCAATCGACTGTTTGTTGTCATATTGATCGTAGATGTGCGCACCACGCACCTTTGCCCAAGCCTCCGTGAATTTTTCGTCCTCGAAGAATCCCATGACTTTGTCGAGGCTCATCATTCGGTCCCCCCAGAACACGCTATGATGATCCTGGGGCAGTATCTCACGAGCCATGAAATCAGCATAAGCTGCCCGGGTCGCAGGACTGGCCAGTTGTCTGGCTAGCTCATGGAATTGCTCTTCCATTTGCTCCGAAGGCTCCGGTGGTTTCTCAATCAGGTCGCGTGCATCGGATTTAGGAGGAAGGGGCAAGGTATCAGCCGGCGCCGGGTCGCCGACATCACTGTGGGCCTCGTAGGCAACCGCCTTAGGGGTAGTCGCCTGGGGCTCGACCTGCATCGCGGACTGGAATCCCGCTGCCCACTTGTCATAGAGGGCAAGCTTTTTCCGAAACAGTTCGATCTCCTCCGAAGCTTCATCGAGCGTCAGTCCGAACGAATGTCCCGCTTCGGATGTCCCGGCACCGGTCGCACTCGCAAGTTCGCGTTGCGCGCACTTCTGGAACTGATCCAGCGCATGCGCAACCCCGTAGCCCGGCTCACTTTCGAAGCGCTTGAGCGAGAAGTCGCGGAACCATCCTAATGCGTACCGACCGCCGCTTACCGAAAAATCGTCAAGATCTAACAACTTGCTGCGGTTTAGGCGCCTAGCATGCCCAGCCCTCGCTCCGGGAAAGGCAACAAAGTCGGCAATCGCCTGGCGGGTCTCCGGGTCGTCCAGGGTCTCCGTCTCCACTTCCATGTAGGAAGCTGCGCGGTCCCTATGCCGCGACACCGTGGCATAGACTTCACTGCGAAACCATCGCAACTGGTCGTCCAGTGACAAGCTGGTCCACTGGTCGACTGTCATCTCGCCGCTCTGTACCGCCGAATAGCGGCGCATTACACCTGTGTCAGTGGTTCCATAGCCGACGAACACCTCCGGCCACAGCGTCGCAATTTTCTTCAGCGATTTGACATGCGCTGCCTCGTCCCGCCGCCGGATGGCGATGAGCTTCAAATCTGGGTAGCGCTCGAAGAACCAGTCGAGCACCATGTGGTAGCCATTGCCGACGATGGCGGCATGTGGGAATTCGGCGATCAGTTGCTGCAGGCGATCCCTGGCCGCTGCATCGCCGTCCAGTGCATAGGCTGCGTAGGCTTCGTAGAAGGCCCGCGACTCGTATTCGTGGATCGCCGTCTTGCCCAATCCATTCAAGTTGTAGATGTCCTGAATGATATTGGCCAGCGACACGGTGCCGTCACGTCCGGCGCCCACAGCAATCACATCCATTCCGATTTCGCTCCTTGCTCAAGACCAGAGGCAGCCCGCGCTTCCAATGCATCACGTGGCAGGATAAGGCAAATCCACCTCTACGAAGGCAGCGGTCACTGTTTCAGGCACGCGGCCATCCGAAGTGCGTCGCCAGCGCCGAAATCAGCCCGGCGTTGAGGAGCTGGACGACCGCTTGGGGCGCCTCCTCTCGAAACGCGCCCACGACGCCTCGGCGAGAGTGTATCTTCGTGTCGATGCCGCTGTCCGCCTGCCGCTTCACCTGCGGCAGGACGGGCTCGACGTCATCAACTGCGCGCAGCCGAGCGTCATTTCCATCATCAAGGAGAAGAACACATTGCCGCATTTCGGCAGACCGACGATGATCAGATGCGATGTGGCTTTCCGTATCATCGGCCCTCTTCTTCTCGGCCGCGCCGCGTTCCAGACAGGGCTGCGATGCCAAACAGGCGCATTGCAACTACCCGGCGGAGGCCGTCTTGGCTGCCTTGCACTGAAGCGTCACGGTCTCCCCCTTGCCTCCGACACCCGGCTTTGAAACCACCGTCTCCAAGGTTCCATCAGACGAACAGCGCCACTGCACCTCGAACGTCTTGCCGCAGCCCGGTGCCGGATCCTTCAATATCCACGCCCATACGGCGTAGTCGCAATGCTTGAGCCCGCTGCATGTTTGCACGACTCGTCTAGAGGCATTGCCCGCCTGCGCGCCACAATTCGTGCCATAGCTCGCCTGAACCACGTCGATCGTACCATCCAGCGGCGGCAGAACCAGTTGGGGCGGACGTATGACGAGTATCGTCAGCGGCAGCAGGACCATGGCCACCAGGACGCTTGCCCTGCTGCCCCCGACAACAAAGCGGTAGGGCATGCCGCGCTGGAGCAGGTTTGGAGGTGTCTGCAGCACTCTGCGGAACCATGACCGGGCCGGCATCTCGATGAGACGATATGTCCCGTGGGAGACGGCAATCGATACGGCGAGCATGAACAACGCAGCCGCCCAAGCACCCGCGGCGGAGTGGGGAAACAGCGCGATCAGGCCGAAGCGGCTGAGGAACCCGATGACCAGCAGGTGGAGAAGATATAGCGAGTAGCTGACGTCCCCGGCTGAAACCAATGCTCTCGAGCCCAAGAAACGGACGAATGCGTTCCTGTAGCGCGCCACGCAGAACAGTAGGAGCGCGACAGGCAAGGCATAGCCCATGCTCTGGTGGAAGACCGTAAGGATCTGGTAGGGCCGGTTCGGGTGCAAGACCATGAAATGCACGAAAGCCAGCAGCGCCAAGGACGCGATGATCAAGAGTATGCCGAGGCGTTCCTCGCCACGGCTCACGGGACGCTTGGAGACGTGCTGGAAGATCGCGCATGTCAACACGCCGATGATGAACTCGCCGATCCGGGAATAGGGCGACATATAGACCAGCCACCGGAAGAGGGAGTTCTGGTTGCTACCCGCCGCTGTCGCGAGGACGCCATAGTGTCGGGCAGCGTAGGCCTCGATCGCACCGCGATAAACCATCCCACACCAGATCAGGAGGAACCATGCGACGGCAACGACCATCAGCAGCAGAACGAGCCACCGCAGCCTGTCGAAAAGCAGGACAACCGCCAGAACGAAGGGGTAAGCGAAATAGAAGAACCATTCGGTGCTGATGGACCACCCGACAGCCGCCACCTTGCCGAACTCATAGATGTAGTTGTCGGTATCGATGATGCCGTAGAACCAGCTTTGCGTCAGCGTCAGGTAGAGCGGCGACAGGGTCCAGAGCACGTCCTGTGTGAAGACATCACCGAATATCGCGCGCACCAGTATTCCGTTCGTCGCAATGTCGAACAGGGTCATCACGAAGAAGAGCGGATAGAGGCGGGCGAACCTGGCAACGAAAAATCGCCATAGTCCGCTCGCGCCGTTGTCTCTGATGGACTCTCGATAATTGTAGTGGATGACGAATCCACTAAGTACGAAGAAGAGCGACATGCCCAGCCCGGACAGCGTTGTCAGCGGCTGGGTCACGCCGAAGTCAAGGTCCCGACTTCCCGGGACGGAGTTCAGCGCGTGGGCGATGACGACGCTGGCCGCAGCGAAGAACCGCACGCCCGTCAGGCTCGGTATGTCCTCGCGGGGGGGTGCGGCTACGGTCATGGCGTAGGATCGACTAACATGAACGGGCTGGCGACCCGCCCCCGTCACGTGGTCGAGAGATACTCACAGACCCGGCCGACTCGCCGACCCGGCTGCTGCTGAACCACACAGGGCGCTCGATCGGAGAAACCGTCATGCGTCATTCCCTCGATCCGCGGGTCCAACCTATTTGTTGGCCAGTTCCGCCAACCGCTTGTAGAAGGCCTCGGTATCGAACACCGACCAGTAGCGGCGCTTGAAATCCGCGTTGTGCGTCTCCGAGCCAGGCCTGACGTCAATCGGCGGCACGAAGGGCAGATCGTAGACCTTCTGCAGGACGACGAATATCCCGCCATCGGAGAAGCGATACCGGCTCGTTTTCTCCGTGGGGTTAGTCTGGAATCGCGCCATTTCTGCGACGATGTTTTCCGGAAGCTCGTACGGAGAATCGATCAGCTGCTGGAAATCGAAGTATTTCCAGATATAGGCGTTGGCAGCACTCAACGCCCAGAAGAACTTCGGATTATAGTTTACGAGGCCATGGTTCAGATAACCTTGCGCGGGCAGATTGTGGATCATCACGCCGCCCACCGCCGTCAGGTCGTGAATGACCTTCATCGCGTTGACCTGATTGGCGATGTGTTCGGTGGTGCCGCAATTCGTCACCAGGGCGGCGCGTCCAACCATTTCCGGCGGAGCGGGATCGAAGTTCAGGTCGAGCGGAATGGCGCCCGGGCTGCCGTCGACGTCAATCGCGTTGTACTTGAACCCAAGCCACTCCCACAGGTCCACGGAAAGCGGTGCCGCCGGGTCCAGGTCACGCGTCCCGCCATGCACGATCTTCAGCTCCGACGGACCGTTGAATTCGCGTTCGCCCACCCCGAATGCCTCGCCGCACTTGGCAAACCAGGTCTTGTCCTCGAACAGGTCGCTCGAGATCTGCTGAGCGCCGATCTCGACTATGGACCGGTTGCCTTCGAAGTAGCCTTCGCTTCGAAGTGCCAGAACCGCCTCGATATCCTTGGAACTCAGTCCCATACAGATCTCTTCCCCAAGTTAAACGCACTCTTCCGTCAGCGCCGGTCTCGATACGGTATCACACTGGCCTGTTGCCACGCCTTCCGAACACCTAGAGCCTGCTCTTTTCGAACCTTAGTTCACCAACCCCGGTCACCGGGAGTTCCTTCTCGTTCGCACGAAGGTCCTGTGACCGATCCGCAGATGAACCGACAAAGCGGACGCTTGCAAGCTTGCCTCCGATCCCAGTCTCTTTCTCCGAATCTGACTGATTTGGGACACCGGAAAGGTTTGCGATTCCTTCCCTGATCTCTTGCAGCAATTGGACCGAGCGAGAGGAGTCCGTGTTGAGGCTCACTTCGAGCAGCCGCTGATTCAGGACCTCTGTGAGGTTTGCGATCCCCATCCGCGTCGCCTCCCCTTCTGCCCTCGTCCGATCTGCGACGTCGGCAAGGTTCGCGATACCTTCGCGAATTTCCGCCAATAACTGTACCGATCGACACGAGTTAATATACAACTGGCGGAGGGCGCGTAGAGGATTCATGCCGCAGCTATCTCCCTTCCCGGTTTGTCAAAGCGCAGGATTGACGACGGACAGGACCCCGTCGTTCAGCGAGAAGTTGCCGTAGGGCGTCTGGTGCTCGGAGTTCGGCGGCAGGTCGAAAACCATCTCCCAGCCGTCCTTCTTGAACAGATCGGAGAGTTCGGCGTGAACCTCGGTACCATGCGTGCCGATGTGGACGCGGCGAACCTTGCGCTTGACCAGATCCATGAAGGGCGGGAACACGATGATTTCCGACTGCTGGATGTCGACCTCGACGTAATCGACGAAATCGAATGGCGAAAGCACGTCGTTCAGCGTTATCGCGCTCATGAGCTTGATCTCGGCCTCAAAGGCATCCGAGCCGGGCACCAACTGCTTCTTCAGGCCGGTGGTGTTCTCGATCAGCAGGCTGCGCAGTGCATCCTCGGCATGGCCGCCCTCGATGAGCGTCTTCGCGTAATAGCGGCGTGCGCCGATATCGTTGGTCGAAAAGCTGTTCTGCGCGCCAGAGCCGGGCGAGCCGACCGGGAAGAAGATCGGCCTGTTGCTGTCGCTGATGGCCGAACCGACCAGCCAGTGCTGGTCCGGATCGATACCATTGTCGCGGAAGTGCTTTGCAACCCATTTCAGATTTTCGGGCTCGGGCTCGACTGCCACCAGCTTGGAAGGCATGGGATTGAGCTTCTGGAGCGCCAGAAACGATCCCACCGCCTGGGATCCGTAGCAGGCGCCCAGCGTGACCATGACGAAGCGGTCGCGCGCCGCCTTCGCGGCTTCGACCTGATTGACGGCCTCGAACCAGCCCTCGCCGTCAGAGACGGTCGGCAAGCGTGTCGTGATCTGATGTCCGCCGATTGCCGAGGGGTTGATGCCGAAGATGGTGCGGAAATTTCCGTCGGTGAGCGCGCCTAGCCAGTCGACCAGAAAGCCTTTCGGCGGCGTGCCGGAGTAGGGCTCGATGCCGTCAAAGGCGTTCAGAAACCTTGCAAAATCATTCATCGTTCAGAATCCGTCGCTTCCCAACATGTTGCAGCCAACTCGCGAGCCTGCGCCGAGCAAGCTCTCGACCCGGTTGGCGGCACTCTACTGAAACGCCCTCAATGACAATCCCCGCCACATCGTACGGTGCTTTGACGCAAGCCGCTCGCTTCCGGTCGAGCACGCGGCGTATCGGCTCGTGCTCAAGGCGGCAAACCGGCGTCCGAGGTCTCTTCAGGTCCAGACAAGTCAGCGCGGAGCCGCCCCATATGGTTACTTCACAGGCCAGTCTCGTATTGGGCCTTCGCGCAAAAGTCAAAGACGAACTGACGCCATCCGTTACACCGCAGCCTTGGCTGCCTCCTCACTCTTCCTCCTCAGCGCCATTGCCTCCTTATAGGCGGCGAGCACCTCTTCGACACCGCCGGCCTGGACGAGACTGCCCCGGTCCAGCCACAGCAGTTTGTTGCAGAAGGTCCGGATGATCTGGTCGGAATGGGACGAGACCACCAGGATCTGCGACTGGCTCATCATCTTCTCCATACGGATGCGCGCCTTCTCGCGGAAACTCGCGTCGCCCGCGCCGATGACCTCGTCAAGCAGAAGGATTTCCGGGCGCCGCAGAGTCGCGATCGCAAATGACAGCCGGAGCAGCATGCCGGCCGAATAGGTTCTGACCGGTATGTTCAGATAGTCCCCGAGTTCGGTAAACTCGATGACGTCCTTCATCCCGACCTCGATCTCAGCCCGGCTAAGCCCCCACAGCGTCGCACAAATGCGGATGTTTTCGATACCGGTCGCTTCCGGCGTCATGCCAAGCGAGGCGTCGAACATCGGCGATACCCGGCCTTCGACCTGCAACGATCCCTTGGTCGGCACATAAACGCCGGCAAGGACCCTCAGCAGCGTCGTCTTGCCGGCGCCATTTTGCCCGATCAGCCCAATCCGGTCGCCATCGCGGGCTTCCAGGCTGACATTGTTGACCGCGTTGACGATCAGATTGGAACCGGTCTTGCCGACGAACCCGCCTATGGCTCGGCGCAGCAGCGCGGTCTTGAGCGAGTTGTTGCCAACGGCGAGAACGGGGATCTCGACGGAAGCGTTGCGGAGCGAGATCGAAGCCATCGATGATGTTTCTCTTGTCTCTTGACGTCGTTCGGGTCGGACCCGTTCAGATCCAGTAGACGATCCGGTTTCGCGCGCGGCCGAGCACATAGGCGGCGACGATCGAACCGATCAGGATCATCCCCAGGATCACGGCATAGGAGTGCCAGCCTGGAATTTGACCCAGCAAGGGCGCGCGGACGATCTGGATCATGTGATAGAAGGGATTGTATTCGGCGATCCACGCCGAACCTCCCAGCAAGTCGGCCGACCACATGATCGGCGTGGCAAGCATCGATGCCTGCATCGTCGTCGCGATCAGCGGCACGACGTCACGATAGCGCGTGCTGACGACGGCGACCACGATCGACACCCAGAACTGGTTGATCATCAGGAGCCCGATGCCCGGAAAGGCAAGCAGCGTCGACCAGCCCGGATAAAGACCGAATATCAGCGCGATCGGCACATACAGAACGATCGTGTGAAGCAAAATAATGAAACCCCGCGCGGCAAGCCGCAAGGGGTAGACAGAAAGCGGTAGCCTGATCTGTCGGATGATCCCAGCGCCCTCGAAGAAGGCGTTGCCGGCCTCGGTCGTCGTGGCGGCGATAAAGCCCCAGGTTATCAGGCCCATGGCGACGTAGGGCAAGTGCTCGGCAATCGGGATGCCGAACAGCTTGCTGTAGATGACACCAAGAACCGCGATGAAAAACGCCATGCTGATCGTGATCCAGAACGGTCCGATGACCGAGCGGCGATAACGTTGGCGCACATCGTTCCAGGCAAGCATCGTCCAGATGCGGTGCTGCGAAAAGCCCTGCCAGATCTCCTCGAACCCGGCGCGCAACGGGCCGGGCTGGTTGGGAATGGGCTGGGTTGAATTCGAGATGTCGATCGCTTGATCGGTCACGGCTGACCTTTCGTCGCGCGGAAATGCGCAAATGCCTGTCCACGGCGTGGGCTATCTGCAATAGGACGGATGGCCGGGTCAAGTGAGAACGGATCGGTTGCCGATCGGGGCACGCTCGAATGGCACCGCGACCCGATATGGCTGCCGGGGATACACAAGGCGCGCATAATCGGCTATCGAGACGCCGCCTTCGCGCGCCGCCAAGCCAGCCCGAGCCGGCATCATATGCGTCACCAAAAGGCTGATGAGAGACCATGCGACGTTTCCATGATTCGAGAATGATCCGCAGGTGGAAGGAAGCATGGACCAGGCTTCCTTCTCTGCGGCGGCTCGCGCGCTACGGCGCAAGACGCGTCGGCCGCCTGACTGGACCCGATGTCCTGAGGCTGAAACCGACCGACCTCAAGGCCGACGTCGCGCCTTCGGTTGCAGCCGGACCCGGCACGCCGGATGATGCAATCGCCGATGCCGCGCTTGAACTTGCCGAGCGTGTCGGACTGTCCGCATCTGGAGGGCGGCCGGAACTCATTGCCGCCTGCGCGAATTTCATCGCCGATCCGTCGCAGCTCGAGAACGTCGATCGCCTCGTTTCGATGCTGGTTCGCAGCAACCATCCGATACCGGACGACGTGCACGTCCGGCTGTTGCGCGCGCACCTCATCCACTATCCGTATCGGCTCGACCTGACCGGCAATCTTGTCGGACAGATGCTGAATTCCGGCAACGCGCCGCTTCCGGACATCGAGGCGACGCAGCCTCCGGAGCAGAGCGTCGAGAAACTGGAGGCGGCGGCCGAAGCGGCCAACCAGGCCGGCGACAACATCGCGCTCTATGCCAACCTCTGGCAGTTGGCGTTGCAGTATCCCAAGAGCGCGCGCGGCTGGGCGCGATTCGCGACGGCCTTCGCCGAGCGCCGGCAGTGGGACTGGACCAAGCTGGCGCTCGGACGCGCCAGGGCGTTCACCGGGATCGACGACGAGAGCGCGCGGCTTTGTCTCTATGCGCTGGATACGCTTGCGGTGCAGAACGAGATGAAGGGCTTTGCCTGGGCCGACTGGTTCGACGCGCTGCCGGAGCATCTGAAGATCGATCCGAACGGCGTCGGCACCGTCGTCCAGGGCAAGCATCCGGGCGCCGACGCATTGGTTCCGGCAATGCTGGCCGCCAGGCCGAACGATGCCAAGGCGCAGTTGGTGGCGGCCATGACCTTGTTCAACAACCACCGCTTCGCCGAGGCCTACGACAATCTGCGTCGGGCCTTCGAGATCGATCCACGCTTCACGATCCTGCAGGTCGTCACCAACTACTCCTCGCAGTCGGCGCACATCATGGAGGCCTCGGGCAAGGCGGACGCTTTGGCCGACTGGCTGTCGGAACACACCGCCGGCATTCCCGAAATCGGCTTGCTGCCGACCAACATGGCACCCGAAGGTCTGGCGCAGTCGCGGCGGCTGCGCCAGGTCGCGCTCGATCGCGGGTTGCCGTCGGCCGTCTTCATCGCGCATGGCAAGACGGCCAGCGTCTCGGTCGCCAACATCTTCAATTCCGGCTTCGCGCTGCCGTCCGTGCTCTACACGATGACGACATCGCGGGTCATCAGGCCGTGGATGCAGGAATACATGCGCGGCGGCGCGTCCTACACCACCCATCTGGCGCCGTCGCCGATCAATGTGCGGTTGATGGCCGAGGGCGGCGTGAAATCGGCGATCGTCCATGTCCGCGACCCGCGCCAGCTGATCGTCAGCCTGCTCGAGCATTACCGGCGCTATGGCGCCTATAACAGCGCGCGCGTGCAAAACCTGATGACCACCGACGACGAGCAGGCTTTCGACAACCTGATCGTGCGTTCGGTGAGGCCGATCGTCGAGTGGCTCGACGGCTGGATCAGGGCGCGCGAGACGATCGCGGTCAACTTCACGACATTCGAGGAATTCGTCACCGACCGCGACCGGTTTCTCGACCGGATCCTGGCGCTCTATGGCGGGGATACCCGCTATTTCGACAAGGCCGGCGCCTTCACGGAAGCGGCCGGGACCGATTATCACCGGCGCGAGGGCGCCATCGACGAATGGCGCACGCGACTGACGGACGCGCAGATCGAAAAGATCAACAGCCGCCTTCCCGAGCACTTCTGGACTGTGTTCGGCTGGAAGCAGTAGAGGCTCGGCGTGTAACTTATTCTAAAGGGCGGGCTCGTTTGCCGGGAGGCCCACAGCTTTCCGCTTCGGCAACAGCCATCGCCGGAGTGCGCGTAGCGCCGGCATTTCAAAATACTCGTAGCTGACGAGCGAAGCTCCGATCAGCGCAGCGGCAATGGGTACAGCGCGCGCCAGGTCGGCAACGCCGATCTCCCATGTCCGCATCGGGGCGGCCTCCCAGCGGAACGCCATGATGATCGGCATGTGCAGCAGATAGAGAGAGTAGCTGGCCTCTCCAAATCGAACGATCGTCGCGCCCGAGAAGAACCGGGCAATCTGCGTATCGTAACGGGCAAGGCAGAAAATCAGCGCGGCTATGCCGAGCACCATCGGAAGCGCGGTCATTCTTGCTGCGAGGACAAGTGTAGCATCCGCCGCGGTTTGCGTATAGAACCTCGCGCGGAACCCGGACGCGTCTTCTTTGTGGAGACCGTGCGCTTAAAGCTGTCAAAATTGCTGGTGCATGAAATTGACCCCATCAAAATACCTTGAAAATGAGATCGCCGAGTTCCAGGCGGCTTACGACCGAAAGGATACTGATCACGCCTCCAAAATATTCATCGAGGCCGTCAAGAGCCGCCCCGACATCGCCTATCGCTGCTTTGCGACCCACGGAAGCGGTCAGCTGGCGGCTGTCCTCGTCGCAGCATACCGGCTCGAAGACGTGGCCCTGATGCTCGACAGGCTTTTCGAGCAGCATCCCCACATGCACATCCTGTCGAAGCCAGATCCGGCCGAGGCCGCCCTCATCGACGAGATGCGGCTGCGCAACATCGACAAGGGCTTGCCGAGCATCATCCTTGTGTCGCAGGGCAAGTCCGGTTCGGTCACGGTCGCCAACATCTTCAATTCGGGATTCAACCTGCCCAGCATCTCCTACGCGCTGACACACACGCGCGTGATTGACAGCTGGGCGCGGGACTTCGCGCGTGGCGGCGTTTGCCACACCACGCATCTGGAGCCCGACGAGGGGCAGATGCTGCGGCTCAGGAATGCCGGCATTCACAGGGTGATCGTCCATGTCCGCGACCCTCGCCAGACACTCGTGTCGATGGTTCACCACCTGGACACATACCCCGAGCAAATGGTCGGTCTTCGCCTGGACACAGAGGCTGCCGGAACGGTCAGCGCCAAGGCAATGATGGCGCTCCGTTTCTATCGCCAAGAGCTCAGCTGGATCAGCCGATGGGTGGAGATGGAGAAGCACATCTCGGTGCACTTCTCGACGTTCGAGTCGATGGTTTCGAACTGGAACCGCTTCGTCGAGAGATATATCGACTTCTATGGCGGCTACTCGAAATTCTTTTCGAGGAAAGACGCCGAAACGCGGCACGACAGCCTGGACTATCACTTCCGCAGCGGCCGCTCGGACGAATGGCGCGAGGTGTTCTCGAAGGAACAGGCCAATGAACTGTCTGCGATGCTGCCGCAGAACCTGAAGGACCGCTTCGACTGGCCTGAGTGAAGGCCAACTGGGAGTATCGCATCCGAGCCAGCGGACAGAACTCGACATCCCTTCGACACGGTCGACTTGGACCCGCTCATCGAAACAGTCCGAACCGTTTGTCCGCGCACGATCCACGCGAACATCCGTCCGCCGGAGGGAGTCGAAAGTGCCCGCGACGCCATTGCCCCAGGCCCCAGCCTTCATCTATCTGGGGTGCTCCTTTTTGCCTTACTCGACGCCCGGGAACTCTGATCTATGTAAAGCACTTGACGCGCCAAGGTGGATGGACTGGGCGCCGTCGCGCGCAGGGTCGGCACTCCAGCAATCGGCACGGTCGGGCACACGGACCGGGACTAGCCAACCCGCTGGCTGAATGGTTATGTCGCATATGCTCTTCAGATACCTTCGCCAAATCATCGTGGCATATTGCCTGCTCGTGCTGGCGTTTATCGCCTCGGGGCTGCTGACGACGCAGCGCATCGGGGAGATGACATGGGGTCCGACGACCGACTTCTGGGCGGCGACCATAGCGATATCGGACATTGAGCTTGGAATGGACGGCGGTCTCGGGCGCCGCGAGCTTTCCCTTGCCATGGCCAAGATCCTCTCGACATCGGGCTCGGATATCAGTGTGCATGATGCGGAGACACGCGAGAGGGTGAAGAACCCCGTTCTGGTCACCGAGGCCTTCAAGGCGGCGGCGGCGATCAAGCCGGACATGCTGAAGCCCGTGACGCTCGATTCCGGAATGATCACCACGACGGTGTTCGAAGACATCGGCTTTGCCGACTTCTACGACATCGCGTTTCGGCTCTTCGGCTACGACGCCTTTGCCACCTATCACCTCTACATGCTGTTTCTGGTGATCTCGGTGGCGCTGTTCATGGTGGGGCAGTGGCATTCGGCAAGCGGTTTGAGCGTGCTTGCCCTCGGGTTGTCGGGACTGTTTATCCTGACGACGTCATCGATCTTTACCGGGCTGGCGTTGCCGTCTCTGACAGCCAACCGGGCGCTGGCCAGCCTGGCGGTAATTCCGTTGCTGAACATAGCGGTGGCGGCATTCGACACGCGCGGCACATGGCCGTCTCGCATCGCGACAGTGCTGCAGATGATCATGCTTGCGCTGGCGGTGAGCCTACGCAGTTCGGCCGTGTGGGGAGTGCTCGGCCTCGCCGTCATCCTCTGCGCGATCGTTGCGATCCGGTGCGTGATGGTTTTACGCAACGGGACGCAAGGCAATTTCGCCAGCGAGTTCTTTCTTGCCGCATGGTCCCGGAGAGCCGTCTACACCCTAGTTGCCGCGCTGATCGTTTTCGGCGGCTACTCTGCGGTCAGAAGCTCGCAACTGCATTTCCTGTACGATACCGACGACGTGCTGCCGCATCATCTGCGCTGGCATTCGGCGTATATCGCGTTGAGCGGACATCCTGACTTCGCTAAATATCAAGACTTCTTCAAAGCGGAGGGACTGAGAGGCGACAGCATCGCTTTCAGCGAGTACCTTCGTTATATGGCCGAGCAGTTCCCGAACTCACCTCCACGCACCAAGGTGACCGGCCTGCACAAGATGCGACTTCACGATGCGATCATGAAGGAGCGCTTTCTCGACTTTGCCGGGCAACAACCTCGGTTTATTGCGGAGCTCTATTTGGTGCACAAGCCGAAGCGCTACTTTGCGGAGGTCAAATCGGTTCTTGCGTCGATTCCGCTGGTCGCGTGGCTGCTTACCTTGCCCGCGATCGTTCTGAACGGCTTGGCGTTTGTGGGCGATCGGTTCTCCATTCGCAGGGCATTGCCATCCGTCGCAGCGCTATACGGGGCATCTCTTCTCCCCTATTTCTGGGCATATGCCTCGTCACACGCAATGGCTGATCATCTGATGATGGTCGTGGTGCTTGCCTACATGATCGCCGGGGCAGTCATAGTTAGTCTCGGACGGCTCCTGATCAAGCGCTAACCGGCTTCCCACGCGAGAGCCAGAACAGCAGTACAACGGTCGCGACCGCTGCCCACACCCAACTGATGCTGATTGACCTGAGACCCCAATCTCCTCCGGCTTGAGGGAGAGACCTGAGTTTCGTTGAGGTGCTCCCCAATCTTGGACCGCCCGGCTGGAGGATTTTCCGGGCTGTGGCTCACGGCGGATGGGATGCGCCGGAGCCATTCATGAGCGATATCGGCGGTTTGTTGCCGATGGCGCTGTGAGGATGAACCTCGTTGTAGTCTCGACGCCAATGCTCCATCTTCCGGCGGGCGTCGTCAAGCGTCAGGAACCAGTGGGCGTTCAGACATTCCGCCCGGTGTGCATGGCGGTGACAAATTAGGCCATGGAGCGCCGCCTTGATGGCTGCGCGGGCGGAGTAAAAGCCGTCCATTGGCTAGGCTTGTCCCTTTGGGGATTGGCCGGGAATGTTTGCCGTGGAAGTCT
>Ga0209906_100204_pt1 | contig 52086 bp, 35 predicted proteins | sample FECB24metaG_FD_188303 | JGI IMG/M metagenome (GOLD analysis project Ga0209906, IMG submission 188303) | Cyanobacterial communities from the Joint Genome Institute, California, USA from Joint Genome Institute, California, USA - FECB-24 metaG... ... | reverse complement strand
CTTCGCGTCTCCTACTATCGCTTCCTTGGTGACCGCTTCGCTGTCCCAGGGGCGTCGAGCATCCCCAGTCTGCCCAGCCTCGTCAGGCTCGCTGCTGCCTAACGCCCGGCAATCTGCCCCGGTTACATTCGTGAAGTGGGTCGGGGATCCTGTCTCCCCGACCATCATCACATAAGTCTTGATTTTGGCGACGTTGACCTTGCGTCAGGGACCACGTGGGCAATATTTTTCCCGGAAGTCGAAAAGCAGGACGACTGCCTTTCGACACTCGAGCTTGTCTGGATTGTCAGGTGGGCGGTAGAAAACGTCGCTCCTGGAATTCGCGAAAAGCGTTTGAAAACATGTCTTCACTGTCCATGACGTCGTAAAAGCCGTCGCTTCGAAGATTAATGGTGGAAACGATTATTGGCAATCGAGGCGCGCCACTTGCGCCCAGTGCCATCAGCATGTCGGCGTAATGTGCTGATTCGCCAACAAATGCGGCGACCTCTGGCGCTATCAGATCGTATTTGCGGCAAATCCTCGCCCATGATCCGGCATTTTCGGAAAGCATGTCCGCAAGTGAAGTGGGCCGATCCGGCCCCGGCGCCATACCGAGCGCTGCTGCAATTGCCGGCCAGACTTGGCGCCACACCAGCACGTCTCCGTTGGTGATGTTGTACACCTGCCCGCGGGCGGCAGGTGCTTCGGTGGCCCATTTGATTGCACGGCCAACCAACCCCGAATCCGCGCCTTCGATCGCCGTGTCGCCTGGTCCGCCGGGAAAATAGAGCGGTTCGCCCATTTCCTTCAGCAGTGCGCCATAGACACCGATTGCCGAAATCGGGTTCATCGCAGCCCCCACGGCAAGGCCGAATATGATCTGTGGGCGAATGATTGTCAGTGTCCAGCTACCGTCCTTGCCAAGGCCTTCCAGGTAGCTTTGCTGGCGCCAGTAGAAATTGGGGATGGATTTGTCTTCATCGCGATTTGGCCGAGCAGGCACCGGCATAGCGTGGACATGGGCGCCGTAAGCCTTGGTGCCCTGGAGCAGGATGACTTGCTGCAAACCCTTTGCCACCTTCCGCAATGGCTCGAAGGTATTTCGCAACATCACATCATTGGTGTCGATCTGATCAATCTCGGTCCAACCAGCCATCAACCCCGGTTTTTCGAATAGCGCCGCAAACACGAGGTGGGTGACGTCGCTCATGCGGCTGAACAGGGCATCGCAAGCCGCAGCGTCTGTCAGGTCGGCGCTGATCCATTCAGCGCCAAATGCATCAATAGGTGGCCGGCGTGATACCGCGATAACGTCGACGTCGGCTTGCCCTTGAAATGCCTTGAGAACGCCAGTGCCTACGAGGCCCGAGGCCCCCGTAACAAGAACGGTTTTGCGCGCCACTGTGAATATCCTTGTCGAAGTTCAAAGCCCGCCGAACGCCATCTTCGTTGGTCGCGTGCAGGAGCGCCGCTGGCATTACTAGCATGCAATCAGGCTGTTTTCACTGGCAAGCCGCTTTTTCTAAGAGCCTGAGCCCAGGGCAGTCTGTCCGTCTTCGGCGCATTTGGCGCCGCATGAGCGGTTCAAGGCCAGACAAAGATGATCATCGCGATTGGCTGGGCCGCGGTTCCAGCGACGATTGACTGGGGCATTACGCAGACGGTGGAAGAGTTGTGGGTGTTTCGAAATTCGGCACCTCTGGAAGCGTTCCAGTGGCGATCGACTGTGGTTTGACGGCTGTGGATCGGGCGGCCGGCCCCCCGGACTGGAAGGCCGGGAGAGTCCGCTCCCTGCAACTATTCTTTGGCTTGCGTTGCCGGCTTGCCGGCCATGTCGATCAGTTGCTGGACGGTATAGGCGCGGCCGTTGGTGATGACGGTGCGCACATTGAACGTATTGGCGATATCTGCGCGTGGGTCGCCATCGATGAGGACGATATCGGCAAGCTTTCCGGGTTCGATGGTGCCCGCATCGAGATTGAGGGCTTTGGCAGGCACGGCCGTTGCGGAGCGCAGCGCCTGGAAGGGCGTGAGGCCAGCTTCGACATAGGAGGCGATTTCGGCGTGGAGATTGATGGCAATTGTGGTGTCGGTGCCGGCGGTCACCATAGTGCCTGCATCATACATGGCCTTGAGTGATTGCAGGCTGCCCGTGAAGCTCGATTGGCGCATGGCCGAAAGCATCGGGTTTTGCTGGGCGACGGCCTTTTGTGCCCAGCCGGGATAAAGGGCGAGGCGCGGATCGGTCCGGTAGGTCGGATTTTTATCGAGATAGCCGATCAGGGCGCCGAAGTTTGTGGGGGTGAGGGTGCGCTGGCTCTTGCCGAAAAGCTGGACAACATCCTCATAGGCGCGGCCCTGCGGGCCCTGTTTGGGGGAGTAGCCGCGGCGGCTGGTGGCGCCGAGATGCTCCGTGGCGTCGACGCCGCTATAGGCTGCAGGGAAAATCTCGTGACCCGTGACCGGCACGCCCATGTCGTGCGCGGCTTCGACGATGCGACGCTGGTATACGTCGGGCATGCGCACATAACTTTTGAGCACATCATATTTGAGCAGCCGGGCGCGTTCGAGCTCGCGCTCGAGATGTGCCGGGCCGGCAACGGCGACGCCCATCTTGTAATAGACGCGCTGCCATTCGAACAACGGGCCGTTGGTGTAGATGCGCGGGCCGATGCGGACGCCGGCTTCGGCGGCCTCGCGGTCTTCAACGCCGTCATAGGGCTGGTTGCCGGGGTCGCGGACGGTGGTGATGCCATAGGCCAGCCAGGCGCGATGCGCGTTGGCGCCGAAATCTTTCTGGACATGGGCGTGATGCTCGATGAGACCGGGGATTGCGGTGAGGCCGGTGCCATCGATGAAGGTGCCCGTGGCGGCAAGCGCGGGATCGTGATCGACAATGGCGGTTATGCGATTTCCTTCGATGATGATGTCCTTGTCTGTCTGTGTCGTGTCGGACACAGCATCGACGAGCTTGCTGACATGTATGATCGTGCGGCCGCTCGGCTTGGCGAGGGTGTAGTCGAGGTCGATCGGGATTTCGCGGATCTCGCCGGTTTCGATGTCGATCGACTTCACCTTGTCGGCTGACTGATAGGTGAGGGTTCGGGAATCGGCGGCCCAGGAAGGGAAATAGGAAATCTCGGACGTATAGGTGCGCGGCGGGCCGGCGGGCGCGCCGCTGGGGCCAACGGGCCAGATCTTGAGCAGGCCGTCATAGATGGCGGCCATTTTCGTGCCATCGGGCGACCAGGCCGGGCCGCCACCGCCGCGCGTGTCGATGGAGACATTGGCTTGCGGGACCTGCCAGAAGGGTTTGCGCTGGCCGTCGGTGGGGATGATGAGGACCTGATTGACGCCTTCGCGAAAGCTGGACGAGTATTTGTAGGACAGGTTGATGGCAAGATATTGGCCATCGGCGGACCAGGTCGGGGAGCTGGGCTGACCGAGCGAGGTCTGCAGCCTTGTGACCTTGCCTGTGGCGACTTCGACAAAACAGACGCCGGCAACGCCCCAGACGCCATCGACATCGATAAAGGCGACGCGGGTGCCATCGGTAGACCAGGCGGCGCCCAGCGGCTGGGTGTCGATGTTGGTGAGCTGGCGGTCCTTGCCGGACGCGAGATCGCGGATCCAGAGCTGGGGGAGGCCGCCGCCCTTGTCGGAAGTATAGACAAGGCTTTTGCCATCAGGGGACCAGGCGACATCGGCATCCATGGCGCTGTCATTGGTGAGATTTGCGGGTTTTCCGCCGGCTTTGGGGAGCAGCCAGACATCGCCGAGCGCCACAAACGCGATCTGGCTGCCATCGGGTGACAGGGCAGGCTTGACGATGCCAAGGGCCTTGCGCGGGGCCTGGCTGTCGAAATCGCGCTTGGCGCGAACATAATCGGGTCGAGTGACTTCCAGCTCGGCCTTGAACGCGACGGTGGTAAGGCGGCTGCCGGTGCGGGCGCGAATCTTGCCATCCGACACATAGTGATAGCGGCCGCCAGCCGACCATGAGACACGGAAGGGGAAGACATTTTCCGTGCCCGACACGGATTTGCCGTCGACAATGAGGTGGCTGCCTTTTGCATCCGCGAGGACATAGGCGAGCTGGCCATCTGGCCCCCACGACGGCGCATCGGCATTCCCTTCGAGCGTCGGCAGGCTGCGCTCGGCGCCGGTGGCGAGAGTCGTTGCCCAAAGCGCCGAGGTGCCGCCTCGGGTGCTGGCATAGGCGATCTGAAGTCCGTCGGGGGACCATGTCGGCATCCGGTCCTCGCCGGGGGTGTTGGTGATCTGGCTGAGGGTGCCGCTGGCGAGATCGAGCGTCCAGATATTGTAGGTGGCCGGGCCCGTGCCGATCCTGTCGGAAGAAAAGGCGATGCGCTTGCCGTCGGGCGACCATGCCGGCTCGCGGTCGTCATAGCTGCCTTCGGTCAACCGCTGGGGGTTCCTGCCATCGTCGGCAACGGTCCAGAGGTCATAGCCGCCTTCGCGATAGGCGAAATAGGCGAGGCGGCTGCCATCGGGCGACCAGACGGGCTGGCGGGCGTCGTTGAAATAATCGGTGATGCGTACGGCGCGGCCGCCGCTGGCAGGGATGATCCAGAGGCTGCCCTGGAGATCGACCGCCAGGGATTTGCCATCCGGCGACGCGGTGACCGACATGGATGTGCCTTCCTGCACATCGAAGGCGATGGTCCGTCCGGCACCGGGCGGCAGGAGCTGGGGGGCGGCGGCGATGACCGGTGCTGCGCTGGCAAGCAACAGGGCCGCTGACACCAGGCCGAGGGTCTTTCCTTGTGTTGTCATGTCTGGCTCCTGTTGGCTTCGGGCTGGCGGGTGCAACTATTCGAGCGTCCGTCGGAAGATTTCGGGGCGCGAGACTTAAGGGCGCCAGACTTCGGGGCGCAAAACGAGGCCGATGGCGGCAAGGCTGGCAATCAGAACGGGAAGCCAGTGGCCGAAGGTGATTTCGCCTGTGGCAGCGACCATGGTGATAGCCATGGCGAGCGGTGAGCCGAGGATAACCAGCTTTTGACTGGCGCGCGGCTCCACTTTCATGTCGTGAGCGCTGGAGGCATGGTGGCGGGCAGCTGCCGATAGTATTTCGTTGTCATTTTCCCCCTCGCACTGCTGCAATATCACACTTCGCGACTGCGCTTTTGGCAATGCGCATTGCCCCCCTGCGCCCTGAGTCTGCACCAGAAAGCTAACATGGCAACATTGGAAGGCAAGCCTCGCAGCACGAGAGCGCAATAATCTTTCGTAATATTGACCAGCGCCGCAGCAACCTGCTCTGCGGCACAGGGCGGGGTGCCTGACCCGAGGCGAAATGTCGCATCTTTGCAAAGCTGTGACAATGTGCACTACTTGTGAAGGGCATAAAAAAAGAACCGGAACATTTTCTTGCTGCGGCAACACTATTGCTGTGGGCTGTCGAATCTTGTCTTTTTTCAGGGGTAAATTTGATGCTGAGACTGCGGTCCGATCTTGATCATGCTGGCCCGGTGCTTCTTGCGCGCAGGCTTAGACTTGCGTGCATTTGCGGCGTTAGTGCGTACGCGTTGAGCGCTGGCGTCTTGCAAGCGCAAACCGCGGCGCCGAGCACGCCTGCCGGCGAACAGGTTGAGGAAATTGTCGTTACGGGCTCGCAGATCAGGGGTGGTCGCGAAACGCAATCGACGCCGCTCGAAGTGTTTGGCGAGGAGCAGATTCAGGCCGTCGCAGCCGTTTCGGGTGCCGATTTGTTCCGCTCCATCCCGCAGCTTGGAGCGACATTGTTCAATGAGCAGGCGATTGGCGGGGTAAGCGCCAACGCGGCGCGCGGTGATGTGTCTTCGATCAGCTTGCGCGGCCTTGGCCAGGGCAACACGCTGGTGCTGATCAACGGCCGGCGCACGGTGCTGCACCCGACATCGCAGGCCGTGACGGGCGTAATCGATTCCGGCATTCCGACATTCGGATACAACTCCAATGCCTTGCCGGTCGGTGCCATCGATCGGGTGGAAGTGCTGCTGGATGGGGCGGCAGCGCTGTATGGGTCGGATGCGGTGGCCGGCGTGGTCAACAATGTGCTGAAATCCGATTTTCAGGGCGCGCGCATCGATGGGCAATTCGGCGGCGCGGAAGGCACTAACCTGCGCGAATGGAATCTGAACGCTCTGCTGGGCTTCAATTTCGGTGGTGGTCGGGGCAATGTCTCGATCTTCGGGAATTATGCGCGGCGATCGCGGCAGTTTGCGTCCGACCAGGACTATACCGCGGCGCTGGACCGCCGGCCGTTCGTGGTCGGCACGCCGTTCGAGAACAATGCCGCCTTCAATACGACAAGCACCAGCACCGCCTGGGGAACCTTTCGGGCGCCAGGAGCGGGCGTTCTGTCGAGCAATGGGGTGAATTTTACCAACGCGTCGCGGCAATGGCATATCCAGCCCGCCACCAACGCAAGCTGCAACATCGCAAGTGGCACCCCCGGTACTTGCTATGATGACGGCAATGGTGCCGCACAGATGGCCAATGTCGATGCCAATCTGCGGTTTGACGCGGTGCAGACTTTTCCCGAACTGACGACGTTGCCCCAGGTTGACCGCTTCAATCTGTTCAGTTTCGTCAACTACGAGCTGTCCGACGATGTGGCATTTTTTGGCGAAGCCGGTGCTTATGGCGGACGTACCGACACGACGTTGGCGCCCGGTGGATCCTTGGGAAATATCCCGATCACGGTGGCGGCGAATGCGTTCTGGAACCCGCTTGGCCCGGTGGGCAGCCCGAACCGGCTGCCGGGGCTGAATATTCCCGCGGCCGGCCTGCCGGTGACGATCACGGCGCTGAATTTTGTCGATGCCGGGCCACGCCGGGTGACGGTGAACAACTACCAGTACCGGTTGCTGGCTGGCCTTCGCGGGAGCCTTGGCAACTGGGACTGGGAGACGGCCGGGCTTTACAGCTGGGCGACGGCATCAGACCTGACGGACGGGCTTTCCAACACGGCGCTTCAGGCAGCGATCAACCGGACGACGCCGGATGCTTACAACCCTTTCAATGGCGGCTCGATTGCGACGCCGAATATCGGCGATGGGACGCCCAACCTGCAAGCGACGATCGACAGCTTCAAGATCCAGTCCAACCGGCGGACCAAGACGACGCTGGGGCTTTGGGACCTGCGGCTATCCAACAACCAGTTGCTGGGGCTTTGGGGCGGGAACAGCATAGGCGTGGCGGCCGGTATCGAATACCGCCGCGAATCGTTCAGTGATGACCGTGATCCGCGGCAGGGCGGTGTCTTGGGCACAGACATCACTTATACCGACAGTGTGACCGGAATCTTCTATGGCTCCGACCTGGCGGGGGCCAGCCCCAGCCCGGATGTTTCGGGCAGCCGCAATGTGAAATCGGCGTGGCTGGAATTTGCCCTTCCGCTGGTCAACGCGGACATGGGCGTGCCGTTGATCCGCTCTTTCGATGTGCAGGTGGCAGGGCGCTATGAGGATTACAGTGATGTAGGCAGTGTGGCGCGGCCCAAGGTTGCGGCGGCGTGGGAAATGTTCCGCGGTTTGACGCTGCGCGGCTCCTGGTCCCAGGGGTTCCGGGCGCCCAATCTCGAGGTCATCAACACGGGACTGCTGGACCGCGTTCAGGGTGGAATCGAATATGTCCTGTGCGAAGCTGATCTTCGGGCCAAGCGGATCGCCAGCTTTGCGCAGTGCAACCGTAACCAGTCCGTCCTTCGGCGCAGCGGCGGCAATCCGAACCTGAACCCTGAGGAGTCCGATAACTGGAGCATCGGTACGGTGATACAGCCGCCGCTGCCGGACGGCTTTGGCCGCTTGACCATCAATATCGACCGCTGGAAGATCAAGCAGAAGAACGTGATCGGCCAGATCGACTTTCAGAACCAGCTGAATATCGATTATCTGGCACGCGTGAGTGGCAGCACCAGCCCCAATGTGGTGCGTGCAGCGCCAACGGCTGACGACATTGCCATCGTGGCGGGGACTGGCCTCGCACCGGTGGGTGAACTGCAATTCGTCACCGCGCTGTTCGAGAACCTCCAGCCAATCACGGTGGAGGGCCTCGACGTGAACGTGGATTATCAGATCGATACTGGCAGTGCTGGCCGGTTCTTGTTCGCTGCCAATGTGGCGAAGCTGATCCGCTTCGATATCGGCGCGCCGGGACCTGTGCAGACGTTGCTTGATGCGCAGGCGGCCGGCACGATCAATGCCGGGGTGCCGATTGCGGGTGGCGGCAGTGTGATCGGCCAGGATGGCCAGCCGCGTTACCGGATCACGGGGCAGCTCAACTGGACGCTCGGCCGGGTGACCATCGGCACCTTCGGGCAATTTGTCGACCGGACGTTCCAGAACGCGGTGCGTGATGCCAATGCCAACAGCTTTGTGGTGGACAGCCTGACGACCTTCAACGCCTTTGTGCAATATCAGATCGACCAGGATGCAGGCGGGGCATTGGCAGGCACGCGCTTTACGGTGGGGGCGCGAAACATCTTCGACAAGAACCCGCCGTTGGCGTCCACTGGCTATCTTGCCCAGCTTTATGTGCCGCAAGCGCGCTATTGGTATGTCAACATGAGCAAGACCTTTTGATGGGTACAGGTTGATGGGTGATGCCGGACTGCCCAGGCGGGCAGCCCGGCATCAGCATTTTCTGCTGTTTGGGTGTGAGACTGGATTTTTTTGCGATGACCGATGATGAGAAGCGCGCCGACGTGGCGGCAGGGTTGAGCCGGCGCCAATTGGCGCGCGATGCCATGGGCGGGTTTTTGACATTGGGGGCTTTGGGGGCGGCGGGTGATGCGGCAGCGCGAGACGCGGCGGTGCCTGCGAAACCTGCCGAAAAGCCTGTTATCGAGCCGACACGGCTGGTGAGCGCGGGCGAGACGCTGCGGCCGGAGATTGTGGGCGAGTTTGGCATCGTGGCGGCCGGGCGGCACTATGCGGTGGCGGCCGGCACCCGCATTCTGATGGCGGGCGGCAATGCAACGGATGCGGGTGTGGCGGCGACTTTTGCTGCGGCTGTGACCGAGATCTCACATTTCGGTTTCGGCGGGGAGGCGCCGACGATCATCCACGACGTGAAGACCAGGAAAACATCGGTAATCAACGGGCAGGGGACAGCGCCGGGGCTGGCGACGCCGGACAAATTTGCCGCCGAAGGGGTTATTCCCGGCAATGGGCCCAACGGCGGCACGATCCCGGCGGTTGTCGATGCGATGGCGCTGGCGTTACAGCTTAATGGCACAATGACGCTCGACAGCGTCATGCAGCCGGCGATCGAGCTGGCCGATGGTTTTGTGATGTACAACTTCCTGGCCGAAGTGTTTGCGAGCCAGCAAAAGGCCACGTCGAAATACAGGACGGCCTATGACACCTATTATCCGGGCGGCGCGCTGCCCAAGGTTGGCGAAGTATATCGCCAGCCCAATCTGGCGCGGACGATGCGCAGCATCGCTGAAGCCGATCGCGCTGAATTTGCGCGCAGCAAGGATCGCAAGGCAGCGATTCAGGCGGGGCGGGATGCCTTTTACAAGGGCGACATCGCCCGGCGAATTGGTGCCGCGGTGCAAGCCGATGGCGGCCTGATGCGCTATGGCGATCTTGCCAATTACAAGGGCAAGGTGGAGGCGCCGGCGACAACGAATGTGTTTGGATATCAGGTTTGCAAGGGCGGTTTCTGGAGCCAGGGGCCGGCGCTGCTGATGGCCCTGAACATTGCGGAAGCCGCCGGTATCGCGGCGCTGGCGCCGGGGTCGGAAGCGTATCTTCACACGCTGGCGGAAGCGATCAAGCTGGCGTTCGACGACCGAAACATGTTCTTTGGTGACCCGGACTTTGCAACGGTGCCCATGCAGGGTCTGTTGTCGAAAGCCTATGCGGCCGAGCGGGCGCGGCTGATCGGACCGATGGCATCGCTCGAGCACCGCTATGGCAACCCCTGGGCGCATGAAGGCAAGGCGCGGACGACGCCGGCATTCATGCCCCATGCGCTGACCCGCAAGGGCGCGCCGACGGCGGATACCACGGCAATCGAGGTTGTGGATAAGCACGGCAATCTGTTCAGTTGCACACCGAGCTCGGGGTGGCTTCTGGGCGGGGCCTATATTGCCGGCGACACTGGCGTGCCGATGAGCAACCGGCTGACGATCTTCGATCTCGATCCTGAAAGCCCCAATGTGATCGCGCCCGGCAAGCGGCCGCGCACGACATTGACGCCCAGCATCGTTTTGAAGGACGGGGCGCCGTTTCTGGCGATCGGCACGCCGGGCGGCGACAACCAGGACCAGCAGATCATGAATGTGCTGTTGCGGGTGCTCGTCCACGACCAGCCATTGCAGGCGGCGATCGAGGCGCCGCGGATCAATTCCAGCCATTTCCACGGATCTTTCGGCGTCAAGAAGGATGAGCCCGGGGTTCTGGAGATCGAGGACCGTGTGCCTGGCACGGTGCGGGCCGGCTTGTCTGCACGGGGGCACAAGCTCGACGTGCTGGGCCCCTATGGGGTTTCGACCGGAATTGTGGCGGTGGGCGTCGTGCCTGGTCCGGGGACGCTGCGCGGCGGCGCCGATGTGCGGCGCGAGCGCTATGTGATGGGCTGGTAGACGCCGGATTGCGGGCGTTTGGTGCCCGCATGTGCCTTGGGGGCAATGACATGACGATGGATGCGGCGATCGTTGAAGCGGCCGAAGGCGACGGGATCGGGCGTCGTCAGCTCATGCTGGGGGCCCTGTCGGGAACGGCATTTTCGGCTTTGGCGGCGAAGTCGGCCCTGGCGCAGGCGGGGGCGCCGGCGCCGGCTGCTGTCGAGGCCGGCGTGGGCCGGCGCGCGCCCGATGCGCCGGAGACGGCCCCCGCGGCGGTAGCGCAGCATCGTGTCGAGGTGGTCGGCCCGAATGGTCTGGTTGCCGCGGGCCATCCGCTGGCCTCCATGGCCGGGCTTCGCATGTTGATGATGGGCGGCACCGCTGCTGATGCGGCCGTTGCCGTCATGGCGGTCTTGAACGTCGTCGAGCCCTGGGCCTCCAGCGCTGCCGGCAATGGTTTTGCCACCTGTTTCGAGCGCAAGTCCGGCAAGGTAACGGCGCTGGCGTTCACCGGGGCTGCGCCGGGCATGCTGGACGACAAGGCCAGCGATGAGGATTTGACAGCCGGCCCCAAGGCCGTCGTGACGCCGGGGGCGTTCGGCGGCTGGATCGAGCTGGCACGCAAATATGGGAAGCTGCCGCTATCGACCCTGCTTGAGCCGGCCATCGGCTATGCCAGGGATGGCCATGCGCTTGATCCATCGATTGCGCGGGCCATTGCGCGCCAGCAGGCGCGACTGACGAAGTATCCGACAACGGCTTCGATCTACTTTCCGGGTGGTCAGCCGCCCGCGCCATATTCCGTCTTCAGGAATTTGCCACTGGCGCGCAGCTTTCAAGCACTGAGCGACGCGGAAACAGCGGCGCTCAAGGGCGGTGCAAGTCGTGATCGGGCGCTGATGGCTGCCTATGATCATTTCTATACCGGTCCTGTCGCGCAGGAAATGGTGCGCTTCTCGATGGCGAATGGCGGGTTTTTGCGCGCCGAGGACATGCGCCGTTACCGGCCGGTCTGGGTCGATCCGATTTCCACCAATTACCGCGGGCTGGACATCATCTGTTCGCCGCTGACATCGCGGACCGGGCTTGAAATCTGTGAGCAGCTGAATTTACTCGAAGGGTTTGATATTGCTTCGCTGCCGCCTGACAGCCCGCAGGCGCTGCATCTGATCGCGGAATGCATCAAGATTACCAAGGCCGATGTCTACCGTTATGCCGCCGACCAGGCGATGCACGCGGTGCCGGTTTCGGTATTGATCTCGAAGGCGTTTGCCGAGCAGCGCCGGCGGCTTGTCGACCCTGCGCGCGCGGGCGCTTTTCCGGCTGGCGCCGATATCGGCGGGCCCAGGCGGCCGCAGCCGATGGCCGCTGCAAGCCGGAGCGTGCCGGGCGACACGACACACCTGTCCATCGTCGACGGCGAAGGCAATGCTGTCGGGGTCACGACAACGCTTGGCGGCGGCTTTGGAACCTGTGTCGTCATGGGGGACACCGGCCTGTTCTGCAATAATGGCCTGCGCACTGGCTCCACGGCCCCCTACCGTGGGCACCCCAATTTTGTCAGAGCCGGCCAGATTCCGCTGCTGGGCAATTGCCCGATCGTCGTGCTCGACAAGGGCCGGTTCAAGATGGTGTTCGGCACGCCGGGGGGCGAGACGATCGGCCAGACCCAGTTTCAGCATCTGATCAATATGATCGACCGCGGCATGCCGGTGCAGGAAGCCATCGAGGCGCCGCGTATCGCACTCGATGCCGATCCTGGCTTTTACACACCGGGTGCGCCAGTCAGAGTGCTGCTGGAATCGCGTTTTGATCAGGCCAGTTTTGCCGGGCTGCGAAGGATGGGCCACAAGGTAAACAGCGTCGGTGCCTATTCGATCGGCAGTGTCCAGGCCGTGCTGGAGACGCAATATGGCACAAGGGTTGCTGGCTCCGACCCCCGCCGCATGGGCTATGCTGTCGGATTCTAGGTCCGATCGTCCGGCACATTACATGTCAAACGCTGTGCCATTGCTGAAGCCATTGGCGCATTGGCGCTGGCTGGTGAAAGCGAAGGGCTGCGCCGGCTGGGCAACATTCTGTGCCAAGCCCGGCCCGGCCAAACTCAGGGCATGACACTGGCGCGCTGACGTCTGGCAAGGCTGTTTCCGGCAAGTCCGGACTTTGACCGTGTGACAGGCACGGCGCATGGTGCAGAGCATGGATAGACCGGCGGAAACTCCGTTGCCAATCCGCTGGCCCGGATAGGATGGACGGCGGCGGGCTTCTTGCGGTTGCGCTCGGTTATCTCGCCGCTTTGTCGCTGTTCGCTGCATGGGTGGAGCGACAGCGCGATCGATTTGCGCAACCGCATTACCGACGGCCAGCCTATATTCTGGCGTTGGCTGTTTACTGCACGAGCTGGACGTTTTTCGGTGCGGTAGGCACCGCTGCGGAAGCGGGCTGGCGTTTTCTGCCGATCACGCTTGGTCCGATGCTGGTCTGGCTGCTGATGCCGTGGCTTGTGCCGCGCCTGATTGCCGCCGTCCAGCGGGATGGGGCCAGTTCGATTGCCGATTTCATCGGTGGTCGTTTCAGCAAGAGCCGCGGCGTCGCTGCCCTTGTCACCCTGCTGGCACTGGCCGGCACCATCCCCTATCTCGCGCTACAACTGCGCGCCGTCGGCACGACGTTCACCGAACTGGCAGGTGGATCCCGCTGGGTGCCGATTGCTGCAACGGCCGTGATGCTGGCGGCCTTTGCCCTGCTGTTCGGCACAAGGCGCTATTCCGTTTCCGGGCGTAACGAGGCGGTGCTTTACGCCGTGGCCGTGGAATCGCTCGTCAAGCTGGCGGCCCTGCTGGCCGTTGCCTGGTCTGCAGTGACCCAGTTTCTCGGTGCACCAGCCACCCTTCAGGCGCGCGGCCTGTCGCAATTGTCGCTGCAATTCGACCCTGGCCAACTCGGCGGGGATTTCATTGTCATCACCATGCTCGCCATGGCGGCCATCGTCTGTCTGCCGAGGCAATTCTATGTCGGTGTGATTGCGGCGGCAGGGCCCGCCGATGCCCGTGCCGCGCGCTGGCCGATCATTGCCTATCTGGCAATCACGACCCTGGCGGTGGTGCCGATCACGCTGGCCGGCATCACGCTGCTGCCGGCGGGCAGCCGGCCGGACTTGTTCGTGCTCGACCTGCCCCTTGCCAATGGCGCCAGCGGACTTGCCGTTGTTGCATTTCTCGGTGGCTTTTCGGCGGCGACTGGCATGGCAATCGTGGAAACCATCGCCTTGTCGACCATGATTTCGAATGACTTGATCGGGCCGCTGCTGCTTCGGCGGCTGGCGCCGCGAAGCGACGTCGCAAGTGCGATGCTGGTCGTGCGCCGGCTGGCGATCGTCGCTGTCATGGGGGTGGCGCTTGTCTATGCACTGGCCGTGCCGCCGAGCGCCCGGCTTGCTGATATCGGGCTGATCGCCTTTGCCGCGATGGCGCAATTTGCGCCGGCAACGCTGATGTCGCTGCGCGAGCGAACCGGGGATGCCCAGGCTGCGATCGCTGGCCTTGGATGTGGGCTCGTCCTGTGGGCGCTGTTGCTGCTGGTGCCGGCGCTTGGCTGGCAATCCGAGGTCTGGTTCGCACCCCTTGATCTGTCGCGCGGCGTCCTGCTCAGTATTGGCGGCAACCTGGCAGCCTATGGTGCCGTCGCCGCGCGCCGGCTGCGCACGGTTCCGGCCGACACCTTTGCCGGCGAAGCCGCTGCCCGGCTGGTAACCATCGGCGCGCTATCCGACATGGCGGTGCGCTTTGCCGGCGACACCGCCGTCGCCGAGGCTCTGGGGCCGGATCGCGACCGCAGCCATCCGGTCGAACAGAGCGATGCCGTTGCCGTCGAAAGGCTGATTGCCGGTATCGTTGGCGTGCCATCGGCCCGCGCGATCATGGCGTCGGCGCTGTCGGGCACGGCGCTGCGTGTCGATGACGTTGCCCGGATGCTGGATGACAGCAGCCAGAGCCTGCAGTTTTCCAAGGGCTTGCTCGCGGCGACCCTGGAAAACATCGACCCCGGCGTTTCGGTGGTCGATCGTGACCTGCGCCTCGTCGCCTGGAACAGCCGTTACATTGCGTTGTTCGATTATCCGCCCGGGATGATCAAGGTCGGCGCGCCTGTCGCCGATCTCATCCGCTTCAATGCCTTGCGCGGCGAATGCGGACCGGGCGATATCGACGGCCATGTTGCACGCCGACTGGGCCATATGCGACGCGCATTGCCGCACAGTTTTCGAACGCATTCGACCGGATGGCCGGGTGATCAGGACTGTTGGCGGACCGATGACCGGCGGCGGCTATGTCATGTGCTTCACCGATATGACGGCCGAAGCCCGGGTCCGCGAGGCGCTTGAAAATGCCCGTGCCGAGCTGGAATCGCGGGTGGACGAACGCACCATGCAGTTGCAGGCCGCCAATGCGGCGCTCGGGCAGGCGACGGCCGACAAGACCAGGTTTCTGGCGGCGGCCAGCCATGATCTGCTGCAACCGTTGCACGCGGCAAGGCTGTTTGCCGGTGCACTTGCCGGCAGCGTGGCGGTGGTTGACCGGGCACTCCTCGACAACGTCAACCGATCGATTGCCGCTGCTGACCGGTTGCTGCGGGCGCTGCTCGATATTTCCATGCTCGACGCGGGAGGCATCGTTCCGGTGGCCAGTACGTTTTCGACGCGCGCGCTGCTCGCCGAACTGGTCGAAAGCTTCACGCCGCTGGCGACTCAGAAAGGACTGCGTTTGCGCCTCGGGCGAACGGACGCCTGGGTGGAAACCGATCGCAACCTGCTCCGTTCGATCGTGCAGAACTTTCTGTCGAACGCCATCCGCTATACGAATATTGGTGGCGTGGTGATCGGCGTGCGCCGCCGGGGTGACACGGTCCGCATCGAAGTTCGGGATTCCGGGCTGGGCATATCGACGACCGACCAGGCCCGAATTTTCCGGGAGTTCGAACGGCTGGGCCATGGCAGCGAAGTCGGGCTCGGGCTCGGCCTCGCCATCGCGCAGCGGACTGCCACGCTGCTTGAGGTGCCGATCGACCTTTGGTCGGTTCCCGAACGCGGCAGTCGCTTTTCCATCACCCTGCCGGTTGCCGCGCCGATGCCTGTCGCGCCTGTCGTGGGCTCGTCGGAACGCGTACCGAGTCTGGTGCCGGCGACACTTGCCGGGCTGCGCGTGCTCGTTGTCGACGATGATGCTGCCATCAGGGAAGGCAGCGCAGCGCTGCTCGCGACCTGGGGGTGCCAGACCGTGCTGGCCGACGCGTCCGCCAGCGCAATGGACAGCATTGCCGATGTCGATGCGGCGCTGGTCGATCTCGACCTTGGCGAAGATTGTAACGGCATCGATCTGATCAAGGTGTTCCGCCGCCGGAAACCGGCCATTGCTTGTGCGCTTGTGACGGCGGATTACAGCGCCGAAACGCTTGCCAAGTGCACCGCCGCCGGAATCATGTTGTTTCCCAAGCCGATCGACACGGCCTTGTTGGCGACATGGCTGACAGCATCAGTCGCGGCCAAGCGGCTTTAGCGGACGAAACGCCAGGGCGTTGATCGTCGTCGTCCGTTTTACAACGCGAGCCCGAGCGCCCGGGCAGCGAGCACCGCCTGCGTGCGGCTGTGCACATCGAGTTTGCGCATGATCGCCGTCATATGCGCCTTGACGGTCGCTTCGGCCACGCCGAGTTCATGACCGATCTGCTTGTTGGACCTGCCAGCCAGAACACCGAGAAGGACGCGCAACTGCGTCGGCGTGAGTTCCGCAACATGGACGGCAACGGCATCCAGATCGGCTTCGATCGGCGCATCAAGCCGTTTGCCGGCGAGCGCAGCGGCGATTGCCGCCTCGATCGCTGGCAGTTCCTGTTCCTTTCCGATGAAACCGACAGCGCCAAAGCGTTGCACGGCTGCCGCTGATTGCGCGGTATCTGCGGCCGAAACCACCAAGATCGGCGTGGCCGGCATTTCGGCATGCACCAGCGCAACCGCCGAATAGCCTTCGGCGCCGGGCATCTTGAGATCGAGGAGCACAAGATCGAAGGCGCCGCTATGTGCAGCAGCCAGCGTCGTGCCGAGCGTGCCGGTCTGGACGATCTCGACGCCGGGGCAAACGCGCTGCACCGCCATCACCATCGCTGCGCGAAACATGGGGTGGTCATCGGCGACCAGAATGCGTGTCACGCTCGTCTGGCCATGCAAGCCCCCCACGCTGTTTGCCCAAATCTAGACAGGTGAAAGCCGGGAGTCGACCGTGCGACCCTCGACTTTCGTCGCACCAGACCCGAGACGAAGGTCGCTCTATCGCGGGGCCAAGACCTGCCCGATGCTGAAGTCAAGAACCCGCGATCAAGACGGGTCGATCTCGGGGAGCGTGAATGGCCAGACAGGCGTTGACGAAGCTGATGGCGTTGTGTCTCGGCACAGCCTTTGCCGGCACGTCTGCGCCATCGCTGGCCCAGACGCCGCGTGAAGCCGCGCTCGAGGCCCGATTGCAACAGCTCGAAGCGGCAGTGATGCAGTTGCGCGCGGCGCTGAGCGCTGCCCGCTCGGTCCCGGTTGCACCTGTGATGGGACCGGTACCGACCACCGCCGCTTCCGCCAGCGTCCAGGACCAGATTGCACTGGTGCCTGAGCCCGAAAAGCGGCCCGCCGGGACCGAAACTGCACGGTCTGCCGATGGCTTCACGATCGGTGCCACCAGTTTCAGGATCGGCGGCCATGTCCGGGTCAATGCGTCCGCAACCCGCTACAACGATGGCGACGCCGTCGCTGGTGGCCTTGGCAAGGAGTTCTGGCTGCCACAACAAGTCCCCGTCGGCGGCGGCTTCGCCAGCCAGGACTTCCTGATTCACGCCCGCCAGACCCGGTTCGTGCTCAATTCCGCGACACCCGTTGGCGAGGACACCCTCAAGAGCCACGTCGAATTCGACTTTGCCCTGTCGACGGCGCCTGTCGGCGCGCAGCGGGCCACCAACCCCTATGTGCCGACGTTTCGCCGCGGTTTCTTCACGTACGGCAATCTGCTGCTTGGTCAGGAATGGACGACTTTCCAGAACGTCGCAGTACTTCCCGAGACGACCGATTTCGTTGGCCCATTGGAAGGCACGGTGTTCGTTCGCCAGGGTATTCTGCAGTACAAGCTTGGGCTTGGCGCCGACGTCGATCTGCTCGTGGCACTGGAAAATGCCGAGACCGAGCTCCTGAACCAGACATCGCCAGTGTTGATCGACGCCGACGATGATCGGCTACCCGATATCGCGGCAAGGCTGGCGGTCAGGACGCAGGCGGGGGAATTCTCGCTTGCCGGCATCGTCCGCGAATTGCGGGCCAACAGCCTCGGCTTTGGCGATACCAGCCTTGGCTGGGGGCTGAGTGCTTCCGGGCACATCCCGTTTGGGAGCCGGCATGACCTGCGGTTCATGGCTACTTATGGGCAGGGTATCGGCCGCTATCTTGGCCTTGGCTTTGCCCCGGACGCGATCTTTACCGGGTTGCCGAGCGCCCGTTTGCAGACCGTGCGCAATCTTGCCGGATTTGCAGCGGTGAAGCTGGGCTGGACGGACAGTGTTCGATCGACCTTCATGGCCGGCTATCAATCGGCCGATTATCGCGGCGCCATGACGTCACCGCTTGCCAATACGGCAGCATGGAGCGGCGCTGCAAACCTGTTCTGGACACCAACGAAACATTTCGATGTCGGCATCGAATATCGCCGCGGTGTGCGCCGGCTGGCCAATGCCGAAAGCGGCAGCCTCGATCGCATAGAGGCCGCCTTCAAATACGCCTATTGACCATAGCAAAACAACAAAGCCGAGGGGACGGATCATGAGCGTTGTACCGGATATCATCGTCGACGATGCTTCGGCGCTGCCCAAGCATCATGCAGCGACCCAGAACGAGAAACTGGTGATCCTTGGATCATCGCTCGGTACGGTGTTCGAATGGTATGATTTCTACCTTTATGGTCTGTTGGCGACCATCATCACGGCCCAGTTCTTTTCAGGCGTCAACGAAACCACCGGCTTCATCTTCGCGCTGGCGGCCTTTGCGGCCGGCTTTGCGGTGCGGCCTTTCGGTGCGCTGGTGTTCGGGCGGATCGGTGACATGGTCGGGCGCAAGAATACGTTTCTTGTCACCATGGGCATCATGGGACTGTCGACCTTTCTCGTCGGTCTGTTGCCAAGCTATGAAACCATCGGCGTTGCGGCGCCGCTGATGCTGGTGGCGCTGCGGTTGCTGCAGGGCCTGGCGCTGGGGGGCGAGTATGGCGGTGCGGCAACCTATGTTGCCGAACACGCGCCCGACAACAAACGAGGGTTCTATACCAGTTTCATCCAGACGACGGCAACACTCGGGCTGTTCGCGGCGCTGCTCGTGGTCATCGGCATTCGCTATGGTGTCGGCGAGGAAGCCTTTCGGGATTGGGGCTGGCGGATTCCATTTCTGATCTCGGCCATCCTGCTCGGCGTGTCGCTGTGGATCCGCATGCAGCTTGAGGAAAGTCCGGCCTTCACCAAGATGAAGGCCGAAGGCAAGGTGTCGAAGGCGCCGCTGACCGAAGCCTTTGCCCGCTGGGGCAATCTGAAGATCGTGTTGATTGCCCTGGTCGGCGCCGTGATGGGGCAGGCGGTCGTCTGGTACACCGGGCAATTCTATGCCCTGTTCTTCCTCGAAAAGATGCTGAAGGTCGATGGTGCGACAACCAACATCCTCATCGCCATTGCGCTTCTGCTCGCAACGCCATTGTTCGTCTTCTTCGGCTGGCTGTCCGACCGCATCGGCCGCAAACCGATCATCCTGACAGGCTGCCTGCTCGCGGCGCTGACCTATTTCCCATTGTTCGACGCGTTGAGCCGCAATGCCAACCCGGCCCTTTATGCAGCGGTCAACGCCTCGCCGGTGGTCGTGACGGCCGATGAAGCGCTATGCTCCGTCCAGTTCGACCCGGTCGGATCCAACAAGTTCGATGCCAAGACCTGCGATATCGCCAAGAGCTTCCTTGCCAAGGCCGGGGTATCATACACCAACATTGCAACCCCCGGCGCCGAAGCGACGGTCAGGATCGGTGACACTCTGGTTGCCGTGCCGGTTACCGCCGCCATGGATACGGCGGACCGCCAGGCGGCAATTGCCGCGTTCCAGACGAGCGCCAAGGCTGCATTGGCCGCGGCAGGCTATCCGGACGAGGCCGATCCCGCGGCCATCAACAAGCCGGCAGTCGTCGGCATCCTGTTCGTCCTCGCCCTCTATGTCACCATGGTGTACGGCCCGATCGCGGCCTTGCTGGTCGAACTGTTCCCGACCAATATCCGCTACACCTCGATGTCGCTGCCCTATCATATCGGCAACGGCTGGTTCGGCGGTTTTCTGCCGACCGTGGCGTTCGCGATGGTCGCTGCAACCGGCGATATCTATTATGGTCTCTGGTACCCGGTGATCGTCGCCGCTGTCTGCTTTGTCGCCGGCATCGTTCTGCTACCTGAAACCTTCAGGCGCAACATCGACTGACGATGCGCGCGTGGCTCTGGCCGCGGCGCGGCCAGAGCCCGGTATCGCCAGATCAATGCCGGCCCGCTGACGTCAAGCAAGCACCAGCGCCCCATGGTTGTCGCAATGACCTTCATGGGGATGATGCAGGTGGCCATCGACCAGATAGTCGACGTGGTCACCATGCGGGACTGCCTCGTGGCCGCAACCATCGCCATGGACATGGCCTGCCGCGTGCCCGGCGCAGACATGGTCGGGGGTGCAGACGTTCGCATTGACCGCGGTCACCTCGATGACATGTTCGTCGATATGACCGTCATGCGGGTGGTGAAGATGGCCGTCGTGGAGGTAATCGACATGGCCCTGATGCTCGATTGCCGTATGGCCGCACGCCGGGCCGTGCTGATGGTCGTGGTCGACATGGTGGGAAACTGTGCAAGTCGTCATGGTCTGGGTTCCTTCGGTTGAATTCTTGAAAATGGGCCTGGTCTCAACGGCATGCTCAAGCGCGCTGTTGACAAGATTAAGGACATGATCGTCGGCCAGTGAGTAAAATACATGTTTGGCTTCCCGACGTGATTTCACCAGATTGACCTGGTGCAGGGCCTTCAGTCGCGCTGAAATGGTCGAAATCTTTTCGCCGGCTGCATCAGCCAGTTCGGTCACGCAGATTTCGCCGCCGGCCAATTGTGTGAGCAGCCGTAATCGATGGGGATCGCCAAGCGCGCGAAACATCGAAGCGGCAGCCGCCAGGCCATGAGCGTCGACAGGGCTGGGCGAACGATCAACGGGCGGGCCGGCATGGTCACAGCGGGTTGGCATGGCGGCTTTCATTACATCATTCCATCAATTGATAGAATGAGTACCGATGAGCGGTCGTTGAGTCAAGGTCGGGCAGGTGATGTCGAGCCCGGAATGACGAGACGACGAGACGACGACGCGACAAGATCTGGGGCCGTGCCGAATGGGCCATCGGCACGCCCGAGCTCGAAGCAGCTCAATCAGGAAATAGTTCGAGGCGTACAAACGCCCGAAGCGCCGTTTCAGCCCGGTTGCGGTGAACTGCCGCCATGGCGTTGCGTGCCGGTGTCACCCAACGCGCGTGCAAGCGTCGCGAGGCCCTCAGCCAGACATGCCTCGGTTACCGGCTTGCCGATGATACAGACAACGGCTTCGCTAAACCGGGCGGCGACAGCTTCCTGGCCGGTGACAAAAGCCGATGGAATGCCGATGGCGCCGAGCCAGGCAGCCGCTTCCGGCCCTGTCGGCCCATCCGAAAGATCGATATCAACAAGCGCGCAATCGATTGCGGTCGGATCGGCTTGGTCCTGAAGGTCGGCAAAGCTCTCGGCAGACCCGGCGAAAACATGGCCCAAATCCTCGATCATCATTTCGAGATGGCATGTGATCAACGGATTGTCTTCGACACAGAACACACGAAGTGGCGAGTTATCGAGCGGGTGATTGTCCTGCATCGATCGTTAACGTCGATCTGGAAGGCGCGTTCCACGCCAATCGCGAAGCGCGGCCCGATACGTCGACGCGCAGCCCCGAGGGGTCATAGACGAGCATGGGCTTGGCGCCGAAAAGGCTGGCAAGTGCGGATTTGAGATAGCGCGTGCCATAGCCCGATCGTGACGGCACAGCCACAACCGGCCCACCAGCCTCCTGCCAGATCACCGCCAGTTCTGCCGGGTCCTGGTCGGAGAGCGACCAGGTGAACGACACCGTCCCGTGCTCGGTCGAAAGACCGCCATATTTGATGGCGTTGGTCGCCAGCTCGTGGAGACACAGGGCCAGGGTCGTCCCGGCTTCGCGCGACAGCATGACTTCGGGACCACCTGCCAGGATACGGCCCTGGCCGGCGATGCGATAAGGCTCGAAGGTCAAATTGACGATCTGCTCGATGGAGACAGCTTCGTCGGCCGCTTCGAATACTGCCGAGTGCACGTTCGAAAGCGCCGTCAGCCGGCCGCGCAGATCATCTGCAAACCCGGATAGATCATTCGCGCTGCGATAGGTCAGTTCGAGGATCGACGTCACACTCGCGAGGATGTTCTTGACGCGGTGGTTGAGCTCGCGCCGCAACTCGACTTCCAGCGCAATATGATCGCGGACGTCGCGCTGGCGGATCCTCGACAGCAGCGCCGATTGCACACCGCTCACCAGTTCGACGGGTGTCACCGGCCGCTGGTAATAAAGATGCCGCGCCTGCGGCCAGGCGGTTGCCAGTTCGGCCTTCAACCGCACATCGTCGGATGACCGGTGGAGCAGGATCACGATCGGCATTTCGAACCACGCCGGCTGCGTCGCGAGGTGGTTGGCGACACATTTGATCACCGCCGGTGTGAGCGCCTCGTGGGTGAGCAATAGCACGCCGGGATAATCGGCGAGGCGTTCGACGATGCTCGCCGGCTCGGCGCACACTTCGACGTCGATTTCATTCTCGTTGAACAATGCCCGCAGATAATCGGCATCACGCCGATACGGCGCCATGACGAGAACGTGATCAAGGGCGATCTCGTCTTCGGCGAGCCGCGCTCTCACGTCTCGGGCAACGGATTATAGGGTACGACCGAGATCCCCGCCGAGGTGATGAAAAGTTCATGCACGAACAGATCGTGCGGGCCATGGCGCTTCTTCGCCACGGTGATGTTGCGGCGCAGGCGCCCGTCATGCTCGGCGATCCGCAGCAGCAGCACCGTGTCGCCCAGAAAGCTGACGTCGACATCAACCCCGATATTCTGGCCGAGCAGGCCATGTTGGGCGACGATCAGGATTGTCAGGACCCCGGACCGGGCCAGATATTTCAGCAGCCCCTGGATATCCCGCACCGCCATGTTCCGCTGCGGCAGTGAATTCAGATAGCCGGTAAAACTGTCGATCACCACGACACGTGTTTTGGCTGCCTTGACAATCTTCTGCACGACCTGGGCAAACTCGCCGGGCGAGATCTCGTTCGGATTGAAATCCTCGATGATCAGCGCGCCCTTTTCATGGTATTTGCGCAGGTCCATGCCGAGACCCTCGGACCTTCGAAAGAAGGTCTCGAGCCGCTCCTCGAACAGGAACACCGCCACGTTCTCGCCGCGCTTCAGCGCCGCGGTGGCATAGAGCGACGCCATCGTCGATTTGCCTGTACCCGGCTGGCCGATCACCAGCGTTGTGGTTCCAGGTTCCTGGCCGCCACCGAACATTGCATCGAGCGATTCAACGCCGGATTTGATCAGTTCCTGCTTGCCGGCTTCAGCCGCATGGCCAGGCACGATCCGCGGAAAGACAACAATACCTTCGCCTTCGCGGATCGCCATGTCGTGATAGCCATCGGCGATCGGGACCCCCCGCATCTTGCAGACCTCGACCCGGCGCCGGAGCGAGCCATAATCCTCGAGTGTCTGGTCGAAACGGATCACCCCGTGCGGAATGCCTTCGATTTCCTCGCCATTGGCGATCTCGCCATGTTGGGTATCGAGCAACAGGGCAACGACGTTGCGCTTTGCCAGGAACGCCTTGAAGGCAATCAATTCGCGCCGAAACCGCGGCGCATCGCCAGTGATGAGGCGAATTTCCAGAAGTGAATCATAGACGAGACGGCTCGGCTTGTGTTCCTCGATCGCCTTCTCGATCGCCAGCCGCGTTTCATCGAGCTTTAGCTCGACTGTCTGGAATATCGTCTGATCGCCAGCGGCACTGATCGAATCCGATGCCGACAGTTCCTCGACCCTGATCCCGTCAAGTGTCCAGCCATGCGAGTGGGCGATCAATTCGAGTTCGACGGCTGTCTGCGACAGGCTGACGTAAATGCACCGCTCGCCCAATGCCACACCGGCACGCAGGAATTGCAGTGCCGCCGTTGTCTTGCCGGCGCCGGGCGCGCCCTGGAGCATATAGAGGTTCGAAGGCGGCAGTCCCCCGCGCAGGATTTCGTCGAGGCCGGGAATGCCGGTCGACACCGGCTTCAACACTTTACGTTTGGTCACTAAATCTCCAGCCACTTGTCTGCCGCCGAAACACGATCCACATCGCTGCGTGGCAAACAAGGTTATCCAAAGTTAAATAGACATGACGTTATTGGAACGAAAAGCAGCCCGGGATGATTCCCGTACCGGAAACCTTAAGGATAACGTTCTCGACGCTTCACCACAACGGGCGCTAGTGCTGTAGCGACTGGTGCCTGTCAACACGACCGGCAAGCAATTGGCCTGCGACGTTTTGCCATGATCGTCGAAGCTGGGAAAATTCAAAATTTCACCCGGCTGTTTCAACAGCATGACTGTGAACGGCACAAATTCTTGGTTCGGCTTAGATCGATTTCGGCACGATCTCGACACCCTGATTGTCCGCACTTGAGATCGCCTGACGCCAGCATTTCTCGAACTTGCGTCAAAGAACATTAGTGCTGATCGGCAAGATAGGCATGAATTTCGGCAACGACGGCCGCGCCCTCGCCGATCGCCCCGCCGACGCGTTTGACCGACGTCGACCGCACGTCGCCGATGGCAAAGATACCGGGGTGGTCGGTGCGCCGGGTTCCGGGCGTCGTCGCGACAAAGCCGTTGTCATCGAGCGCGAGGCCACAACTCGATAGCCATTCCGAAGCCGGGTCGGCACCGATGAACAGGAACAGGTTGCGGATCGGTGCGGTGGTTTCCGAGCCGGTCTGACGGTTTCGCCAGGTCAGCGATTGCAGTCCGGCTGTGTTGCCGTGCAGCGCAACGATTTCGGTATATGGCATCAGTTCGATCCTGGGGTTCGCCGCGATGCGATCGATCAGATAGCGCGACATTGTCGCCACCAGCCCTTCGCTGCGGACCGTCATCCGGACATTGCGGGCATGGTTGGCAAGATAGACCGCCGCCTGGCCGGCCGAGTTGCCGCCGCCAACCAGGACGACGTCCTCGCCGGTGCAGAATTTCGCCTCCAGCGGCGATGCCCAATACCAGACGCCGCGGCCTTCGAAATCGCGCAGGTTCGGGAGGGGCGGGCGTCGGTAGCGGGCGCCCGACGCGACAACGACGGTGCGGGCGCGATAGGTGGAACCGGTTGTCGTGTGCAGATGATGGACGCCGCCCGAACCGCCGCATTCGAGCTGCGCCACGGTGACGGGAATGGCGATCTCGACCCCGAATTTCTGTGCCTGGACAAAGCCTCGCGCGGTCAATGCCTGACCCGTGATGCCGGTCGGAAAGCCGAAATAATTCTCGATGCGGGCGCTGGCGCCGGCTTGCCCGCCGAAGCTGCGCTGGTCGAGAACAAGGACCGACAGGCCTTCCGAAGCGGCGTAGACCGATGCTGCAAGACCTGCGGGCCCGGCGCCGACAATCGCAACATCATAGATGCGGTCTTCGTCGGCATCGCCGATCATGCCGAGTGCGCGGGCCAATCGAGTTTCCGTGGGCGCCTTCAACACGGTGCCGTCGTTGAGCACCACAACCGGATAGTCGTCTGCTTGCACGTGCAAGGGCGCAATGACATCGGCGGCGTCCGGATCGGTAGCCGGGTCAAGACGACGGTAGGGCCAGCCATTGCGGGTCAGGAAGTTGGCCAATCCCAACGTTGCCGCATGATCACCGGGCGCAATCAGCAACGGCCCGCCAGCGCCGACAGCGATCAGATCGACGCGGCGCAGGATGAGCGCGCGCGTGATGCGCTCGCCAAGGTCGGCATCGGCGACGAGCAAGGCACGCAGTCCCGCCGGATCGAGGATGATGATCTGGGAATCCGCGACGGCCGTCCCGTCAACGAGCGCGGGCCGCCCTAGCAAGCCGGACACTTCGCCAATGATGGCACCAGGCCCATGGTCGGCGACGCTGACCCGGTGCCCGCCGGCGTCGCGGCGCTCGATGGCAACGCGCCCGGCGATGAGAACAAAGAGACCGATGCCGGTCTCGCCCGTCCGGAAAAGCGCTTCGCCCGCCGTGTAGGACCGCTGTCTGCCGAAGGCTGCGGTGCGCGCAATCTCGTCGGGTCCAAGGGTCGGGAAGCGCTGGTCGCGGCGGTCGTCGGTCATCGTTCCTTGTCTCCCTATGGCAGCGGCCTTGCCCGATGATAGCCCGCTTGTTGCCGGGCCCCAATGATCATGGAGTAATGGCGACAGCAACATGCGGTGCGGTTACGCGTGTTTTGACTTCGAGGTCAGCGTACCGATTGGACATGCACGCGACGGCCGACAAGTGTTGCCCATCAACCGGCGCATATTCAGAAGAATGCGGACCGGGCGCGATGATCGGCAGCGCTTGTGTGGCCAGTGCCCGGAATGACAGTCAGCTTTTGACCCGGCGTCGCATATTGGCCGTGAACGGCCCGATCACGCCGGCTGGGTTGCGGAACGTCAGCCCGGCTGCAACGGCATTTACCTTCCTTACCCACCACTGGTCGAAGCGCGCCAGCGGCGTCGCCAGCAGGTAGATGACGAACATCGAGCACATGAAGGCCAGGCCGATGCCGACGCTGTTGAAGCCTGCAGCCAGCACCACAAGGCTGGCAACCGAACCAATGATCGGCGTGTGGATCACATAGACCGAGAAGGAAAGGTCACCCAACCAGCGAGCGGGACCCCAGGAAAATCCGCTCGATCGACGCCAGCAATGGACACCCGCGAAGACAAACAGCGCGCCAAGGCAGTGGATTGCCCAGTCGACGCGCCAGACATACCGGGTGAAGTCGCTGCCGCCGAGGAAGGCATCACCAACGACCTTGTAAGTCGACCCCATCGCCAGCCCGATACCGATTGCGACGAGCGCGGCGGGTGTTTCCAGGATGACCGGCCTGTACACGAGCCGCTTGGTCAACAGCACGGTCACGACGCAAAGCGCGCACAGCGGATGAATCCAGAGCCCGAAAATCGCCAGAACGGCCCCTACAACCAGGTCGAATTTCGGTCGCATGCGCCCGGCTATGATGATTGCCGTGATCAAGGCCAACGAGCTGCCGAGCAATTCGTATTTCATGGTCCACGGGGCGCTGTTGTACTGGCTGGCACCCCGGGCAAACAGCAGCAGGGCGTCGGCGAAACCTCCTGCAATGTCCGCCTCAGGCCAATTCGGTCCCGACCTTATCCCGCCGTTTCGGTCAAGCCACCTCGATCCGGTCAGGACCGCCGCTTCGTGGTTCCGCATCAGACCAAGCGCCGCAAGCCCTGCCGGCAATAGCGTTCCTGCAAGGGTGAGTGGCAGCAGGCGCGGAAACCGCTTCAGCAAAGCAACGAAACCCAGCCGCGATTGCGAAGATCGCACCAGCTTCACGGTAAGCGCATAGCTCGACAGCACGAAGAACACGGCAACCATGAACGGTCCGTTGACTGGCGCTATCAATACAGGCGCGCTGGCGTGGAGCAGGTCAGTTGCAACGGGCAACGTCGTTGGTAACGCAAAGCCTTTCTGGAAGTGATAAACGACAACGCCCAACGCGGCGACGCCGCGCAGCAGTTCCAGATCCTCGTATTTGCTGCCGGATGCCATGCCGCTAGACCTGGCCTAGGGGCAGGGCATGAACCGCGAGACCCGCAAGCGCGTGCCACTGCAAAGACCGTAATGTAAAAGGGCAGGGGGGCAACGTCCTCGGCGCGGGGCTGATCCGGGTAGCAATGTTTGCGCGTGAGAGACGAGTGGAAGAGCCCCTAAGGTTCAGACTGTTCCCGAGCGGTCGATCCAGCCTGAAGACAGGGATTTCCATGGCAGCCCAGCGGACAACAGGTGCACAGTCGAGTTGGTAAACAACGCGGAAGGCGCCAATATTGTCCGGCGGATTAGCGGCCGGAATAGCCACCCGGGGTTCCACCGGGTCCATGTGACTAAGATCAACTTATCGCCATCGCTGTATGACGCAACGCAGTTTGCCGCAATACTCGCTCGTTTTGTCGTAAATACGGACCGTAGACGATACGTAATTTTACCATGACTTAGGAGATTATTTAAGAGCTGCATCTATGATGGCGCCGCTTTTCGCAAAGCACAGGCGGCGCGCTGCGTCGCCGCCGGCGTCCCACCCAATTTCGGTCGCGCGGGCCCGATCCACAGACCCTGCCTGCAACTGTGCGCTGACCGGCGTTCGCGCGCAGGCGTCACGAAACCGCTACATAACGGTCTCGGGTCTGTCATATGTGGCGCATAGCGCCGGTGGTCAGGCGCCATCATGGGAGGCCACATGTTGTTTCTGGTTTTGGCGGCGTTGGTTGTCGGATCTGCCTGTCCAGCGCTGGCGCATGACAATGACCATGGCCTGCCGCCTTGGCAGGGCGCCAGCGTCTGGCCTGACCGGATCATTGCGACCCTGGAGGCGGATCCTTCACAGTCGTTTGCCGTCTCGTGGCGAACCGCCGCCAGTGTGACCGCAGCACGCGCCGAAATCGCGCTCGCCACACCGGATGCCCGCATTGATCTTGCCGGTCGCAGCGTTGTTGCCGTGTCCGAGCGCGTTGACCTCGATACGGTCATGCTCCGCGACAAGGCCGTCACGGTGAAATCCAACGACGCTTTGCCGGCCGTCTTTTATCATAGCGTGCAATTCGACGGGCTGAAACCGGACACCCTCTACGCGTACCGGGTGATGGGCGCCGATGGCCATTGGAGCGAATGGTTCCAGACCCGCACGGCGCCGAAATCCGGGCCATTTCGCTTCATTTACATGGGCGACGCGCAGAATGGCGTGCTTTCGCTCTGGTCCCGCACGATCCGTGCCGCGTTCCAGGCGGCACCCGATGCGCGTTTCATGTTGCACGCCGGTGATCTGGTGAACCGAGGCAGCCGCGATGCCGAATGGGCGGACTGGTTCAAGGCCGGCGGTTTTCTGCATGCCATGGTGCCTGCGATCCCGGTGGCCGGTAACCATGAGTATGACATGAGCGACCCCGACGACACAACGCGCCGGCGTATCCTAAGCCATTTGTGGCGGCCGCAGTTCCGGCTTCCGGTGGAAGCCGCATTGCCGGCTGCTGTGCAGGAAACCGCCTATGCCGTGCATTATTCGGCCGATCTCGATGTGTTCGTGCTCGACAGCAACCAGCCCGACATGAAGCCGCAGGCGGTGTGGCTCGACGCCCAGCTGCAGGCGTCGAAGGCACGCTGGCGCATCGTCACCATGCACCACCCGGTATTTAGTTCGGGCGGCGATCGCGACAATAAGGCCAACCGCGAGCTGCTGCTGCCGATCCTGACCCGCCACGCTGTCGATCTGGTGCTGCAAGGCCATGACCACACCTATGCACGCGGCATGCTCGATGCCAGCGCGCAGGCGCCGCGCCGCGCCGCATTCAAGGTGGGAGACACGTTGACAACGATGTTCGTCAACAGCGTCTCCGGCCCCAAACAATATGAATTCCGCAAGGAAGGCTGGAACGATTACGCAGCAACTGGCGTGAAGCTGGAGCGTCAGGGCGAGAACGGCCAGTTTTTCCAGGTCATCGGCATTGATGGTGACCGCCTATCGTACACCGCCTACACCACCGATGGCGTGCAATATGATCGCGCCGTCATCGAGAAGCGCAGGGGTGGAAAGCGGCTGGTCGTTAACGAGAACACGGCGCCCCCCACCCGCCGGTTCGACAATAGCCTGCCCTACAAGAGCTCGGATTTCTAAGCCCACGCTTGTGCCGGGCGCGGCGAGCCACGTCACGCGCGCCTGGCAAGAAGAGCCTCCGGCGGCCGGGGCCGGCGGCCCCGGACCCCATTCGATCTGGCGGGCCTGCGAAAAAGCCGATGCGATGGGCTCTACTGCAGGCCCAGTGCCGCTTTGACCTTCGACCAGCTGACAAGCTTGAAATTCTGCGCCGGTTGGTTGTCGCCATCCTGCACCACCATCAGGCCGCCCGGAAAATTCGGGCCGAAATCGCCGGTGATGACCTCGATGCCGTCGGTTTCCTCGGTGCTGCCAAAACGGCCCTTGGTGACACGGAAGCGGCCAACATAGCGTTCATCCGCCAACCGCCACAGCGCATAGGCATTGTCGCCCTGCGACGAGGCAATGAGATAACCGCCAGCGCCAGCGCCAGCACCTTCGGCCGCGATGGCAAGGCCTTCGACATCGGCATGCAACCGTGCCTGGTCGACGCTGGCGATCTTTACGCCCGTGGTATTGCCCTGCGGGCGCGCATCGAAGCGCCAGATGCCGACATCTTCTTCGGCCACATAAAGCCGGGCGGTGCGCGGATCGACGACACAGCCTTCGGTCTGGCTGGCCAGTTTCATGGTGCGCACGATGCGTCCCGTTACCCTGGACGGATCGAGTTCCATTTGCCGGATGGTGCCATCCTTGATGATGATGAACGCGTTGAGAGCGCCTGTGCCCGTGTTGCCGTCGGCCCCCCACAGGCAGATGCCATAGGCCTCGCCGCCGCCGGCCGGCACGCGCCCCAGCGGCAGCAGCCGCGCGGTGACCGTATCGAGGCGGAACAGCGCGATATGGGCGTTGGCAGTGTCGCTGCGGTCGCTTGCTGCCACGATCACGCCCGCCGGGGTGGCGACGAGATCGACATTATTGACCCGGCCGGCGTCGAGGAAATGCCGCACCTTGCCGTCGAGGCCGTAGACATACAGTCCGGCCTGCTTGTCCGTCCCCACGATCAGGCTGGCCGAGGGGTCGGTGGCATTGCGCCAGATCGCGGGATCATCGGCGGCGTCGTCGCTGTTCTTGACGGCAACGGTTTCGCCTTCGGCTGTCACGCTGGCTATCGGCACCGTGGGGGCGCTGGCTTGCGGCGCGCAGGCCGCCAGCAGCAGCAAGCCGGCGGCGAGGGGGGCGGTTAGGAAGTGAACGTGCTGGCGCATTGTGCGGGCTTTCGGTGCGAAACAAGGGCAAGCGGGCCATGCGAGATCAGCCGCATGGCCCGCCCTTCGGTTCGGCTCGTGGCGATCAGAAGGTCGCGCGCACCCCGGCCTGGAAGCGGCGGCCGAATTTTTCGTACTCCAGAGTGCGGGCCTTGTTGCCGACATAGCGGCGGCCAGGGCCGTTCAGCAAGTTGCCGCCTTCGGCATAGATTTCGAAGTTCGGCGTCAGGGCATAGCGGATGGAGGCGTCGAGTTCGCCATCGGTATCCCAGAACAGATCACCGCCGCTGCTGCCATCGCCCAGTTCCGACAGCCATTCTGTGCGTTTCTGATAAACCACCCGCGCCGACACGCCGTATTTTTCGAAATAGGGCCCGACATTGTAAACCCAGCGCGAGGTGCCCGGGAATGTCACGCGGCGTCCATCGGGTGTGGTGACCTCGCTCTTGTTGTATGTCGCATTGGCGATGATGCCAAAGCCGCCGATGAAGCCGGCGTCGCCCGCCAGGTCGTCGACCTGCAGCTGCAGCGCGCCTTCAGCGCCCCAGATGGTGCCGTCGCCGCCGTTGACCGTGGTCGAATAATTATACTGGCTGCGCGGGAATTGCGGCAACACGTCGAAGCGTGTGTCGCCGAACTGGCGGGTGTCGCCGAAAAGGGCATTCGACACCCATTTGTGAAAGACGCCGACACTGGCGAAACCGCCCTTTCGGCCATAAAATTCCCAGTAAAGATCGATGCCCCTGGCCCGTTCGGGCTCGGCAAAGGGGTTGCCGCCCGAAATCGCGTCATCGGCATCGTTGATGGTGAAGTTGGGACGCGCCACGGTGTAATCCGGGCGCGCCGCGCCGGTATTGAACGACAGCCGCAGCTTGCTCTGATCGTCGACATTCCAGTTCACATGCGCACTGGGGTAAACAAGTGTCCGGCTGGTATCGACCGTCGTCAACACCGGGGTTGGCGATGCCCCGAACACGAAGGCAGTACCGCTGTTGCGGATATTTTCGACGCGCGCGCCATAGACGATGTTGCCCCAGTCGAAGCGTGTCGTTGCCATGGCATAGCCCGACCAGACACGTTCCTCGACGCGATAGAAGTTGGCTGTATTCGGCACGAAGCTGCCCAGCTTTGCCGCTTCCTCGGTGATAGCCAGTGCAGCGGCGTCGCTGAAATAGGGAAAGGTGTAACCGGGGCTGAACTTTCCGCGATAGGTGTCCGTCGACAGGATGCCGTTCAGGCTATTGCCGATGCCCCGCGCCGCCAGTGCCGCGGCCAGCGGCGTTCCGTTGGCGCCCGAGACCGAAAGCTGGCTTTCATTCGACGTCTTGGTACGATTGTCGAACTGGCCGCCGAAGCGGACCAGCGTTTCGCCGAACAGTCCGGTCTTCCAGAACAACTCGAGCTTGGCGGTGTAGGCGTTGGTGACATCCAGCCCCTGCAGGGCGGTGGCGCTGGTCAGTGCATTCTGAAAATCGGAATAGCTGGCGACCGCCGCACCACGCGAGAAAACGCCATTGGCGCTGCGCAACGGGCGGAACAGCGAAACCTGGCTGTTTGCCGGATTGGTGAAATCATAATCGGCGCCGACCCGGTTGATGCCACCGGCACCATTGGTGCCATAGCCGGGCGACTGGTAGGTGTGGGTGTAGGGCAGCGAAAAATCATCTTCCGACCGGGTGTAGTTGCCGCGCCAGCGGATGGTGATCGCATCGCTGAGCGTATGATCGCCGCCGATCGTGTTGACCCAGACGCTCTGGCTGTAATCCGTCTTGCGAAAGCGGGCATCATAATCGACGCCATAGAGCGTGCCGCGAAGCGGCGTGTTGCCGGTGCAGACATCGGCAAAGCCGGTGGTGAAGGGCGCTGGCGCCTGCGCCGTGGCGCCGGCGCAGGGGGCCGAGGGCACGCGGCCCTGCTGGTCATCGGCATCGATCCGATAATTGTCGCGCAATTCGTCATCGGTGAAGATCGAATAGATCGAATAGGCGAACACACGATTGTCTCTGTCGGGGCTCCAGTCCAGACGGCCGGTGAGCGACCAGTTCTTGCGGGTCAGGCGGTAGAACTTGTTCTCGATCTCGCGCCCCCAGACCCGGCGAGGCCCCGTGCCATCGTCGAACAACGTGTTCGGATCGGCACCCGTCACAGGCCGCACATCCTGGCTGACGGTTTCCCAATCGATCTCGAAATTGTCGGTGGTCATGCGGCGCTGGTAATAGCTGCCGGACACCAGCACGCCGATATCGCCGACGCCGGTTTCCCAGCGGTTCGACAGGACGGCCGAGCCTTCATATTCGCCGCCGTTGCCCAAATCGTTGAAACCGGCGCCGGCTTTGGCCTGGAAATGCACGCCCTTGTAGTCAAAGGCCGAACGCGTGACGATATTGACGTTGCCCGCGATGGTTTCGCCGTTGAGATCGGGCGTGACCGCCTTGTTGACGATCACCTGGCCGGCGATGGCCGAAGGTAGCGAGTCGAAACGGGCGTCGCGGCCTTCCGGGCTGACGACATAGATGCCGTCAAAGCTGAGCGTGGTCCAGTTGAGCGGTGCGCCGCGGATGTTGACGTACCGCGCCTGGCCCTGATCGCGCTGCACCGAAAGGCCGGGCAAGCGGCTGATCGCCTGGGCGATATTCTGATCGGGCAAGCGGCCGATGCTGTCCGCAGCCAGCACGCTGACAAGGCTGTCGCTGTTCTTTTGCACCTCAAGCGCTGCGGCCAGCGATTCGGCGATCGGGCGCGTGCCGACGACGACGATCTCGCCTTCCTGCTCGGTGGTGTCGCCAGCGCTCGCGTTCGTCGGCTGCTGGCCATCTGCGGCCGCGACCAACGTGGCGCCGGTGCCGACAGCGGCAAGGCTCTGCGCCATGGCAGGCGAGCCGCTCACGCTGGCCAGCAGGGCAAGACGAAAGCTCGCGCGACAGCGCAGGTTCGGAATGATCATTTCTACGGCCCCCTCGCGCCGGACCTGACTGCCCGAAGCTGAGCGGACCGCTAGCCAGAGATGGTGACTCCGATGTTGCAAATTCGGGACATTCAAGTGTCGGTTGCGCGACAGAACTGTTGCGCCGTGCGTCGCGCTGCTCGGTCCGGCTGGCCTAGCAGAGCTGGATTGCCGCCTATCGGCAGGCGGTCTGAATTTCGCCAAGGGATCGCCGTTGCTCGAGCATCCATGCGCGTAAAGTTCAGATCGCGATGGCTGCGACAGGTGTTGATCGCGACTTAGGAGCCCGAGATGTCGGGCGATGGATCGCGATTGAGCATTGCTGTTACCGTCTCGGCGTCTGCGACATCGCGCTCCAGGGCTTCGAGTTGAATGCCTGCCTGTTGTCTGTTCGTTTCGTCGAGCCAGTTGAGTGTGCCTGGCCCAGCATGGGTGGCAAATTGGAAGGCCGCGCTTGGCAGCTGGAGAAACGACATATAGCGCGCCACCACTTCGTTTCCGGCTGCCGAAGCAATCCGGTTGCCGTTGCGAACGACATAAGTCGTGTGAAACCCGACACGCGCCTTGCCGGCGAGCAACCTTCGCTGGCCGGCCAACCAGATCAGCCCGCAAGCCGACACACAATAGCTGCGACCCGTGACGATGGTCGCAATGCCCTTGCGCCTTATGACTTTCCCGATTTCGACTGCCGCGTTGATGGAACCGCCGGGGCTTGCAAGCAATACGGCAGAGACTGTCTGTCCGGCAGCGGCATTCGCGAACCTGGCGCTATCCTCGACTGCAATCACGCCAGAGACCGACAGTATTCGTTCGCCGCCTTGCGTATTCGTAACGGCTATTTGTGCTGCATTGACGCCATCAGACATCGCGCATAACGCCAGGATAATCCACGGGAGCGCAGTCGATCGCGATCGCATCGAGACAAACCTCAGGTTCTTGTCTTGCCAAGAACGTCGAGACTACAGCGTGTTGAACGATCCCAGTATTACTGCGAGGGTCACCAGCACCGGTCGCCTCGAGTGAGGCGCTGATTGGGTAGGCTGACACGCCGCGACGGCCCTCGCCGTTGATTTGCAACCCTATTTCTTGTGTTAAGCAAAATGGCCTTGACAACGCCAAAGTATTCGTTAAAATAAGGTTAACGTTACGACTGTGGCAGCAGTGGCCACTGGCATGGAGACCAGACGGTCATGCCAGCGGTTTGGTACACCGATGCTCGGCCGGCTTGTGTTTGTTCGCAGTAGGCGTTTTTTGAGTAAGGTGTTGGGTGTTGTTGCGACCGCGAACGATCCGAATCTGGCCTTTGCTCATGCTTGTCATGTTCTCGGCCCCCGCGGGATTCTCCGGAACGGCGTCCGCAAACGGCGAGTCCGCTCTTGCGGCACTGGTTGCCGACCCGATGTCGATCCTCGCTATGCGATCACCTGGAGCGCGGGGCGCCAACGCCCTTGTGCAAACCAAGGCGCCCTATGTTCAGGGAAAGGGCGGGCCTGAGGATTATCTCGGCTTTCTAGCAGAGCCCGATGCACCGACTGACGCGGGTGGGGCATCGTCGGATGATGTCAATGCCGTCGACCAGGCGCCGGTGTTATCGCAACTGGGCGAGCAATCATCCTTTTTGCCACCGCTGGGTTTCCCGGACGGTGACAACGGCATCGCTTTCTTTCCTCGAAATGCCTTTGGCGGCGATCCAGAGGGGTTCTTCTTTGCCGGTGGTGGAGGCGGAGGCGGTGGCACCGTCAATCCGGGGGCGCAACCGCTGCCACAGGCCCCGTCTGTTGTACCGACACAGACCGCTGCCGTCTCATCGGTACCGGAGCCTCGCGCCTGGCTGATGATGATCAGCGGATTTCTTTTTGTCGGCCAGGCGCTGCGATCGCAAGGTCGGGGCAAGACGCGGAAGTTCGATCACAGTCTTGGCACGTTGCCAGTTGTTCCGAAGTCCTAGCCCGTGCGCCCGCATCGTTTCCTGACCCTCGCGATCCTCGCCGGGTCAGCACTCCTCACCATGGGATGCGACAACCAGACCGCTGTGCACTTCCCTGCTCCAGTCGTTCAGACGCAGCCGTCTGCCGAAGCGCGCATCGTCTATCCGGAAAAGAGCGCTTCGCAGATGCTTTTGCCCGGCGGAAGCACCCATGCCGTCCTCAGCCTGCTCAACATCAGGCGATCGATGGAGTTTGGCGACTATGTCTGGGACGATGACAACATTCCCGAAGGGCCGGTTTTGGTTCGCGTCGATCTCGCCAGCCAGACCTTGTCGGTTTTTCGCGCGGGGCACGAAATCGGCGCAACCGTGATTCTTTTCGGGGCCGACAACAAGCCGACCCCATCTGGCGTCTTTCGAGTGCTGGCAAAGGCGCAAAAACATCGATCGAATCTGTACGATGCAGAGATGCCGTTCATGTTGCGGCTAACCAACGACGGCGTCGCCATTCATGCCAGTGCCGTTCGCGAAGGCGCCGCGACCCATGGCTGCGTTGGCGTGCCGCTCGAATTTGCACGACTGCTTTTCGGTCAAGTCAGGGTCGGCGACCCCGTTGCCATTGTTGCTGCTTGAACAAGGCCCCGCGCAATCTGCCGCTTCGTCCGGTCACGACTCGAATGTGATGGAATAGGGTCCTGCGGCCGATACCTTGTCCGGATAAACCGTTTCTCTCCGTCTCGGTATCGCGTCACGCGCCTGTTCAATTGCCATTACTGCTTTGTCGCTGGTCCGGTCGCGTCCGCGTCGACTGTCACGTTGGCCAGTACAGGCAGAAAGACCATGCCAGCAGCGATCGTGCCGAGCGCCATGACCGAAGCAAGGACTGTCTCGGGTTGCGCCGCCAGCGCACTGATCAGAGCCGTCCCGACGGCGGCAAGCCCCATCTGGAGAAAGCCGAGAAGTGCCGACGCAGCACCGGCGCGGTCGCCGAACGGTTCCAGTGTGATGGCGCTGCCGATCGGGTTGATCAGGCCCAAGCCCCCGAGAAACAGGGTGACCGCGGCCATAAATCCGATCGGCGTGGGCGTGCTGCCTTGCGCCAGAAGCCAGACGCTACCCGCTGCCGCGACAAGGATACCAGCCATGCCAACACGGGCTGCCCCCAAGCGGCTCGCGAGCCTGGCTGTCATGAGCCCGCTTCCGAACACCACAAGCACTGTAGCGGCAAAGAAGAGACTGAGTTGCGAGGCGGTGAAGCCCATGTTCCCGACAAGGATGGCCGGCGCCGCGCCGAAGAAGCTGTAAAGACAGCCGATGATCAGGCTGACGGTGAGGGCAGGGCGTATGAAACGCTTGTCGATCGCGAGCGCAACATAGGTGCTGGCAACAATTCGGGCTCGGGCAGGGCGCCGGTGAGCGGCGGGCAAGGTTTCACCGGCGTTGCGATAGAACTGGATTGCGAGCAGCACGGCGGCAGCGGCGACAAGCCCGAAAATGCTGCGCCAGCCAAGCCAGGCGGTCATGCCGGTTCCCAGCGCCGGCGAGAAACCGGGCGCAGCCGCCATGGCGATCATGACGAGGGACAGGGCCCGGGTCAGCGCCGGACCGTGGAACAGGTCGCGGGCGATGGCGCGAGCCAGCACCGACGCCGCGCAAGCACCGAGTGCCTGAACGGCCCGGCCGGCAATGAGAACCGGCAGCGATGGAGCAAGGGCGCAAACCAGGCTGCCAATCATGAAGACTGCCAAACCGCCGAAAACAAGAGGAGCACGGCCAACGGCATCGGAGAGCGGTCCGACAACGAGTTGGCCGACGGCAAAGATGACAAAGAAGATGCTGAGCGTCCAGGACAGGGCTTGCGGCGCAACACCGAGATCGTGTGCCATCGCCGGAAAGGCGGGCAGCATGATATTGGTAGCCAGCGCGCCGAGCGCGGCGAGGCCGGCCAGCAACGCGAGACGACCCGCGGTGAGGGGCGGGCTCAGGGCGTCATGCTGCGCGGCGCTGGCCATGGCTCAGCCCTTCCGGTCGGGTTTGCTGTTGGCTGGCATGTCGAGAACGAGCAATGTCGAGGTCGCCGTTGCGCATAGCCGCCCGGCAGCATCGTGAAGCGTGGCTTCGGCAAAGCCGACCCGTGCCCCGACGGCGATGATGCGACCCGTTGCGCGCACTGTGCCGCTGCGGTCTGTAAGAGCCTTGAGATAAGACACCTTCAATTCGAGCGTGGTGTGGCCGCGATTGGCTGGCAATGCCGACTGGACGGCCATGCCGCAGGCGCTGTCGAGCAGGGTGGCGGCGTAGCCACCATGGACCGCCCCCATCGGATTGAAGTCGCTGCTGTCGGGGGTGCCTTCGAAGGTGACGCAGCCGCGCTCGACCTCGACAAGGGCCATGCCCAGCTTCTTGAGCAGCGGCGCCTGCATGCCGCCAGCGACCCGCGCGCGCAACTGGCTGAGGCCGTCCTCGGCATCGTCAGTACCAGTCATGCCGGTCACCACGGCTGGCACATTGGGGACGATCCGGCCCATTCTTCAACGTTTTGCAGCATTTTCCCGATCCTTTCCGATGTTGAGGAGACGCAAAGTCGTGTCATCGGCAGCAGGGCCAGGGCGCAGCCGGGCGCGCACGGCGGGTACAGCTGCGCCGGTTTCCGCGTCGATCAACCCAAGGCGAAGCCGACGACCGGTGCCGGCATCGAATGTCTCGACGGAGGGAGCGCCAAAGCCGCTGGCGTCCCATCGGTCGCCCCATTCGCGCAGCGCCAGGAGCAGTTTCCACAAATCACGGCCCTTTGCCGTTAGCCGGTACTCGTCACGCGGTGGATGGTCTTGGTAACGACGGCGTTCGGCAATGCCGGCATCGACCAGCTGTTTCAGCCGGGCCGACAGCGTGGCAGCCGGAATGCCGACCGCTGATCGAAGTTCGTCATATCGGCTGAGCCCGAACGACATGTCGCGGATGAGAAGAACCGACCACCGGTCACCGATCAACTCGAGGGCGCCCGCGATCGAACAGCGCATGCCGGCAAAGGACTTAGTCTTCATGGCGTACCCAGCGACTCACTTCAATCATTGAAGCATGGGTCTGCGCGGCGGTCGTGACAAGTTGTTTCGACAATTTGGTTGCAGTGACGGCGAAGCCGGGGCGGTGCGCAGGGATATTTTTTTTTTGGCGGCTTCGCGCAAGACGAGATCGCAAAGCAGCGGCCAGCTGGTCGCCGAGCGTTATCTTGTTCTCAACAGCGCCCCCAGGACCTTGTCGATCGGCAGCGGGCAAACATGGATTGAAAATGAGCTTAGCTAAAACTCACGTCACCGCCGGCTCCAGCAGCCGAACGGTGCCGGCATCGGCGTCGATTTCAGCCATGCCGCCGACAGGCAATGTGAACTGGTCCGCAATATGGCCGAACCATGCGCCCTGATAGGCCGGTACACCAAGCCGCCCCAAATGGTGGCGCAAAAGGTCGGTCACGGTGAAACCGCCATAGCGGCCACTGCTCGATCCCGTGCAGTTGGTGCATTGGCCGAACACAACCCCTGCCACCTTGCCCAGCACTCCAGCCAGGGCCAACTGAGTCAGCATCCGGTCAATTCGATACTCTGCCTCGTCGACATCCTCCAGAAACAGGATCGCCCCCGAAAAATCCGGCAGATATTCGGTCCCCGCCAGCGCCGTCAGCACGGTGAGATTGCCGCCCAGCAGCCGCCCGCGCGCCCGCCCGGCGCTGATCGTCTGGGTGCGCCACAGCCTTTGCACCAGCCGGTCTTCGCTGCCCGTCGGATTGGCCAGCAACGGCGCGGCACCATCAAAGGCAATGGCCTGAAAATGTTCGACCGATGCCTTGCCCCAGGCGCTTCCGGCATTGGGGCCATGCAGGGTGATGAAGCCGGCCTTGGCGGCAATCGCCATGTGCAGGGCGGTAATATCGCTGAAGCCCAGCAGCAGCTTGGGATTGGCCCGGATCATCGGCCAATCCAGAAGCGGGAGCATCCGGGCGCTGCCCCAGCCGCCACGGACTGCGAACACGGCCTTGACCATGGGGTCGCGGAACATGGCGTTGACATCGGCGGCGCGGCTCTCGTCGGTGCCGCCCAGATAGCCGTGGCGGCTTGCGAGATTGGGCGCGCGCTTGGGATTCAACCCCATTGCGGTCACCACTTCCTCGACCATGGTCAGTTGCATCGCTTCATCGCTGGCCGATGCCGGTTCGATCAGACCGATCGTGTCGCCGGGGCGCAACCGGCGTGGTTTGACGAAACTGCCTGTCGGCACAGCGGCAGGCGTTGGCGCCGCTGCCGCCAGTGCAAGCGTTGCCATGATGTAGCGGCGGGAAATCTGCATCATCGGCCTTTCTCAGATCGCGGCGCGGCGAAGGCGAGGCCGTCTGTCGCTGGTGCCTGATATGCCTTTACCGTCCGCTGGTCATGCACCCCGTGCAATGTGCCGCATCGCTTGTCGATACGGAGCCTTGGCGCTCATTACGCGAGCCCGCCTGCAAACCCGATGCCGAGGCGTGACCAGCAGCTACAGGTCAACACGACCGCCACGGCGATTTTCGATGGCCGCCTCGCTCTTCGCACGGGCGCTAGATCTTGGATGCATGCGGAAACCAGCAACAGCACACGAAACAGCAATGGCAGCGTGCCCCATGCATGGGGTTAATTTTGCACAGCGTCCGGCCGGTCCCCCGGCTTGCTATAATAGGATCAACATGACCTGTGAGAGCCAGAAAGTTCGTTTATGGGCACTTTGTCGCAGTTGAAGATCACGACCAAGATCGTTGGCCTGCTCATCATGCTCGGCCTCGTCGTGATCGGCGTGGCGATTTACGGCAGCGCCAGATTGGCTGACGTCAACACAAGTTACGGCACCTTGACGCAAAAGACGTTGCCGAGCGCGGCCAAGCTTGCGCGTGTCAACCGGCTTGCGGTGCAGATGATGTACGACAGCTACCGCGTGCTCTATTATCCAGGCTCGAGCGCCGTGGCCCGAAGCGCCGACAAGGACGAACAGATTTCCTACGACGCAGCGATGGTCCTGATTTCCCAAGTCGTCGAGGACGAGCCTGCGCTCGCTGAAAAAGCCACGGTCATGCTCGAACAGCTCAACCACCTGCATGACCTGACCCGGCAGTCGATTGCCTATGGCCTGAAGGATCAGAATGAATTGGCTCGCCCCATCATGATGGAAGGCGACAAGGTAACGGAAGAACTCAGTGCCTTTGCCAGGACGACCAACGATGCCGTTGTGGTGCAGGCGGCGAATGCTTCGAAAGATTTGGGCGAACAGACTGACGATGCCTCGACGAGCATGCTGGTCGGTGGACTGCTTGCGGTGCTGGTTGCCGTTGGTGGCGGCATCCTCGTTGCACAGGTTGGCATTACAGCGCCGCTCAATCGGCTGAAGGGTGCGATGGCGTCGATCGCTGGTGGCAACAACAGCGTCGAAGTTACTGGCACCGCTCGCGGCGACGAGATCGGCGCTATGGCGAAAACGGTACTGGTGTTCCGTGATGCGGCGGTGGCGCTGGCGGCGGCGAATGCGGCAAAGCAGCGTGCCGACGCTGAACAGGCTGTTGTTCTCGGCGAGCTCACCACCAATCTGCGCAGATTGTCGGAAGGCGATCTTACCGCGCGGATAAGCGCCGATGTCGCGCCTGACTATCGTGACCTGAAGCAGAATTTCAACAACGCGCTTGAAAGCCTTGGCGATACGATTGGTGCGGTCAGCACCGGTGCCGAGGCCATCCGCACCGGTTCAATGGAAATCGCGCAAGCGTCGGAGGATCTGGCACGGCGCACGGAGGCCAATGCAGCAAGCCTCGAGGAAACCAGTGCGGCGCTGGTCCAGATCGACGGGCGGCTCAAGGCGTCCGTGGCTGCTTCCGCCAAGACCGTAGCGCGTGCCGACCAGGCCATCGCGACCGTGGAAAGCGGGCGGACGACGGCCGGCGAGGCAGTCGCTGCGATGGGGCGTGTACGCGAAAGCGCCAAGGGCATCGACGATGTCATCGAGGGACTCGACAAGATTGCCTTTCAGACTCGCGTGCTGGCCATGAACGCAGCCGTCGAGGCGGGCCGTGCCGGCGATGCCGGGCGCGGCTTTGCCGTTGTCGCCGACCTTGTCAGCGCGCTGGCGATGCGAGCCGAGGAAGAAGCCAAGAACGCCCGTGCTCAGTTGACTGTCACCCAGGCCGAAGTCGGTACGGCGGTTGCGGCGGTGGAAAAAGTCGATGGCGCGTTCGTGGCGATCAGTGGCGATGTGGACGAGGTCCATGCCTTGCTGCGCAGCATTGCAAGCGACAGCGCGGCACAAGCCACCGGCATCAGCGAAATTACCGTGGCGGTCGGGACGATGGATAAATCGACCCAGCAGAACGCGGCGATGGTCGAGGAAACTTCGGCAGCCGCTCGCAATCTCAATAATGAGGTCGGTGAGCTTACGGCCCGTACCGCCGCGTTCAATACGGGCCGCTCGACAGCGATGGTCGCCAATTCCGACAAGAGAGTTGAGGCGAAACGCGTGCAGAGCCAGATGCAGATGCTGTCGAAGGCAACCAATTCGCTCGCTGCCCGGTCAAAGGCAGAAATGCGGCTCGCCGTTGCAGGCGCTGTCGCGAACGGTCGGGTGAATGGACATGCGACTGGCGCCGACCACAGTTGGTCGGACTTCTAGGCGCTGGCCTTTGAGCAAGGAAGGCGCACGTACCGGCGTGCTGGGTGCTGAAGGGACCACAAGCGGCAGCCGCGTCGCATGGCAAATTCGACCGGTTGTCCGGTGGCGTGTTTTCGACCAGCATGGAATGAGGTCGCTGTCGGAGCCAACATGCAGGACTATGCCTCTCGTGATGCGATCGATTTGGCCGCACTTGTGCGAACGGGTGAAGTTTCGGCCACCGAGATTGTCGAAGCGGCGATAGCGCGAATCGAGAGACTCGACGGCACGATCAACGCCGTCGTCCATCGCGATTTCGAGCAGGCGCGGCGCCTTGCGGCGGGGACATTGCCGGATGGGCCTTTTCGCGGCGTGCCGTTTCTCGTCAAGGATTTCGGCATCGGCGTTTCGGGTTGGCCAAATACCAGCGGCAGCCGGTTTTGCGCTGGCATGGTCGACAGTGAAGACACGGGTCTGGCAAGGCGGTACCGCGAGGCCGGGGTCGTGATGCTCGGGCGTGGTGCCTCGTCCGAATATGGCATCATTGGCAATGTCGAAACGGCGCTGTTCGGTGCGACGCGCAACCCCTGGGACCCCCTGCATATCGCCGGCGGATCGTCGGGGGGCTCGGCCGCTGCCGTGGCGGCCGGCATGGTGCCGATGGCGCACGCGTCGGACGGGCTGGGCTCGATCCGCATTCCCGCAGCCTGTTGCGGGCTTGTTGGCATGAAGCCGACGCGCGATCGCGTTCCCAACCTGCCAGACGGTTTCGATTATGCCATGGGCTTCTGCGTCGACCATGTGGTGACCCGCAGCGTCCGTGACAGTGCCGCCATGCTCGATGCGACAGGCGTTCCCGAAGCGGGTTCCCCCTACGCCGTTCCGCCGAAGACGAGATCGTATCTTGATGAGACCGGCCGCGGCCCGGGCACATTGCGCATTCGCTGGTCACCCGAGACCCCCTCCGGCGCCCCGATCGATCCCGACGTCATGGCGGTGCTTGCCGAAACGGCCTCGACGCTGGCGGCACTGGGGCATGACGTTCGCGAGGAATCGCTCGGCGTCGATCACCGCGCCTTTGCCCGTGCCCGGGCGCCGGTGTCCGCCGCCAATTTCGCCGCTGGCATGCGCCGCGTTATCGACAGGGCAGGGCGCGAACCGCGCGAGGACGAACTGGAGCCGATGACCTGGGCCGCCTTGCAGGCGTCGCGGCAAGTTACCGGCGAACAGGCCTTCTGGGGCTATCAGGAACTGCGCATGTTGAGCCGCGGGGTTCTGCAACGCTTCGACAGTTTTGACGTCTGGCTGTGTCCGGTGATGACGGCACCACCGCCGCCGCTCGGCTTCTCCGATCCGGCGACGGTGCCGCCGCGCGAGATCAACAAGCGCCAGATCGCGCTGTATCCCTTTGCGGCGTTGTTCAACTTTACCGGGCAGCCATCGCTGTCGCTGCCGCTCGGCATGAGCGCTGGCGGATTACCCATCGGGATGATGTTCACCGCTCGATACGCGGATGAGGCGACGCTTTACCGGCTGGCTGGCCAGCTCGAAAAGGAAATGCCCTGGGCACAACGGCGGCCGCAGATATGGGCATGACCGAGTGGCAAAACTGGTCGGGGAGCGTGGTCGCCCAGCCGGCTACGATCGCACGTCCTCGCGACGAGGCGGCGCTTGCCGACATCGTGCTCGCATCGGCGCAGGTTCGCGTTGCCGGCGCCGGCCACTCCTTCATGCCATTGTGCGAGACCGAAGGCACACTGGTTTCGCTTGACGACATGGCCGGCGAGTTGGTCGTCGCCGCCGACCGGCAGAGCGTCGACGCGCCGGCCGGGTGGAGCCTGAAGCGGCTTACCGCGGCCCTATGGGCAGAAGGCCTGTCGTTGCCCAACCAGGGCGATGTCAATCCGCAGTCGCTCGCCGGTTCGCTGGCCACCGGCACGCATGGTACCGGGCGGGATCTGGGCTCATTGTCGACGTTGGCCCGTGGCTTTCGCCTCGTCACTGCCGATGGCCGCATCGTCGATTGTGACGCCACCACCGAACCGGCGCTGTTCGAAGCGCAACGCCTGTCGCTGGGCTTGCTTGGCATCGCGACCCGGGCGCGGATTGCGGTCATCCCCGCGCTGCATCTCGAGGAGCGTATCGAACAGCGATCGCTTGCCGAGATTCTCGACACGCTGCCCGCGCTTGCTGCCGACACGCGGCACATGGAATTTTTCCTCTTTCCCCATGCGCACACCGCAACGCTGAAAACGCTGCAACCCTGCGATGCAACGGAACTGACCGCGAAGGAGGATGATGACCGGGTCTGGCAGGCTTGCTGCGATCTCGCCACTGCCGCCCCGCGCAGCGTGGCGATGATGCAGCGAACGCTGGCGCGCATCACGCGGCCATCGCGGCGCGCCGGGCCGGCGTGGGAGATTTTCCCGTCGGAACGCAGCGTGCGCTTCGAAGAAATGGAATATGAGCTGCCCTTGGCAAATGCGATCGCCGCGCTGCGCGAAGCGCTGGGGCTGGTGCGATCCCGCCGGATGCCGCTGATGTTCCCGTTCGAGTTTCGATTGGTCGCAGCCGATGATATCTGGCTTTCGCCATTTCATGCGGGCCGCTGCGCTTCCATTTCGGTCCATCAATATGCGCGCATGCCTTGGTCGGCGCATTTTGCCGAGCTGGAGGCGGTTTTTCGGGCCCATGGCGGGCGGCCGCATTGGGCGAAGCGCCACACGCTGACCAGTGCCGACGTCCGGACGCTCTACCCGAAGGCCGAAGCCTTTGGGCAGGTTCGCAAGGCGGTCGATCCCGAAAACAAGTTCGTCAACCGCCACCTGCGCGAACTGTTCGATTTCTGTCTGTGACCGGCATTTGCTTGTCCGCTGAGTGCCCCAGCGGCCGCCGGCGACAGTCGCTACCTGCCCGAAGGCCATGAAACACAAAAGGCTTGCCAGTCAAATCCGCCGGCCATCATAAAGGCTTGGCGGTTACGTCGCGGGCTTTGAGGTCACGGTCCGGCACGAACAAACAATTGGACCAAAGGGTCTGAACTTGGGGCGGTGGCGTTCATGCAGGCAGAACAAGCGCCGTCTCCATACCGCTACACGGTCGTCGCCTTCCTTGCGGTGGTCTATACCTTCAATTTCATGGACCGGCAGATCATGTCGATCCTGCAGGAACCGATCCGCATCGAGATGGGGCTTTCCGACACCCAGCTCGGCATGCTGACCGGGCTGACCTTCGCCCTGTTCTACACGACCTGCGGCCTCCCCATCGCCTGGCTGGCCGATCGCTATCGCCGGGTGTCGATCATGGCGGCAGCGTGCGGCGTGTGGAGCCTGTTTACCGCCTTGAGCGGCTTTGCGACCAGCTTCACCCAGCTTGCCCTGGCGCGCGTCATGGTCGGTGCCGGCGAAGCGGGCGGATCGCCGCCGGCGTACAGCTTGATATCCGATTATTTCCCGCCAGAGGAGCGCGGTACCGGGCTGGCGATCTACTCGCTTGGCGTACCTGTCGGGTCAGGGCTCGGCGTCGCCCTCGGCGGCTGGATCGCCGCGCAATATGGCTGGCGCACAGCGTTTGTTGCGGTCGGCCTGCCGGGGATCGTGCTCGCACTGCTGATGCTTGTGGCAATCCGGGAGCCGAAGCGCGGCGGGCTTGATCGGGTGCTGCCGGGCGCGGCGGTGCAGGTTGCGCCGCAGGGGATCCGCGCTGGGCTTGCAAGCTTTTTTCAGAACCGGACAATGGTGTTGACGGCAATCTCGTCGGGTCTGTCGGCCTTTGTCGGCTATGCGATGTTGAGCTGGAACCCGCCGCTGCTCGTTCGCGTCAAGGGCATGACGCTGACCGAGATTGCTGCCTATTACAGTATCGTTCTCGGCGTGACGGGCTTCATCGGCACATTTGCGGCCGGGTGGCTGGTCGACAGGCTCGGGCGACGCGATCGTCGCTGGTATGCGTGGGTGCCGGCCATTGCCTTTGCACTGACGCTGCCGGCACTTGCCGGGCTGATCTGGGCGCCGACATGGCAGATCGCTCTCGCTTTCCTGGCGGTACCGGCGCTTCTCAACAACATGTATCTGGCGCCGGCACTGACGGTCGTCCAGAATACAGCGCCGCCGTCACAGCGCAGCCTGGCGGGGGCTACGCTGCTGTTCATCCTCAATCTGATCGGGCTGGGCGGTGGGCCGCTGTACATCGGCTACATCAGCGACCGAGCGACGGCGCAAGGGGTGGAGCAGTCGCTGGTGGTTGGCTATGCCGCGCTGTTTCCGGTCATCCTGTTGACCATCGGCGCCCACCTGCTGGCGGCACGGTCGATGGCACCAAACCGGGCTTACGCCACACCCTAATCGAGGCAAAGTTCCGCCATCGCGTCGATGATCGCAGCGGTGTCGAGCCGATAACGAGCATAAAGATCGGGCAGGTCGCCGGTCTGGCCGAAGCGATCGACCCCGAGCGGGCTGACCCGCATCCCCTTGACGCCGCCGAGCCATGACAGCGCCCCTGGGGCGCCGTCGATGACGGTGACCAGCCCGGCCCCCGGGGCCAGCGCCGAGAGCAATGTTTCGACATGCGACGGTGCCGGCGCGGCCCCTGTCCAGCGGGCGGCGCGGCTTGCCGACCAGCCGCGATGCAGGAGATCGGGTGACGTGACGTTGAGCAGCCCGAGCCCCGGCAAATCGGGGAGGAGTTCGGCATGGGCGGCCATGGCTTCGGGCGCGATGGCGCCGGTGAAGACGATCGCAGCATCGGCGGCGCCTGTCGGCCGGCGAAGCCAATAGCCGCCTTGCAGGGCGTCCTGCTCCCAGTCGCCGTCGCTGCGCAGGACCTGGTCGATCACCCTCGTGCTGAGGCGAAGATAGACCGAGCTGCCGTCCGGCTGCTGAAGATGGTCAAAGGCCCAGCGCATCAGCAGCGCGACTTCATCGGCAAAGGCTGGTTCGAAATAGGCAAGGCCGGGCTGGCCCATGCCGATCAAAGGCGTGTTGATCGACTGGTGGGCACCGCCTTCGGAGCCCAGTGTGAGCCCCGACGGCGTACCGACGAGCAGAAAGCGGGCATCGGAATAGCAGCCGTAATTCAGCGCATCGAGGCCACGCGCGATGAAGGGGTCATAGACGGTGCCGACCGGGATCAGGCGCGTGCCGAAATGCGGCGCCGCGAGCCCGAGCGCCGTCATCATCAGGAAGAAGTTGTTTTCGGCAATGCCGAGTTCGACGTGCTGGCCTGCAGCATGGGCCGTCCATTTCTGCGCCGACGGGATCTTGGCAGCGCGAAAGACATCGGCGACTTCGGCGCGGCGAAACAGCCCGCGCTGGTTGACGAAGGCGCCAAGGTTGGTTGTCTGGGTGACATCGGGCGCCGTGGTGACAATGCGGTCGCCAAGCAGGCTGTCCGACCGTGCCAGGTCGAGCAGCACATTGCCGAACGCCGATTGGGTCGACTGGCGGTCGCCACGCGGTACCGGCAGTCGCGCGGGAACCGGGACGAGGGGCGCCACAGCTTCTGCAGGCCTTGCAGCGAGCACACTGGCTTCGACAAACGCCTTGAGCCGCGCGGCCTGGTTGTCGCCCATGCCGCCATAGGGCAACCACTCGTCGCCGGGCGCGATACCCATGCTGGCGCGCAGCTGCGCGATCTGGGCGCTGTTCATCATTCCCGAATGATTGTCCTTATGCCCCGCCAGCGGCAGGCTGTGGCCCTTCACGGTGTAGGCGATGAATAGCGTCGGTCGCTCGTCCTGCGCCGCACCAAAGGCATCGATCAGCGTTTCGACACAATGGCCGCCAAGATTGGTCATCAGGTCGGCGAGCCCGGCGTCGTCGTAGCTGTCGAGCAACGCCCTGACGTTGGGCTTGCTGCCGATATCGGCCAATAGCCGTGCCCGCCACGCCGCACCGCCCTGATAGGTGAGCACTGCAAATTCGGCATTCGGGCAGGTTTCGATCCAGTCTTCGAGCGAGCGACCGCCAGGGCTGGCAAAGGCGGCCAGCTGGCGCTTGCCATGCTTGAGAGTGATGACGCGCCAGCCGCAGGTTTCGAAGATGTCGTCGAAGCGGCGGAACATGCGATCGGCGGTGGTGCTGTCGAGCGATTGGCGGTTGTAATCGACCACCCACCAGCAATTGCGGATGTCGTGCTTGTAGCCTTCGATCAGGCATTCATAGATGTTGCCTTCATCGAGTTCGGCATCGCCCATCAGCGATATCATGCGCCCGGCTTTGTCGGCAGCAACGGCGCCATGGGCGATGAGATAATCCTGAACCAGGCTCGAGAAGGCCGTGATCGCGACGCCGAGGCCGACCGACCCCGTCGAGAAGTCGACGGGGATCTTGTCCTTGGTGCGGCTGGGATAGCTTTGTGCACCGTCGAGACCGCGAAAGCGCTGCAACTGATCGAGCGACTGGTTGCCGAGCAGGTAATGGATCGCCTGAAGAACCGGGCCAGCGTGGGGTTTCACCGCGACCTTGTCGTTCGGACGCAATGCGTGAAAGTAGAGTGCTGCCATGATTGCCGTCATCGAGGCGCAACTTGCCTGATGCCCACCGACCTTCATTCCTTCGCGTTTGGGGCGCAGGTTATTGGCGTTGTGAATCGTCCATGACGACAGCCAGCGCAACCGCGCATCGATGGCTTCGAGGGCCGCGACCGTTTCGGCACGTGCGTCGATAGTAAGGGCTGTCATGGTATAATGGTCTCGCTTTGCCTGTCGAAGATAGGCAATCGGCCAATCGGGCGCCACCCACGGTCGGAGGTGCTTGTTCGTCTCGAACAGATTGGAAGCGAGTTCAGCGCAGCGAGGATTCGCCCGAAGCCGGCGCGAAGGATCCGGTTTCGTCGGGCAGGCGGCTTGCCGTTGCAGCTTCGCCGAGGGAGGCTGTCTTCAGAGCCGCAAACAGGGTGTCGGCACGGTGCACAAGGTCGGGCGATATATCGCTAACGTCGAAATCATGAGCGCGTGCCTGGCCGACCCTGGCACCTTTTTCGACAAGGCCGCGTGCATCATCGAGGCCGGCAAAGGCTGCAAGCGCCGTCAGCGCCGGTTCGGGGTCGACGCACATGGCATCGAAGTCGAACAGCGCTACCCGGTCGCTGCGGCGCTCGAGCAGATAGCTGTAGGCCGCGCACCAATAAGCCAGCCAGAATGAGAGCGTATCGGGATCGAGATCAGGGTTTTCGGTCCGCCAGCGACCGAAATTGACCGGCTTGAGATTGGCACCGAAATCGAAATGGCCAACGCCTGCCATATACGTCTGCGCAAAGGCATCTTCTGCATGGATGGCGCTGAAATTGCGGTGCTGCCGCAACAGCGAGCCGGCATGCTGATAGGGGTCACGGAAAGGCACGATAACGCGCGCGTCGGGTACTTGCGCTGTAATCCAGTCGATCCGCGCGATATTGAGATTATTTTTGGAAAGGTAGCGCGTCGGCTGCGAGGGGCTGTTCAGGCCGGCGAGATGGACGATCTTGTCCCGATGCCGGCTGAAGAAATGTTCGAAGCGCGGATGTGCGACGGCCTTCCAGGTCCGGATGACGGGACGGGTATAGCTGTCTGGCCAAAAGGCCATCCACAGCATTTCCTCCAGTGCTTCAGGGCTTTCGATGCTGACCATCATGCCGTCGCCATGGGACCGCTGTCGCACCGCCGTGGTCTTGCCGAAGCGCCGCGTATAGCCGGCCCATGTCAGCGGCATCAGGACGAACGGCATGGCGCGATAGGTGTGGCTTGCGAACGTGCCGGTCTGTTCGAGGAGCTCGAGCAGCAGGGTCGTTCCAGCGCGCGGCAGACCGGCAATGAACAGTGGCGCTACTGACGGCACGATACTGTCGCCGGCCAACCGATCCTCGACGCCCGACAGCGCCACCTGCAAGCCGCGCGTCGCAAATGCCAGTTCATGCAGGGTCTGATCGACTACCGAGTAATCGCGCGTCGGGGCGCTGGCCGATGCGGACCGGCGACGAACCAGAGCCGAGGCGGCCAGGCTCATGACGAGTGTGGAGCCGATGAGAAAGCGCCAGTCGAGCGCCTGGTCGAGAACGCGGTCAAGCGAGACCAGCCCGGCACGCTCGCCAAGCCAGACCAGGGCCACGGGCACCAGAACTGTGGCAGCGCCGAGGACCAGCAAGGCGATGAATGTGCCGAAGAGTTGCAGGGTCATTTTCTGCAGCGCGCGCTCCTTGGCAGCGTCATCGCGCGTCGGGTCGCCGATAATCTTGAGCGAGGCACGCGACAGCGTGAGTACCCGCAGTCCTTGGGCAGGCAATTTCAGCAGGAACAGAAGGGCCGCAAAGGCGATGACAAGGAAACAGGCACCGATCAGGGTGATGACGGCCTCACTCATCGTCATGGGCGAGTTGCTGCGCTGCGCCCCTGCGGCGCAACCGGCGCTTGATCGGAAGCCATACAAAGGCAACGAGCGAGACGACGACCGCTGCGATCAACGCGACAAAGGCCCCGATGGCCGTCAGCCCGGCGCCTGGACCGACATAGGCCTGGGCCGGTGTCGCGGCTGCGATCGTGGCGACAAGTGCAAGGAAGACGCGTCCGATGGCGGATGCAGACTGGCTCATGAGCGGTTTTCCTCTCGCGGCGTTGTGAAGATCAACGGGGGTTGCGATGCAATCATGCAGCTTTCCGGGACGTTGCAGCGCTGGTCTGGGCGCTTGATGGCGCGCAGGCCGCGCGTGCCCGTTCGAAAAACGCGCCGTCCATTGCCGGATCGAGGCGCTCGGCGTGGCTCAAGACGGCGGCAACGCCCGGCGAGCGAAGATTGCGGAATTCCCAGACGGCGTTTCCGGCAGCGTCGATTTCAAGGGCACGTCCCCGCATGGCTTCGGCCAGCAGGATGTTGCCATTGGGCAGAGCCTGTTGCTTGCCCATGATGTAGCTGAAGAAAGGCAACGCCGGGGTGGCCTTGAACAGAATATGCGGCGCACTGCCGACCGTGGAAATTTCGATGATCCGGCTGCTTTCCTGCGGGGTGCCGGCGGTATTGGTCTGGTTGTCGAAGACCCGGATGGTATTGCCGTCGACGAAATCGGGATCATGCTGCCGCACGAAAGGCCCCACGAAAAGGTGCCTAAGCTCCAAACTTTCAGGATCAATGACCAGGATTGTGTTGATATTACGAAGTGACAACATGATGTCGCCGGGCCGAAACGTGCCAGGCGTCATTGAAGCGGGAAAAATATCGACGTCATTGAAATGCAAACTATCGGGGACGCCTTCGACCGACAGGTCTTCCGACGAGCCCAGATACAAAAGGCCTTGAAGCGAATTCTTCTGGATGATGTCGAACAGCCGCCAGGTTTTCAGGACTTTTCCATCGGTCGAAACCTTGGCCAAGAAAAAATCCTTTCGTTCGGTGTTATAGCCCGGAAGGGCGGGATCTTGGTCGTTCGTCCAGGTCTGGCCCGGCACCCAGAGATTGCCGCTTTCGTCCTTGAAAATGGCGTGGTGCGTGATGAGCGGGAGCCGCCAGCGAACCTCTCCGCAGGCATTCACACGAACAAGCCCACCCTGTTCGTAATTGTAGATCAGGTCACCATTCGGTTCGATAACCATGCCATGGGGGTTGGGGCCGGGCTGCACATTGAACTGCTCTCCCTATCCAACTAACGCAGGTTCATTGTTTGTTCTCGCCTTGCTGTGAGCTGGCGCGTAGAGTTCCGCTATCGATGACGGAGGAACTGATGGTCGGAATTTTGGATTTCGTGGCTCGGTATGGG
>Ga0209906_100199_pt1 | contig 54140 bp, 62 predicted proteins | sample FECB24metaG_FD_188303 | JGI IMG/M metagenome (GOLD analysis project Ga0209906, IMG submission 188303) | Cyanobacterial communities from the Joint Genome Institute, California, USA from Joint Genome Institute, California, USA - FECB-24 metaG... ... | reverse complement strand
TACTTGATCGGCTGGAGGGCAGGTCCGAGGTCGACCTGATGGCGGAATTCTGCCGCGACCTGCCGCTGTCGGTGATATGCGCCATTCTTGGTCTGCCGGAGAAGGATCATGACTGGTTCAAGGGCTGGCTGGGCAACCTGACCGACACCGCGAACATCTGGGCTGTGCTGCGCGCCGCGCCGGGCGTCTGGCGCATGGTCGCCTATCTGCGCCGCGTTTCGCGACCCGGCGGCGGCGCCCATCCGGACGGGCTGATCGCGGCGCTGCGCGACGCTGAGACCGAGGCCGGGAAGCTGACCGAGGACGAACTGGTCTCGATGATCTTCCTGCTGTTCGGCGCCGGACAGGAGACCACGACGCACCTGATCTCCGGTGGCATCCTGACGCTGCTGTCGAATCCCGATCAACTCGAGAACCTGCGAGACGATCCTGGCCTGATGCCGGCCTGCGTCGAGGAGTGCCTGCGCCATGTTTCGCCGGTGCAGATGACCAAGCCGCGCTTTGCCGTGCGCGACCTCGACTGGCAGGGCCACTCGTTCAAGCGCGGCGAGATGTTCGCGGCCTTTCTGTCGGCGGCGAACTGCGATCCTGCGAAGTTCGAGAATCCGCACCGCTTCGACATCGGCCGGCATCCCAACCCGCATCTGTCGTTCGGCACCGGCGTGCATTTCTGTCTTGGTTTCCAGCTTGCCCGCGCCGAAGCGGCGATCGCTTTCGAGCGACTCTTCGCCCGATTTCCCCGCCTGTCGCTCGCAAGCCCGTCCGAAGAGATCGTCTGGCGCAAGCGTCTCGGCATCCGCGCCCTGGCCCAACTGCCGGTTCGGCTGGTGGCATGAGGTCATCGACCTTAGAACGTGTTAGTCGCTCGCAGATGCAGGCATTTGACAATCCGAAAGTCCCGGCGTGAACGCCGCCACCGACCATTCGACATTCGCCACCGGCAATCAGAAGCTGCTTGGCCATCTGGCGATGCTCGCCTTTTCGGCCTTCGTGGCGGGATCGTTTTCGCTGGGGGCGCTGGCCGCGCCGCATCTCGGACCCTCGGCGCTCAATGCGGCGCGGTTCCTGCTTGGCACGTCGATCATGGGCGGCGTGGCGCTGTTTGCAATGAACGGGCGGATCGGCTGGCCGCGCGCGCCCTGGCGCTACGGCGTGCTTGGCCTTTTGATGGCGATCTTCTTCGTCACCATGTTCTGGGCCTTGCAGTTCACCAGCCCGGTCGCCACCGGCGCGGTGTTCACGCTGATGCCGCTCGCCAGCACCTTTTTCGGCTGGGTGTTTCTGGGCCAGGTGCCGCGCGGCGTCGTGATCGCGAGCCTGGTGTTGGCGGGAATCGGTTCGGTCTGGGTGATCTTCCGCGGCGACCTCGACGCGCTGTTGTCGTTCGACGTCGGCATTGGCGAGATCATCTTCTTCTTCGGCGTGCTCTGTCACGCGGCCTATGCACCTCTGGTGCGGCGATTCAACCGCGGCGAACCAGTCGCGCTCTTCTCCTTCTGGACGCTGCTGGCGACGGGCCTGCTCATCGCGATTTACGGTGCGCGCGAAATCGCCGGGACGGAGTGGTCGAGCCTGCCGCCGGTCATCTGGATCTCGATCCTCTATCTGTCCGTCTTTACCACCGCCGGCACATTCTTCCTGCTTCAGTTCGCGTCGATGCGCCTGCCGGCCTCGAAGACGCTGGCCTATGGCTATCTGACGCCGAGCTTCATCATCCTCTTCGAGGGATTGCTGGGCCATGGCTGGGCGACCGCCAGCATTCTGGCGGGCGCGGCGGTCACCGTGCTCGGGCTGGGGGTGATGGCGTTCGCGCGCGACTGACGGTCTCTTGGGCCTAAGCCACATTCAGGCTCCAATCGTGCGCGACATTGCATCCTTGGCTCGAAATCATCCGGAGGTTTCCATGCGCGCAGTTTCGATGCGTCTTGCCGTGCCTGCGATCCTTGCCGTCAGCGTGGCCTGCGGCGTCGGGCTCTATTCCCTGAATTCCGGACAAGCGGAGACAACGCCGATGATCAAGATCGCTGCGAATGCAGATTTCGACTGGGCCGGCGAGTGGACGCAAATGCAGCTTGCCGGAGCCGATGGACAACTCGCGCCGCTGCCGGATGTCGCCAAGCTGCTGTTCCAGGTGGACGGAGAACTGCGGGTGTCGTTCTCCGTCGGCTGCAACCGGATCGGCACGCAACTGGTGCCGGGCGAGGGAAACGCGATCAGCTTTGCGCCGGGGATGGCGACGCGGATGGCATGCCCCGGCGAACTGGGCGATGTCGAGCAGCGCGCGACCGACGCGTTGGACAAGGTCAGAAGCTATGAGGTCCGCGACGGGGCGGTGGCGTTCCGCGACGAGGCCGGCCGCGACGTGATGCTGATCGGGCGGTGAGGCTGCTGGTTAGTCAGGCTGACTTGTTAAGATAGACGACGCCCGGCAGGCCCTCGAAATGCGCGTCGCAGGTCAAGAGGTCAGCATGTGACTCCATTGCCGTGGCGTAGATGATTGCGTCGGCGGTGGGGAGTTTGTAACGGTTGCTCAAATCGGCCGCTCTCAGCGCAATCTGTGTGTTGAGATCGACGACGAGACAATAGGTCGTGTAGGCTATGATCTCCGCCGCGTGATGCTCCTTGGCGTTCCGCGCCAGCCATTTTGCAAGTTCAAGCTGTACGATCGTTGGTATGACGCAGCCGGCGCGTTCTGGCATTTCCTGCAGTATTCGGGAGCCCGATTTGCCGAGAATAAAGCCCTCAATCCAGGCGGGATGTGTCGACTACGCGGATCAATAACGATCCTCGCAATCGCGATATCCGGTCCGCTCTGCGTTCGGGAGGCTCCCCATGATGTCGCGCAGTTCCGGCACGGCAACAAGCATCACTCCCCTGCCGGTTGGAATAAAGGCGAGTTTCTGGCCGGGCACCCACTTTTCCTTCTCACGAACCTCCTTCGGTACGGAAATCTGGAATTTCGAGGACAGAGTTGTGGTGGCAGACATTCTTACTTCCCACGGATCGTCTCAATCATTGTAAGAATGTAGCACGTCTTCGCGGGTCTTCGACCTCAACTCTTCGGTCGCAACCCTTCGAGGAAAAGCTGCTCCAGGAACCGCGCGGCGTCCTCGAAGCGGCCTTCGCCGCCGCGGTCGGGGCCCAGCACAGCGCGGACCTGGACGTCGAAATCGGCGTAGTGCTGGGTCGTCGCCCAGATCGAGAAGATCAGGTGATAGGGGTCGGTGCGGGCGATGCGGCCCGACCGCATCCAGCCGCGGACGATGACGGCCTTTTCGTCCACGAGGGTCTTCAGTTCGCCCTCCAGCATCGGCAGCACGCGCGGCGCGCCTTGCAGGATTTCGTTGGCGAAGATGCGGCTTTCGCGCGGAAAGTCTCGCGCCATCTCGATCTTGCGGCGGATGTAGCTGCGCAGTTCGGTCATCGGGTCGCCCTCGTCGTCGAGTTCGCGCAAGGGGGCGAGCCAGGTGTCGAGCAGCCGCTGGATCAGCGTGGTGAAGATGTCCTCCTTGCGGCGGAAATAGTAGAGCAGATTCGGCTTCGACATGCCGGCCGCGGTCGCAATCTGGTCGATGGTCGAGCCGCGAAAACCATGGGTCGAGAAGACGTCGAGCGCAGCTTCGAGAATGGCCTCGCGCTTCTCGGTCTGGATGCGGGTTTGGGGGCGGGCAGCCGAACCTTCCATCTCAGCAGAAGTCCCTGAAATCCGCAGGTTTCGCGCGCGTCTGGACCAATCGACTGGACCAGTCAGTCTTTCGCCGTGGTATGCGCATCCGGACCGCCATATCGTCTATCAAATGCCTTGACCGCCTCACCGGCGATGCTAACCTTTGTCCATTCGGTCAAAAATGCGTAGCACGACTACGCCCGAACAACCAAGCGTTGGCGCAGCTCATCCGAGGCCTGGGAAACAAGGGGAAGCTTGGTCATGTACCACAATCGCGTCGTTCCGAACGATCTCAACGCCTTCTGGATGCCGTTCACTTCGAACCGCCAGTTCAAGCAGGCGCCGCGCCTGTTCAAATCCGCAAAGGACATGCACTACACGACGACGGACAGCCGCAAGGTGCTGGACGGCACGGCTGGCCTGTGGTGCGTCAACGCGGGCCACTGCCGGCCGAAGATCACCGAGGCGATTTCGGCGCAGGCGGGTGAGCTCGATTATGCGCCGGCGTTCCAGATGGGCCACCCGCTGGCCTTCGAGTTTGCCAACCGGCTGGTCGACATCGCGCCGAAGGGCATGGACCATGTGTTCTTCACCAATTCCGGTTCGGAATCGGTCGAGACCGCGCTGAAGATCGCGCTGGCCTATCATCGCGCCAAGGGCAATGGCGGCCGCTTCCGCCTGATCGGCCGCGAGCGCGGCTATCACGGCGTCAATTTCGGTGGCATCTCGGTCGGTGGCATCGTCACCAACCGCAAAATGTTCGGCACGCTGCTGACCGGCGTCGACCATATGCCGCACACGCACCTGCCGGAGAAGAACGCCTTCACCAAAGGCGTGCCGGAGCACGGCGCAGAGCTCGCCGACGAACTGGAGCGCATCGTCACGCTGCATGACGCGTCGACCATCGCTGCCGTCATCATCGAGCCGGTGGCGGGTTCGACCGGCGTGCTGATCCCGCCGAAAGGCTACCTGCAGAAGATCCGCGACATCTGCACCAAGCATGGCATCCTCTTGATCTTCGACGAGGTCATCACCGGTTTCGGCCGTCTCGGCACGCCTTTCGCGGCGGATTATTTCGGTGTCATTCCGGACATCATGGTCACCGCCAAGGGCGTGACCAACGGCGTCATTCCGATGGGCGCGGTGTTCGTGAAGAGCGAGATCCACGACGCGTTCATGAACGGCCCGGAGCACATGATCGAGTTCTTCCACGGCTACACCTACTCCGGCAACCCGATCGCCTGCGCCGCGGGCCTCGGCACCCTCGACACCTATGCGGAAGAGGGCCTGCTGACGCGCGGCGAGGAGCTCGCCCCGTACTGGGAGGATGCGCTCCATTCGCTGAAGGGCGAGCCGCATGTCATCGACATCCGCAATATTGGCCTGGTCGGCGCAATCGAGCTGCGGCCGATTGCCGGCGAGCCGACCAAGCGGGCGTTCTCGGCCTTCGTCAAGGCGTTCGAGCGCGGCGCGCTGATCCGCACCACCGGCGACATCATCGCGCTGTCGCCGCCGCTGATCATCACCAAGGGCCAGATCAACGAGTTGATCGATCATATCCGTGAAGTGCTGCGGATGGTGGACTGACAATGGCGTTCACAGCCCGTCCGCTCGCGCGCCATGAGGTGATGGTCGACGACGCCAAGGTCAAGGTCACGCGCTGGGATTTCGAACCCGGCGCGGAAACCGGCTGGCACCGCCACGCGATGGACTATGTCGTGACGACGATTACGCCCTGCACCTTCGTGCTGGAAGAGCCGGGCGGCGGCTCGCGCCGCGTCGACATGGAAGCGGGCGTCGCCTATCGGCGCGAGATCGGCGTCGAGCACAATGTCGTCAATGGCGGGACGGAGCCGATGTCATTCGTCGAAGTGGAATTGAAGGACTGAGGGCAGAGACATGGCGGCACCCGGCGAAAACCTGCGCATCAACCCAGACCGGCTGTGGGACAGCCTGATGGAGATGGCGAAGATCGGGCCGGGGATCGCAGGCGGCAACAACCGCCAGACGCTGACCGATGAGGATGGCGAAGGGCGGCATCTCTTCAAGCGCTGGTGCGACGCGGCCGGGCTTGTCACCGGCGTCGACGAGATGGGCAACATGTTCGCGCGGCGCGACGGGACGGACGCCGAGGCGCTGCCCGTCTATGTCGGCTCGCATCTCGACACCCAGCCGACCGGCGGCAAATACGATGGCGTGCTGGGCGTGTTAGGCGGACTGGAAGTGATCCGCACGCTCAACGATCTCGGCATCAGGACGAAACACCCGATCGTCGTGACCAACTGGACCAACGAGGAAGGCGCGCGCTTTGCGCCGGCCATGCTGGCGTCCGGCGTCTTCGCCGGAGTGCTGACGCAGGACTATGCCTACGATCGCAAGGATAAGGCCGGCATGCGCTTCGGCGACGAGTTGGAGCGGATCGGCTGGAAGGGCGACGAGAAGGTCGGCGCCCGCAAGATGAAGGCGTTCTTCGAACTGCATATCGAGCAAGGCCCGATCCTCGAGGACGAGGGCATCGACATCGGCGTCGTCACGCACGGCCAGGGCCTGAAATGGCTGCAGGTGACGCTGACCGGCAAGGAGGCGCACACCGGCTCGACCCCGATGCCGAAGCGCCGCAATGCCGGGCTCGGCATGGCGCGGGTCATCGAACTCGTGCACGAGATCGCGATGGACTACCAGCCGGACGCGGTCGGCGCGGTCGGGCACATGGAGGCCTATCCGAACTCGCGCAACATCATCGCCGGACGCACCGTCTTCACCGTCGACATCCGCTCGCCGGAAAAGGAAGTGCTGGACGAGATGGACGTGCGCATCCGTGAGGGCATCGAGACAATCTGCGACGCGCTGGACATCAAATACGAGATCGAGCAGGTCGGGCATTTCGACCCGGTCACCTTCGACGAAGGCTGCGTCACCGCGATCCGCGACGCGGCGACACGCCTTGGTTACACGCACCGCAATATCGTCTCCGGCGCGGGCCACGACGCCTGCTGGATCAACCGCGTCGCGCCGACGGCCATGGTGATGTGCCCCTGCGTCGACGGTCTAAGCCACAACGAGGCCGAGGAGATTTCGAAGGAATGGGCGGCAGCGGGAGCGGACGTGCTGTTCCACGCGGTGGTGGAGACGGCGGAGATCGTGGGGTGAGACGGTGACGTCCGCAACCATCCTCGCCTTCGCGGCCATGGCCGCGCTGTTGATCATGTCCCCAGGACCCAACGGCGTGCTGATCGCCAAGACGGTGCCGACTTCAGGCAAGGCGGCAGGTTTTGCCAATATCGCGGGCTTTGTCATCGCCTTCTTCGTCCACGGCTCCTTTGCCATATTCGGCCTGTCGGTCATCCTGCTGCAGTCGGCGAACCTGTTCATGGCGGTGAAGCTGGCGGGCGCCGCATATCTGATCTGGATCGGAGTCAAGGCGCTCCGGGACGCTTGGCGTGGTTCTCCGTCGAAGTTGATGGAGGTTGCGCCGGCCCGCCGGCGCCGGACGCTGATCAAGGCCTTCGGGGAGGGGTTCGTGACCAACGCGCTCAACCCCAAGGTGGCGATGTTCTACATCGCCGCATTCCCGCAGTTCGTCCCGCATGACAGCGTCACGCCCGCGGCCGCGTATCTGCTGGTTGCAGTGCATGCGGCGTTGAACATTGCCTGGTTCGGCCCGATGGTCCTGCTCTTCGACCGGCTGTCCACGGCCGTTCGCGGCGGACGCGTGCAGCGCTGGCTGAAGGGCCTGACGGGGCTCGTCTTTGTCGGGTTCGGCATCAAGCTGGCGACGCTCAGGGTCTGAGGGGAGACGGTGTGGATGAAGATCGGGGAGGCTGCGTAGATGGACGTTGAAGGCCTTCTCCAGAGCGTTATCCGCTTCTCCAACTTCATGACCTCGCGCCTGCTGGTGGCGGGCGTCGTGTTCTATGTGGCTTCCGGCTTTACCGATGTCGGCTCGGCCAGCGAAGGTTTCCTGCCCAACGCCGACCTGCTCAACGAGGTCGTGCAGAACTACCAGAACATTTTCGACGTTCTCGGCGTTTCGGATTTTGCGCTCTTGCTGATCCTGTTCGTCTTCCTGACGACGATCCACATCATCTATGTGCTGTTCAAGCGCATCGGCGACTATCTGCCTCCCGCGATCATCCCGCTGTCGGGCTGGGAGGCGAACGACGATGTGACGCTGACAGCGTTCGACCTTCTGCGGGAAGCGCGCGGCGAGGAACATACCGACGACGAAAACCAGCGCCTCTATCATTTCAAGAAGAAGCTGCGGGAGATCGAGCAGACGATAGACCAGAAGTTTGCCGAGGAGACCGACGGAATGGCAACTGCCTATACCATCGCCAAGACATTCGTCCTCTTCTCGCTCGCCGTTCTTGTCGTAGATCTGGTGATTGGCAATTACTCGGGCGACCTGAACATCCTCCTGGTGATCGTCGGGCTGTCGGTCCTGACCGCATGTTACACTGCCTTCGGGCTGTTCCGCGCGAACTACGAACGCATCACTGCGATCCGCCACGACGTCATCGTGCAGTTCCTTGAGTTTTCGCGCATCTGGGCGCCGCAGGAATACCAGGTGCGGATCGCCGAGGCCTGCCAGCCCTCGCGCGACCTGAAGCCGGCTCATTTCGCCGTGCTTGTGCCGATCTTCGGCACGCTCGACGAAATGGTGGAAGAGATTCGGCGCTGGCGGAAGCGCTCGCGCCGGGCATGAGTGTTGAAAGGCGCGAGCAGCGGGCAGATACTGCCCGGGTTTTGTGTCCTGAAGGCAAGGAATAGTTGGGGAACAACATGACCAGAGTCATCAAGAACGGCACCATCGTCACCGCCGACCGGACGTGGAAGGCGGATGTGCTGATCAGGCACGGCAAGATCGTCGGCATCGGGCCGGACCTGCATGGCGATCACGAGTATGACGCGACCGGCTGCTACGTGATGCCGGGCGGCATCGACCCGCACACGCATCTCGAAATGCCGTTCATGGGCACCTATTCGGCCGACGATTTTGAGTCAGGTACGCGTGCGGCGTTGGCCGGCGGAACGACGATGGTGGTCGACTTCTGCCTGCCGAGCCCCCAGCAGTCGCTGCTGGAAGCGCTGCAGATGTGGGACAACAAGACCTCCAAGGCCTGCGCCGATTATTCCTTCCACATGGCGATCACGTGGTGGGGCAAGCAGGTCTTCGACGAGATGGCGACGGTCGTCGACAAGGGCATCACCTCGTTCAAGCATTTCATGGCCTACAAGGGCGCGCTGATGGTCGACGACGACGAGATGTATTCGTCGTTCCAGCGCTGCGCCGAGCTTGGCGCCCTGCCGATGGTGCATGCGGAGAACGGAGACGTGGTGGCGCAATTGTCGGCCAAGCTTCTCGCCGCCGGCAACAACGGCCCCGAGGCGCATGCCTATTCGCGGCCGCCGGAAGTGGAGGGCGAGGCGACCAACCGCGCCATCATGATCGCCGACATGGCGGGTGCGCCCCTCTATGTCGTGCACACGTCCTGCGAGCAGAGCCACGAGGCAATCCGGCGCGCCCGTCAGAAGGGCATGCGCGTCTATGGCGAGCCGTTGATCCAGCACCTGACGCTCGACGAAAGCGAGTATTTCAGCAAGGACTGGGATCACGCCGCACGCCGCGTAATGAGCCCGCCCTTCCGCAACAAGATGCACCAGGATTCGCTGTGGGCCGGTCTGCAAGCCGGGTCGCTACAGGTGGTCGCGACCGACCACTGTGCCTTCACCACCAAGCAGAAGCGCTTCGGCGTGGGCGATTTCACGAAGATCCCGAACGGCACGGGCGGGCTGGAGGACCGGCTGCCGGTGCTGTGGACGGCGGGCGTCAACACCGGCCGGCTGACGATGAACGAGTTTGTCGCCGTGACCTCGACCAATATCGCCAAGATCCTCAACATGTATCCGCAGAAGGGCGCCATCGTCGAAGGCGCCGACGCCGATATCGTCGTCTGGGACCCGAAAAAGAAGAAGACGATCACCGCGGGCAAGCAGCAGTCGGTGATCGACTACAACGTTTTCGAGGGCTTCGAGGTGACCGGCCTGCCGCGCTTCGTGCTGACGCGCGGAGAACTGGCGATCGAGGAATCGACGGTGCACGCCAAGCCCGGCCACGGCCAGTTCGTGGCACGCGAACCGCGCGCGGCGGTCAACCGCGCGCTGTCGACATGGAAGGAGATCACCGCGCCGCGCAAGGTCGAGCGCACGGGGATCCCGGCGTCAGGCGTGTGATCTGAAGATGGATCAGGCGTCTTCCTTGGCGTTGTTGCCTTCGATGTCGGCGGCAGCCTCGCTGTCTTCGTCGCCGTTTTCGGACGCAGCTTCGGCGTCTTCGCCTGCGGTTTCTTCGTCTTCATCGGACGTGTCATCCGAATCTTCGTCGTCGGAATCGTCTTCATCCTCGTCGTCGGCAACGCCGGTGATCACGAAGGTCCGCGTCTCCGCATCCGCCTCGTATACGATGGACTCGGCGACGTCCGCGTCGTCCAGGCGCTCTTCCCAGATCTGGTCCAGGCCGCCATCCAGCCAGTCGGTAAAGAAGTGGTTCGCCATCTGCTCGGCAAGCGGGCCGGCAAATTGAAGGGTTACGGTGTGGATCTGTGTTTCGGGGCTCTTCTCAGACATGTCGTCCTCCAAGGTTCAGGAACGTCTGCAGAGCTATCCGTCAGCGATGAAACGGCGATGACACGTTCAAGACAGAGAGTGTCACTTTTGGCGGCCGGAGCCTTGCTTGCCGCGCTGGTCCCGGCACACGCCCAGACTTTGACGCTCGACGGCGTGTGGGGCAATCCCAACGGCTGCAAATACGCGAAGGACGGGCTCTACGAAAACGATGACATGCTGGTGCTCAAGTCCGGTGGCGTGGAGAGCTATGTCATTGGGTGCGAATGGGTACAGGTGCTGACGGCATCGACGGGCGCCCAGGTCGTGACCGGATTGTGCGGGCACGAGGGCGAGGGTTACCAGACCGTCGAGACCTACGTCATCCAAAAGGACCACATGGACCCGTCGCTGGTGCGCATCTACCAATCGACCGGGGATGTCTGGGGCGAGGTGCGGAAATGCCCCTGAACCAGTCGATAACGCTACTTCGCCAGCGCGTCCAGATCCGGCAGGAGCACGACGCTTTCCTGCTCGCGCGGGTCGGTGCGGGCGATGACCGCCGTGCAGGGCTCCGTGCCGATGTTCGCAGGAAGATGCGGCACGCCGGCCGGAATGTACATCATCTCGCCCGGCCCCATGTCGACGAAGTCCTCCAATCGCTCGCCGAACCAGGTGCGGGCGCAGCCGGAGAGCACGTAGACGGCGCTTTCATGTGCTTCGTGCAGATGCGCCTTGGCGCGGGCGCCGGGCGGGATCGTCACGACATGCATGCACAGGCCCGTCGAACCGACCGTCTCGGCGGCAATCCCCGCGAAATAGTTCAGCCCCTGCTTGCCGCCATAGGTGTCGGTGGGCTTCACCACCTGGCAGGTGGGCTTCGATGACGCAGCCATCGCCTCTTCCTTTCAAACCAAGGCCGTCGCAGTCTGTCTGCGTCTCTCAGGGAACCGCATGACAGCAAACACGCCAACCGTCGTCCACGCAAGCAAGCTCGGGTTGACCTTTCACACCAATGACGGGCCGGTCCATGCGCTGACCAATGTCGACCTCGACATCGGCAAGGGCGAGTTCGTGTCGTTCATCGGACCGTCGGGCTGCGGCAAGACGACGTTTTTGCGCGTGATCGCCGATCTGGAAAAGCCGACCGAAGGCGCGATCACGGTCAACGGCATGACGCCCGAGCAGGCGCGGCAAAAGCGGGCCTATGGCTATGTCTTCCAGGCGGCGGCGCTCTATCCGTGGCGGACCATCGAGCGCAACGTCGCGCTGCCGCTGGAGATCATGGGCCTGTCGAAGGCCGAGCAGAACGAGCGCGTGAAGCGGACGCTGGCGCTGGTCAATCTCACCGGGTTCGAGAAGAAGTTCCCATGGCAACTCTCCGGAGGCATGCAGCAACGCGCTTCAATCGCGCGCGCTCTCGCCTTCGACGCCGATCTTCTGCTGATGGACGAACCCTTCGGCGCGCTGGACGAGATCGTCCGCGACCATCTGAACGAACAGCTTCTTGAACTCTGGGCCCGCACCAACAAGACGATCTGCTTCGTGACGCACTCGATTCCCGAGGCGGTCTATCTCTCGACCAAGATCGTCGTCATGTCGCCGCGCCCGGGCCGCGTGACCGACATCATCGAATCGACGCTGCCGAAGGAGCGGCCGCTGGATATCCGCGAGTCGCCGGAATTCCTGGCCATCGCGGCACGGGTGAGGGACGGGCTGCGGGCGGGGCACAGCTATGAGGATTGAGCTGGTGCTTCGACCGTCGCGATTGGCGACCTCCTCTCCCCTCGGGGAGAGGGTGGACTGCGCGAAGCGCAGGACGGGTGAGGGGGCATGATCGCGGATCCGACCAAAAGGCGGCCCGGAGCGACGACGCGTGCTCGTTCGCTCAGGCAGCAGGACGTGGAGCCGGAATATCGGCTTTGGGGCGAACTTCGGAATCGCCGTCTGAACGGTCACAAGTTCGCGCGGCAGATTCCGATTGGTCCCTACATCGTTGATTTCGTATGTCGGGAGCAAGGGTTAGTGCTTGAGCTTGATGGAGGGCAGCATTCCGAGAATGTGCGAGACGAGGTGCGCACGGCCTATCTGGTGGAGAATGGCTACTCTGTCTTGCGGTTCTGGAACAACGAAATCCTGACAGAGCGGCGGGCAGTTCTCGATACAATCCTAGCCGCGTTGGAGGGACACCTCGCCCCCTCATCCGGCCTGCGCTTCGCGCAGTCCACCTTCTCCCCGAGGGGAGAAGAGGCCGCCAACCCCGATCGCCTCGCTCCATGACCGCCCTCCGCAACAGCTTCCCCGTCCTCACCATCCTCGCGATGATCGTGGCCGCGTGGTATGTCGGGTCCTATGGCATGAACGCTCCGTTCCAGCGCGATCTCGACCGGCGGGCGGGCGAGACGCCGACGGCGTGGGAATTCGTCGTCAAGACGATGAGCCAGCCGAAGCCGACGCTGCCCGCGCCGCATCAGGTGGCGACGAATTTCTTCGAGAACACGTTCCTGCGGAAGGTCACGTCGAACCGCAGCCTCGTCTATCATGCGTGGGTGACGCTGTCGGCGACGATGCTGGGCTTCGCCTTTGGCACGGCGCTGGGCATCTTGATTGCGGTTGGCATCGTGCATGTGACGACGCTCGATCGCTCGCTGATGCCCTGGATCATCGCTTCGCAGACGATTCCCATCCTGGCGCTGGCGCCGATGATCATCGTGGTGTTGGCAGCTGTCGGCATCACCGGGCTGATCCCGAAATCGCTGATCTCGACCTATCTGTCGTTTTTTCCGGTGGCCGTCGGGATGGTGAAGGGCCTACGCTCGCCGGAGATCACGCATCTTGACCTGATGCACACCTATTTCGCCAGCAAGTCGCAAGTGTTCTGGAAACTGCGCGTGCCGGCTTCCGTGCCGTTCCTGTTCACCTCCATGAAGGTGGCGGTGGCGGCGAGCCTTGTTGGCGCGATTGTCGGCGAACTGCCGACGGGAGCCGTGGCGGGCATCGGGGCGAAGCTGCTCACTGGCTCCTATTACAGCCAGACGATCGACATGTTCGCGGCTCTGGTCGCCGGGTCCGTCGTGGCGGTGATCCTGGTGCTGCTGGTCGGGCTGGCGGGGCGGATCACCGAAAAGCTGATGGGAGCGCGGCCGGCATGATGGCGAAACTGCCCTGGCAATCCTGGCTGGCGCTGGCCGTCGTTGCGGTCGCGGTGCTGTCTTTGCCGCTGATCTCGGGCGAACCTGGATTCGGCGTTGCCCTGACCGCGATCATCCTCGCGTTGATCGTCGCCGCTTGCTTCGCGCCTGCGCTTGGGCTTTCGGCCACGTCCGAGGCCGGTATCCTGTTCGTCGGCGCGCATGGCGCGGCGTGGCTGCTGTTGTCGGGCATCGCCGGACATGAGGGGCAGGCCGGACTGGCATTCTTCGCGCTGATCGCCGCCGCATGGCTCGTCGCCTGGCGGCTTGTCACCGTGCTGTCGACGATGAAGCCGCGGTCGCGGGAGGCCGGCTGGGCGCTGAAGCTCTTGATCCCCGCCATCTTCGGCGCATGGATCCTGATCATCTGGGAAGCGGTCACGCGCGGCGCGGGCATCCCGTTCATCCTGCTGCCGCCGCCATCCGCCATCGGGGCCAAGTTCGCCTCGTCGCTGCCGATCCTCGCGGCTGACGTGCGCCAGACGATTTTCAAGGCGGTGATCGCCGGCTATGCAATCGGCTGCATCAGCGGCTTCGCGGTTGCGATCCTCGCCGATCGGTTCCTTTTCCTGCGGCGTGGGCTGATGCCGATCGGCAATATGGTTTCAGCGCTGCCGATCATCGGCGTGGCGCCGGTGATGGTGATGTGGTTCGGCTTCGACTGGCAGTCGAAAGCTGCGGTCGTCGTCATCATGACCTTCTTCCCGATGCTGGTGAACACGGTCGCCGGCCTGTCCGCGGCCGGCCACATGGAGCGCGATCTGATGCGCACCTATGCCGCCGGCTACTGGCAGTCGCTGGTCAAGCTTCGGCTGCCGGCCGCCGCGCCTTTCATCTTCAACGCCTTGAAAATCAACTCCACACTGGCTTTGATTGGCGCTATCGTCGCTGAATTCTTCGGCACCCCGGTGGTGGGCATGGGGTTCCGCATCTCGACCGAAGTCGGCAGGATGAATGTCGACATGGTCTGGGCGGAAATCGCCGTGGCGGCGCTGGCGGGGTCGATCTTCTACGGTGGACTGGCCCTGATCGAGCGGGCCGTAACGTTTTGGCATCCGTCTGTCCGTGGTGGATAGACGCACTTCAGAGGGAAAAAAATGAAAAAGCTGATGTTTTCGATGATGGCCGGCGCGATGTCGCTGGCCGCCGCGCAGGCTTGGGCGGCCGATCCGGTGACGCTGCAGCTCAAGTGGGTGACCCAGGGCCAGTTCGCAGGCTACTACGTCGCGAAGGACAAGGGCTATTACGAAGAGGAAGGCCTCGACGTCACGATCAAGCCGGGCGGCCCGGACATCGCGCCTGAGCAGGTGATCGCCGGCGGCGGCGCAGACGTCATCGTCGACTGGATGGGTGGCGCGCTGGCGGCCCGCGAAAAGGGCGTCGGCCTCGTCAATATCGCGCAGCCGTTCAAGAAGGCCGGCATGCAGCTGGTCTGCCCGGCGGACGGCCCGGTCAAGACCGAAGCCGACTTCAAGGGCAAGACGCTCGGCGTCTGGTTCTTCGGCAACGAGTATCCGTTCTACGCCTGGATGAACAAGCTCGGCCTGTCGACCGAAGGCGGCGCGGATGGCGTGACCGTGCTCAAGCAGTCGTTCGACGTGCAGCCGCTGATCCAGAAGCAGGCGGACTGCATCTCGGTGATGACCTACAACGAATACTGGCAGCTGATCGACGCCGGCTACAAGCCGGAAGACCTGATCGTCTTCAACTACACCACCATGGGCGTCGACCTGCTCGAGGACGGCCTCTATGCGATGGAAGACAAGCTGAAGGATCCGGCCTTCGAAGAGAAGATGGTCAAGTTCGTCCGCGCTTCGATGAAGGGCTGGAAATATGCGACCGAGAACCCGGATGAGGCAGCCGGGATCGTTGTCGAGGCCGGTGGCCAGGACGAAAACCACCAGAAGCGCATGGTGGGCGAAGTGGCGAAGCTGATCGACAATGCCGATGGCAAGCTGATCGAAGCCGCCTACAAGCGCACCGCCGACGCGCTGCTGGCGCAGAAGATCATCACCAAGGAGCCGACCGGCGCGTGGACTTCGGCGATCACCGACAAGGCGATCAAGTAGTCATCTCGACGGAAGCATAGCGAAAGGGGCGGGCGACCGCCCCTTTTTGCATTTGAAGAGGATATTTTCCGCAACTGGGAAATATGAGCCGCGGAAAGCGTTTGCTTCTCTGACGGCCGCTTTCGCGCCGTCGCCGGGACGTTACGATCCCGCACAAGTGGAGGAACGGCATATGAAATCCCCGACATTCTCGATGATGCTTGCTGGAGCGGCCGTTTCGGCTTTGCTGCTGTCCGGAACCGCCTCGATGGCCGAGATGGTGAAAATGACCGCGACGCTCGACGGCGCGCAGCAGTCGCCGCCGGTGATGACCGACGGAAAGGGCAGCGCGGAACTGACTTTCGACACGGACACGAAGAAGCTCGACTGGACGATCGAGTATTCCGGCCTGAGCAGCGCACCGGCCGCCGGCCACTTCCATGGTCCCGCCGAACCGGGCGCCAATGCCGGCGTCGCCGTGCCGTTCGAGGGCGATCTTGCGAGCCCGATCAAGGGATCGGCAACGTTGACCGACGCGCAGGCTGCCGACCTGACGGCCGGAAAATACTACATCAACCTGCACACCCCGGCCAACAAGGGCGGCGAGATCCGCGGCCAGGTGACGAAGGCCGGCATGTAGCTTCCATTTCGGAGCTTCTGCAGAAAAGGGGTGGCCAACCGCCCCTTTTCACTGTGCGAAACGTCGATGATTGATGCCCCACGGTATGTTCCGGCTGCCGGAAGGAATACAGTCGCTTCGGGAATCTGGGGAATCCGATATGCGAATCGTCGTCGCCGTAGTGGTCGTTACTTTTTTCGTTCTCTATGAGCAGATCTATAACGACTGGGACATCACCCAAGCGACGATCAAGGAAGTCAGTCGTCTCTGGAACATGACCGGCTTTTGAGTTCTTCGTCAGCGACCGTCCGCGAAGCGGATGTTCACGACGAGCGCCTGAGCGATCCTGAGCGCCGCCGCCGTCGCGACCACCATCTGCGGCAGAAGCATCCATTCAAGCATCCAGGCAGCGCCGGACCGCTCGTTCTCGTGGACGAGCGATTGGTGCATTCCTGAAAGCAAGGTGGCGTTGAAGCGGGCCAGCGTCACCAGCGCTTCCGCGTCGACCGGATTGACCTTGTGTGGCATGGCGGACGAACCGCCTCCGGTCGTGAGCTTGATCTCGCCAATCTCGGTCTGCGCCATCAGGGCGACGTCCTGACCGAACTTGCCAAGGCTGCCGGTGACCAGCGACAGCCAGGAGGCAAAGGCCGCAATCCCGTCCCTTTCGCTGTGACGCGGACGGGCAATTGCGCTGAGGCCGAGCGCGTTTGCCAGTCGCTCCGCGACGGCATCGCCCTTGCCGCCAAATTGCTCAAGCGTCCCGGCCGCGCCGCCGAGGTGAAGGATGGCGACGTCTTCCATGACCGCCTCGAGCCTCGCCCGATCCCGGATCAGCGGGTCGCGCCAGCTCAGGATCTTGCGTGATGCAGGCACGGGAATGGCGGCCTGCATGCGGGTGTGCCCCATCGTCTCGACCGCGCCGTCGCGCGCATTCAAAGCTTCAAGCGCGGCGACCAGGCCGCCAAGTCGCTGGTCGAATATCTCGCCGGCCTTCTTCAGGCGCAAGGCGAGGCCGGTGTCTACGACATCCTGGCTGGTGACGCCGAAATGCACATGCGCCGCGGCCGATCCTCCGACGGTCGCCCGCATCTGACGGACAAGTTCGGGAACGATCACGCCGTCTCGCGCAGTCGCGGCACGCAAGCCTGCTATGTCGGGCTGGAAATCCTTCAATGCGTCCGGGATCGCGGCTCCCGCCGCCTTCGGGATCAGGCCCTCCGCAGCCTGGGCGGCGGCCAACGTCGCCTCGAACACGACCATCTCCTCGAGTTCGGCCTCGAGTGAGAACAAGGCCGCCGTCTCCACATCGCCCAGCAGGCCGGAGAGGATCGGGTTGTCGAAGGGAGAGACGCTCATGCTGTCTTATCGCACGGCGTCAGATGTCGAAGAAGATCGTTTCTTTCTCCCCCTGGAGATGGATGTCGAAAACATAGGCGCCGCCGTCGCGCGTGGCCATGAGCGTCGGGATGCGCACCTTGTGCTCCAGGCGCTGCAGGATCGGATCCTCGGCATTCGCCTTGTCCTCGTCGGCGAAATACATCCGGGTGTGCAGCCCGATATTGATGCCGCGCGCGACCACCCAGAAGGTTATGTGCGGCGCCTGCGGGCGGCCATCGCGGAACGGCACGCGGCCGGGCTTGATCGTCTCGAAGACGCATTCGCCGGTGGTCATGTCAGTCGCCTTGCGGCCCCAGCCAGGAAAATTGGCGTCGGCCGCGCCGCGCATTTCCGACGGCGAGTTGTAGAGGCCGGCGGCATCGGCCTGCCAGATCTCGATCAGCGCGTCCTTCAGCGGCGTATCCGCGCCGTCGATGACGCGCACCTTGATGGTGATACGCTCGCCTTTGGTCTTTTCATTGACCATCGAAATGCCGAGGTCCTCCGGATAGACGCCGCCGATCTCGGCGAAGTTAGGCGTGAGGCCGATGTGGACATAAGGTCCGGCGGTCTGGGAGGCGGATTCCTTGAGGCGGTTCAGGGCTTGGGTCATGTCAATTCCCCTCCATGCGGTTCTCGAACATGGTCGAGCGGCGGCCGCGCAGGACGATGTCGAACTTGTAGGCGCGGGCGTCCATGGGGATCGTCGCCTCCATGTCGAGCGCTGCGATCAGTTGCTCGACCGCCGCCCTGTCCGGAATGGTGCGCACGATCGGGCATTTCCAGATCAGCGGGTCGCACTCGAAATACATCTGGGTGATCAGCCGCTGGGCGAAGCCGTGGCCGAAGATCGAGAAGTGGATATGCGCCGGGCGCCAGTCGTTCGGGCCGTTCGGCCAGGGGTAAGGGCCGGGCTTGACCGTCCGGAAAGCGTAAGACCCGTCCTCATCGGTGATCGTCCGGCCGCAGCCGCCGAAGTTCGGATCGAGAGGGGCCATGTAACCCTCTTTCTTGTGGCGGTAGCGTCCGCCGGCGTTGGCTTGCCAGAATTCGAGCAAAGCGCCCGGCACGCCCCGGCCGCGCTCGTCGAGGACGCGGCCATAGACGATGATGCGCTGGCCGATGGCGCTTTCGCCGGGCGTGCCAAAGTTGAAGATCAGGTCGTCATCGAGCTCGCCCAGGATGTTGTGGCCGAAGACCGGGCCGGTGATCTCGGAGATGGTGTTGTCGAGCGAGATCATCGCCTTTTGCGGCGAGCGCAGGACGGATGTCTTGTACCAGGGCGTGAAGGCCTGCGGATGCCATTCGCGGTCGCGGGCGAAGAACGAACCGGTTTCTGGACTGTTGTTTGACATGGGTTCCTCCAGCTATCTGCCGGGGACAGTTTACTTTTTTCCGCTAGCGCAACGTAACGCATCGTCGAGACCAGTTGCGGAAAGAAAGTAAACGGTCCCCAGAGCTAATCCTTGTTTGCGTCTTGTTCGGCGAAGACCTGCTTGATCACCTTGATGGCGTGGTTGGCGGCGGGCACGCCGGCATAGACGGCGACGTGGAACATCACCTCGCGCAGGTCGTCGCGGCTGGCGCCGGTGTTGATCGTCGCGCGGGTGTGCAGCGCCAGCTCATCCCATTGACCGAGCGCGGCCAGCAGCGCGACCGTGATCATGGAGCGCTCACGCTTCGGAATGCCGGGGCGGGACCAGACATCGTTCCAGGCGATGCCGGTGATGTAGTCCTGGAAATCGGCGTCGAACCCGGTGCGCTTTGTGTTCGCGGCATCGACCCAGGCGTCGCCCAGCACGCTGCGGCGCGTCTTCATGCCTTGCGCGATCCGGTCGTCCTTATCGGTCATGGCGAAGCCTCTCCTGCGTTTGGCCGCTCAATAGGGCAGACCGACATAGTTTTCCGCGAGGGCGGTTGAGGCGGCGCGAGAGTTCACGAGATATTCCAGTTCGGCCTCCTGCATACGCTGGCCGAATGCGCCGCCATAGCCGCCGATCTCGGGGAAAAGGTGCATCAGCGAGGTCATCCACCACGAAAAACGCTCTGCCTTCCAGACACGGGCGAGCGCCCGGCCCGAGTATGCATCGATCCCGGCGGCGGACTTCTCCGCATAGAATTCGCGAAGTCCGTCAAACAGATAATGCACGTCGCTCGCAGCCAGATTCAAGCCCTTCGCGCCGGTCGGGGGCACGATGTGGGCAGCGTCGCCGACGAGGAACATCGATCCGAACCGCATCGGCTCGGCGACGAAGGAGCGCAACGGCGCCACGGATTTTTCGATCGACGGACCGGTGACCATCGCTTCTGCGGTCGACGCCGGCAGCCTGCGGCGGATCTCGTCCCAGAAGCGATCGTCCGACCAGTTCTCGGCCTTCTCCTCGACCGGCACCTGCACGTAGTAGCGTGAGCGGGTGTGCGAGCGCATCGAACAGAGCGCGAAGCCGCGCGGGTGATTGGCATAGATCAGTTCGTGGTTGACCGGCGGGACCTCGGCGATGATCCCGAGCCAGCCGAACGGGTAGACGCGCTCGAAGAGACGGATTGCGTCCGGCGGCACGGCCTTGCGGGACGCGCCGTGATAGCCATCGCAGCCGGCGATGAAGTCGCAGTCGAGCCGATGCTCGACCCCGCCGTGGCTGAAGGTGACGAAGGGCGTTGCCGAGCCGAAGTCGCGGGGCTGGACGTCGGCTGCCTCGAAGTAGGTCTTGCCGTCGGTCGCCTCGCGGCGGTCCATCAGATCCTTGGTGACCTCGGTCTGGCCATAGACCATGACGCGCCGTCCGCCTGTGAGGTCGTGCAGATCGATGCGGTGGCGCTTGCCATCGAAGGTCAGGTCGAACCCGTCATGCGGCAGGCCTTCGCGGCGCATCCGCTCGCCGGCGCCAGCTTGGTCGAGCAAAGCACAGGCGCCTTCCTCCAGCACGCCGGCGCGGATCCGCTCCAGGACGTGATCCCTGGTCGACCGCTCCAGGATGACATTGTCGATGCCGGCGCTGGTCAGCAGCTGACCGAGCAGCAGTCCGGACGGCCCGGAGCCGATGATGGCGACCTGTGTTCGCAAGAGACCTCCCAGTCAGTCTTGCACATAAGGCGCAGAAGGCGTCCCGCTCAATGGACTTTTCAGGCATTTGATTGCACTATCCGTGCATGAGCGCTTCTACGGCCACCGATGAGGTCCCGGATTACCGTCTCTATCGCGAGCGTCGCGATGAGGCCGCGGACTTCTGGCTGCATTGCGAGCCGATACCGGACCGCACGCGGCTGCACCGGTTCGAGATCGCGGCGCACCGCCACCCTGCGCTGTTCCAGATGTTCCGGCTGACTGCCGGCGAAGGCGAAATCGTCGACGGGAAGACTCTTGCCCCATTCGCCGCGCCTTGCGTGCTGTTCATCCCGCCTGGCGCCGTGCACGGGTTCCGCTTTTCGCAAGCGGTGGACGGCGTGGTGGTGACGGCGTTGGCCGACCGCCTGGCGGCGCTGACCGCGTCCGACCGCCAGATTGCTCAGTTCACGCGAGAGGTCCGGATCGTCCAGGCGTCAGCCGGCGAAGCAGGGGATCCGGTGTTGCGCATCGACCGGGAGATGGCCGCGAACGCGGCCGGCCGGACGCGCATGCTGGAGGCGCTGGTTGCCCAGGCCGTCGTCGAACTCGCACGCATATGGCTAGACGAACAACCGTCGGACGGCGTCACTGAGCGGCTCGATGCGTCGCGGATCGAGCGGCTGGAAACGCTTGTCTCGGCGCATTTCCGTGAGAGCCGGCCGGTGTCGTTCTACGCCGCACGCCTCGGCGTTTCCACGGCGCAGCTCAACCGCGTCACGCGGTCTGAGACGGGGCAAACGGTGCAAGGCCTGATCGCAGCCCGGATCGTCGAGGCGGCGCGGCGCGATCTCGTCTTCACGCCGACCCCGGTCAATCGCATCGCAGAATCGCTTGGCTTTGACGACCCCGCCTATTTCAACCGCTTCTTCCGCAAGCAAGTCGGCGTGACGCCCGGCGCATTTAGGACCGCCGAGCGGGGAAGGCTGGGCTGACGCTCAGGCCTTCTCGCGGATCTGCGTCAGCGTCCGGGTTGGCGTGATGGCTTCCGGGTCGAGCTTTATTTCGATAATCGACGGTTTGCCCGAGGCGCGGGCGCGTTCGAAGGCGGGCGCGAACTCGGCGGTCGCCAGCACCGTTTCGCCGTGGCCGCCATAGGCGCGGGCCAGGGCTGCGAAATCGGGATTGCGCAGTGTCGTTCCCGATACGCGACCCGGATAGTCGCGCTCCTGGTGCATGCGGATCGTGCCGTAAATGCCGTTGTTCAGGATCACGACGATGACCGCCGCGTCATACTGGATGGCCGTGGCGAACTCCTGGCCATGCATCATGAAATCGCCGTCCCCTGCCCAGACGATCACCTCGCGGTCGGGATTTGCCAGCTTCGCGGCAACACCGCCCGGAACGCCGTAGCCCATCGAGCCGGAGGTGGGGGCCGCTTGGCTGTTGAAGCGGCGGAAGCGGTGGTAGCGGTGGACCCAGGTTGCGAAATTGCCGGCGCCGTTGGCGATGATCACATCCTCGGGCAGGTTGTCCTCGAGCCAGGCCATGATCGGTCCCATCTTCACCGGGCCCGGTCCGTCGACCGGAGGGGTTGACCAGGCGAGGTAGTCCTCGTGCATCTGTGCGGTCCGGTTGGCCCAGACGGGAGTTGTCTCGGGCGCAGTTGCCGCAAAGGCGTGCGCAAAGGCTGCGGGGGTGGCGTTGATCGCGACGGTCGGCCGGTAGACGCGGCCCAGTTCGTGCGGGTCCGGGTAGACATGGACAAGCGTCTGGTCGGGATAGGGGCTCTTCAGCAGCGTGTAGTCGGCCGAGGGCATCTCGCCGAAGCGGCAGCCGACCAGCAGGATCAGGTCGGACTTCTTGATGTAGTCGCCAAGCTTGGGATTGATGCCTATGCCGACGTCGCCGGCATAGGAGGAGTGCATCTGGTCGCAGAGCGCCTGACGGCGGAAGGAGCATCCAACCGGTAGCTTCCAGCGCTCCAGCGCGCCGCACATCGCCTTGACGGCTTCGGGCGTCCAGCGCGTGCCGCCCAAGATAACGAAGGGGCGCTCGGCTTTCTCCAGCAGCGCAATCGTCGCTGCGATTTCCGCTTCGCCTGCCGCGCTCTCAACCGGCACGAAAGGCAAGGGCGCCACCGTCTCGACAACGTCCGTCAGCATGTCCTCAGGCAGGGCTACGATCACGGGGCCTGGCCGACCGGACGCGGCGACGGCGAAAGCGCGGGTGACGAGTTCTGGGATGCGGGCAGCATCGTCGATCTCCACCACCCATTTCGCCATCGAGCCGAAGAAGGCGCGGTAGTCGACTTCCTGGAAAGCCTCGCGCTCCAGGTTTCCACGCGCGACCTGGCCGACGAACATGATGACCGGGTTGGAATCCTGCCGCGAAATGTGGATGCCAGCCGACGCATTGGTGGCGCCGGGCCCGCGCGTGACGAAGCAGATGCCGGGCTTGCCGGTCAACCGGCCTTCGCAGTCGGCCATCATCGCGGCGCCGCCTTCCTGGCGGCAGACGATGTTCTTGATCTTCGAATCGTGCAGCGCGTCCAGTACCGCGAGATAGCTTTCGCCGGGCACGGAGTAGATGCGCTCGACGCCGTTGGCTTCGAGGCAATCCACGATCAACTGTCCGCCGGTTCTTTTCATGGTTTTTTCTCCAGTTCGGCGAGGATTTCAGCCGTATGTTCACCTAGCCGCGGCGAGGGGCGCTCGTAGACAATCGGCGTTTCGGACAGCAGCATCGGAGCACGCACTGAGGGTAGTTTCTCGCCGTGGCCGTCGTCGAGATCCATGCGCATGCCGCGCGCGATGGTCTGCGGGTCGGCGAAGGATTCGGCAATATTGTTGATCGGGCTGGCGGGTACCGCCGCCGCATCAAGCTTCGGCAGCAGCTCGGCTTTGGTCCAACGGCTGAGCGCTGCGACCATCTGCTCACGCAGACGAACGCGATTGACGACGCGGGCGGGATTGGTGGCGAAATCCGGGTCAATGGCGAGATAATCGAGGCCGACCACCTTGCAGAAGCGCTGGAACTGGCCGTCATTGCCGGCCGCGAGGATAAAATGGCCGTCGGCAAGCGGCAGAACCTCGTAGGGCGCAATGTTCATGTGGGCGTTGCCCATCTGCACCGGCGGCTTGCCGGAGACGAGATAGTTCAGGTTCTGGTTGCCGAGCACGGAGATCTGCGTGTCGTAGAGCGCCATGTCGATGTGCTGGCCGTGGCCGGTCGCTTCGGCATGACGGAGCGCCGCCTGGATGGCTATGACGGAATAAAGGCCGGTGAAGATGTCGGAGATGGCGACGCCGGCCTTCTGCGGCTCGCCGCCAACCTCGCCGGTGATCGACATCATGCCGGACATGCCCTGGATGATGAAATCGTAGCCCGCGCGGGGAGCATAAGGTCCATCCTGACCGAAGCCGGTGATCGAGCAGTAGACGAGGCGCGGGTTGAGCTTGCGCACGGTCTCGTAGTCGAAGCCGTATTTCTTCAGGCCGCCGACCTTGAAGTTCTCGATCAGGACGTCAGCCGTGGAGATCAGTTGGCGCAGCGTCTCAGCGCCGTCGGCGGTAGTGAAATCGATGGCGATCGAGCGCTTGCCGCGATTGGTCGAGTGGTAATAGGCGGCCGACAGGTTTGTCCCATCGGCAGCCATGACAAAGGGTGGGCCCCATTTGCGCGTATCGTCGCCGCCGTCCGGGTTCTCGACCTTGATCACGTCGGCGCCGAGATCCGCCAGCACCTGTCCGGCCCATGGCCCGGCAAGGATACGGGCCAGCTCGATAACGCGGACACCGGCGAGGGGAGGTTTTTCGGACATGAAGCTGCTCTGCTTTGGCGTCGCCGTGACTAGCAGATGAGCGAACCGGATGTCACGGCTTGCCACGCCGAACAATGCAGTTAGCGTGGCACGACCCGCTCAGCCCCAGTGACCATGCCCGATTCTACCCTGCAATATTCTCACGGCCTCTATGCCTGCACGGCCATCCCGTCGGTCGCGACATCTCCCTTGCAAGGCGATGCCGAGGCCGAGGTGGTCGTGGTTGGCGGCGGCTACACGGGTCTCTCTGCCGGGTTGCATCTGGCGGAGCATGCTGTCCGGACGATCGTGCTGGAGGCGGAGGAGCCGGGGTTTGGCGCATCCGGCCGCAATGGCGGCCACGTCAACCCCGGCGTCTATCCGGATCCGGATGCGGTCATCGCTGCGCTTGGCAAAGCACGCGGCCGGGCGCTGCTCGAAACGTCCTCGTCCGCCCCGGGTTTCACCTTCGGTCTGATCGCGCGTTTGGGCATCGCCTGCGAAGCCGAGCGGACGGGCACGATCCGCGCCGGCTATCACGAGAAATGGCTGCCCGGCCTGCGCTCGACGCTCGCGCAACTGGAGCGAACCGGCTCGCCGGCGCGCTGGATCGACCGCACGGAACTGGAGGCCGTCACTGGCACGCCACGCTATCTCGGCGGCATCTTCTATCCGCAGGGCGGCAAGCTCAACCCGCTGTCCTATGCGCGGGGATTGGCCGCGGCGGCGGTTGCGGCCGGCGCGACGGTGCATGGCGGCTCGCGCGCCGTCGGAATCACACAGGCTGGAGATCGCTGGCGGGTCGCCACCAGGGACGGGTCGGTCACCGCACGGCATGTCGTGCTGGCTACCAACGGCTACACCGACGGGCTCTGGCCGGTCCTCGCCCGCTCCGTCGTGCCGGTATTCTCGATGATCGCAGCCACCGAACCGCTGCCGCCGGACATCAGGGCCAAGGTAATGCCTGGCGGCAGCGTGCTCTATGAATCCGGGCTCAACACGGTCTACTACCGCGTCGATGCCGACGGACGGCTGCTGATCGGCGGGCGTGGCGCGCAACGCGATGTGCGGAGCGTCGCCGATTCCAGCCATCTGATCGCTTACGCAAAGCGCCTCTGGCCGTCGCTCGATGGCGTCGGCTGGCAACATGTGTGGAACGGCAAGGTCGCGGTGACGGCCGACAAGATGATCCACCTGCACGAACCCGCGCCGGGCGTGATCGCAGCGCTTGGCTACAATGGCCGCGGGGTGGCGATGGCGACAGTGATGGGCGCCGTGATCGCGCGCCGGATCGCAGGGGAGGCGGCGGAGGATCTGCCGCTGCCGGTGACGCAGATCGAACCGTTCCCATTGCGCAGCTTCGCGAAACTCGGCGTGCAGGTCCGGCTGGTCTATGGCCGGGTGAGGGACCGGCTGGGGGTGTGAGCGGTCAGGAAGCCTTGCGCGGCCGGCCGCCCTTGGCACCGTTCACACGAGCGGCGGCTGCCTTGGCGACCGAGGTCGATCGGCCTGCAATCTCCGCCATCCACCTGCGCGTGCCAAAGACCCCGGCGAGAAGCGCGGGAACACTGACGTCGACATCGAGCAATTCCCAACGCAGACCATAGCCCGAGCCGAGCACCTGGACCTGGGCAAGTTCGTCATCAGTCGCCTTTTCAAGGCCTTGGGCAAGATGGGCGGGGAACGCGAACGTTGTGCCGTTCAACAGGTCGACGACGACCTTCTTCCGACGTCGATCGTAGCGAACCTTCGTAGCACGAGGCTCCGTCCGCTGTGCTTCAAGACCGCGCTGCCGGGCACCCTCGATCTCGGCGTCGGATATTTCAGCCATGCATGTCTCTCCAGTGGCGAGCAATCGTCTCCCGGTGCGCTTCCACGATGCGGACGGCTCGACGAACGTCGCCCGCCTTCATGCCATATGACGACACCACTTTGACGGGCCCGTCCCCACCAAACTCGATCTTGGCTTCGCCGTCACCGTAGACGTGGACGTGCTCCGGTAGATGATCGCTGAGATAGATCGCAAATCGGAACCCGGCCTCCCGCAGCACCGTCACCATCTGAGTTTAACCTATCCGGTTGGGTTTCTCAACGCTGCGCAGTAGTCGCTCCAGCCAATCCCCGAAATCCGCCATCACCACATCTCGATTCAACTCGTTCAGGCTCTCGTGGCGGGTCTGCGGGTAAATCGTTGAAACCAGATTCGAAAAGCCCATCTGCCGCAGCCGCCCAGCGTGGTGGCGAACGGCCTTGCCGCCGTCGGTCGCGGGATCGTTCTCGCCCCCTACGAGATAGAGCGGCATGTCGCGGCGGACGGTGGCGTAGTTGGCGTCATTGGCGCCGGCGAAGACGAAATCGAAGACGTCGATCCACATCGACACCGAGGCGTCCCAGCCGCAGAGCGGGTCGGCAATGTATTTGTCGACCTCGGCCGCGTCGCGCGACAGCCAGTCGAATTCGGTGCGGCGCTCCTTGATCTGCTTCGCCCAGGCCTGGAAGGTCAGTTTCGGCAGCATGCGCGACGGCACGTCGGAGCCGAGCCGGAACCGCTCCCAGGCCAGTATGGCCTGAGCCGCGCGACCGAGCAGCCCGGCGGAAAAATTGGCGTTGCAGATAGCCGCCGCATGGACGCCGGCGGAGTGTTCCAGCAGGAAGTTCAGGCCCGATAGCCCGCCCATCGAATGACCGAACAGGATGATCGGCAGGCCGGGATGCGTGGCGCGGATGTGGTCATGGACGGCTGCGATGTCGCCCACGACCTTCGCCGCGCCATTCTCGCGGGCAAACATGCGCTGCGGCCCATCGGGCGCGGTGGTGCCGCCATGGCCGCGATGGTCGTGCGCGTAGGCGTGGAAGCCCCGTGAACTGAGGAAATCCGCGAACCGGGCATAGCGCGCCGAATGCTCGGCCAGGCCGTGGTTGATCTGGACCACGCCGCGCGGCGCGCCTTGTGCTTCGCGGACCCGCACCAGCAACGTCGCGCCAGTCGGTGATTTCAGCTTTGTCTCGCGATCGAACGCCATTCTGCTTGATCCTCCAGCCCTGGCCAACCCTGCGACCCTGCCGAGGATTTCGTCAAGCGCCGCCTGTTCCGGCATCAATCGGAGCCTTTGTGCCCGAATGATGTGCAGCGCAGCAAATTGCTGCTTGTATGTGCAATACGGACTTGCCAAGCCGGTCCTGCGACTGTTTGATGACAGCCTGTGCAGTTTGGGGAGTTTTTCGACATGATCACACGCAGGTCCTTTTCACTCGTGGCCGCAGCGCTCGTCTCCGCGACGATGTTCGCAGCGCCGGCCCGCGCCGAGACAGACATCAAGTTCACGCTCGACTGGAAGTTCGAAGGCCCAGCCGCCGGCTTCTTCATGGCGATGGACAAGGGCTACTTCAAGGAAGCCGGGCTCAACGTCACCATCGACACCGGCAACGGCTCGGTCGAGGCGATCCCGCGCGTCGCCACCGGCGCCTACCAGATGGGCTTCGGCGACATCAATTCGCTGATCAAGTTCCTCGACACCGACCCGACGCAGAAGATCAAGGCGGTCATGGTCGTCTACGAGCGTCCTCCGTTCGCGATCATCGGCCGCAAGAGCCTCGGCGTCACGGAAGACCCGAAGTCTGTCGAGGGCAGGAAGCTCGGCGCGCCGCCGCCGGACGGCGCCTTCGCGCAGTGGCCGGCCTTCGTGCAGGCCGCCGGCATCGACGCGTCCAAGGTGACGATCGAGAGCGTCGGCTTCCCGGTGCGCGAGCCGATGCTGGCGCAGGGCCAGGTCGACGGCATCTTCGGCTTCGCCTTCTCCTCGGTGCTGAACTTGAAGGCGCAAGGGGTCGCTGCAGACGACATCTCGACCATCCTGATGGCCGAGCATGGGCTTGACCTCTACGGCAACTCGATCCTCGTCAACACCGACTTCGCCGCCGCCAACCCGGATGCGGTCAAGGGTTTCCTCAAGGCGCTGGCCAAGGGGTTTGCCGACGCCGTCGCCGATCCGGTCGCCGGCGCGGAAGCCGTGCTGAAGCGCAACGAGGTGCTGAAGAAGGATATCGAGGTCGAGCGCCTGAAGATGGCGAACGATCTCAACATCAAGACGCCCTACGTCGTCGCCAACGGCTTCGGTGGGCTGGACCCGGCCAAGCTGGCGAAGTCGATCGAATACCTGACCGTGTCGATGAAGCTCACCGGCAACGTCAAGGCAGAGCAGATTTTCGACGCCTCCTTCCTGCCGCCGAAAGAGGAGCGGATGCTGCCGTAAGGACGCCGTTCGCAGGCTAGCGCTAAACTCCCCCTCATCCGGCCGCTACGCGGCCACCTTCTCCCCGCTGGGGAGAAGAGGCAGGTTGCAACGCTTCTCGGTCCCTCTCCCCTCGGGGAGAGGTCGGTCGAGCGAAGCGGAGGCCGGGTGAGGGGGCATCGGATGATCACATGACCCCACTCGTCTCCATCTCCAATGTCGACATGCGCTATGGCGGCGCGGAGGGCACGCTTGCCGTGCAGGGCCTGACGCTCGACGTCGGCAAGGGCGAGTTCGCCGCCGTCGTCGGCCCGTCGGGCTGCGGCAAGTCCACGCTGATGAAGCTGGTCACCGGCCTGCACATTCCACAGTCCGGTGTGGTGACGGTCGCGGGCCAACGGGTGACCAAGCCGGTGTCGATCGTCGGCATGGCGTTCCAGAACCCGACCATGCTGCCGTGGCGCACGACGCTCGACAACATCCTGCTGCCGCTGGAGATCGTCGAGCGGCATCGCAAGCGGCTGCGCGCCAACAAGGCGGAATATGTCGCCAAGGCGGAGAAACTGCTGGAGACCGTGGGACTCAAGGGCTTCGGCCAGAAATTCCCCTGGCAGCTGTCCGGCGGCATGCAGCAGCGCGCCAATCTCTGCCGCGCGCTGATCCACGAGCCGGACCTGCTGATGCTGGACGAGCCATTCGGCGCGCTGGACAGCTTTACCCGAGAGGAACTGTGGTGCGTCATCCGCGACCTGCATGCGGCGCAGGGCGTGACCATCGTGCTCGTCACGCACGATTTGCGCGAGGCGGCGTTCCTGGCCGACAAGATCTTCGTGATGAGCGCGCGTCCCGGCCGCATCCTGCAGGAGCGGCGGGTGCCGTTCGAACGGCCGCGCGATCTCGAGGTCCTCTACAAGCCCGAGTTCAACGATCTCGTGCATGAACTGCGCGGCGCGATCGCCGAGGCGAGGATCGCGGCATGAGCGGCGATCGGAAAGGCTTCGACTGGCTGCAAGCGGCGCCCTGGCTCTGCACGATCGGCCTGTTCGTGATCTGGGAGGTCGCGGTGCGGGCCTTCGGCATCGCGCAATATGTGCTTCCCGCGCCGACGGTCATCTTCGGCGCGATCGTCGAGTTCTGGCCGGCGATCTGGAAAAACTCGCTGCAGACGCTCTACACGACCACGGTCGGCTTCGCGCTCGCCATCGTCGGCGGCCTCGCGCTCGGTCTGCTCGTCGGCTGGTCGCGCTCGGTCTATGCCGGCATCTATCCGCTGATGGTTGGCTTCAACGCCATTCCCAAGGTCGCGGTGGTGCCGATCCTGGTGATCTGGTTCGGCATCGGCACGATCCCGGCGGTGTTGACCGCGTTCCTGATCTCGTTCTTCCCGATCGTCGTCAATGTCGCCACCGGCCTCGCCACCATCGAGCCGGAGACCGAGGACGTGCTACGTGCGCTCGGCGCCAAGAAGATGGACATCATGCTGAAGGTCGGCATCCCGCGTTCGATGCCATATTTCTTCGGCTCGCTGAAAGTGGCGATCACGCTGGCCTTCGTCGGCTCCGTGGTTTCCGAGACCGTGGCGGCCAATTCCGGCCTCGGCTTCATGATGTCGGCGGCGCAGTCGCAGTTCAACGTGCCGCTGGTCTGGGCCGGGCTGATCATGCTGGCCGTGGAAGGCATCGCGATGTACGCCGTCATGGCATGGATCGAAGGACGCATGACCGGCTGGGCGCATCGCGGGCAGGGGGCCACCGCCTGACCCCCTGACCTGCCAGCCTCATCACGGTCTAAGCCCTTGCGACGACCAGATGCGGCTGGCCGTCGCTGGTCTTGCTCCACGAGACGCCATCCGGCGAGATCCTCGCATCGATGCGCTGGCGGAAGTTCGAAAAACTCTCGAACTCGACGACGTCGACAGGTTCGTCGAACATCACCGTGATCTCGAACCCCGTTCCGCCGGACAGCTCGCGGACCGCCAGTACGCGCCCGTCGAAGGGCTGCTTCAGGTAGCGCCCGGCCACCCGGTCGCCGACCTGCAGCGGACGGGCCGGCTCGTTGGACAGCCGCGCCGAGGCGGTGTTCCAGTCGCGGTATCCGAGTTCGGCCGCCACCTTTTCAAGAGCTGCGGCGAGGCTGATGGTGGCGCCGTTCTCCGCGGATTCGCGGCGCAGCGCATGGGCGCGCTGCTTGGCCTGGTCCCTGGTTGCGGGACTTAAGGACGTAGTCATGGATCTCTTCCGTCATCTCTAGCGGTCGATGTCGCGGGCGCTCGCATTGCCGCATGACCGCGATGAACGGGTCTTGCGTATCGACCGGCCGGAACCGGGAGGACTTCACCGACGGAAATGTCCGGCGAGCGGCGGGCGCCTCATGCCCTGCGCTCCGGATATTCCCAGTTGAGGACGCAGTCAACCGGTCGCTCACGCCCGGCCCAATGTGCGCCGCGCGACATCGACCTGCCCGTTCGCAGCTCCTGCGAAGGCATGTTCGCCGCATTGCCCTTCGCGGCCCTTTCGCCTACATAGCGCGCAACTTCCAACACTGTTTGACGGGATCCGCGCGCGTGGCACGCCAGTTCATCTATCACATGTCGGGTCTTTCGAAGGCCTATGGCGCCAAGAAGGTGCTCGACAACGTTCACCTCTCCTTCTACCCGGACGCCAAGATCGGCATCTTGGGCCCCAACGGCTCCGGCAAGTCGACGATCCTGCGCATCATGGCCGGGCTCGACAAGGAGTATGTCGGCGAAGCGTGGCTGGCCGAAGGCGCGACCGTTGGCTACCTCGCGCAGGAGCCGCACCTCGACGCCTCGAAGACCGTGTTCGAGAATGTCATGGAAGGCGTCGCCAAGAAGACCGCCATCGTCGAGCGCTACAACGAGCTGATGATGAACTATTCCGACGAGACGGCGGACGAGGGCGCCAAGCTCCAGGACGAGATGGACCGCCTGAACCTCTGGGACCTGGAACAGCAGGTCGAGATGGCGATGGAGGCACTGCAGTGCCCGCCGAAGGATTCGGACGTCAACACGCTGTCGGGCGGCGAGCGTCGCCGCGTTGCCCTTTGCCAGCTCCTGCTGCGCCAGCCGGACCTGCTGCTACTCGACGAACCGACCAACCATCTCGACGCCGAGACGACGGCCTGGCTCGAAAAGCACCTGCGCGACTATCCGGGTTCGGTGCTGATCATCACCCACGATCGCTACTTCCTCGACAACGTCACCGGCTGGATCCTCGAGCTCGACCGCGGCCGCGGCATCCCTTACGAGGGCAACTACACGAAATATCTCGACGCCAAGGCCAAACGCCTGATCCAGGAAGGCCGCGAGGACGACGCCCGCCAGAAGGCGATCTGGCGCGAGCGCGAGTGGATTGCATCCTCGCCGAAGGCCCGCCAGACCAAATCGAAGGCGCGCATCAAGGCTTTCGCCGAACTGGTGGAGAAGGCCGATCAGCGCCGTCCGACCGACACGCAGATCCTCATTCCAGCCGGCGAGCGGCTCGGCAATGTCGTCATCGAAGTCGAGGGCCTGACCAAGGGCTTCACTGACGAGGTGCTGATCGAGGACCTGTCGTTCAAGCTGCCGCCCGGCGGTATCGTTGGCGTGATCGGACCCAACGGCGCCGGCAAGACGACGCTGTTTCGCATGTTCACCGGCCAGGAAACGCCGGACGCTGGCACCGTGCGCATCGGCGAGACGGTCAAGATGGGCTATGTCGACCAGAGCCGCGACGCGCTCGATCCGAACAAGAATGTCTGGGAGGAAATTTCCGGGGGCGCCGAAATCATCCGTCTCGGCAAGCACGAGATCAACTCGCGCGCCTACTGTTCGTCCTTCAACTTCCGCGGCGGCGACCAGCAGCAGAAGGTCGGCAACCTTTCGGGCGGCCAGCGCAACCGCGTGCATCTGGCGAAAATGCTGAAGAACGGCGGCAACGTGCTGCTGCTCGACGAACCGACCAACGATCTCGACACCGAGACGCTGGGCGCGCTGGAAGACGCGCTGGAAGCCTATGCCGGCTGCGCCGTCATCATCTCCCACGATCGCATGTTCCTCGACCGCATGGCGACGCACATGCTGGCCTTCGAAGGCGACGCGCATGTAGAGTGGTTCGAGGGCAATTTCGAGGAATACGAAAAGGACAAGATCCGCCGCATGGGCGCCGAAGCCGCCAATCCTCACCGGATGACGCACAAGCGGCTGACGCGGTAGGAGGGCTGTAGGGGCCGTAGGGTTTACTTCTGCCGGGCCGCTTCGAACCGCGATTCCATATCGGCCCGATACTTCGGATCGCCGGCTGGCCATTCGAAGTCAACAAAATTAATCGAACTCATGATTTCCGGAGATACCAGGAAACGAATCCCTCGTCGAATTAGACCTCCCACGAGATATACATACGCCTCGTCATCTTCGTTGTAATCTATTGCGAAAAGGTTCCAGCACTCATTGATAAACGGGTCGATGACTTCATAAATAAACTGGATTGTCTCTTTGGAAGCGTCAACACTCGACGGAGCTAAGAAATGTTGAACCGTATTTCGTAGTCGGCCAAACGAACGGTAGCGCTCTAATCCAGGAAGTCGGATACCAGTGGCGGCCCAGAGTCGATCAGGTAGGTCAAAGTATTGAAAAGTCCTGCCGCCTTCGACAAGTTCACGGAGCGAGAGCGGCGCGGCACCTGGTTGTGGTTTCGGCAAGTTTTCAAAAATAAGTAGCGGGTGTTCTTTGGCGATACGCGCCTTTATAAATATTTCACATGCGTGGGCGGCTTGGAGGACCGACAATTCAGACCATCGCAAATTTTCCATGCTGTAATAGTTTGCGTGCCAATTTGCATGTGCTAGCGCGCCAAGCGCGAGACCGAGCATATGCTCATGTATTTCAGTGCTGACGTCTGTCATTTAGATGTCAAGCTCGCGGTTATCCACGTATATTTCAGTTGTAATCGTAAATACTATGGCTGGACTGATGCTCACGGTCAAGTCTGCATGATTCGAGTTACGGTGACCGGAGGTTTCTTCCGTCACGCACAAACCTATCTCCGATCGAACCGTCGAGCCACTGTGCTATACACCTACAGCACAGGAGATTTTCCATGCTCGTGCTGAGGCTTCCGCCCGATCTCGAAAAACGCCTCGACGATTTGGCCCGCAAGACCGGACGCACCAAGAGCTTCTATGCTCGGGCGGCGATTGCCGAACATCTCGCCGACCTCGAGGATACCTACCTTGCCGAAGCTCGGCTTGCCGATTCACCGAAATTCGTCAAATGGGACGACGCGATGCGCGAACTTGGCATTGTTCTCGACCGTCAGCCTGAATAGTGGCGGACGATCAGTCCTCTGGCCCTCGCGCCAGGGCGAAACTTTTTTTCACAAAAATCTATCCACGCCCTTTTCCACCTCCCGCATACTTCCGTCGCGAACGTGGAGGCGGCGATGGAGCGGGGTGCGGATATCGGGGTGGTCAGGGAGCAGTTGCAGGGCATCGCCATGCTTCTGCTGTCCTTCGCCATGCTTGCCGACCGCGTGTGCTTCGTTCCGCGTTCGGTCAGAGCGTCGGTCATGTCGTTCCTGAGGCCGGCGGAGACGGTGGCGCTGGAGTTCGTCGCCGGCGAGATGCCTGCGTCCTTGTTCATCCGCCCTGGCGACGATGTCGCCGACGCGGCGCGCCTCGCCGTCAGCTTCCGCGCCCTGGCGCTCGTGCTGGCGGGGGTCGCCGCACGGATGTCCGGATGCTCCGGGGATCACCACGACGACCGGACGGACTCCGCTCTGCGTCGTTCTGCCGATATCGGCAACGCCGCCGGGAGCCATGGTTCGCTCGCGCCGTCGCCTTTCGATACGTCGTGACGGATTGGGTGCTCAGAAGATGCCGAGAGGCCGAGCCTTGATGGATGCCGTGTTTGCTCGAAAGCGAGCCACGCTTATGCTTGCCTTGCAGATGGATCATCGCGGTCGCGATCGGCAACAGATTGTAGGCAAAGCGCCGCCGCTGGCCTATAGCCAGCGCATGACGACACAAAAGCCTGACTGGTCCGCCGCGCAATATCTCAAGTTCGAGGACGAGCGGACGCGGCCGTCGCGGGATCTGTTGGCGCAGGTGCCGCATGCCGCGCCGCCGCGCGTGGTCGACATCGGCTGCGGGCCGGGCAATTCGACGGAGCTCTTGGCCGAGCGTTGGCCGGAGGCTGAGGTTTCCGGCTTCGACACCTCGCCCGACATGATCGACAAGGCGCGCAAGCGGTTGCCTGGGCTGGAGTTCTCGCTGGCCGACGCGGCCACCTGGACGCCAACCGAGCCGGTCGACGTGATCTTCGCCAACGCCGTGTTCCAGTGGCTGCCCGAACACCCGGCAATCCTGCAGCGGCTGATGGGGCAGCTTGCGCCCGGCGGCGTGTTGGCCGTGCAGATGCCGGACAATCTGGCCGAACCGTCGCACAGGCTGATGCGCGAGGCGGCGTCGGAGCTTGCCTTTTCGGCGAAGCTCGCCGGGGCGGGCAGGGCGCCATTGCCGCCGGTTTCGTTCTATTACGACCTGCTGCGGCCGCATGCGAGCCGCGTCGATATCTGGCACACGAACTACAACCACCCGCTGGCCGACGCTGCGGCGATCGTCGAGTGGGTCAAGTCGACGGGGCTGAAGCCGTTTCTCGATCCGCTCGATCCGGACGAGCGGGTCGCGTTCCTCGCGCTCTATCAGGCCGAGATCGCAAAAGCCTATCCGCCGGCCGGTGACGGAAAGGTGCTGTTGCGCTTTCCGCGGCTGTTCATCCTGGCTCAGAAATAGATGGCGGAGCCTGGATCGCCGACCGCGAGGGAAAGCCAGATGCAACTCTGCGTATTCCGGGTGCGGCTTGCGGTTGATCGATCGCATTGTCGGGCGAGTTGGGCGAAGATTTTGTCTTGCGACCATGCAGTAATGGAGTTTTGATGCCGCTTCGGAGTGCAGCCAGAGATCGTGCGGGGGACATCCATGAGTTCGCCTGAAACACCACCCGCCGCCCGGCAGATCGCCGTCTTCGTGGTCGAGGACGAGGCGCTCGTCGCGCTCAATCTGGAGGACATGCTGGTCGATCTCGGCTTTCGGGTCGAGGCGTCGGCGATGCGGATCGAGCAGGCGCTCGACATTATCGATCGCGGATGCGCGGCCGATGTCGCCATTCTCGACGTGAACCTGGCAGGGGAGCCTGTGTTTCCCGTCGCAGAACGGCTGGCCGAGGCCGGCATGCCGATCGTATTCGCGACCGGCTACGGCCGCTCGGGGCTTCCCGAGCAGTGGCAGGCCAGCCAGGTGCTGCAAAAACCCTATACAATGGAGCAGATCGCGAATTGCTTGAATGCGGCGGTCGCGGCGATGCGGGAGACAACATGATGCGTGGGTATGGCAGGAACGACATGGCGCTGCTGGCCGCGGCTGCCGGTGCGATGCTGCTGGCGGTTTCCGGCGCAGCCGAGGCGAAGCGTGCCCGCTGCTTCTCGACCGACGACGGTTATTATCCCTGCAATTTCGTGGCGACTGACCGGCTCGGCAGTTTCGAGATCAGCGCCCGCGGCCGGCCGACCTACATCCTGCTGATCGACCAGCCGGGCTTTGCCAGCGCCTTCGTCAATTTCGGCGACCGCAACATTCCGCTGCCCGGCATGTATGTCCGCTCCAGCGACGACGGCGCTTGCTGGAACAATCCCGAGACGTCGACCCGCCTCTGCGCCTGGTAGATGCCGGATGGTTTCCGTTGGAAACCATAATTGTAGCGGCGTCGCGCCAAAAGCTTTGCAACATTATACTTTTGGCGTATTCGGCTCGACGCAGTGGCTTGGACCCGCGCCTCTTTTCTTGCGCGGATGCTGCGAAATCAATCCGGGCGTCGGGGACAAGCATGCACCGTGTCATCATCAGCGGTATCGGCGTAGAGATACCCGAAGCCACCATCACGAACGACGAACTGGTCGCCAGTTTCAACGAGTGGATCGACAGGCAGAATATTGAGCGCGCCAGGACAGGCGAGCCGCCGCTTGCCAAGTCCGACTCGGATTTCATCGTCTATGCGTCCGGCGTGAAGAACCGGCATGTCCACACCCGTGATGGCATTCTTGATGTCGACCGCATGGCGCCGCGCATTCCTTCGCGCGCCGACGACCAGCTATCGGTGATGGCCGAGTTTGGCGTCGCCTCGGCGAAGCGGGCGCTCGATCACGCTGGCGTCGATGCGGCCTCGATCGACATGGTGATCTGCTCGGCGTCGCACCACCAACGGCCCTATCCGGCGATCTCGATCGAGATCCAGAAGGCGCTGGGCACATCGGGCGCGGCCTTCGACATGGGGCTCGGCTGCTCGTCGGCCGCAGCCGCGCTTCATGTCGCGACCAGCTTCGTCCGCTCGGGCGCGCAGAAGCGCGTTCTGATCGTGACGCCGGAGATCATCACCGCGCATCTGAACTTCCGCGACCGGCAGACCCACTTCATCTTCGGCGACGCCTCGGCGTCGATGGTGGTCGAGGGGCTGGGCGAAGGCGAGACCCGTTCGGGCCGGTTCGAGGTCATGGATACGCGCAGCTGGACGCAATTCTCCAACAACATCCGCACCAATTTCGGCTTCCTGATCAAGGCCGGGCAGCCGGAAACCGCCTTCATCCAGATGGAGGGGAACATGATCAAGCAGGTCGGCAACAAGGTGTTCAAGGAAGTCACCCACGCCGCCCACCGCTTCATCACAAGCTTTCTCGCCGACCATGGAATGACCGTCGAGGACATCCGCCGGTACTGGCTGCACCAGGCCAACGGCCGGATGAATGCGATGATCATGAAGCTGGCGCTCGGCTACGAGGCTGACGAGGACCGCGCGCCGATGGTGCTGGAAAAACTCGGCAACACGGCCGGCGCCGGCGCGATCATCGCGCTGAAGCAGTATCACGAGGACATGGAGCCGGGCGAGTACGGCCTGCTCTGCGCCTTCGGCGCGGGCTATTCGATCGGCGGCGCGCTGTTGAAGAAGATGTGATGATGCAGACCTTGCCGTTCGACCCTCCGCTGGACGATGGGCCCGAGATCGTTCCGGGCCGCAAGCTGCTTGGCAAGGTCGCCGGCGTCTACGTGGCCCCGGGCGACCACTTCATCACCCGCGCGGCCGATGCGCTGGTGCTCGATTTCGAAGGTATCGCTGGAGACTTCCACCGGGGCGTCACGCGTGAATCCGGTGGACGAGAGCCATGGTATGGACGCGGCACCGAGATGCGCAACGAGCGCCAGGTGTCGATCGTCGCGCCCGACGAACTGGCGCAGATCGCGCGCCGGATGGAGCTTCGAGCGATCATGCCCGAATGGATCGGTGCGAATCTGGTGATCGATGGCGTGCCGATGTTGTCTATGCTGCCGGCCGGCACGATGCTGTTTTTCAAGGGTGGCGTGACGCTGAAGGTCGACAGCCAGAACGGACCTTGCCGCATCGCCGGCCGCGCGGTCGCGGAAAACGCTGGCATGGCGGATACCGAGGCGGGTGCGCTGCTGTTTCCGAAAGCGGCAAAGCGCCTGCGCGGGCTGGTGGCATGGGTCGAGAAGCCGGGCCGAATCGCGGCCGGTGAGGACGTTTCCGTCCGGATACCCGAGCAGTGGATTTATCGGGCTTGATCAGCCCGACAGCAGTTCGATGAAGCGCTCCGCCACCGGTCGCATGAAGGCGTCGGGCGTGGCAAGTTCGAGATACTTCTTGTAAGCGGTGACGGCATCCGGATTCTTGCCGGTGTCGCGATAGCTGTCCCCCAGCGACATCCAGATATCGGCGTTCTCAGGCTCGAGTTTCTGCGCTTGTTCAAGCTGGACCAGCGCCTCTTCATGACGCGTCAGGCGCTGGAGCACGCGAGCTAGCTCCAGCCGGTAGGCGGCGCTGGAGGGCAACAGCTCGACGGCCTTCGCGTAACGCATTTCCGCCCCCGCAAAGTCGCCAACGATTGCCAGCATCCGCGCGTGTGAACTTTGTGCGTCGGCGTCGCCCGGCGCGTAGTCTGCCGCGTCGCGGTAGATGCGCTCGGCGGCGACATTGTCGCCCTTCACCAGATGCATTGCCGCCAGTTCGGCAAAGGCGGGCAGATAGCCGGGATCGAGTTCCAGCGCGCGGGTGAGTTGCACAACCCCCTCGTCGGTCTTGCCGAGGCCAAGCAGAATGCGTCCTGCCTTGGTCGGATAGCGAGGGTCGACCGGCGCAGCGTCGGCGGCCTCGAGATAGAGCTTCACGGCGGTACCCGTGTCGCCTTCGGCCAGCGCGATTTCGGCGAAGCCCTCGGCGGCAAAGACATTCCTGGGGTCACGCCGCTTCACTTCAGCATATTCGATCTTGGCGGCGGCGAGGTCGCCGGATTTCTGCAAGGCATTGCCGAGATTGTTGCGGGCCGGAAGGAAGTCCGGATCGAGCGCGAGCGCGGCGCGGTATTCGGCTACTGCCGCGGGCGCATCACCGGCGTTGAAGCGGATCAGGCCAACCAGATTGTGCGCCCATTTCGCGTCCTTGTGATGCGACCGGATCATGCGGCGAGCCAGGATCGTCGCCTTCAGCGGTTCGGCGTCCGAGGCGGCCGCGATCGCCACAAACGGATCGAGGAGCGACAGGATGCCGGAGGCTGCGTCTTTGAAGTATTCCCGCTCGGGTGTCGCGCCGATCGGCGGCAGGTCCACCAGTTCGACGTTGTCGCGGATCACCCTGAGCCTGAGCCGCATGCCCTCCGGCGCGCATTCCGCCGTGTCGCAGATGAACTCGCCGGCAATGCGGGTCTCGTAGGCGTTGAAGAGCCGGCGGACATGGAAGACGAGAGATTCGATCGACAGGCCGGAATCGGGGAAGGAAAACTCGACCCGGCGCGCGTCGGGGAGGGCGGCAATGCTGTCTTTCGAAGTGCGCGAGGCCAGCTTCACATCGGCGAGGCCGTCCCAGATCCGGCTGGCCGTCACCTCGGCGGTGAGGCCGCGGGCGGCGATCGATTCGGGCACGGCGATCGGCTCGATGATCACCTGGTCGCGGCGGAACTGGCCGATCAGCAACGGCACCAGCACTATGACGATGATCAGGAAGAACAGGTTCAGCAGAACCGTGCGGATATTGGTCGACCAGCTCTCAAGCCCCGGCAACGACAGTCGCTCGCGCAGGCGCGCGAGCACCGATACCCCCGGCAGTTCGGCCGGTTCGTCCGCCTTGCGCTTTGGTCGCGCCATGTCTGTCTGCCCCAGGTCCCAACCGCCTTGCGGTTCGGTGCAAGCTACCAGAATAATTGGATAAATTAAGACACCTATTTCTCGTCGTCGTCCGGATCCAGGAAGCGGGTGGCGCGCCAGTCGGTAAGCACCTTGTTGGTCTGGTCGATGACGAAGAACCGGGCGGACTCGCGGTCGTAGCCTTCCTCGAGCAATGCCTCGTAGGCGGTGTGCTGGTGGCGGATATGGGCGATGGTGGCGAGCCAGAGCGCGACCGAAGGCGGCAGCGCCTTCAGGTGTTTCTGCCCCGCTGCCTGCCTGATCTGCTCCGCATCGGCCCATGGAGCCAGCGGAATGAGCAGGGTCAGGCCCTTGGCGATGGCGCGCTGGCGTTCCGTGCCGGCCATCAGGCCTGCCGCTTGCTGGCATCGGGAACGGAGTCCGCAGACGCGAAATAGGGCTTGATGTCGATGACCGGCGTGCCATCCAGGACGTCGATCGCCTCGAGTTCGATCGTCCCGGCGGCGACATCGACGGCGAGCAGACGCACCACGTGCAGTCCGACCGGGTTCGGCCGAGCTGGCGAGCGGAGTGCGAATGTGCCGCTCGGTCGCTCGGCATGGCGCGGCTTCTGCACGATCAGGTCGCGCGGCGCATGATGCAGCCAGGTGAGCAGCACCGCGTGGCTGTAGGCGTCGAGGCCGCGCAGACCCTCGCGATAGGGCTCGTCGACCACAACGCAAGCTCCGCCACCCATTTCGCGCGCGGCCGCCATGTTCTTCGGGCACTCCTCCCGTCGCTTCCAGGGAGAGGCGATCCTGCCGATGAACACGATGCCTGCGTCCAAGGTGGTCGTCGCCGGGTCACGCTCCAGCCGGACCTCGCCCTCGCGCAGTTCGAACATCCTCATTTCTCCAGATGGAAACGCCATTTTCTTTTCCATGTGCGACATTCACGCTTGCGCCAATCTTGATCCTCACATAAACATATCTTTATGTCTATCTGAGGTCTGCCGTGACTCAACCCAAGCTCAATCTGAACCGGATGGTCGATACGCTCAAGGCGGCGGCCGAAACCAGCCGCCTGCGCATCCTGGTGCTGTTGTCGCGCGGCGACCTGACCGTCTCGGACCTGACCGTCATCCTGAACCAGTCTCAGCCGCGCGTGTCGCGACACTTGAAGCTGTTGCTCGAAGCCGGGCTGATCGGCCGATACCAGGAGGGGTCGTGGGCGTTTTTCCGCTTGTCGGATGTCGAGGCCGCGCGTGAATTTGCGCTGGGTCTGGTGGCTCGGGTCGATACGGCCGATCCGCTGATCGAGCGCGACCTGGAGCGGCTGACCTCGGTCAAGCAAAAATACCGCGAGCGGGCGGGGCAGTATTTCAGCGCCAACGCGGCGCAGTGGGATCAGTTGCGCGCGCTGCACGTGCCGGACGACGCGGTCGAGGCGGCGCTCCAGAAATTCGTCGGCACACAGCCCTTCCAGGCGATGCTCGACCTTGGCACGGGCACCGGGCGGTTGCTCGAAATCTTCGCGCCGCTCTACCGCCGCGGCGTCGGCATCGACATGTCGCGCGAAATGCTGGCGGTGGCCAGAGCCAATCTCGACAAGGCAGGCGTGGCGCATGCCCAGGTGCGGCAGGGCGACATCTACGCCCCGCCGGTCGACCGCGACGCGTTCGATCTCGTGACGATCCACCAGGTGCTGCATTATCTGGACAATCCCGGTCTGGCGATCGTCGAGGCGGCGCGGATGCTGCGGCCGTCGGGCCGGCTCGTGATCGTCGACTTTGCCGCGCATGACCTTGAATTCCTGCGCGAGGAGCAGGCGCATGTGCGGCTCGGCTTCACCGACCGGCAGATCGCCGACTGGCTGCGCGAAGCCGGCCTCGAACAGGAAGAGACTGTCGCATTCAAGCTCACCGGTCGGGAAGGCCTGACCGTCAAGCTTTGGGCCGGACGCGACCGTCGCATCCTGCTCGCTCAACCCGGCGTCGAGCGCCGCCAAGTTTCGGAGACCGCGTGATGTCCCAGTTCCGCCTGTCCCGCCGTCCCGATATCGGCGACAAGGTCAAGGTGTCTTTCGAATTCTTCCCGCCGAAGAATGACGACATGGAGACCAGGCTGTGGGAAACGGTGCAGCGGCTGGAGCCGCTGAAGCCAAGCTTCGTTTCCGTGACCTATGGCGCGGGCGGCTCGACGCGCGAGCGAACGGCCCGCACGGTCAAACGCATCTTGACCGAAAGCACACTGACACCTGCCGCGCATCTGACATGCGTCGACGCGAGCCGGGAACAGTCAGACGCCGTGATTGCCGATTTCGTCGCAATGGGCGTGAAGCGCTTCGTGGCGCTGCGAGGCGATCCGGCGGAAGGCGCCGGCTCGCGTTACCGCCCGCATCCGGATGGCTACTCGAACGGAGCCGATCTCGTGGGCGCCTTGGCGAGGCAGGGCGCGCATGACATTTCGGTCTCGGCCTATCCCGAAAAGCATCCGGAAAGCCCGGATTTCATGACCGACATCGAGATGCTGAAGCGCAAGGTCGACAATGGCGCGACACGCGCCATCACCCAGTTCTTCTTCGACAACGACCTCTATGAACGCTACGTCGAACGTGTCCGCCGCGCCGGGATCTATATCCCGATCGTCCCCGGCATTCTGCCGGTGCACAGCTTCGCAGCCGTGGCGAACTTTGCCGGCCGAGCGGGTGCGCATGTGCCGGCGTGGCTCGCGGAACGTTTCGACGGATTGGAGCGCGATCCGCAGACGCATGCGCTGGTGGCGGCGGCGGTCGCGGCGGAGCAGGTGCTGGATCTGGTCGAGCGCGGCGTCGGCGACTTTCACTTCTACACAATGAACCGCGCCGACCTGGCGGTTGCAATCTGCCACATGATCGGCATTCGCGCGGCCTACCGGGAGCCGGCAATGGTGGCCGCTTCCGCCGCTTGAGGCCATGAAAAGGAAAAGGCCGGGTCTTCCGCCCGGCCTTCCTTACCTTTTGCCTCAGTCTGGAGGGTAGATCCCCGGGCCCCAATCTGCCTTACGGCAGCACTCCCAGGATCATGGCGCCTATGAAGGCGAACGCAGCACAAATCACGATTGCATTGATCGGCCGTGTCAGTCCCATCGAGTTCCTCCTCTGCGGACTATGCCAGAAGTCTATGCGTATTTGAGCCACTGACAAGGGGTTTTGTTGCTGCAGTGCAACAGCCTGTGCAAAAACGACCTCGCTGGCCGAGGCAAATGCAGGAAATCGTTTCTTGTTCCGCCGTCGCCTTGCCTGTGACTTTTTTTGCGAGAGTGGCCGGAATGAGTAGTCAGGACTGGCGGATGACGCCTTCGAGCCAGCTCGCGGCCGACAAGGCGGTGCGGTCAGCGCCGAAGCGCCCGACGATCTGGACCCCCAGCGGCAATCCTGAGTCGCCAGAAAGGCCCGTCACGTTCACGCATGGGTTGCCGGTCAGAGTCCAAAGCTTGTTGAAGATGGGGTTACCGGTGGAGCCAAGGCCAGCCGGGGCTGCACCTGTGGCCGACGGCGTCAGCAGCACGTCGACATTGTCGAACAGCGCCGTCGCGGCCTTGCGCGCGCGCCGCGCGGTGGCGCGTGCTGCGTCGTAGGCTTCAGGCGTGATCGCCCGGCCGCCCTCCAGCGTGGTGCGCAGGATGTCGCTCATGTCGCTGCGATGTCGCAGCAGGTCGTCAGCCATGGCGAGACCTGCCTCGTAGTTCTGCACGGTGCCGTGGTTGTCGCGGCCGGCGGCCAGCGCTTCGGGTTCGTCGATGTCGATAACTTGCGCTCCCGCGTCCGAGGCCAGCGCCGCCGCGTGCAGCACGGCTGCCTGCATGTCGGCGTGTGCCTCGCTCCAGACGCCGCTGCGGTAGATGCCGATGCGCAAAGGCGTGCCGATCGGCTTAACGTCGAGGGGGCGGCCCGTGACGCCGGCAGCGAAGCGCGCCACGTCGGCGGCGCTGGCGGCGAAGAAGCCTGCGGTGTCCAACGACCACGCGAAGGTCTTCGCGCCAACCGTCGGCACGAGGCGAAAACTCGGCTTGTAGCCGGAAACGCCGCAATAGGCGGCGGGGCGGATGATCGAGCCACCGGTCTGCGTGCCGGTCGCGGCCGGGATCATGCCGGCGGCGACGGACGCAGCGGAACCGGCCGATGAGCCGCCCGGCGTGTGCGCCGGATGGTGCGGGTTCTTCGTCCGCGCCGGGTTGAGGAAGGCGAACTCGGTCGAGACGGTCTTGCCGACGACCGACGCGCCCGCCGACCGGATCATCGACACCAGCGCTGCATCGGTTCTCGGCTGATAACCTGCGTAGACAGGCGAGCCATAGGTGGTGGATAAATCGCCCGTGTCGAAGATGTCCTTGATGCCGACTGCGATGCCGGCAAGTGGGCCGGCAGCAGTTTCGGCAGCGCGCAGAAGGGATTCCCGGTCAGCGACGACTTCGAAGGCGCCAATTGCAGCGTCGCCCGCCGCGATAGCGTCGAGACTGGCCTCGATGGCTGCGCGCGGCGTCGTCTTGCCTGAAGCAACCGCTTCCTGGATCGCAATCACCGACAGCATGAGAAGTCCTCCCGCCCGATCTATCGCCGCCGGAAGATGCGTCCGTCAATGGTGGCGAGTCCAAGCCCGATCAGGGCCATGCCGGCGAATTCGAACAGTTCCAGCCGCTCGCCCAGGAACAGCGCGCCGAGCAGCACAGCGCTGACCGGCGTGATCATTGTCACCAGCGACGTGTTCGACGCGCCGGCCTTGGCGACGAGATTGAAAAAGATGATGTAGGCCAAGGCGGTCGCGATGAGCGCCAGCGCCAGCGCCGCCGTCCACGCAGCCGGTCCGGCATGGGCAAAACCGCCAAAGCCGTGGGCGTAGAGGGCGATCGGGATCATCATTGCGGTCGATGCTGTCAACTGGCCGGTCGCCACGATGATCGGCGGCAGTCCGGTGAAGCGGCGCGAGACGACGAAGGAGCAAGCGTAGGAGACCGCCGTGCCGATCAGCGCGAATTTGGCCCATACCGGCCCGCCGATGCCGGCGGCCAGACCCGGGCCGATCATCACCGCCGTGCCGGCGATGCCGATGACCACGCCGAACAGCTTGTTGATGCCCGGTTTTTCGCTGCGGAAGACGAAGCCGACGAGGGTCAGGGTCCAGAACGGCGTCGTCGCGTTGAGCACGGACGCCAGACCGGCGCCGATCGCCGTCTGGCCGAGGAACATCAGCGAGAACGGTATGACGTTGTTCAGCAGCGCCAGGGCAAAGAACCACCCGGCATAGGGCATGGCGAGGCCAAAGGACGGTCCCCGCGCCAGCAGGTAGAGGTGGAGCGCGAGCGCGGCGATGCCAACGCGCAGCAAGACGAGCGTCAGCGGCGGGATCTCGACCACGGCGATGCTGACGCTGAAGAACGAACCGCCCCAGATGATTCCGAGCAGGATGAGAAGCGCCCACATCCGTGCCGTCATCGGAGGGTGGGAGACCTGATTGGCCGTGTCGAGACTCATGCGGACATTCCAGATTGGGAGGCGAACCGTTATGCCGAACCGGTTCACCCCGCCACCCGTTTTCGGATCAGCCGCGTCGACGGAGGCGCTGCGACTTCCACAGGTCCAGAGTGGCTGATAGGTTCGGGTAAATCGAGGAGCGTCCATGCAGAGATTCGAAACCGCCAAGGCCGCCGCACTGGAAATGCGGCCGGATGAGTCGGTCTACTGCTTCCGACCCGAGGTGCTGAAGGCGGACGCGTTGAGTTTCATGTCGATGTTCCCCGGCAAGACCGCCTATGCGGTCAAGACCAATGGCGAGCCGATGGTGCTGAAGACGCTGTCGGAGGCGGGCGTCAAGGCGTTCGACGTTGCGTCGCCGGGCGAGTTCGCGGCGGTGCGCGCGGTCGCGCCCGATGCCGATATGCTCTACATGCACCCGGTCAAGGCGCAGTCGGACATAAGGCTGGCGCTGGAAGCCTACGGCATCCGCGTCATCGCGGTCGACCACGAGGACGAGATCGTCAAGCTGACGCGGATCGTCCGCGCGCTCGACATCGATCCGGGCTCGATCGAGGTCTATGTCCGCATCCAGACCAAGGGCCAGGCGGCGTACGAACTGTCTAAGAAGTTCGGCGCCGGGCCGGCGCAGGCCGTCGAACTGCTGCAGCGACTGGCCCGCACCGGCTACAAGGTTGGCATCTGCTTCCATGTCGGCAGCCAGATCGAGGACCCGGACACCTATGACCGCGCGCTGAAGACGGCCGACTGGGTGCGCAACCGCGCGGGTGTCGAGCTTTGCGGACTGGATGTCGGTGGTGGATTCCCGGCCGAGTATGGCCACGATCCGAACCGCAAGGTTCCCGAAATGCCGTCGCTGTCGCAACTGATGTCGCGGTTTCGCGGCGACCTGCGCGAATGGGGCTTTGGCGAGATGCCGCTGGTGGCGGAACCAGGCCGCGTCATCGTCGCCCGCGCGTTCTCGCTCATCGTGCGCGTGCTGCTGCGCAAGGGCAAGCGGCTCTACATCAATGACGGCATCTGGGCATCGCTGTCGGATTCATGGACGGGCAAGATCACGCTGCCGGCGCGGTTCATCCCCGACCCGGCGATCCGCAGCCGCAACGGCGATGTGACCAACATCGTGCCGTTCAAGGTCTGCGGCGCAACCTGCGATTCGGTCGACATCCTGTCGCGGCCGTTCTGGCTGCCGGAGACGGTCGACACTGGCGACTGGATCGAAATCGGCCATATCGGCGCCTATTCGATGTCGCTCAGAACTAAGTTCAACGGCTTCTATCCGGACAAGTTCGTCGAGGTGACGACACCTTTCGACGAGGGCGACGAGCCGGAAGGCTTCGCCAGCCTGGAGACGATGTCCGCAGACTAGCTTTTCGTCTGCGGATCGTTTTTCGTCCGGCGCTGGAACAGGATTTTGGTCTGATGTCGGCACGCGGAATGGATTTCCGCATTGCTCCGCCATTGAGCGGTTGCATAGCGTGACCGAGGAGCGGCGACGCGGTACAAACTCCCGACATAATTCAGAGGAGCGCCAGCCTATGCGTATCGTTGCCACATCACTCGCACTCGCCATTCTCGGCGCAGCCGCGCCAGCCATCGCGCAGGACGCCGTCAAACCGCTGGTCGATGCGGCCTGGGTCAAGGAAAACTCGGCCAAGGACAATGTCGTCGTCATCGACATCCGCGACAAGGTCGCCGAGACCGAACTCGGCGACAAGCCGTATCTCGCCAACGCCGTGGTCGCGCCCTACGCGTCGGCCGGCTGGCGCACCGAAGTGCAGGGCATTCCCGGCATGCTGCCGCCGGTCGAAAGCCTGGCCAAGCTGATCGGCGATCTCGGCATCGACAATGACGACCATGTCGTGATTGTGCCGTGGGGCACGGACTCGACTGAGTTCGGCGGCGCGACCCGTGTCTACTGGACGTTCAAATATCTCGGACATGACCAGGTTTCGATCCTCGACGGCGGCTGGCGCCAGTATGACGCGGCTGGCGGCGAGCGCGTGGCGGAAGCGGCGAAGCAGGAGCCTGCGACCTTCACCGTTGAACTGAACGACAAGATCCGCGCCACCACGGTCGATGTCGAAACGGCATTGAAGGCCGGCACCAAGCTGGTCGATGGCCGCCCGGTCGAGCAGTACGAGGGCAAGTCGAAGAGCCCGATCGTTCGCGCCGAAGGCACGCTGCCGGGCGCGGTGAACATCAAGCACAGCGACTTCTACAGCAAGGACAACGCTGTGTTCTCGACACCGGACACCGTCAAGGCGCTTTCGGAGGCCGTTGGCCTTGCAGCCGACCAGGAGAACATCGTGTTCTGCAACACCGGCCACTGGGCTTCGGTTGCGTGGTTTGGCCTGAGCGAAGTGCTCGGCAACAAGAACACCCGCATGTATGATGGCTCGATGGCCGAATGGGCGTCCGACCCGGCCCGCCCGCTCGAGGACAAGACCGGTTCCTGACCGGCCATCCACCTCGGCGAGTTCCTGTTTGAAGCGAATGTCCGGGGTCGTTCCGGACATTCGTCATTTTGAGAATATGGACTGACAGATGAGTGACGTTTCAATCGACAGGCCGAAATATCTGCCGCCGGTCAGCATCGACCGCGCGCCGACGGCAGTCGCAAGTGCTTTCTTCGTCGTCGGATTCCTGGCGATTGCATGGCTGGTCGATCTGCGCCAGGCGGCGCTGTTCATCGTCGGCGGACTTTTGGGCGCAGCACTTTATCACGGCTCGTTCGGCTTCACCGGCGGCTGGCGGCGTTTTGTCGTCGAGGGCAGGGGCCGGGCCATCCGCGCGCAGATGCTGATGATCGGGGTCGCTGCGGTTGCGATGATCCCGCTGCTCGCGGCCGGAAGCCTCGGCGGGCAGCCGCTGGTCGGCGCGCTGGCGCCGGTCGGCGTGTCGGTGCTTGTGGGCGCGGCGATGTTCGGCCTCGGCATGCAGCTTGGCGGCGGCTGCGGTTCGGGCACCCTGTTCACGGTCGGCGGCGGTTCGTCGCGCATGCTGGTGACGCTTGCCTTCTTCATCGTCGGCGCGGTGATCGGCACCGCGCATCTGCCGTGGTGGCTCGAACTGCCATCCTGGCCGGCGATCAGCCTCGGCCAGACCTATGGCGTGGCGACTGCCGTGCTGATGACGCTGGTCGGCCTCGGTCTTGTCGCACTCGTCTCAGCGCTGGTCGAGTGGCGGGTGCATGGCGACATCGAAGTCGAGCCGGCGCCGAAGCGGCCGGGTTGGACCTGGCTGCTGCATGGGCCGTGGCCGCTGGTTGGCGCGGGGGTCGCTCTGGCGATGCTGAACGTCATCACGCTGCTGATGGCAGGCCACCCGTGGTCGGTGACCTTCGGCTTTGGGCTGTGGGGTGCGAAGATTGCTCAAGTCGTTGGCGTTCCCGTCGAGACCTGGGCGTTCTGGAACTGGCCGGGACCGCAGAAGGCCCTGAACTCCAGCGTGCTGGAAGACGTCACCTCGGTGATGAATTTCGGCATCATCCTGGGCGCCGGCCTCGCCGCCAGCCTCGCAGGCAGTTTCGCGCCGAAGGCAAAGATCCCGTTCGGCTCGTTCCTGGCGGCCGCCATCGGCGGCATCCTGATGGGCTATGGCGCGCGGCTTTCGTTCGGCTGCAACATCGGCGCGCTGTTCAGCGGCATCGCATCCGGCAGCGTGCATGGCTGGCTGTGGTTCGCAGCCGCCTTTGGCGGTTCTTTCGTCGGTGTCTGGCTTCGCCCGCTGTTCGGCCTTGACGGGTTCCGCAAATGAGCGCGCGCAATACGGTCCTGTTCGGCGCGGCCTTAGCCGTCGCAACGGCTGCGGTGGCGGTCGACCACTACCACCACCCGGTCCAGCGTGCAGCAAAGCCCGCCGCCGCGTCGGGCGCAGCACCTTGTGCCGCGGCTGCACCATGCGCCGCTGCTCCGGCCGCGCCCGCCGCGGCTCCATGCGCCGCTGCTGCGCCGTGTGCAGCAGCGCCGGCGAAACTCCCGCCGCCTCCGCCGCCCGCTCAGAAGCTCGCGCCCCCGCCGCCACCGGCGAAGAAACTCGCTCCGCCGCCTCCGCCCGGCGTCGCCCCGTCGGGCACATCGGGATGAGCGACGAGGCGCGCGACAGGGCGCTGGCTGAAATTGCCTTCTGCGAAAGCGTGCTGGCCAAGGGCGGTCTGAACGTGCTGACCGAGACTTTTCGCGACACGCAGGGCGTCGCTGCCTGGGATCACTATCCGCAAGGCGATGTGTTCGACCCAGTGACAGGATCGCAATGGTTCTATCACTGCCATCCGGCCGAGGAGGGTGCGGTCGAGCACGGCCATTTCCACTGCTTCATCCGTCCGGAGGGCGCCACCGGACCGATCCACCACCTCGCGGCAGTCGGTGTCGACGCCTATGGCCGGATTCTGCGGCTCTTCACGGTCAACCAGTGGGTGGTCGGTGACGATTGGCTGGACGCCGAGGCGACGATCGCGCTACTGCCGCGGTTCGACATGCAGATGCCGCGTCCGTCCTATCTGGTGAACCGCTGGCTGACCGCGATCTTCGTCGCGCACGAAGATGAACTCGCGGAACTGATCCGCGAGCGGGATCGCGTGCTTGAGGCGAGGGGCGGCGACGCCGTGCGCGAGGATCGGGCGCTCGAAGTCACATCCGAATTGCGGTTTACCCTTCCCGCCATCTGAAACAATCGCTTACGCGAAATTACCGGGACCTTTCCATCGCGGCTCAGGCGTGATTAGGGTCGCGTTCGACAGCCTTAATGGCTGTCGCTTCACATTTGAAAGAGACCGATGCGCGCGATCATTGCCCTTTTGCTGAGCCTGTTTGCCATGCCGGCCTTTGCCGCCGCCACCTGCGCGCCAGTGACCACTGAGGCGAAAATCCTCGCGTCGGCGGACGCTTTGGACGTCCATCCAGACTGGGCCGACGGCAGCACAGTCGGCCTCTCCTGGTCGCTCGACCTGCAGGGCGATGCCGAGGGTTCCGACGGCGAGTTTTACCTGGTCGGCGACCTGATAGATCCCCGCGGCAATGTCATCACCGAAGGCGTCTATGCCAATGTGATGGAATGGGAATGCGACAGCGACGAGTGATCGCTAGCCCGCAAATGCAAGCCAGAGCAGCACGAGCAGGCTGGTCAGCGCGCCGTTGAGGCCCATTGCAATGCCGGCGAATGTGCCGGCGATTTCCGAGACCTGGAAGGCGCGCGCCGTGCCGATGCCATGCGATGCGACGCCGGCGGCAAAGCCGCGCGCGGCGAAATTGGTGATCCCGAGCGCGTTCATCAGCGGCGTGACGATCACCGCGCCAATAATGCCGGTCAGGACCACGAGCACAGCCGTCAGCGCGGGAATGCCGCCGAGGCTCTTCGACAGTTCCATTGCGATTGGGGCGGTCGTCGATTTCGGCGCCAGCGACGCTAGCACCTCGTGAGGCGCGCCGAATGCCCAGGCAATGGCGACCGCGCTCGCCGCCGCCGTTAGCGAGCCGGCGAGCAAAGCGGCGGCCATCGGCAAGAGTGCGCGGCGCACCAGCGCCAGATTGCGCCAGAGCGGGATCGCCAGCGCAACTGTCGCCGGTCCGAGCAGGAAATGCACGAACTGCGCGCCTTCGAAATAGGTCGCGTAGTTCGCCCCGGTCGCCAGGAGCAGCACGACCAGCGCGCCGGCCGCGATCACTACCGGGTTGGCGAGGGCATGGCGCCCGAGCCGCGCCGAGATCAGGTCGGCAGCGACATAGGCGGACAGCGTCGCAGTGAGCCAGAGCAGTGGCGAGGCGGAAAGATAGACCCAGATGCTGGTGATCTCGGGCGTCATTCTGCGTTTCCCTGAGTCAGCCGCGCGACGAGCAGAAAGACGCCGACGGTGACCAGAAGCGTCAGCGCCGTGGATGCAATCAGCGCGACCGCCAGCGTCAGTCCAAACTCCGCCAGCACCGGGCCATATTGCACGATGCCGACGGCGGCCGGAACGAACAGCAGCGAGAGATTGCGCAGGATGCTGCCGGCGGTGGTGTCGAGGCTTGCACCCGGACCCTTGCGCCACAGCAGCAGCAGGAACATCAGCGCCATGCCGACGACGGGACCGGGGAAGGCGAGGGCCGGGTAGACCTGGCACAGTGCCAGCACGATCACTTCGCCGCCAAGTTGGCAGAGCAGCAAGGTGGCGATAGCGGCCGGAAGGTTCAGCGGCGGCGCGGGCGTCTCCAATTATTCACCCGCCTCGGCCATCGGTTTGTCCTCTACAGAATGACCAGAAGCTGCTGCGTCGGCCAGCCGTCGGCGGGCATACCGAGTTCCGCCTGAACTTTCTGCAGCGCGGTTCGCGTACCGGTGCCCAAAATGCCGTCGATCTTGCCGACGTCATGGCCGCGCGCCGCGAGCTTCTCCTGCAACTGCTTCATCTCGTCAATCGTCAGGCCGCGGTCCGGATTGCGCTTGTCATAGGCCGGCTCCCCGGCCAGCCGCGCGGCGAGATGGCCGGCAGTCAGCGTGTAGACGAAGGACTTGTTCCATTCGAGATAGACGTCGAAATTCGGATAGATCAGGAAGGCCGGACCCTTGCGTCCCATCGGCAGCACGAGGCTGGACGGCTGGTCGTCGGAGGGCAGCGCAGAGCCGTCGCGCGCGGTGACGCCAGCCGCCGCCCAATGCGAGCGCGGGTGCTGGTTCTCCCGGCCAGTGTCGGCCCAGTCCATTTCGGTTGGAACGCGCACCTCGTCCATCCAGGGCTGGCCCGCACGCCAGCCGAGCGATTTCAGGAAGTTCGCCGTCGTCATGATGACGTCCGGCGCGCTGCTTCGCAGGTCGACATGGTTGTCGCCGTCGCCGTCGCGGCCCTTTTCCAGATAGTCGGACGGCAGGATCTGTGTCTGGCCGATTTCGCCGGCCCAGGCACCCTTGACGTCCGCCGGCAGGTCGCCGCGGTCGAACAGCGTCAACAGCGGCACGATCTGGGGGCGGAACAGTTCCGGCCGCCGGCAATCATGCGCCAGCGTCACCAGCGCGTTCAGCGTGTCGAAATCGCCTTGCACGGCGCCGAAATCGGTCTCCAGGGCCCAGAACGCGGCGATGACTGGCGCCGGCACGCCGAACTCCTGCTCGGCCCGCTGGAAAACATCCGCATATCTCTTCATGTTCACCGCGCCCTGCTTCAGCCGGTAGGCCGAGACCATGCGGCTGGAGAACTCGATGAAGGTCTGAGCGAAGACGCCCTGCGCCCGGTCGCGTCCAATGACGCGGCTGTCGTTCTGGGCGCCGCGCAAGGCTTCGAGCCCGCGCTCGCCGATCCCGGCCGCGCTTGCCTCGGCCTGCATGCCGCCGAGCCATGCGCTGAAATCGCCGCCGCATGCCTGGGCAATTGCCGGTGCGGTGAAGAGGGTCGCGGCCAAGGCCGCGGCACAGGTCCATCTCATCGTCGAGCGTCTCCAGTTTCCGTCGGCCTTAGCAACATGCGCGCTGGGCAGAAATGCGGCGCATCCGCCCATCATCCCGCATTCGCATTCAGCCATTTGCGCCAGCTTGCAGCCGTGCCGTTGAACACATTGATGTCAGCGTCGCCCTTGATGCCGGGAACCGTGCCGGTGCCGGTATACTGCCAGAAGACGAAGGGATGGCTGCCGTATTTTTCGGTCGGGTGACCGGCGGTCGACCGCAGCCAGAACGGATAACCCTGGAACGCCGACAGGCCGTTGCGGTCGAAGAAGGCCGGGTCGGTGTAGATGATCGGCCGCTTGCCATAGTGCTTCTGCACAGCGTCGAGGAACACCCGCATCTCGGCGCGCACCGTCTCGGGCGGCGGCCGCAGCTTGCAGGTCGGCGACAGATGGTTCCATTCCATGTCGAGCACCGGCGGCAGCGCGCCCTTCTCGCGTGGCACGTTGCGGATGAACCATGCCGCCTGTTCCGACGCCGGCCGGCAGAAGTAGAAGAAGTGATAGGCTCCGCGCGGCACACCGGCGGCGCGTGCGCCGTTCCAGTGCGCCCGGAACTGGTCGTCGACACGGTCGCCGCCCTCGGTCGCCTTGATGAAGACGAAGGAGATGCCCTTAGACCGCGCTGTCGTCCAATCCACGGAGGTCTGGTATTTCGAGACGTCCGTGCCATGAACGGCATATTCCCACGGCTTGCGGGTCTGCCATTCGTGTGGGTCGCGGTCGCCGAAGCGGGGGCCTGCGACCAGTGGCACGCCACGATCGGCCGATGTCGGGGCGATGTCCTGCAGGCCGCTGCCGCCGCCGGAACATGCGGTGAGCATCGCCAAGAGCATCAGGAGCGCGGTGCGGCGCATGGAACCCCCGGAAGATTGCGTTTCGAATCAATGTCTCGTCGCGTCGGCGAGGGATAGGCGATCTACCAATGCGCGTCACGCGGATTGGTCCGCGCCCAGCGCCGCATGTTCCCCGCCATTGATTTTTTCCAGCGCCGCGCCCAAGACTGACGCCAGATGCCGGGGAGAGTTCGGCAATTCCATGGCGGGGGCAGGAATGCGCATTCTGGGCAAATTGCTGAAATGGCTGGCCATACTGGCGGTGATTGTCGTCGCGGGCTTTGCCGCGTGGCTCTACCTCGCGCCGCCGGCGCTGATCCAAGTTGCGGCGGGCTATTCCGCCAAGATGGTTTGTTCGAACGTGTTCATCGCCGATCGCGACCAGCACGAGGTTCTCAAGGTCGACGTCCAGGCGCCCGGCCATCCCATTCTCGGCCTGATCTCGATGTCGGTCGACCGCGACGCGAAGACGGCATTCGCGGAACTGCTCGGCATGTTCGGCGGTGGATTGGCGGTCGCACGCGACGGCGCGGGCTGCGCTTCGGTGCCCGACGGCGACATCGCTGCGGCGGCACTGCCAATGGTTCCACTGGCGGCAGGCACGGCAGG
>Ga0209906_100198_pt1 | contig 54967 bp, 59 predicted proteins | sample FECB24metaG_FD_188303 | JGI IMG/M metagenome (GOLD analysis project Ga0209906, IMG submission 188303) | Cyanobacterial communities from the Joint Genome Institute, California, USA from Joint Genome Institute, California, USA - FECB-24 metaG... ... | reverse complement strand
GTCTCCGCAACCCCGGCCAGCTCCGACGGCGCGAGCGCTTCCTCCAAAACCCGCCGCTCAAGGGGGTCAAAGTTGGACGCCGATGCGGGGTCAATATTGGGCGCCGATTGACAATGAGCGCGACAATTTGGAGGCGGTGTCGCGCGAAGAACTTTTGGAGCGATCCCGGGCGAGCACGGTTACGATCCTCGACGTGCGCCCGGAAGATGAGTTTGCATTGGGACATCTACCCGGGGCATTGAACATCCCGCTACGTGAGCTCGAAGTCCGTCTCGGTGAGATGGATCCGAGCGAAGAGATCGTCGCCTACTGCCGCGGTCCCTACTGCGTGCTGTCCTATGAAGCGGTCGCACAACTCCGCGCACGCGGCTTCAGGGTACGCCGACTTGTAGACGGCCTACCCGAGTGGCGCGCCGCGGGGCTACCGGTGATCACGGGTAGCGGCTGAGCACTCCTTCGCTATGTCGGGCGCAAGTTGAATGAGAAGATTGCGATTTCGCTTGCCACTGACCCTAACGCTACGTTTCCATTGTTGAGCAAGATTATCCGGTTTTTGCGTGCCGACGTCGTCAACAGACTGTGTCGCAAGAAGGAGTCCCGGCGCAGCAACGGCCGTGACACGAGCGGCAACATTTCGTGACTGTGCCCCTACCCCCAAAACGACTGCGTCAAGTTAAGGTGACTTCCGGCGCTTCCAAAGATGTTAGCAAGACATGAGCGATCATCCCAGAGTAGGATGATCGCTCACGATGGGCTCAGCGAGCGTTTTTCTTCAGCCATTCTTCCATCTCACCGATTTCGCGTTGCTGCTCGCGAATAACGTCATTGGCCCATTTCTTGGTCTGTGGGTCCTTGCCGTATTGCAGAATCACCTTGGCCATGTCGATCGCACCTTGATGGTGCGGGATCATTCCACGAACAAACGCAACATCGGGGTCCGGATCCTGCATCCCTTGCATCATGGGTGCATGCATCTTTTCAGCAGCATCAAGATAGGCCTTGGTTGACGCTGATGCCGCGATCGGTTGCGCCGGCGAAGGCTTCATCCCGCTGGGGGCCATCTGCCCCGGCATAGTCCCGCCTTGGCCCATGCGGCCTTGCATCATCTGATGCATCATTCCCATGCAGGACTGCATGTTTTGCATCATGCCTCGGCATTGTTCGGGCATGCCTTGCATCATTTGCCCCATCGGCATCTGCATCTGTGATCCCGATGGCGGAGCCCCGTGGGGCGATGTTGCCGGCGGCTGTGCGGGAGCTGGTTGCGCCTGCGGCGCAGGTCCGCCAGGGTGATGTTGTTGATGATCCTGAGGCGCTTGTGCGAGCGCGCTGCCCGTAATTGAAAGCAGGGCTGCCGATGCTAGCAGCGTCATACGCGATTTCATGGTCGTCTCCGTTTTCTGGTTTCACTCAGTTAGAATTTGGCCTGCATGGTACTCCCGGAAGGTGTCGTGATTTGCACGGCGCCTTTTGGCGCGGCGGGTAGATTCAAGGAGGACGTCCCGCTCAGGCGGTTCTCACCGGCCGGTGTCAACGAGATGCGCTGGGGCTTGCCCTCGACCACGAAGATCGCCGTTCCCTTGAAGCCGTCAGTGGTCACGGGTTTATCGCTGTGGTCTCGCAGAAACACTTGCAGGTTCGTGCCCTTTGATACGACCTCCACATGGAAGTTTCCGGCATCCGCTTGACCGCCACCATTCGCACCGGTCTTCGGGCCATGCGCGAGAACGATAGATGGTGCCGCAAGCAGCGCGGCAACTGTAACAATGGTCTTCAAGCGCATTGCGGTTTCTCCTTTTGGATCGTCAGAACGCCTCTGCAGGCGAAGGTCGCCTAGCAGTCGTCGATTTCGCCTGTGCATCCGCAATCAATCGCTCCATCGGCTTGCGACCAAATCGGAGGAACAGGACGGGTGTCAGGAATGTGTCGAGCAGCGTGGCGCTCACCAAGCCGCCGAAAATCGTGACCGCGACCGGGTGGAGTATTTCTTTTCCCGGAGCGGAAGGATCGATCAGCAGAGGTACGAGTGCGACACCCGCCGCCAAGGCGGTCATCAGCACTGGCGTCAGGCGTTCCAAGCTGCCGCGCAGCACAAGCTCGCGACCGAACGGCATTCCCTCGTGGATGGCCAGATTGATATAGTGACTGATCTTGAGAATGCCGTTGCGCGCCGCAATTCCGGTCAAGGTGATGAAGCCGATCATCGAGGCAACCGATAGTGGTTGCCCGGCGATCCAAAGGGCGGCAACCGATCCAATCAATGCCAGCGGGATGTTGCCCATCACGATGAACGCATAGACCGTGGAACGGTAACGGCTATAGAGAATGGCAAAAATCATCACGAGAGAGAGCAGCGATAGCGCGCCGATCGTTCGGCTCGCCTCTTCCTGAGCCTGGAATGTGCCTTCCAGCCGAGTGTAGAAGCCGTTCGGAAGCTTCGTGGCAGCAAGTTCCTGGCGGATGGCACTGACGATCTGCGCCATATCGGAGCGACCATCACTGTTCGCCAAAACAACGACGCGTCGGCGCCCGTTCTCGCGAAGGATCTGGTTCGGCCCCTCCGTCTCGCGGATGTCGGCAATCTGGCGGGCTGGGATCCAGCCGACAGGAGTTTCGACTAACAGGTCGCCAAGACGCTGCGTGGTCCGAACCCGATCCGGCAATCGCAAGACTACATCGAACCGGCGATAGCCATCGACCACACGTGACGTGACGCGCCCGTTGGAAAGTCTGCTTATCTGATCGATAAAGGCGGCCGGCTGGATGCCGTAGAGCCCAGCGCGCCCATAATCGACCCGGATTTCAAGCTGCGGAATCAGAACCTGCTTTTCGACCTGAAGATCGACAAGACCTGGGATCGATGCAAGACGCTGGCGCAAACCCTCCGCGGTGGTCCGCAAGGTATCAAGATCATCCCCGAAGACCTTCAGTGCGATCTGGGCCCGCACGCCGGAGAGCATATGGTCGAGCCGATGCGAGATTGGCTGGCCAATGTTGATGGACACGGGTAGCGCAGCGAGCCGAGATCGAAGATCTGCGACGATTTCGGTCTTCGAACGAGAACTAGTTTTAAGATCGACCTCGATTTCGGAGGAGTGAACGCCTTCAGCGTGTTCGTCGAGTTCAGCCCGGCCGGTTCGCCGGCCAACAGCCTTGACTTCGGGCACCTCAAGAATGAGTCGCTCAGCGATAAGGCCGGCCCGATGCGATTCCGCCAGCGAGATGCCCGGGTTGAAAAGCATATTGATCGTAAACGTGCCCTCATTGAATGGAGGCAGGAAGGAACGCGGGAGAAGCGCGGCAGCGCCTAGTGCTGCAATGACTGCTACGACTGCAGAGAACATCAGCGTTCTGGGATGCTGGAAGGCCCTACCCAGCAACGCACGGTTTACGCGCTTCAGTAGACGAACAAGAGCGCTGTCGCCGTGTTGCAAGCGCTTGAGCCGTGGCAACATGTAATAGGCCATCACTGGTGTCAGTGTGATGGACACCATGAGGCTGGCGAGGATCGAGATGATGTATGCCTGACCAAGCGGAGCGAACAGCCGGCCTTCAATCCCCGATAAGGCAAACAAAGGCACGAATACCAAAACGATGATCATCGTCGCATAGACGATGCCTGATCGAACTTCCTGGGAAGCCGATACGACCACGTCGAACACAGAGCGCGGGTTTCCTGCTTCCATATTCTCCCGCAGTCGCCTAAAGATGTTTTCGACATCGACGACCGCGTCGTCCACAAGCTCGCCGATTGCAATGGCGAGCCCGCCGAGCGTCATAGTGTTTATGGATAGCCCAAACAGATGGAACACGACCGCGGTAGTCAGGATCGACACCGGGATGGCGGTTAGAGAAATCGCCGTTGTGCGCCAATTCAGAAGGAAGGCAAATAGGACCACTGCGACCACCACAGCCGCTTCTAGCAGTACTTTCTCGACATTGCGGATCGAGGTCTCGATGAAGTTCGACTGCCGGAAGAGAATTTGGTCTGCCTTGATTCCATTCGGTAACGAGGATGAAATCTCCTGGAGAGCTTGCTCGATCTCGGCTGTCAGCCGAATTGTATCGACGTTTGGTTGTTTCTCAACCGAGACGATGACTGCCGGCTTCGCCATGTAGCCCGCGTCACCTCGCTTTACTCTGGCTGCGTATTCGACCTCCGCGACCTGCCGCAGGTAAACCGGGGCTCCGTTGACCCGTGCCACGACCACATTTCGTAGGTCGTCGAGACTTGTGGTCCTTCCAATGTTGCGGATCAGAAATTCGCGCGAGTATTGATCGGTGAAGCCGCCCCCCGCATTGCTGCCAAACTGCGAGAGCGCCTTTTCGAGCTGCTCATACGTAACGCTTAACGCTCGCAACGCGGGAGGGCTGGGAGCGATCCGATACTGTCGAACCTCCCCACCCATTGGGATCACCTGCGCAACGCCAGGAATGGTGAGGAGGCGAGGTCTTATCGTAAAGTCGGCGACCTCACGCACCTCCATTGGCGTGGCCTGATTGCTGGTCACTGCGATCAACAGAATTTGGCCCATAATCGAGCTGATCGGGCCCATTTGCGGAATCGTATTGGCGGGCAACTGGTCGCGCACTAACGACAGCCGTTCGCTGATCTGTTGGCGGTTGCGGTAAATGTCAGTACCCCAGTCAAACTCAACATAGACAATCGACAGTCCGACACCAGACACCGAGCGCACGCGGGTAACCCCGGGAACGCCGTTCATTTGCGTCTCGATCGGGAAACTGACGAGCTGCTCTACTTCTGGCGGCGCAAGCCCTTCCGCCTCGGTCATGATAGTAACGGTTGGCTTGTTCAGATCGGGAAACACGTCGACCGGCAGTTTTGTGACAGCGAACAGGCCGTAGAGCACAAGCATGGTAGCCGCCGCCAGAACGAGCAGCCGGTTACGGAGCGATTGTGTCACCAGAAATTGAAACATCGATCGGCCTCTCAACGAATCTGATCGAGGAGTTCAGCGCCCTGGACCACCACACGCTTCCCGGGCTCCAAGCCTGCAGCGATCAGCACACTTTTGCTGTCGAGAGGCTCCACGCGAACTGGACGCGCCCCAAAGCGCTCTGCCGCGACGTGTTCAAACACTACATCTTGGCCACTTGCGCTGCGGACAAGGGCATCCCGGGGGACAGCGATGCCCTTCTGCTCTTCATCGGTCGTCGCGAGCACTGTCACGAACTGCCCTGCACGCAATCCGGAGGTGTTGCCGTCGATCGCAAAATGGATCGGAATAGACTGATTGCGATCGGCAAAACCCGAACCGCGATACGATAAATCAAAAGCCTTGCCACTGATGCGAGCCGTCGCATTTTGAAGCCCTAAGAGCGCTTCGTAGCTAAGGGCTTCCACCCACAGGCGGGCCGGATCGATGATATGGAACACAACTGAGTTTGGCTGGGTCATCTGACCGGCCACAGCCGTTCCTTCTGCAATCACACCGTCCACCGGAGCGATAAGAGCTTCAGAGTCGCGGCGGACCTTGTCCAACGATGCGCGTCGCTCCTTGAGGCCTTGCAATTCGAGACGTGTTTCTTCAAGCAGTGATTTGGCCACAGCTCCGCTGGGGGCGAGTATTTCGTAACGGGCGAGTCTGCGCTCAACGATCGAAATCTGCTGGTCGAGTTCACCTTGGCGCTGCCGCATATCCGATACATCAATCGCCTGCATCGGCGCAGTAACGTACGCAAGAACATCGCCCTTCTTGACGGGCGTTCCCAATCGCGGGAACCCGCCATTTGGAGGTGAGAGCCGACCGCCGACAGAGGCCTGGACATAGCCGCTGGCATTGGGGTCCGGGATGATGCGGCCTGGTAATTCGACCGTCCGACGATGCACAGCAGGCTCGGTCACCAGTGTGCGGATAGCCAAAATCCGCTGCGCGCTTTTCGGGACGAAGACGCCGCCCTCCGGCAATCGTTGGGCTGTGTCTCGGCCGGTAACTGCAGTGGGTGCTTGGTGGCTATGATCGTCGCCTTCGTGTGCGCTCGCAATCGAACTGGTCAAGATTGCGGCCAGTGCCAAGACTAGCGCCGCGGCTATTCGTTGACGGCGCCTCCGAGCGAAAGCCATTGCAATCATGCCGGCAAGAAAGGCTCCAATCGACGTTGCGAGGACGATCAGGTCTATTCCAACGATGCCGTTCTTGACGCCGCTTGCTAAAGCCGAGCTTGTGAACCACGACGAACCGGTCAGCTTTTCCGCGGCCGGCCCCGGTATGACCAGAGTCAGCGGCAGCACATCGGCGGTCTCATCTTGGGTGACCGTGAAGATCAGGTCATACTGGCCAGGCTGGCCGGACCATGGCGCCGCAATCTTGTAAGTGCCGTCTTGCAGGGCTTGCGCATCGACACTGCCGACAGGCGTCTCGACCTGAATTGCAGCGCCGGCGACCGGTTCATTGGACGCAAAGCGATCCAGATAGATGATGAGTTCGCCACCGCGCGCCAGCGCGACCAGTTCATAAACTTCGGTGGCTGCCTCGGCTCTCGGTGCAGCAGGAACGCTAATAGCAGTCGCTTCCGCGCCGTGGTCATGTCCCTCGTGACTCCAAGCACCGTCGCCCCACAACGCGAGCGCCAACCCCACTGCGAGCAGCGTGGACGTGTTTGTCCGTGACATGGAAAGAACCCTCCCTCGTAACCGCAATGCTCACTGGACCAACCCAGTGTGCCTAGAGATCGCGCTTGAGAGCGCGTGCGTTACGCGAAGGATTTAGGAGGTTTTCGAAGCGCGCCAGGGTGAATCCCCGGCAGAGCTGCACTGGCAAGGCCCAACGGTTGCCGTCCAACGCCAACATCAGGCAATGACGCCGCGGACGTAAAAAGTCCAACCGCTCCGCAGCAGGTGGTCCCTGTGCTGCAACATGATCCGTTGCAGCCACCGGATGGGGCCGCGGGAATGGGATTCGAATCTACCGAAACGAACTCCGCCGGTGCCCTCACTCGTGCCGCCTCGGCCGACTTATCCGTGTCTGCAACACGATCCAATGAAGCGACCGCGACGCTATGCGATGCGTGTTCATGACCGGCATGGGCTTGCGCAACGCTAGGCACGAAATGCGCGGCGATTAGAACAATCGCTGCCCAGATCAAAGCCGCAAGCTGTTGCTTCGAAACCATGGAATTCATTCTCTGACATTAAGTGTGGCCGAAGATGGAATTCCTGAGTTGAGGTAAATCAACTTAGTGCGTTCGTAACTCCCTCGCCCCCAGGAATCGCCCATAGGTTCGGGCTCCGGTCGGTCCAAAAAAAACGACTTCATAGGGCTCATCGGGGAGAGCCGCTGACCTCCATGCCCGGAGACCCCACTGGCATCCCGGGGACCGCCAGGCCAATCACGCGCGGACGTTCCGAAAGAAGCCGCTTAATGGAAAGGGAGGAACATGTTGCCGCGTTCCACCGTATGACAGGAGGTCGGACGATTTGGAACTCTGAGGCGGGATTTCAGCAATCATTCATTTCGACGACTGTGGCTTGGAATGCTGCTGCCTGGATATGCTGAACCCGACCCAACAGCAAAACAATTTAGATCCTTGCTCACGCGCATGACCGGCGAAGCACCTGGCTCCTGTGCGGAAGACGGCTTCATAATTGTTATGACGGTTCCCACGAGGTTATGGCGGTTCCCACGAGAAAGGCCCGCCCGGTCAATTCGAGCATGAGTCCATGTTGAAGGCCCTCGTTACTGCTACCGGTCGGCGCGGCTCACAACAGCCACGCCTCCTCTATCTTCCGGCGCTGGCCCACCTTGTTGCCGGAGTTGATTGCGTGTTCGACACAATGGGACACGTGATCGCGAGACTTTCCTCTTCGACACGCCGCAACGCCGCTCCCACCGCCGCGACTTGTGTCACGATGTCGATGCAATAACGGTCTTCCTCCACCATGCGGGACAGGCCACGTACCTACCCTTCAATTCGGTTGAGGCGCTTCAAACAGGCAGGCTTGATGTCGTCTCTCATTTGCGGGGGGCATATACCCCCTAGGGTACATAATTCAATCCCTATTCGAGGTTCATACGGCAGCCGCACATGCCGCAAAAATTGAAGAAAATCGCTGCTCGCACGTGGACTCTCGGCCGGCGAACGTGGCCTAGGCAGCAGCCTCACCAAACGGCCAAACCCCATTTTTGATCATATGATCACGGCCTTTCGCACGGAATGAACCCTTCGAAATCGGATGCCGCGACGGAGGACAAGGAGGACGTCGTGATCCGGTGTGCGGCATGGCTGTTGACCCGCACACGTCTCTACAACGGTGGAGCATGTAATTCGTACCCCGACCAAATTAGTACTGGACGCCACAGGGCGATCAGCGCGGCCTCGTTGTAGCCAAAGATGCTACAGTCGAATGGTTGATCTCGATGAACCAACCTGAGTCGGGACTTATAATGAAGATTCCATGGCTGACCGCATTAAAAATACTTCCGAACCGATCATTAAAACCAACGAGGTGGGAAAAACGGTTCCCATTTTCGTCGTTACCAAGATCGTTGTTCATAGCGTAAACACCCCTGCCGCGATCAGCGGTGCTGCCACAACCCCCAAAGATTGGGCTGCGGTAAGCGGCTGATTATCACTTTGGCTAAACTCAAAACGCTGTTCCGTTTACACGGAGTAAAAATAGTTCGGCGTTACCGATCAAAAAGATTCCGGTATAACTAAGCCTTCAACGCAATTCTGCTATGACTTGGCCGGTGCAATTCATCATCTGAGGTCGCTGTCCTTAACAACGCCTCGAACGCCGACGCTGGTAGCGGCTTTGCGAAAAGAAATCCCTGCGCCTCGTCGCAGCCCTCTGCCAGAAGGAATTGCGCCTGCGCGGCTGTCTCGACACCTTCTGCGATAACCTGCAGTCCGATGTTGTGCGCCATCACGATCAACGATCGAACAATTGCGGCTGCCTTTGCGTCTTCTGGAAGCCCACGAATAAAGCTCTGATCAATCTTGATGTGCGTCAAAGGCATCTGGGTGAGGAAACTTAAGGAGGCATAGCCTGTACCAAAATCGTCGAAGGCAAGCTGGACGCCTAGCTCTCGCAGCTTATGGAGTAGCGCAAGCGTATCGGCGTTGCAGGTGAGAGCGATGTTCTCGGTAATCTCGAGTTCCAGAGCGCTGGGAGGAAGCTTTGTGTCGGCTAGTATCTTCTCGACCTCGCTCATAAGTGAGGCATTATTGAACTGACTCGGGAACAGATTTACGGCGATACGGACCGGCAGACGACCGTTCCTTCGCCAGGTGGCGGCCATCTCGCACGCCTTCCGAAGGATCCAGGTGCCTACCTCAATAGCGATTGGACTGGCCGTAAGGACCTGGATAAATGCTCCCGGTGCAATAACAGACCCGTCTTCCCGACGCCATCTCAGAAGGATTTCTGCGCCGACCAGAACGGAATCCGCAAGCCGAATTTGTGGTTGGAAATAGAGCTCAAGTTCGCCCGCTGCAAAGGCGTGTCTCAATTTAAGGTCCAGATCCCGCCGTGCCTGTGCTTCAGCGCGCATCGAATTTTGAAAAAAGACGTACCTGCCGGGACAGCTCGCTTTAGCCCGGTAAAGGGCCATATCGACGTTTGCGATAAGTTCATCGGCGTTGCACCCGTCAGCAGGTGCAATGGCAATGCCAGCGCTTGCACCGACGTTGACCACATTTCCGTTGATCTCGACCGGCACGTCGAGCTGCAGCAGCATCGCATGGACAATTTCACCCACCCGGCATGGGTCGCCACATCCTGGAATAAGGAGGATAAACTCGTCACCGCCTAAACGGTAGATCAACGGACCCGTACCTACTACGGCGGTCCACCGCTGGGCGACAAGTTTTAGCAACTGATCTCCGGTGGCGTGTCCCAATGTATTATTGACCTCCTTGAAACCATCGAGATCGAACAGGGCTATCGATGCGGGTTGGTGGGATCTATCCGAATCAGGCTTAGGAAGCGCCGAAAGGTCACGATAAAGCGCCGCTCGATTCGGCAGATTCGTCAGCGGATCCCAATAGGCCAGACGCTTTAGATCGTCGCTCATTTTCTTGTTGACGCTGATATCACGAATAACAGCAAGAACGAGCCCGTCCGGGCCCGACAATGAACTGAGCATGATGTCGACTGGAAACTCGCTGCCGTCCTTCCGGCGACCGCAGAGATCAATACCTGCACCCATGGGACGGATAGCTGGGTTGAGTTGATAAGCCTTGCGATGACCGAGGTGGCGCTGTCGAACCCGCTCTGGCAAGAGTGTTTCGATTGGCTGGCCGAGCAACTCTCGTTCTTCGTAACCGAACATGGTGGTCAGCCGGCCGTTCACCTGCCGAATGGTACCATCATGGCTGACAGTGACGAGGGCATCTGGGATCAGATCGAACAATGCCACGTCTGCCAGTACCGCCGCCTGACTTTTTGGATTATGTGGGCACGAAGTTGGCGGCATGCGAAGAGGCCTCGCTTCTCTTTGTTATCTCACGACTTTTAGCGTACGATTGCGATTGGAAAGAGTTCATAACCTTCGTAAACGTGAGTTTGGGTGCATAGCTCCGGAAATACGATAGGTGTCATTGGTTCACACCAACAGTCGGCCGTCGGGTTCCGTTCCGACTATGGCATTGTTCCATTGGATAGAGTTCACGCGCGGTAAAAGTCAGCTTCGGAGCGGACAATTGGTCTCATCTCGTGCCTCAGCCACTGACGTGCTCCCCGATAGTCGCAGACACAGTTGAAATCGCCCGAGGCCTAGGCGGTTCGTAGCGGTTGAGAGAGCCGATCCCGAAAATCTGCACAAGGCGATAAGTTGAATTTCTACCTGACGGCGGGCACGCTGTGCCTGCGAATCAGGGGAGAGCATGTCGAGATGGTCGCGCCGGAGTCACACCCGGCTTTCAAGGCGAAGGTGGCGCTGCTGCCGTCAAGGGCGATCGGACCTTGCTTGCGGAGTATTTCGACGTGCATCCGAACCAGGCCACCTCGTGGAAGACGCAGCTCGAGGGTGGGGCCGCCGATGTGTTCGGTCGAGGGAGCGGCAATAGAGTGGCTCAGCCCGTCGTCGATGTGAAGTTGCTGCACGCCAAAATCGGCGAACTGACGCTGGAGAACGATTTTTTGAGGGCGCGCTGACCATGGCGGGCTTACTGAGCGCAAACCGATGATCGACCGTGAGCACGATCTGCCGATCACTAATCAGGCGAAGGTTCTGCATATCAGCCGCGGCAGCGTCTATTACCTGCCGCGCCCGGTGCCGGAAGCAGACCTTGCGATCATGCGGTGTCTCGACCGGCTGCATCTGGAGTTCCCCTTCGCCGGTTCGCGGATGCTGAGAGACATGCTGGCTGCCGAGGAGTGCAAGATCGGCCGTCGGCATATCAAAACGCAGATGAAGCGGATGGGGATAGAGGCGCTCTATCGGCGTCCGCGCGCGACCAAGCCCGAGCCCGGTCACTATCTGCTCCGCGGGATGGAGATCGTTCGGCCAAACCAAGTGTGGTCGATGGACATCACCTACCTCACGATGGCGCGCGGCTTCGTCTAGCTGGCGGTCGTGCTCGACTGGTTCAGCCGCCGCCTGCTCGCGTGGCGGCTGTCGATCCCGATGGAGGCGGGGTTCTGCGTCGCGACGCTGGAGGATGCCTTGGAGGTGCGGCACGGCAAGCCGAACATCTTCAACACCGACCAGGGTTCGCAGTTCACCGGCCAAGCCTTCACCGGCGTGCTCGCCAACAACGGCATTGCGATCAGCATGGACGACAAAGGCGCTTGGCGAGACGATGTGTTCGTCGAACGGCTGTGGCGCAGCATCAAATACGAGGAGATGTATCTACGGGCCTACGAGATGTATCTACGGGCCTACGAGAGCGTCGGCAAAGCCCCGTGCCTCGATCGGTCGATATCTCGACTTTTATAATGGATGACGTCCGCATTCGAGCCTTGACGGCGCAACACCCGATCAAGCCTACTTCGACCCGCTGCCCTCCCGCATGGCAGCCTAACCGCGGCAGAGGCTCCACTTAGCGAAGTGGAACATCTGTTCAGACAACCGGGGCCACCTCTTTTGTGTTTTTGCCTTTGCTGTGTGCCTTGCACAGTAATTTAACGTATAATTTAGGAAACGATACCAAATTGTCCCAATTCGCGAGTAACGTCGTTTCGACCGCGGCGGCATTGCACTTCCCGTAATCGCGGGAGGATAGATCCGATGCGTTCTTTTGGACGTTTCCCCCCGACGGCGCGCAGCTAACGAGCGAGCGACCGCTGCGAGAGAAATTTTATGTGCTTTTGAAGCGGGGCTTAAGCGATGGTGCGCGTGATATGGCGTGATGCCAGCAGGTCGGTGTAAAAGTTATTGCCGACCCGACGATGAGACCCGCGAAGACCGATAATGAAACCGCATATATTTAAACGATCAAAGGCGTTTTCATGAAAGACCAACGCGAGACTGCACGCCGCAGGGTATTGAAAGCCGGCATTATCGCATTTGGCCACGCTGGCGGCATCGACTGCCTTGTGCGGAATCTTTCCGATAGCGGCGCTTGCCTTGAGATTGAGTCTCCGGTCGGAATCCCGAACGCTTTTACGCTTGTCATTCCACAAGATGAAATTAGGCGCAGCGCCAAGGTGAAATGGCGCAAGGCCAAGCGCATTGGAGCAATGTTTGACTAAGGTGCTATGGCCGGGAGGATCGTGGAACGATCGCTCGATTGATGATCACGGCGCCCTAACGTAGCCACCCGTAAGGCCCAGCCTTATCGTGACCACTGAGATCGAAGAATCGCGATCACTTTTTGGGGGCCGTCGTCCAGCCCCACTTAGCGAAGATGGCGGCCCCCGAGGGCGAAGCGAGGTATTGAGCGAAGGCTTTGCTTCCGGTTTAGCCTTGCCGGCGTTCGTCAAGACGATGCCGGTGTCACGATAGATTCGAAATTCGGGCTCGACCTCAACGACATCAGCCAGGTTTGGATTCGACACCTGCCAAATATTCCAGATGATCCACGCTTCCAGAGTCGGATCGTCTACCCATGCCTTTTTGGCTTCAGCACTATTCCCTGCAAAACTCTTGATGTTTGAACGAAGAGCTCTCACCGACTGAATGTCTCCGAGCCGACCCGCCATGTCTTCCCAACGTCTTCTCGACAGCGGCAGACGGAGCTTGCGCCAACGCTTCGCCGCCGAAGATCAACATTATTTGCACAGCCGCGAGGCCAATTGTTCGACGGGCCAATATCGAGCGCGATTTTGATGGCCTTGCCGATATTACCCGCTTTCGCGCAAGCTTCAGCTGCTCGTCCCAAACCGGCCGCCTCGTCCAGTGGTCCGGCTGTTCTCGCATCAAGGTAAGCTGCATCATGAGGGTGAGGACGATTACGTGCATGGCGGGTCATTTCGGGACACTGACGCTCAATAGCGCGCCGAAGTCCAGCCGAAAGAGAGCGATATTCTAGCGTTGTTGCGCATGCGTTTACAGCACCCGCTGCTGGAGGAGTTGAATCAAGGCGCGGAGAGCACGTTTGCGAGGGTCATGGGATTACTTTGCGCCATCTAGCTCAGACAGGCGCGCAGCAATTCTCATCCGCACCAAGTTCAAGTGCGTCTTGAAACCATACAGCGGGTCCATAAGGCTCGTGGGTATCGGGATTGAAAGTATTTCCGAGTAAATCGAATCTAATTCTTCTTGCAACACGATCAAATCACCATGACTCGCGTCCTTGACTTGGGCTTCGATAATTTCGAGGCGTCTATAGCTTTCAATTGCGCGTCGACGAACCATGTAGCGAATAATCCTTGGCACAAGATTTACGAGTGGAATGATCACAGCCAATATACCAATGGCAAACGCCAACGCTATCTGCACGTGATGAGTCACCCACCAAGGAATGTATTTCGTCGCGTATCCTGGGCCATTACGATAGAAATCTCGAGCGAGATCCGACATTTCGAATTCCGGATCGGATGTTGTCGGAAACTCTCCGGTGCGTTGATAGAAACCGCTCACGTTGTGAGTTTCAAATGCGGCTTGGGCAAGTAAGCTGATCAAGTGTGGGTGCAATTCGCTTCGAGCAACTAATGCGATGGTTGTACCGATCGTCGTTATGTCGCTTGCGGGAACTTTCCCTTGATAATCAATTGAGCCTGCCGGCACTGCAAGTTTCACCAGAAAAGGAAAAAGCTTGGTCAGCGCATCTGCCCGACTAAAGGAAATTGGCTTGAGTGTAGCATCAGCTAAGGCGTCACGTAAGACGGCGGACCCTTCTGCTACGGCAATGAAGGCTCCGTCAACATTACCCTCTCGCAATTGCTTGAGCGCGGCTACTCCGCTCAGTGGAGAATACCAAGGCGAACCTAGTGCTTCCTCCTCGCCGAAAATCTTTACTGCGACGGCTCTCGTTTCGCTTGCTTGAGGGCCAACAGCCAACCTTTGGCCACGAAAATCTGTTGTATCTTTGCGATTACCGTCAGCGCGTTGAAAAAGGAAAAATGGCTGGTAAGCGATGCGTCCGAGCGACACGATCTGAGGCAATGATTTGCTATTGGCAAGGCCTCCCTGCACAAGCCCAACCCCGACATGTGATTCGGAGTTGTTGAGCAGAGAAATGTTCGCGACACTGCCGGACGTGGACTTCACAACAAGGTCGACTTGCGAGCGCGCCAGGATTTCTCTGTATCTCAGAGCGAATTGTTCGAAGCCGCTGCCGTGGAAAGCGGTTGCTATCGTCACTTTAGATGGCGGTGTTATTAGGATCCAATTCACACCAAAAACTATCAATATGGCCGCGACGAGACCTAAGCCAATTCGTCGAACGACTTTCGAAGTGATCCTTCTCATGTTCTTTCTCAGTGAAATGTTTGTCTAAGTGTCTGCTCCCGTTCACATGAAGGCTCTTTTCTGAGAGGGGCCTTCACTAATAGCTATTCGGCTGTATGCATTGTACGGTTAGGGTCTCGCAAATTAGTGTTGCGGTCGGGTATTCACGGCGGCTTTCATCCGCGATTGAGCGAACCCCACCTCCGAAATCGTAGCCTGAATGCTTAAAAAGGGGCAGTTTGATTGTGCTGGGCCCTAGCGTAAAGTTCAAGTATCAAACTATGAAATCGGGCGATCATTAATCTCCATCAAAGACGCTCGCTAAAATCTCTGAAAAGCGAAATGGCTTGAATGAAAAGTCAATTATTCGAAGCGCTCCGGGACCAGACGCGGCCGCTGTCCGACATTTATTGGAATGGCGCATTAGCCCGTTCGAATGCGGCAATGTGACGAACGTTACGAAGCCCACAGTGCCAGCGACGATCGTGGCGGCGGCGATCGGGAGTCAGAAGCGATTAAGTCCTGTAAATTACCGCAAATGCCAGCCGACCGGTTGCATTTGCGACAAGCGCCAACGAGCAGTATGGCCGACTGCCTCGAGGGGTGCACGGTCACCGAGGAGGCGTAGCGCACTGAGTACGGCGACATCGACGTCAAAAGTACCGGAGACCGCCGATGTGGCGACCATGCCTCCCGTGTTGCTCTTTGAAACGGCAGCACTGATGGCCAAAATCACCACGAAAAACACGGCAAAAGCCAGCAGCGGTCTGAGTTCGAAAGGATTTTTGGACAACTCTGCGTTGGCTCCCGTTGGCTGGCCGCGTGCAAGGAACATTGCTCCGCAAGCCGCGAAACCACTTGCCGCGGCCAGAAGCGCCAGACCGGCGACACCGAGGACCGATGCAGCGACGATGGCCAATGCCTGTCACACGCAACACCGATACGGCAGATGCAGGGGTGGCCGCACCGGCGAGTCGCCACGGACTGTCTCCGCCCGCCGCCACGCGCGCGAGAGCGACTGCCACTGCAGTGGAGGAGACGAGCGCTCCCGCAAGACCGCTGACAAGCACGCCGCGCGTGGTACCGTAGAAGCGGACAGCGATGTCGCCAAGGAAGGAGATCGCTGCTGTCAGAATTGTGAAGAGCCAAATTTGTTGCGGGTTGAAACCATCCCATGGATCAATGATTCGTGAGGGCAGAAGTGGAAGGATGATCGCAGTCATTACGACAAGCACCAAGGCAGACCTCAATTCGATCCATGAGATTCGTTTAAGGAGTTCATGGAGAAGATCGCGGCTGGCGAGGACAGCAGCAAGTGCAGCGCCACCAGCTGCCGCGACATGTTGGTCGCCAACGCCAGCCAGTGCACCCAATGCAAATACGCTAATGCCAGCAACGACGCTTGTCACACTCAAACTCATGTCTTGCATCGCTTCACGCGCCTTGTACCAAGCGAAGACTGCGGCAAACGTGACTAGACCTGCAATCAGAATAGCTGGCGTGTTCAAACTCAGGGCGAGAGCGGCGACCACGCCCCCGAATAATCCAGAAATTCCGTAGGTTCGAATTCCGGCTGTACGGCCGCCATCGGGCGTATCTCGTTCACGCCAGCCGCGCTCGAGCCCGACGAGCAATCCGATTGCGAGCGACAGGCCGAGTTGCAGGATGAGCGAATTCAGCGAGCTTGCGACCGGCCTTCTCATTGGGATCGCGCTTGGCGCGATCGCATTTCCGCTGATCTTCTTTGCGTTCCGTGACCTGGCGCTGGCCGCGACCGTGTCGATCGCAGTCGTTGCCGCGAGCAGCATCGCGACCACGATCGGATTTCTATTGCCATGGATATTCTCGCGGTTTGGATACGATCCCGCGCTTGGCTCGGGGCCGGTGGTAACCGTCATACAGGATGTGCTGTCGCTCGCGATCTACTTCATGGTTGCCGCAGCCTTGGCGCCGATGTGCTCAGACGAGGATATCCTCAGACAGCAATAAAGCGTCCACGTCCCTCGGTTGTGTCCGCCTGCGCTTGAAAGTGTTGGCGCAACGCGTCGATGGCTTTGATCGGAAGGTCTCTCCGATTCCGACCGAATTTTTTTGGCACGCCTTGAGCGGTGACGAAGGCCACGAGATAGGTCTGACGCGCGTCGAGGGCGACGCCCCCTGAGAAGATACGTTCGACGCGATGCCCGGGGGGATTTTCAAGCTTGCCGTATATGGTCAAACCGCGAAAGCGCTTCAAATAGCCGCCCATCTGGTTGAAGGGGTCCGCCGCAAAGGTTCGTTCGAGGTTGTCCTCCATCATCTCCCAAATTTCCGCTCCCGTAAGTTCGACTGTCGAAACCGGGGGGTTGGTCGGAATGATGTTCCACAGGTCGTTCACGGTCACCGGACCGGGGGGAATGGGTGCGCCGTATCGCCAGCCATTGGAGAATGCGATGTCAGTGGCGGCCGCTTTGGCAATTGCAGCGAGAAGCAGGTCATCCATCGGCGCATGCAGTATAGTCGTGCGATGCAATCCGATTGACGTGTTTCCGACGACTTCGGCCAGCATGGTGCGATACGGACGCATAGCATCATCCACCAATCGCTGCATCGCCGGATCGGGGTCGAATGACTCGTTGACCGGCACGAGTTGATGCTGCACGTCGATGATTTTCCTGTCGGCCATCTTAAGGTCGAGACGCCCAACGAATGACCCATGACACCCTGATTGAATGATGAACGTCCCTTCGATCCGAGCAGGCTCTTTGAGCCGATTATGAGTGTGACCGCTGACGATTATGTCGATGCCATCGACGGATCGCGCAAGCTTTGCATCTTGTGGAAAGCCCAAATGGGACAATAACACTACAAGATCGACGTTCTCGGCGCTTCTGAGCCGCTTGATCTCCGCGGGCAGCTCATCGTTCCCCAAGGTGAAGCGCAAGCCTTCGCTGAAATGCGGTGGCATACTCTTATCGATTATCGTGGCGGCGATGCCGATCACGCCGATTCGTAAGCCAGCACGATTGATCACCGTGGAAGCCGGAAACGGCCGCTGTCCGGTCTGCTTATCATAGCAGTTGATCGCGAGCATCGGGTAATCGAGGCGACCGGCTAATTTTCGAAAGTGCTCCGGCCCCCAGGCAAATTCCCAGTGGGCCGTCATCGCATCGAGTTTCAATCCGTTGACGAGCGGGATGAGTGCTTCGCCACGGCTTGCGATGGCGGGATACGTTCCATGGAAGGTGTCGCCGTTGTCTAGTGCAAGCACGCCACCGGGGTTTTCGCTGCGCGCTGCAGTGAGAACGGAGGCAATGCGCGCATAACCGCCAAGCGTTGGATAGGAAGCTCCCGTGCCAGTCCAGACCAGTTCCGGGTGCGGCTCCAGGTAGCCGTGTGTGTCGTTGATTTGAATGACTGTGAGATTGTGAGTGTGGTCCAATGGCGACGTCCTTCTTAGCGTGCCATGTCAGTGCAGTATGACCAGCACAGATGCTAAATCCGCCGCGTACTTCGCGATTGGGCGGCGGCTTCGACTAAAGGCTTTCGACGACCTTCTCTAACTTGCTTCTGACCAGTTGCGCTTTACTGGTGAGGTCGTTGTTTTCGATCGCCTGCATGGAGGCGACTGGATCAACCGCCGCCACTTCCACCTGGCCAAGCTTGAGTTCCTGGACGATGACGTTGCAGGGCAGCATCGTTCCGACCTTGTCTTCGAGCTTGAGGGCCTCAAAAGCAAGGGCCGGGTTACAGGCACCAAGGATCGTATAGGGACGGAAGTCGGCATTGATCTTCCGCTTAAGTGTCTCACGCATGTCGATTTGTGTGATGATGCCAAATCCTTCGGTCTTCAGGGCTTCGATTGTACGCGAGATCGCATCGTCGAAAGACGTTGCTAACGTTTTGGCGAGATAGTAGCTCATTTGGATTCTTTCCGGCCGGATACCGACCTTTTCATCGGCGTGAAAGTACGTATTTGGCGAGGGCAATTGCCGCGAGCACAAGAACGATGATGACGAGGAGCCCGAAAAGTCCCATTCCCCACATCATTCCGCCATCCATCATGTCGTTCATCATCGCTTAGCCTCCTGCCAAGGGTCCACCGGCTTGCTGAAGTGCGGGGAAACCGCCGTCGACGTGTGCCACATTCGTTATGCCCATATCCTTCAGCGTTTTGGCACCAAGAGCAGACCGGCTGCCAGATCCGCAATAGAGCACCAGCTTTTTGCCGCCACCGAGTTCTGGCTTGTGTGTTGGACTGTTCGGGTCGGCTTGGAACTCAAGGAATCCGCGGGGCACATGCACGACACCTTCTAAGGTGCCCGTTTTTTCCAACTCCTCGGATTCGCGAATGTCTACGAACACTACGTTAGGGTCGCCCATTAGCTTCGCCGCCTCGGCGCCGGACAAAACTTCGACGTTGCGGTTTGCCTCTGCGACGAGATCTTTCGCGCTCTTTGTTGCCATGATGACCTCCTTGGGTTTGAGATAAAGCGAAGCCCGGTCTCGCGCATTAAATGGTTTGCGGGCGATCAAATCGATCAGCGCTGACATGCCTCCATGCCCCTAACCTTCAACGATCGGAGTGTTGTGCTCCTCCAGCCTGAGGAGTTCTAAGTCGGCAAACGCGTTTCGGAGCAGATGCGCGGTGTACATATTTTTCTGCGCATGATGGGCCGCCCGTCCCATACTGGAGTTGTTCTGGATGATAGCCTTGAAGGAGAAGCAGCCCGCCCGGAGCGAGCGTTCGGCGGATGCCGTTAAAAATGACCTCGCGGAGCTCGGCGTTCGCGAACTGAATAAAGATCGCAGCCGCGACATCGTATTGATTTGGCTTCCACCCCATGTCTCTATGACCGCCAGCTCAGTTTTCATATCGACGCCCCGCAGACTCGCCAACTGGCGTGCCTTGTTCAGCGCCACAGCAGAGAAGTCGATCGAAAGGACGTCCAGTCCCTGCGCAGCCAACCATGCACCGTTACGCCCTTCGCCGTCGGCGACGGCGAGGGCCTTCTGTCCGGGCTTCAGCAGATGTCCTTGAGCAGCGAGGAAGGCATTGCGCTCGGTTCCGAACAAATAATGCTCGGTCGAAAAACGCTCGTTCCAGCGTTGAAGGTCAGGGCGCAGGGGCTGCGGCCCGGGACCGGCTGGATCATCCCCAACTGGCTTCATGATGCGCTCCTTCACTCTTCCCAAGGGGCGTTTTCGAGCGCATCAAGCGGGATCTTGAGATAGCGTTTGCCGTCGCCCTCGGGTTCCGGAAGTCGTCCGCCCCGGATGTTCACCTGAAGCGAGTGTAGGATTAGCTTTGGCATCGGCAGCTCGCGGTCACGCTTCTCCCGCAGGGCTGCGAATTCAGCTTCGGTCTTCGTTTTTGTCAGGTGGATATTCTCGGCTCTTTGCTGAGCGACCGTGCTCTCCCACAGTGGCTTTTTACGGCCGGCAGGGCAGTAATCGTGCCCGGTGAACAAGCGGGTCTCATCCGGCAATGCCATGATGCGCTGGATGCTGTTCCACAGCACGCGGGCGCTGCCGCCCGGAAAATCCGCCCTGGCGGTGCCACCGTCGGGCATGAAGATGGTGTCGTGGATGAACGCTGCGTCGCCCACAACGTAAGCGATCGATGCAAGCGTGTGTCCGGGCGTGAGCAGCACTTCCACATCCATATTACCGATCTTGAACTGTTCGCCATCGGCGAAGAGTCTATCCCATTGAGAGCCGTCGGTTCGAAAACTGTCGGGGAGATTATAGAGATCCTTCCAAAGCTTCTGCACCTCGACCACTTTCTCGCCAATCGCGGTTGGGACGCCGCTTTTGTCTTTTAGATAACCCGCGGCCGAAAAATGATCGGCATGGGGATGCGTATCCAGAATCCAATCGAGGACGTAACCCTCCTGCTGAAGATGATCGAGCAGCGCATCTGCCGAGTGCGTGGCCGTGGCTCCCGAATTCGGGTCGAAATCCAGCACCGGATCGATAATGGCACAGTGTTTCGTCTGCGGATCGGCGACCACGTATTGAACACTCGAGGTCCGCCGTTCGTAGAAGCCTGTGACAATAGGGTGCCCTTCGCGTCCAGGCGAGGTGTAACTAATCATGATGTCTCCGACTGCATTGTCATGGGGCTACAATCCGCCGACGATCGGCACTATCGATCGCGCGATGACATAAATGCCGACTGCGATGACAAGACTTGCAAAAACGACGTTGAGGACCTGCTTGCGGGCGGCTAGACGTTTTCCGAGCGCTACTCCCGTTATTCCGCCTATCAACCCGCCAAAAACAAAGATGCCGGCGATCGGCCAGTCAATCAGACCCGAGACGGCATAGCTCGCTGCGGTGGCTGCCCCGAATGCCGCGACCGCAACCAAAGACGTGCCGATCGCTAGAGTCAGGGGCATGCCGGTTGCAAGCATGAGGCCGGGCACGATGAGGAAGCCACCACCAATCCCAAAGAAGCCCGACAGGAGGCCTACCGCAAATCCGATGCCAATCAGCAGCGGTAACAATTCGCGAGCAGTTGTCGTAGATAACTGGACGTTTGGATTGCCGACGGCGTTCCGTTTGCGAAGCATGGTGAGCCCGACGACCACCATCAAAACCCCAAACAGGGCCAAAAGAGTCTGTCCCTCGATGGATTTGGCGATGACAGAGCCGGCGACCGCACCGACGACTCCCGCCGATGCAAAGACGCCTGCGCATCGCCATTTGACATGCCCCGCGCGGGCATGGCTAACAACATTGCCGAGCGCGCTTAATGAGACGGCAATCGCACTGGTGCCGATGGCGACGTGCGGCGACGTAATTCCAACCGCATAAACGAGCAGGGGAACTGCCAGGATTGAACCACCGCCGCCGACAAGGCCGAGTACGAACCCGACGAGGGCGCCCGACAGCGTCGTCAATATTGCGACGGGATCGATCACGACAGATTCCGATCAGGCTTGCGCCATTCGATTCCAGGGAGCTAGCGCGAGAAGTCGGGCCATCCCGCAGGTGCCAGTTGCGCCGGCGAAAACAAGGCCGGCACCGACGAATCCTGAGAGAGCGTAGTATCCCGGATGCACCGCTGCGCCCAGGCCGACACCAATGAGCACAAGGCTGCCTGCGGCGATCTGAACCTGCCGCATCATTTCGATGGGTCTCCGCTGATCCCGCAGAACCGGAAGCCCTGCAGCTTCCCAGGCCGCTATCCCACCGCGCATTATGTATGCACCGCCACCGGCGGCGGCTGCGGCGAGTTGTTCCACTGCTGCTGCGGTTCGGCTTCCCGACCGGCAATGAAAGACCACCTGTTGAGCGTTTTGCCGCATCAACGGTGTACGAAGGCGGGACAAAGGGGCGAGCTGGGCGCCGCGAATACGCTCGCGCGCATGCTCGTCGGGCTCGCGCACATCAACAAGCAGCGCACCGTCATCGACAAGACGTTTGGCTTCCGAAGGATCAATCGACCGGATTGTCATTTGCGCTTTCCTTTTTTTCTGGGCGGTTTGCAAAACAGCCGGTGAAGTGTTGCGAAAAGCTCTTCGATGCGCTCATCCGAAATTCGGTACCAGAGCGTGTGGGAATCGCGCCGAAATGTCACAATCCCTTCATCGCGCATCTTTGCAAGGTGTTGAGATAAGGCGGACTGGCTGATCCCAACCGCCTCGACGAGAGAGCCCACGGTAGCTTCCCCGTATTCGACCAGTTGGCAAAGAATCATCAGCCGACGCTCGTTCGCGAGCGCCCGGAGAATATCGGCGACTTCGTTCGCCTTCTCCTCAAATTCGACCAAGTCCTTACTAGCTTGAGCCATCCCCATGTCCTCAGAAGATTAGGAAACACTAATTTAGAGATAGGCGAGATTGATTCAAGCCCAAGAGTTAGCGATTGCTAATTTAGATGAGAGTGATATTATTGTTGGCTCGGATCGAGTAGGTGCTCACGGATACGTTATTTGCGTAGCGCATCACGCCGGGCAACAGAAAGCATCCGATGATCATCGCTGGCTTGGACGAATGATTGTGACGACAGCGCGGGCAGGCACCAGGGGATTTTCCTTGCGCGCATTGATTGCGTGCTTCTGTGCCGTTGCTGTGGTCACGACGACGTTTTCCGGCTCGGTGCGGTCATCCGCCGCCGCGACGGGTGATCAAGGCTTGTTCATTCCAATTGTGTCTGTCGCAACGACCGGAGCTCCGGCCAAAAGGCCCTGTCAACGTAGTGGCTTGGTTCCCGCTGGGGCCGTCTGTAACGTCGGCGTTTTTGTTGGGGTCGAGAACTCCACCCCCCACCTCATCAAGCGCTTTCCCAAGCAGGCGCGCCTCGGGCCTGCGCTTCGTTCGGAGCTGGCGACACAGTGCTGCGGCTCTCCGCTTTTGCGACCTCCACGGATCGACGTCTGATAGCAGTGCTCGTCGCGCTGCGGGTACACACGCGTGGTGATCTCTGGAGTCGATACAATGCATTTTCGGCCTTGCACGCGCGTTTGCGTGGACGGCGCTCTATTGCGCCGAGTTGTTATCATCAGCCTTGGCGGTTTTCTTGCGGCGTGTAACCAGACGGCACTAACAGCCGTCGGTCGTGAGGATGTGCGCGGGCCGTCAAGCACCGTGCAAGCACCCCAATATTCGGCCCTGACCAATGAGAAGTTTCCGGTTCCGGCGGTGGACGCGGATGCCGTCGATCCGAAATACCTGAAACAACGCGTTCGCTATTCCACGCCGCATCCAGCTGGAACGATTGTCGTCGATCCCGGCGCCAAGTTTCTCTACCTCGTGATGGAGGGCGGGTATGCGATGCGCTACGGCATCGGTGTCGGGCGCGAAGGGTTCGGCTGGAGTGGTACGGCGGACATCCGCCGCAAGGCAGAGTGGCCAACCTGGACGCCCCCCGCCGCCATGATCGCCCGCCAGCCGGAGCTCGAGCCGTACCGACGCGGCATGAACCCTGGAATCCAGAATCCGCTGGGCGCTCGCGCTCTTTATCTGTTTCAGAACGGCAAGGATACGCTCTACCGCATTCATGGGACGAACGAGCCGCATAGTATCGGCAAGAATGTCTCCAGCGGCTGCGTGCGATTGCTCAATCATGACGTGATCGACCTCTTCAACCGTACGCCGGTCGGCGGGAAGGTGGTCGTGTTGCAGGACTCGGGGCGCGCTGGCGCGACTGACGAACCAGCCCAGCACACGCCAAACCCATCCTTTTGAAATCAGTCGAGGCCCAACCAATGCTCCACTCCGTAAGATTGTATGCAGCCGTTCTGGGATGGCTCGTGCTTGCAAGCGCCGGCCACGCGCAGACGTTGTCACCGCACAATCAGAAACCCGACATCAAGGCCGATCTGATCGTGGGCGGGATTGATGCGAAAGACCCTCAATACGCCTGGGTCGGGGTGCGCGTCGCACTCGGGCCTGGCTGGAAGACGTATTGGAAATCTCCGGGCGATGGTGGTCTTCCGCCGGAATTCGACTGGTCCCAATCTTTAAATCTGAAAGGCGCGGAGATCCAGTGGCCGACCCCTCGTCGCATGACGATTCTGGGAGTCGAGACCATCGGGTACACCCACGAAGTCGTTTTCCCCGTCAGAATCCGGATCAATGATCCGGAGCGTGAAACCCGGCTCAGCCTGAAATTGACCGTCTATGCATGCAGCACGATCTGCGTGCGCGAAGAACGCGACCTCACGGGAACCATACTTTCCGGATCGAGCGATAACGGATCGCAATCCGTGATCGACGGATGGCGCGCAAGGGTGCCGCGATCGACATCGAATGTCCTTGCCGTGACGTCGCTTGAGCGGCTTGCCACAGAGGCCCCGCAACTTCGGATCAATGTTGCATCGACGCTTCCATTCGGAGACCTCGACGCCTTTGTCGACAGCGATCCCGCGGTCTATGCAGACAAGCCGCGAATTGAATTCGGCGCCGACGGACGCGCCTCATTGACGATCGCTTTCCCTGGGCAGCCAGGAGAGACGATCCGGGCCCAATCACTGTCCGCCACTGTGGTTGCGGGCGACCATTCGGTGGTTGCCGTTTCGCCCGCCGAGACGTCGGAGCCGGCAACCGGCGCGGGATCTCTGCGAAGTCCGGTCGCGCAACGCGCGTCGGAAGGGGACGCGCCCTTGTCCTTGTGGAGCCTTGTCGTCACGGCTCTGCTTGGCGGATTCATTCTCAACCTGATGCCGTGCGTGTTTCCCGTGCTCTCACTTAAACTGCTCGCCTTCGTCCGCGAGGATGACGCCGACCTTGCCCAAATTCGGCTCGGGTTTATCGCGACTGCCGCAGGTGTCGTCGCTTCGTTCCTTGTTCTTGCATCCGGACTCGCCGCTCTCAAGGCGGCGGGATCGACGATCGGGTGGGGCATCCAATTCCAGCAGCCGTTCTTCCTCGGCGGAATGGCGATCGTCGTATCGCTCTTCGCCGCGAATTTGCTGGGGCTGTTCAACCTCGCTTTGCCATCAGCGGTGATGAACGGGCTCACCGCGAAAGCCCAGGGCACCTCGGTGCCGTCGCAGTTCGCGACGGGATTCGTGGCGACGCTGCTCGCGACGCCGTGTTCGGCGCCCTTTGTCGGGACCGCCGTTGGCTTCGCCCTCGCCCGCGGCCCGTCGGAAATCTATTTGATCTTCGCGTCGCTGGGCGTTGGCATGGCCTCGCCATATCTGCTTGTCTCGGCGTTTCCCCGTCTTGCGCAGATGCTCCCGCGGCCCGGGCGCTGGATCGGTGTCGTCAAAACATTGATGGCGGCCGCGCTTTTTCTCACCGCCGCGTGGCTGCTGTTCGTTCTCAGCAATGTGGCGGGGGCCCCGGCCGCAATTATCACGGGCGCTGCTATCGCGCTCGCCTTGCTGCTGCTGCAACCCCCGACCAGCGGCTCGCGCGGGGCATGGGTTTTCCGAGGCGTGGCCGGGCTGATACTCGGCGTTGCGGTCCTCGCGACCGTTGTCGGCGCTCCGGGCAACGCCGACAGCAAAGACATTCCCTGGCGTCCGTTCGTCAAGGAGGAGGTTCAATCGCTGGTCAGTTCGGGCCGCACAGTGTTTGTCGATATCACGGCGGACTGGTGCGTGGTGTGTAAGGTCAACAAGGCGTTTGTGATCGACCGGCCCGACATCGCCCGGCGGCTCTCGACGGACATCGTCCCGCTGCAAGGCAACTGGACCAGGCCTGACGCGAAAATCTCGAGCTTCATGAAGGAACACGGTCGCTATGGGCTGCCGTTCAACATCGTGTTCGGTCCCGGAGCGCCGGAAGGGATCGCCCTTCCTGAGCTTCTGTCCAAGGCAGCCCTAATGGCAGCGTTTGACCGTGCACTGTCCAAGTCCACCAACCTCATAATCCAACCACGAGAGAATCAATGAACCGTCACCTCACATTCGCTGCCGTCGCACTCGCTACAGCTCTCGGGCTGGACGCTGTCATGCCGTTGTCGCAACCAGTGCTTGGACAGGCGGCGGACGGCGGTCTCTCGCGAGACAGCGTCTTGCGTGATCCTGAAATTCCCGCACTGGGAAATCCGAACGGCGACGTGACGATCGTCGAATATTTCGACTATCAGTGTCCCTACTGCAAGAAGGTCGATCCCGAACTCATGCGGGTGGCGCAGGAGGATGGCAAGGTCAGGGTCGTCTTCAAGGACTGGCCGATCTTCGGAGCCGCCTCGACCTATGCCGCCAAGATGGCTCTGGCGTCGAAATATCAGAACAAATACCCAGAGGCCCACAAGGCGCTCATCAGCGCCAAGTCAAAACTGACTGAGGCTGGCGTGCGCGACCTGCTCGAAAAGGCGGGAATCGACGTCGCCCGGACGACCGCCGATTTGGCCGCCAATCAGAAAGCGATTGACGCTCTACTGGCGCGCAACAATGCGCAAGCTGAGGCGTTCGGGTTCCAAGGAACACCTGCGTTCATCATCGGAACCTTCCGGGTGCCGGGGGTCCTCGATGCGGGTGGCTTCAAACAGGCGATCAGCGACGCAAGAAAGGCTGCGATTCCAAAGCGATAGCTTGAACAGAGCTATGCAGGCAGAAAAATTATGGTGGAATAGCGGGTCCAGACACGAATATTAGCTATTGCTAATTCAAGAGAGCCGCATATCTGTTTCTCGTTGAAGTGCGCAGAACATGGGTGTCTCGATGCAATATAGCCGCCGCTCCCTGCTGATTGGCGCCGGAATGATGAGCGCAGGCGCCCTCACGACCCTTCCGTTCGGGCGCAATCCGGCGGCGGCCGCGGAACGGCAACCCTTGAAGATTCCTCCGCTGATCGATGCGCGGGCCAGCGGCAACGCTGTTACCTTGCGCCCGCAGGCGGGCATGACGGAATTCTTCCCGGGCAGATCCAGCGCGACTCTCGGATACAACGGAAGCAATTTAGGTCCGACTATCCTTGTGCATCAGGGCGACGATGTCGAGATCGCAGTCACCAACGCATTGAATGAAGACACGACCGTCCATTGGCACGGACTTCTTATACCCGCGGAACTCGACGGCGGCCCGCACCAGCTTATCACACCTACGAATACGTGGCGCCCCGTGCTGCCCATTCGGCAAGCAGCTGCGACGCTTTTCTATCATCCCCATGTTCATGGTCGAACCGGGACACAGGTTTATTCGGGATTGGCCGGCGTGCTGCTTGTCACGGACGAAGCGGAGAGCGCTCTGGCACTTCCTTCGGAATACGGCATCGACGATCTTCCTCTCGTGCTTCAGGAGCGGCAGTTCGAGGATGGGTTAGTAGTCGTCCCGCAGGGGATGATGACCATGATGCAGGGACGGCGTGGCAACACGATCCTGGTCAATGGGACACCGAATGCGACCGCGCGCGTTCCTAAAAGACTCGTGCGGCTTCGGCTTGTGAATGGGTCTAATGCCAGGATCTATGACGTCTCTTTCAGCGATGATCGTCTGTTCCACTGGATCGCATCGGAGGGAGGCCTTCTCGATCGGCCGATCCAACTGCGCTCCCTCACGCTGGCGCCGGGAGAACGCGCCGAGCTCTTGGTGGACTTTTCGGACGGTCAAGCCGTCTCGCTACGGACGGCACCTGATACGAACCTCCCAATGATGATGGGACCGCTGGCGCGGGTGCGCAATCTCGCAAGCGGCCTTTTTGGTAGTCGCGGTCAGAATGTCTTGAATTTTGACCCCGTCGGGAAACAAGAAGGATCGACCCAAATTCCTGAGTGGCTCGTCGAGCGCACGCGTCCCGATGCGTCCAGCGTCAAGACCCGCCGCCGATTTGTCCTGAGCATGGGCATGGGCATGGGCATGGGAGGCATGATGGGGGGTGGGACTGGCGAAGGAAGCAACATGTTCATCAATGGTCGCGCATTCGAGATGAACCGGATGGATGAAAAAGTACGTTTGGGCGACACCGAAATCTGGGAAGTGTCAGGCGAAATGATGTCACACCCATTCCACATTCACGGAGTGCAGTTCGATGTTCTCAGTCGAAACGGCAGCAAGCCAAATGTCAGGGATGCGGGTGCTCGGGACACCGTGCTCGTACGCGAACCTGTCGAGTTGCTGGTGAGATTCGATCACCCGGCTGAAAAGGCTCCGCTCATGTATCACTGTCACATCCTTGAGCACGAGGACAGCGGCATGATGGGGCAGTTTACGACGGGATAAGGTACAATCATTGGGCGAACGAACGAGCTTTGACGCAACAAACCTATAGGGCGCATGACCCAGAGTCGGGTTGGTTCGAAACGATAGGAGTATGACATGCGGAGTTGCGATCAGACGACAGGCGCCCGCTCGATGATGGGCCTGGTAGCAGGGCTTATGATGTTGGTCTTTGTCGGAGGCGATGCGTTAGCGCAAGCCCCGTCCGCCGGTGCTGAGAAGACGTTACATGTCTACGGTCCTGGCGGTCCACTCCCGGCAATGAAGGATGCGGCGGCGCAGTACAAAAAAGACACCGGCATCGCCGTCGAAGTCACCGGCGGGCCGACCCCGCAATGGATCGAACAGGCAAAGCAGAATGCGGACCTTATCTTCAGCGGGTCCGAGACCATGATGACGGATTTTATCAAAGCGATGGGCGACCGTGTCGACTCCGCGGATGCCGTTCCGCTCTATTTGCGTCCTTCCGCAATTCTAGTCCGGCCCGGCAACCCGAAAAACATTCGTGGTTTGAAAGATCTCCTCGTTCCTGGCCAAAGAATTTTGGTCGTCAATGGTGCGGGTCAAAATGGCCTTTGGGAAGACATGGCTGGGCGCTTGGGCGATATTCGCTCGGTGAGCGCTCTGCGTTCAAACATCAAGGTCTTTGCGGGAAATAGTGCTGAGGCGAAAAAGGCATGGGTGGACGATCCGACCCTGGAGGCGTGGATCATCTGGAATATTTGGCAGGTGTCGAATCCCTCCCTGGCTGATGTCGTTGAGGTCGAGCCCGAATATAGAATCTATCGTGACACCGGTATCGTCTTAACGAGTACCGGCAAGGCTAAGCCGGAAGCAAAAGCGTTTGCGCAGTATCTCGCTTCGCCCCAGGGGGCCGCCATCTTCGCTAAGTGGGGTTGGATGTCGGATGCCAAGAAATGATCGTGATTCCGGCCAAGGTGTCCTTCGTAGCAGCCGAGGCTCGGCCTTAAGCGCCGCTATAGCGCGCGCTATTTCTGTGAGCGGAACATCACAGGGGCAATAAGCCTACCAACGTTATCCCGAGCCGCATCCGAGAGCCGTTGAAAGAATTGGTCGATGCGAGTCGCAGTCGGGTTGCCTGCTTCCCTCGTTTGACAGCGGCGAGGATGAGTTTGGGTTTTGCGGTCCAGACGAAGGGTTTGGATCGGAGTTTGTCTCTGTGACGAAGCGGTCGGGTCCGCGGCATCCTTGTTGCTCGGTCGCGTTTGGTCAGCATTCGTAGAGCTATCGAGAATCAGGTCCGTAGTATGATCAAGGAATATGGTGCTGTTCCGAAGAGCTATAGGTCTGCAGTTCAGGAACCAAGTTATCGAACTGGTGACGGAGGATCATCAACTTCGTGCCATCATTGACTGGTCGGGTCTGCCTCTGCCGAGAGGAATGCACCGCTCGCATCGACCGGGCTTGTCGGTGGGGTGCCTTTCCATGATTTTATGCTCTTTTCCGCATCAGCAGCCTTTGCGGACACAATGTCGTCGACGTCGCCGGAATATTCGAGCAGGAAGCGACCCCAATCGGTGGCTTCGATGCCAATTCTCTGATGCCGCTCCTTCATCACCCGCAGCGTCTCCGGGGCGCGATTCTGCCGCAGATCCTGAACGTCGCTCTTCAGTCCGACCACCGAGGCCTGGTTTTTGGCAAGACAGGCTGGCGGCGCGAATTGAGAGGTGGTCCCGCTTGTCTGAACAGCTTTTCCGCGTCGATAAGTGGAGCCTCTGCCGGGGTTAGGCTGCCATGCGGAGAGGCAGCGTTGGGAAGTAGGCTTGATCGGGTGTCATGCCGTCAAGGCTCGAATGCGGTCGTCGTCCGTTGTAGAAGTCCAGGTAACGGCCGATCGAGGCGCGGGCTTCGCTGACGCTGTCGTAGGCCCGCAGATACACCTCCTCGTATTTGACGCTGCGCCACAGCCGCTCGACGAAGACGTTGTCGCGCCAGGCGCCCTTGCCGTCCATGCTGATCGCAATGCCGTTGCCGGCGAGCACGCCGGTGAAGGCCTCCCCGGTGAACTGCGAGCCTTGATCGGTGTTGACGATGTCCGGCTTGCTATGACGCGCCAATGCATCCTGCAGCGTCTCGACGCAGAACGCCGCCTCCATGGTGATCGACAGCCGCCACGCCAACACGCGGCGGCTGAACCAGTCGAGCACCACCGCCAGATAGACGAAGCCGCGCGCCATCGGGATGTAGGTGATGTCCATCGCCCAGACCTGGTTCGGCCGCACGACCTCGATGCCGCGCAGCAGGTACGGGTAGATCTTGTGACCGGGCTCCGGCTTGCTCGTGCGCGGACGGCGATACAGCGCCTCTATCCCCATCCGCTTCATCAGCGTTCTGACATGCCGACGGCCGATCTTGCACCCCTCGGCAGCCAGCAGGCCTCTCAGCATTCGCGAACCGGCGAAGGGGAACTCCAGATGCAGCCGGTCGAGACGCCGCATGATCGCAAGCTCGGCGTCCGGCACCGGCCGCGGCAGATAGTAGACGCTGCCGCGGCTGACGTTCAGAGCCTTCGCCTGCCTGACGATCGGCAGATCGTGCTCACGGTCGATCATCGCTTTGCGCTCAGCAATCCCGCCTTGGTGAGCGCGCCCTCTAAAAAATCGTTCTCCAGCGTCAGCTCGCCGATCTTGGCGTGAAGCGACTTCACGTCGACACCGTCCTGAACGCTCGATGTGCGCTTCTCGAAGGTAAGCGGTGTTCTCAGGCCACGTCCCTGAGCGCCGGGATGGCGGGATAAGCCCAAGGCAGAAGCTCTTTGATTTGGCTATTGGGATGCCTGTTGACGATCCTCGTGATGACGTCGGCGAGATATGTTTGCGGTTCGACGTTGCAGAGCTTGCAGGTTTCGATCAGCGAGGCGATGACAGCCCAGTGCTCGCCGCCGCCGTCGGAGCCGGCGAAGAGCGCGTTCTTGCGATTCAGCGCAATCGGCCGGATTGATCGTTCAACGACATTGCTGTCGATCTCGATGCGACCATCGTCGAGGAAGCGAGTGAGTCCTTCCCAGTGCGACAAGGCATAGCGGATCGCCTCGGCAAGTGTGGTCTTCTGGCTGATTAGGCTGAGTTTGTTTTGCAGCCACGGTTCGAGCGCGTCGAGATTGGGTCGGCTCTTCTCCTGTCGCAGCGCGCGTCGTTCATCGGCATGGCGGCCACGGCATTCAGCTTCGACGGTATAGAGTTCAGCGATGCGTTTGAGCGCCTCGCTGGCGATCGGCGCGGGGCCGGCAACGGCGAGCTCGTAGAAGCGTCGACGGACATGAGCCCAACAGAAGGCGAGTTGCACGTCTCCGCGCTCGGCAAGCGCGCGATAGCCACCATAACCATCCACCTGCAGCAGGATGCCCTTGAAGCCGGCCAGATGCGTGATCGGTCGTTCCGCCTTGCGGTCAGGGGCATAGACGTAGGCCACACCCGGCGGATCGGAGCCGCCCCAAGGGCGATCGTCGCGGGCGTAGGCCCAGAGCTGGCCGATCTTGGTGCGCCCGCGGCCCGGATCGAGTACCGGCGCCGTGGTCTCGTCGGCGAACAGCTTGCTCGATGTTTTCAATGTCGTCAGCATGTGCTCGTGCACCGGCCGTAGCAGCCAGGCGGCGCGGCCGACCCAGTCCGCCAGCGTCGAGCGGTCGAGCGTGATGCCCTGCCGGGCGTAGATCTGGGTCTGGCGATAGAGCGGCAGGTGATCGGCGTATTTGGATACGAGAACATGCGCCACCGTCGCCTCGGTCGGCAATCCGCCCTCGATCAGTCGTGCCGGCGCGGGCGCCTGCACCACGACCTCCTCGCAGGCCCGACAGGCATATTTGGGCCGGCGCACGACCAGCACGCGTAGTTGCGCCGGGATGATGTCCAGTCGTTCGCTGCAATCCTCCCCGATCCGATGCAGCAGGTTGCGGCAACAGGGACAGCTGTGATCATCGATGTCGACTACCATCTCGATGCGCGGCAGATGGGGCGGAAGCGATCCCCGGTTCATGCGGCGCCTGGCGGCACGATGCGCCCGTTCGGTCGGCGCGGCTGCTTCACCTTCAGCCTCACTGCTCGCCGCCACCTGCTCAACGTCTTCGAGCCCGAGCAGCAGCTGATCTTCCGGCAGCGTCTCGGCCCGGCGGCCAAAGCGATATCGCCGAAGTTCCTTGATGATCTGTTCGAGCCGCTCGGTACGGGCACGCTCGACCAACAGCATCGCCTTCAGCGTGCCGGGATCATCAGGAAGCGCATCGGCCAGGTCCATGAATCAAATTAGAACACGGGACTCACCATGTCGCGAGCGCTCGGACTGATTCACTCTGTGGCAATCATCCCGGCTGCATCGGCGCCGGCGTCTCGCGTGCGGCGTGAACCCGCTTCCAATCGAGCCCCTCCAGCAGCGCTGAGAACTCCGCAGCCGACAGCCGCATCACGCCGTCCTGGACATTCGGCCAGCGGAACGCGCCATCCTCGAGCCGCTTGGCGAACAGGCACACGCCGGTGCCGTCCCAATAGATCAGCTTCACCCGGTCTGCGCGCTTCGCACGGAACACATAGACCGCGCCGGAGAACGGATCGGCCTGCATTGTCTCGCGCACCAGGGCTGCCAGACCTTCGGCGCCTTTGCGGAAGTCGACCGGCTTCGTCGCCACCAGTACCCGGACCGCACCCGTCGGCCCGATCATGCGCCGCCCTTCAAGGCGCGAAGCACTGCCGCAACCGTCTTCGCCTCGACGCCGCGGCCGACCCGAACCGTCACCCCGGCGATCTCCACTTCAATGACGCCGACCGCATCGCCGCCGTCTCCGCGACCGCGCGGCTTCATACGCTTACGCGGACGCTCAGGTGCAGGTGCTTCAATCACCGCCGGCACAAACTGCGGCGCTTGTGGTTCAGCACCTTCGGCCATCTGCCGAAGTTGACGGCGCCACCCAAACAGCTGCTGCGGCGATAGGCCATGGCGTCGCGCTACAGCGCACACCGATTCTTCACCCATCAAACTCTCGGCGACGATGCGCGCTTTGTCCTCAGTGCTCCAGGTCCGCCGTCGACCCGCTCCCGTGAACACTTCAAGCCGCCGAACGGGCTCCGTGATAGCCTTATGCTCAGTCATCATTCTAAGCCTTACGGTCCAAATCGGACCGCAGACTCACAAAACTGCCATCAACGCGAAAGGTGTGGTCGAAACAGCGCTTACGCTTCATCGCAGGCTCGCAGGCGCTGAAAGCGGATGCGCTCGATTTCCTGGGCGACGGCCTGATCTCTTTTCTGGGATTGATCGCGATGGGTGGGGGCTCGCCGCGCGCGCCAAGGCGGCGCTGCTGCAAGGCATATTCCTTGGGCTGCTCGGGCTTGGCGTTCTGGCGATGACCGCCTGCCGCGTGCTCGTGCTGCATAAACCCGAGGCCGAGCTGGTGGGCATTCTTGGCTTGATCGCGCTTGGCGTCAATGTGGCGGCAGCGGTCATTCTGCTTCCGCACCGGCACGGCGATGCCAATATGAAAGCGGTGTGGCTCTTCAGCCGTAACGACGCGCTCGGCAATCTGGCCGTGGTGATCGCCGCGGGCCTCGTCGCCTGGACGCAGATGCCATGGCCCAATCTGGTCGTGGCCGTCATCATCGCGGGGCTCTTCCTGCAATCGTCTTACGCGATCATCCGCGACGCACGCGGCGATCTGCGCACGGCGCGCCAGACAAAGTACAGCGAGTTCCAATTCGTGACCATGCCAGAGGTGTCAGTGATCGGGCTCGCCACGGCGTTTGCGGCGGGCGCGATCTCCTTACTTTCGCCCTGCGTATTGCCGCTCGTCCCGGGCTACGTGTCGTTCGTAGCAGGACGGACGTTCAATGACGGAGAAAGCGCGAAACCGCTGCGGACCCTTTGGCTCAGCCTGTGTTTCGTCCTCGGCTTCACAACCATCTTCGTGATTCTGGGCGCGGGCGCGAACGCGCTCAACATGCTGCTCGCGCGCCATATCGGTATCAGGTGACGTTGCTGAGCCGGGCGCTCATCGGGCTGTTCGGCATATTCACGCTCGATCTGTGGCGGCCGCTATGGTCGCAACGCGAATTACGGGTTCACGCGATGCCGCAGGGGGCAGGGTCGTTGCCGGTCTATCCGCTTGGCATGGCGTTCGCCTTCGGATGGACGCCATGCATCGGACCAGTGCTTGGCGCGATCCTCTCGCTTCGTCGTCGTCACGCGGTGTCGACGGCATGGTGTTGTTAGCCGTGTATTCTTTGGGTCTTGGCGTGCCCTTCATCCTCGCCGCCCTGTTCCTGAGCGGGTTCGTCACCCGCATGGGAAAGCTTCGCGTTGCGGGCCGCGTGCTGCGCTATGTTGCCGGTGGCGTGATGATCGCCATGGGCGTGGCGATGATGACCGGCCATCTGACCGACATCGCAACCTGGTTTCTGGAGACGTTTCCCGCGCTCGGCAGGATCGGCTGACGGATCTGAGCTTCCGGCGGTGCTCGGCGGGACCACTTCGTAGCGAGAGAACTGGCAAGACGCATGCGGCGGAAGGGCAAGTTCAGCTGCAATTCCCGGTCTTGTTCGGACGTGGCGCCCCAGCGTATATGAAACTGATAAACTACGTTTCCGCTGGAGCACTATTGAGCGCGTATCCCCGCCAACGTCTCCTCGAATGCGATCTGGCACGCGATCCCACTACGACAGGTGCTGTAAACGAGCTGCGGACGCCTAGCTGCGATCACTATCCTGCGCAGCATGACAGCTTTGCCACGTCCTTCTCGAACGACAGCGCCGCGAGCTTCAGCCCCTCGACGGTGGTGAGATACGGAAAGATCATCTCCGCGAGGCCATCGATGGTGAGGCCCTGGCGGATCGTCAGAGCGGCTGTCTGGATGCTGTCGGCACCGTCCGGCGCGAGGATGTGGGCGCCGAGCAGGCGGCCATTGCCCGCGTCCGCCACAAGCTTGATCAGCCCGCGATTATCACGAGCGGCGAGCGCGCGCGGCACTTGGTCGAGGCCGATCGTCGAAACGCGAGCCGCATGCCCGGCCGTGCGCGCAGCAGCCTCGGTGAGCCCGACGCTCGCCACCTGTGGATCGGTAAAGACGATGGCGGGCATCGCGCTATTGTCGTAGCGCAGGCTGTCGCCGTTGAGGGCGTTCTTGGCGGCGAGCTTGGCGCCATAAGCGGCCATGTAGACGAACTGGTCGCGGCCGGTAACGTCGCCGGCGGCATAGATGCCAGCCCGGGTCGTGCGCATGCGATCATCGACGACGATACCTCCATTCGGAGAGACGGCGATCCCATGCTCGACCAATTCAAGGCCTTCGATGTTGGGAGTGCGCCCAGTGGTGATCAGCACCTGATCGGCGTCGATCGCGATATCCTGGCCATCGCGCGTGATAGTCAGTGAAACACCGTGCTCGGTCTTGCGGATAGCTCCGTAGCCGACGCCGGAGACAACGGTGATGCCTTCGTCCTCGAAATATCCCGTGAGCGCCGCGCCGATCTCCGGCTCTGCCTCGGGGAGCAGACGGGATCGGCAGACGAGGGTCACCCTGACGCCGGCACGAGCGAACATCTGGGCGAGCTCCGCGCCGATGTAGCCGCCGCCGATCACGAGCAGCGAGCGCGGCAACTCCTCGAGGTCGAGCGCCGTCGTGCTGGTGAGATACGGCACGGTCTCGATGCCAGGGATGGCGGGCACTGCCGGCCGCGCGCCGGTTGCGATGATGATCTTGCCAGCGGCAATACGCGTGCCGTCAATTTCGACTCCGCCATCGATGAGGCGAGCTGAGCCGTCGCGATAGGCGATGCCGTTGTACGCGGGGAGTAGATCGACGTACTTGGCCTGGCGCAGTTCGGAAACGAGGGCGTCCTTCTGACGAACAGTTCCGCGCCAGTCGGTCAGCTCGGCTTCGGCCGTGATGCCGGCAAAGCGTGCCGCTACGCGAGCGTTGTGAAGCGTGTCGGCGGCGCGGATCAGGGTCTTCGACGGCACGCAGCCGATATTGACGCAGGTGCCGCCGATGGTGCCACTGCCGATGAGCGCCACCTGCGCGCCCTGATCGGCGGCCGTGATCGAGGCCGAGAAGCCGGCCGAACCGGCACCGATCACGACGAGATCGTAAGCGCCTCCATTGCGACCGTTTCTGCGGAGGGGGCGGTTCGCGACTGCCGGCCTCTTCGATTCCGGATCGGCGGACGGTCGTTGTGTCACACCGAGTCCGGCGAGGCTCGGTCCGAACAGAGCGCGGCCGGCCTCCAGCCCTTCCTCGATCGACAGGCGAAAACCTGGCTCGTCGGCGGAACGCTCGCGACGCCAGGCAGAGAGATGATCATCCGAACAGAAAAAGACGGTGGTCGCGCACAGCGAACTCGCGGCGCATGCGTCTTCGTATCGAACACTTTGCCACATGACGGCCGTCCGCGGCTCGACGTCGGCCAACTCCCGCCCTCGGTCCCGTGTAGTGATCCGGATTGGCGCGCCGCAATGGCGGCAGTTCGAGGCGATCGAGATGTCGCGATCGGTCATGGCGCCGATGCCGAGCGCATCGACCGCACACATGGCATTGAGAAGGCGCCCGTCCAGTGTGACCTGATGGTCCCTGTCTTGATCGGTGAACGGATAGGCGCCGACGACCCGCCCGCCGTCGAGAACGACCAGGTCGCGCCGGCGGAGATTTTCGAGCAACGGCGGGACGGCCGCCTCACCGAGTCCTGAACGGTCCGCAAGCGCGGCTATGGACGGGGCTCGCCCGTATTCGGCGTAGAGCTGAAGCAGCGCAACGCGCGCGCGATCCGTGGCGGGATCGTAGCCGCTCCAGCGATTGAGCACATGGCCGGACCCGACCATGGCCAGCAGGGCGTCCCTCACTGCGTGCGACGTGACCGCTGACCAATCCGGGAAAGTCACGCCCGGCCGCACGGCATAGCTCGGCAGTGTCTCAGGCGTAGGGATGACAGCTTCGTTTCGGGACGAGGAAGAGGCACAGCAATCGTTCATGGCGTCACGCCTTCCTTGTGAATCGTCGTCTCGCAACGGACGGCCTTTGCGCGGCGACGATGGAATATCCAAGCGATGAGGCCGAAGCTCGCAATCATCAGCGGAAGCACTATCAGGCCCTTACCGGCTAGCCACGCGCCAAGGCCCGCAAAGGGCAGGCCGACGGCAAGGAGCGGCGCGGCGCAGCAGATCGCGGCGAGGACGGCACCGGCCATGCCGGCGCGGATTGCGGTGCGGTCACTCATCAGCTTCCCTGCTGCCTCAGATGGGCTGGATAGCCCGCGTTCATGCTGGCGGCGGCGATAGTGTCGGCGTTCGTCCTCGCGTCGTCGAAGGTCACGGTCGCAGTCTTGGCTTGGAACGAGACGGCGACCTTCTCGACGCCGGGAACCGCCGCCATTGAGTTCTTTACGATGTAGGGACACGAAGCGCAGGTCATGTTGTCGACCGCGAAAGTGATTGTGCGTTCCCCAGCGAACGCGGTCGATGCCGTCATCACCGCGGCGATTAGGGCAAAGACGCTCAAGCTCTTCTTCATGGGGCTGGTCTCCTCTTGGTGTCAGGCGCGAAGCAGCAGCGGGGCGACATAGTCGAAGGCAAAGGCGGCAATCACGAGCACGGTCGCGATCCAGAGCGCGAACTGAACGAGCCGGCTGGAGATTGGGCCCGCGCAGGCGGCGCCATCGGCGCAGGCGCGCCGCGGCTTCCAGTAGACGAGGTAGAAGCCAAAACCGAGCACGCCGGCCGTTCCGGCGACGAAGAGCGGCTTGTACGGCGCGAGTGCCGTCAGGTTGCTCCGATCCAGGCGCCGCCGATGCCGAGGCTGAACAGGATGAGCGGAATGATGCAGCAGGACGAGGCGGCTATCGCGCCGAGAATGCCGCCCAGAGCAACCAGGCGCTGGCGTCCACCCTCGGTCCGCTCCGACGATGCAAGAACAGTCGTGGCGGGTGCCGTATCTGCCGTTCCGGATCGCGATGCAACCATGTCCGACGTCTCCTTTCCTTGCCGAAATCCTCATTGCGCCGTAGCCTGCAGTCTGTAGTCACTACAGGGTCAAGGAGTTTTTGAGATGCGCGATCACGCTGTGGTGAAGGGCCTGCAGCGGGCTGAACTCGCCCAGCGGACGGGCTGCAACCTGGAGACTGTGCGCTATTACGAGAAGGTCGGCCTTCTGCCCGAACCGCCGCGTACGACAACCGGCTATCGCAGCTACGACACCACGCACGAGCGGCGCCTTCGTTTCGTGCTGCGAGCGCGTGAACTCGGCTTTTCCCTCTATGAGATTCGCGAGTTGCTGCGCCTCGTCGACGAACGCGACCAGCCTTGCGCCGAGGCACGCGCTGTCGCCGCCGCCCACCTCGACGACGTGCGGGCGAAGATCGCCGATCTGAAACGGATGGAGCGGGTGTTGAAGGACGTGGTCGCGCAGTGCGCCGACGGCACGCTACCGGAATGCCCGCTGATCGAGACGCTGTTCGCCGGTCACGCGTAGGCCAGTCCAGATTATGTGAGCGAATTGCTTACGCCACGCCTCGCCTTCCTACGACGCTATCGTAGTTCGTGGTCGTAGTCCGGGCTGCCGCGTCGTGCCGTGCGAACAAAAGGCGGGATTTGGCGCGACACGACCGACGAGGATGGGCGCTACTGCTTTTGCCGTGTTGCAGCTACTGCTGCAAACCGGCTAGCCTCAGCGGCAATGAGCGGGGCTGGCCGTCCAGGCCGGGAAACGAAAGACGGCACGGGCCAGAGCGCAGCGACTACCCGGCTTTCGTTTTTTCCGCCCGAAGAATGAGGGCTTGGCCTCGACGGCAAGGGGCCGCAGGCCCCACTTCCTCAGAAATGGGATCTTCATCGCAGCTTATCATCAGCTTTTTGCGCGAGGGGTCGTCACCGTATGGCCAAGACAATGCGCGGCGCGTTGGCTCGGCGTGCGCTTTGGCGAATAGAGCCTGATCCGGATTGCGGACGCGCTTGACCAAAAGATGTGAGAGCTGTTCAGCGAGCGCGCACGGCGGCGTTCACCTAACCGGCGTCGAGCGAAATCCTGATCTTGCCGTTGCGCCCGTCAAGGCATTCACATCCACGCTCGCGTCATCATAGACGACGACGGCGATCTTGTCCTTCACCGACACCTGTACATTGGTCACGCCAGCGACTCTCTCAAGGGCGCTTTTAACGTTGCGAGCGCAGATCGGGCAGACCAGGCCATCGATAGAAAGAGTAACGGTTCGTTCGCCCGCGAACGCCAAGCTGGCGCTCATCGCCAGGACCAAAGCCGTCTTGCATGCAATCAATGCCTTCATGTGGCCGCGCCTTATCGCCGGAGTGTCACGCCAATGCAGGAATCCAGAACAAAACGGCGTTCAGCATGTAGAGTCCCATTACGATCAACGTGACGCCCCCGGCGATCTCGAACCAACGCCGGTACCGCGCAACGCCGCTCGAATTTTCCAGCCAGCCGACGGCGAAGGCGCCGATCGCAATCGGAACGGCGCGGCCGAGGGCGAAAGCCAGAAGTAAAACGACGCCAAGCAACACGGAGCCAAGGCCTGCGGTCACGCCGAGCAAAACGACCAAGGCGGGCGTGCAGAACGGACAGATCGCCACGGCAAACAGGGCGCCCAAAACGAACGCACCGCCCGCGGCGGTTGGCCGGGACGCCTTGAACCCGAACGACGGCAACGGAATGCGCAGCCATCCTGCCCACATTAGCCCAAGTAGAATGAGGAGGGGACCGATAAACAATCCCCACCCACGACCGGCCAGAGTAGCGGCCCATTGTCCGCCAAGCCCTGCGATCGCGCCCAACAACACATGGGCGATGATCATGCCGCCGACAAACATCCCGCCAAAGAGCAGGGCCTGACCTTTGTCCCGGCCTCTCGTGACATAGGCGAGCGACACCGGAATGGAAGCAAGCGCAACCGGGTTGAAGCTGAAGAGCAGGCCCGCAAGAAACGCGACGCCTGCCGCGGCGAGGCCGGCGTTCTCGACGGCTTGGCGCAGGGCTTCCGCGTCCATCACGCGGCTCCCTTGCGGGCCACGAGGGCATCGCGGAGCTGGGCAGCGGTTGGTAGCGACGTAAAGACCAGTTCTCCGTCGATGGCGATGGCGGGGAGGGTGAGCACGCCGAGCGCGACGGCGTGGTCGAGATTGTCGAGCACGTTCACCTCGCGCCATTCCACGTCGGCAAGCGTTTCTTTGGCAGCCGTGCGAAGTTGCTCGCGCGCCGCAACGCAGGCCGCACAGCCGGGGCTATGGAAGATTTCGACCTTCATTGCGTTCTCTGCGGCCGCGTTGAGATGGTGACCCGCTCCAGCGCGGCGATGATGGTGCACTCCTTAACCGGCTGCGATTCATTGGCGCAGTCAGCGATTAACTGATCCAGGGCCTTGGACATCGCCTTCATGGCTCGGATCTTGTGTTCAATTTGCAATTTTTTCTCGATCGCGCGCGATCGGACGTCGCCGCAGCAAGCCTTCTCCCGGCCGCGCAAGACGAGAAGATCCCGGATCTCGGCTAGGGTGAAGCCGCATTGCTGGGCGTGCCTGATGAAATGAATGCGCCGTTCGGAATCCTTGTCGTAGAGGCGGTACCCGGCAGGGCTTTTGCCTGCGGGTTCAAGCAATCCCTCCTGCTCATAGTACCGCAAAGTGTCGTTGCTGACGCTCGTCCGCGCCGCGAGTTTTCCGATCGTCAACATGCCAGGCCTCCAAGCATATTCTGGACCCTGGAGTATACTCCAAGGTCAAGAACAGGCTGAGCCCTTTCCAGCCGCGCTGGGCCATATGTTGGTTGACTGCGGGCCGCATTCAGCCAGCCGGCGGGTTCTGCTCAGGCGCGTGGTTGTCCGCACCGGGAACTTTGACCTGCAACTCGGGTCGCAGTGCCCATCCAGCAGACGGCCGTTCTTGATGTGAATGACCCGATCGACGAGCCGCGCCAGATTTTCGGCATGCGTGACAACGACGACCGTGCGCTCCCGTGAGAGTTCCTGGAGAAGCTCGTAAATGATCTGGCCGGAACGAGAGTCGAGATTGCCGGTCGGCTCGTCGGCCAGCACCAGTCGGGGCTCGTTGGCGATTGCACGCGCGATGGCGACGCGTTGCATTTCACCGCCGCTCAGCTCGTGCGGCCGGTGCTTTAGTCGGGCGCCAAGATGGAACCGGTCCAGGAGGGTCTTCGCCCGGGCCAATCGGTCCGCACTCGGCACGCCGTTGAACTACATCGGAAGGGCTACGTTCTCGAGCGCGGTCAGATTCGGAACGAGATTGAAGGTCTGAAAGACAAATCCGACTGTCTGCCGGCGAAAGCGCGTCAGTTCGGCTTGCGAAAGGCGATTCACATTCTGTCCCGCCACAACGACGGTCCCGGACGTGGGGCGATCCATCGCGCCGATGATGTGCAGGAGGGTCGATTTGCCGCTACCGCTCGGTCCGACAATCGCGACCATCCCTTTTTCCTCGATCGCCAGGTCAGCGCCTGCGAGGGCGTCGATCGTTTCGCTGCCCTTGCGATACGATTTTGAAACTCCATGAAGCTCGACCAGAGCCGCGCCTGCCTTGTTATTCATGTTTCATCGCCTAAAGAGGAGAGAGTTTGACGAGTTGCCATACGCTGTAGGCGCTACCCAGCACGGCGGTGGCCACCGCGACGGCGGCGACGAACAGCAGGATGGACGCAGAGAGGTCGCAGTCCAAGCCGTTGGCCGGGGTTCGCGTTATTGACGCAGGCAATATGGTTGCGGCGCCGTTCGCATCCGTTCTGCTGGCCGATCTTGGTGCGGATGTTATCAAGATTGAGCATCCGCAACATGGCGACGGTCAGCGAAAGCTTGAGCCGATTTACAACGGCATCCCGCTGTGGTGGAAATCGATTTCGCGCAACAAGCGCTGCATCAGCCTAGATCTTAGCAAGCCGGCGGGAGCCGAAGTATTTAAGGAATTGGTTGCGGCCCGCGACGTAGTGATCGAGAATTATCGACCGGGGACTTTAGAGCGCTGGGGCGTCGGATATGACGTGATTAAGGCGATCCAGCCGAACATTGTGATGCTTCGGATTTCCGGGTTCGGTCAGGACGGGCCCTATCGCGATCGCCCCGGCTTTGGTCGTGTGGCGGAAGCGATGAGCGGCCTCACTCACTTGATCGGTGATGCAGACGGTCCGCCTATGTCTCCCGGCTATCCGCTTGGAGATCTCATCAGCGGGCTTTTCGGCGCCTTTTCTGTCATGGTCGCCTTATATCACAGGGACGCCAAGCGCGGTGTGGGACAAATGATCGACCTTGCGCTCTATGAGGCCTTATTCCGGTTGATGGACTTCGACGCCATCCAGTATGACAAGACCGGTGAAATCCATACACGGACCGGCAATCAGGTCGCCTATGCGGCGCCGAGTTCCACCTACCGGACCACGGATCGCCGGTACATCACTATGGCCGCGAGCAATCACAATATTTGGGTGCGGCTGTGCCGCGCCATTGGTCGGGAGGATCTAATCACCAACCCGAAGTTCGCGGACAATGTCAGTCGCGTTCATCACAGCGATGAGATAAACGGCATCGTCGCAAACTGGATCGCGGAGCGATCGCGCGAAGAGGTCGTTACGCAATTCAACGCATACGAAGTGGCGTTCTCGGTTATCTACGACATACAGGACATCTTCGCTGATCCGCATTATGCGGCGCGTGAAGCGCTGGTGCGGGTCTCGGACCCCGACCTCGTGGCGGCCGTCGTGCAAAACGTGGTGCCGAAATTCTCCGAAACACCGGGCTCTGTCGATTTTCTCGGCCCTAAACTCGGGGAACACAACGATGCAGTCTACGGCACGGAGTTGGGCTATTCGGAAGAGAAAATCACCGCCCTAAAAAATGAAGGGATCATTTAGCAGCAGCCTGGTCGCTGGTCTGTATTTCAAACGCTCCCTCGCGAGCAGTCGCCGCAATAGGTCCTACGCGCCAACCTCGGAAGCGGAGTGTAGTCTCCGGGTCTGGCGGTCATTTAATGGTTGCAGCGCGTGCATTGCGCATGCGGGCAGCGCAAATCAAAACCCACAACGGCCTTTACGCCCGTCGGGCTGGTAACTGCGCGTTGCTGGGCGCGATGTAGCACCAATGAATATGATGATCCTTCGCCTGAGGGGGCACTCGTGGACGCCTATGTCGATACGATCGTCCGAAACATTTTGACGACCGCGAAAAAACAGTAGCGCGCTGCTTAACGGATACGGCAAAAACTCATCCAATTGCGGCGGACCCTAACCGAGCCGAGTGTTGGCTTTGGTTGCGTCTAATACTATGACACCGAAGCAAATGCCGACCCACTTAAATCCGAAGCGCGAGTTTGAACGCCTCCTTCACGGTATGGATTGCGTGGCTTGCGAGTTCCGGATCACCAACGGAATAGACCTCCGGTGCGAGAGCTTTTTTCTTGAGCGCTTCATACAGCGACAGGTTCGGCTTCAGACCGGCCGCGAACAGAACGGTGTCCGCTTCGATCAACTCGTCTTGGCCGTCGCGTGAAATGACAACACCCTTATCCGTGATGGACTTGGTCGTAGCACCAAAGAGCGTCCTCACCCCGGAATGTTCGAGCTCCTTGGCAACCACCCACCGTGTCGAGCGTCCGATCGAACCGCCGAGGCGGTCCTGGCGGGTCACCAGCGTGACGTCGTGACCGCGCCTCGCCAGCAAGGAATTCGACTGCCCAAGCGCTCGGTAATCCTCGAGAAACTCGACAACCTCGGGCCTGAGCGTCCAGCGCTTGGCGAGATACGGCGCGATTTCCGCGCCAATTCCGCCGCCGCCAATGATTACCACCTTGTCGCCGAGCTCCACGCCGCCTTCAAGCGCATGAATGGCCGGGATTACATTAGGCCGATCGATTCCTGGAATATCGGGTAGCACCGGCTCGCTTCCGGTCGACACCACAATCACGTCGGGCTTTTCCTCCGCCAGGGTCTCATCCGTGGCTTCCTCGCCGAGCCTGATCTTCACGCCTGCGTGCCTGATGCTGTGAACCAGCCATTCGAGAAAGCGGAACAACTCCTCACGGCCATGCGGATAAGACGCGTGGTGCCACATGCCGCCCAAATAGGACTTCTTCTCGAAGAGAACCGTCTCGTGTCCGCGCTCGGCGCAGGTGAGAGCGGCCTGTAGGCCGGTCACACCGCCTCCGATAATCACGACTTTCTTTTTTGTCTTGGCCAGCGGTAGATTCTCGATCTCGGATACTTCGCCCTGCCGCGGATTGACGAGGCAATGGACGGGCTGATCGTAGACCACCGTGATGTCCAGACATTCGTTGCAGGCCACGCACATGCGTAGGTCTGCGTAGTCGCCGCGCGCTACTTTGTTCGGCCACTCAGCATCCGCGAGCGATTGACGTCCGAGGCTGATCATGTCCGCCCAGCCCCTGCGCAGGATCGACTCTGCTTCCAGCGGCCGGTTATTTCGATTGGACGCAGCGACCGGCACCGTCACCGCCTTTTTGATCTCCGAGGCTAGGAACGAATAAGCCGCCTGCGGCACATTTGGCGTAAGCTGCGGCACCGATGTCGCATGGCCGCCGCCGGTCACGTTGAAGAAACAAACACCGGCTTCCTCAAGCCCGACCGCGTTCCTGGCCGCCTGATCGACCCCGTAACCCCCTTTGAGAAATTCACTCCCGTGCAGGCGGTAAAATACCGGAAAGTCCTCGCCGAGCGCCTTCTTGATGCCGCGGACCGTTTCGGTCGCAAAGCGCAAACGTTTTTCCGGCGTACCACCCCACTCGTCTGTCCGATCGTTGAAGACCTGGGACAGGAAGATGCTGTGCGCGCTGCCGCCGACGCCGAGGATATCGATGGCTGGAAAGCCGGCCTTGGCTGCACGGACCGCACAGTCGACCACCGCCTGAATCATCTCCTCAACTTGGGCGACCGGCATATTGCGCAGTTTCGGACGGTCCTCGCGATGCAGTGTCTTAACCGGAAACAAGCGCCGAACACCAACCTGAGCGTAAGGAACGGCGCCATAGCTCTTGATGCCATTTACACAGCGTGCGTAATTGGCGATGTGGCGATCGTTTTCGAGAAAGAACTCCAGCGGGCTGCCGGCACCGTCTACGAAATAAGCGTCGATGATTCCGACTCCGATCAAGCCGTAGCCACCTTTGGCGCGCGCGACATAGAAGTCGATCGCGGAATCGGCGATGCCCTCCTCGTGATTGCCGAGATTTATGTGCATCGGCGGCATGTTGAGCCGGTTCTTGACCTTGAGGCCTCCGACTGTGATCGGCTCAAACAGATTGGGCGTCAGCATCCCTCATGTCCTCCTGATTTTTTCCTGAGCCCGCACGCTGTTGCATCCCGGTTTGAAGCCAGGCTTCGAGCGCACGCTTGTCGACCTTGTTGCCGGCCGGCGTCATGGGAAAGTGATCGATAATTTCGAGTCGTTCCGGGATCTTATAGTGCGCGAGATCGCACGACTTCACGAACGCAACCATCTCAGCGAAATCGAGATGCGCCTTCGGCTGTAGCGAGACGAACGCGCAGGCTCGCTCCCCGAGTTCAGGGTCGACCATTCGCACCAGCGCGGCCTGCCCCACCGCCGGATGTCGGCATAGAACCGATTCGACTTCGTGCGCGGAAATGTTCTGGCCGCCGCGAATGATGACGTCCTTGGAGCGGCCCCGCAGGATGAGCAGTCCTTCTGCAGTCACACAGCCGAGGTCGCCCGTTCGAAAGAACCCATCAGACCAGGATCGCTTCATCTCCTCGCTCGCGCCGATATATCCGCCGTTGCAATGAGCGCCGGACACGCAAAGCTCGCCGGTTTCGCCCGGCGGCAGTTCGCCTCCCGACGCATCCAGCACCCGATATTGCGAACCGGGCATGACCCAACCGCTCGATGTCAGTCGCAGTTCGCGCGAGTCGTCGATCCCGTGGCTCGACAGCGCGCCGCAATCCATCAGGCCGTAACCCTGGATGATTTTTGCGCCCGTCAGATCCTCGAAACGCGCGCCGACATCGTAGGGCAGCATGCTTCCGCCACTTACGACCCAGCGCAGGCTTGACAGATCGAAGTCGCGGACATTGGGGAGTGACAGGATCCGGGAGATCATGGTTGGCACCATGACCGCGCCGGTGACGCGCTTGTCTTCGATCAGCGCGCAGGTCGCGTCAGGAGAAAAATGCGGTTGCACGATATACCGGGCGCCAGCCTGAGGCGCTGCATGAAACTGCATATCGCCCCCACCGGTGTAGAAGGGAATGCATGTCAGGATCACATCCTGCGCGGTGATCTTCAGCCGATCGATATAGACCCGGCCGCTCGCCAGTCGGGGCCAGCACGAATATTCGATGCATTTCGGTAGGCCGGTCGTGCCGCTGGAGGTGACGACCCCGGTCATCTCGAACGGCCGGATGCGCCGAGACGCCGCCACCGACCCTGCCGGCTGGGCGGCGAAACCTGCGATCGACGGCACCGTGTCCGTTTCAGCCGCGAACGTGAAGAGATGCTTCAGCCCGAGTTCGCCCACCAGAGAGTGATATGTCGTCAGAAGCTCGGGCTTGCCATTGGACGCGACCACTGCGCCGACCGGTCGGACCTTGCTCGCCACGGCGGCAATCTCCGCGCGGCGAAATCCGGCATGCAGAAACGCGAGGACGATGCCGGCCTGCTCGCAGGCCAGCCGCAACAGAACATACAGAGCGGAATTGTGCCCCTGCGTCAGCAGCACGCCGTCGCGCGGGATGCCGGCTTCGACCAGACCATTCGCGATGGCGTTGATGGCGCGCACGCCGTCCGCCCAGCTATAGCTTTCGCCGTCGTCCTGGAGCGCCAGCGCATCCGGCTGCAGGCCGGCGTTGCGCAACCAGAAATCGACCGTGCGATCCGGCGTCCAATGCCCGTCCCGGACAAAAGAAGCTGTCATCTCAGGCGTATAGCGGTTGATCGACGTCATGGTTCAGAAGACCGAAAGTCTTGTCTGTCCGACCCTATTTATTTTCCAATGGAAAGTAAATTATTTTCCATTGGAAACAAATTACCCGCGCAAGTTGTTGCGCGCCGCGTCCGCGCCGATGATAATGCGGACATTCAGTCTCGAACAATAAGAACAATAATTTTACTTGGGAGAAGCACGATGCGATCGGCAACCAGATTTCTCGCGGTTTTCATCCTTGCATTCTGTCTGCAGCCTGGGCTGGCGCGCGCCGAATATCCCGACAAGCCGATCCGGATCGTCGTGACCTTCCTTGCGGGGGGCTCCGCCGACGTGCTGGCCCGCATCATCGCGCCGAAGCTGGAAGCGGCCTGGAAGCAGCCGGTGATCGTCGAGAACCGCGCAGGCGCCGGGGGCAATATGGGGGCCGAAGTGGTCGCGCGCGCCGAACCCGACGGTTATACCGTGATGTTCACGCCGCCGCCGCCGCTGTCGATCAACGCGTTTCTCTACAAGAGCATGCCGTTCGACCCGGAGAAGGCGTTCGCACCGGTGTCGGTCGTGGGCGTCATGCCGAATATCCTGCTGGTCGCACCGCATGTTCCAGCCAAGAACATCAAGGAGCTGATCGCATATGCGAAGGCCAATCCCGGCAAGCTGACCTACGGCTCGCAAGGCGTCGGGTCGACGCCACACCTGACCGGCGTCATGCTCGCCAAGGCCGCCGGGATCGACATCGTGCATGTCCCCTATCGCGGGTTCCCCCCTGTCCTGCAGGATCTGCTCGGCTCGCGACTTGATTTCGCATTCGCGGACGCCAGCAATTCGTTGCCGCAGGTCCGGGGCGGCACGCTGCGCGCCATGGCGGTCGCAAGCGCGAAGCGTTTCTCCGCTCTGCCTGATACCCCGACCCTGATCGAATCAGGCTTCCCCGATTTCGAATCGGCCACGTGGATGAGTTTCTCGGCGCCGGCCGGAACACCGGGCGCCGTTATAAAAAAATGGCAGGAAGAACTGGCGAAAATCGCTCAGATGCCCGATGTGAAGGCGCGCTTCGCCGCACTGGGGGTCGAAAGCTGGGCCAGCACACCCGACGAGATGAAGCGCCACATGCAGAGCGAGATCAAACGATGGGGCGACGTCATCCAAGGGGCCGGGATCAAGGCGCAGTAGGCGCCGCTGCCGCCCCAACCGCGCCGGACCCACAGGGCAAGCCCCGCTGGCCAACCAGCGCCGACTTGCCGGGAGGAGCAGCGCTCGATCTTGAGCACCGCCTCTCCTACCGGTTTTCAGTGCTATCCGCCAAGATGCGTCGGGCCGTCTACAGACCGGAATACGGCGTTCTCCCGTCGAACTGGCGCGCGATGGCCGCGATCGGCCGCTATGGCCCCATGTCGGCCTCTGATGTCTGCGCCCGCACCACCGTCGAACCCGACAAGGTCACGCGCGCCGTCAACGCGCTGATGGAAGCAGGCTACGTCCGGCGCGAACAGGACAAATATGACAAACGCCGTGTCGTGCTGTCGCTCACGCCGCTCGGCCGAAAGGTCTACAACGAGATCGAGCGCGCAACGCGCCAGATTGAATTGACCTTGCTCCTTGCGCTCACGCAGCGCGAGCGCGACACGCTGAACCGTGTACTCACAAAACTCGAGCAACGAGCGCATGAGCTCGCGACGCGTCGCCCGGTTCGCGCCTAGTCTAACGCGCACCACATTATTGAAAAATCCTCTACGCTTCCAGCGTAGGAATAGAGGATACCACCGCCGTCACAGCGAAGTAGGACGCATCGGCGAGAGGCCTTCAATGAATGCACGCAAAGCAAAGCTCGGGTGGCGCTGATTATGCAATAGCGCAAGAAACGGCCGCTCAATCGCCCGGAACGGCACCGCACTTAGTTGTCCGGAGGCTAGCGCCGAACGGATCACGGTGTGCGACATCGCGGTCGCGCCGGCGCCAGCCTCGACCGCGGCCCGCACGGCTTCATTGGATGGAAGCTCGAGGGAGATGCGGAGCTCCTCCGGCTTGATGCCGTCGCGCCGCAATACTTCCTCGAAAACAGAGCGTGTCCCCGACCCCCGCTCGCGCATTACCCATTCGGCAGTGCCGATTTCTGCGGTATTGAGGCGCCGCCTCAGCTTGGCCCAAGGATGCTTTGCATGAACGACGATGGTGAGCTGGTCCTGATGCACGGGCCATGCCGTGAGCTCGTCCACGCTGACGGTATCTTCGACAAATCCTATCTCGGCTGCACCTTCGACGATGGCAGAGATCACTTGCGTCGTGTTTCCGATCGTGACGTTTAGTATGATTTGGGGATGACGCGCCTTAAAGCGGGCAAGACGCTCCGGGAGCCAGTAGCTCGCCGTGGTCTGGCTCGCATGGATGTTGATCCTGCCGCGCTTCAGTCCGCGCAGTTCGCTTAATACCTGATCGGCCGCGGCCGCCGACCTCAGCACGGAGCGCGCCTCTTCAAGGAAGATCCGGCCGTCTCGCGTCAGCTCGACCCGGCGCCCGACCCGGTGAAACAGCGCAACGCCATGCCTCGTTTCTAGCGCGCTTACGGCGCCGCTTACGGCAGACTGGGTTAGGCGCAACGCTTCGGCGGCGCGCGTCATGTTTTCGCGCTCGGCGACGCTAACGAAAATCCGGAGTTGATCAAGAGTCATGCGTGATAATCGGAGGAACCGATCAGTTTAACAAGATTTATCGGTTGGACCGTTAAAGCGCAATGCTTGTATTTTGGCTTCGGAATAGGAATTTATGGTCATGGAAGCGGTGTTGACGCTGTTCAATGGACGAAGGGCCTTTGGACGGCTGCTTCCCGGTCTCACCATTGTTATTGTTATCGCAATTCTTGCCGCGATGCTGCGCCGCGTGCCCGGCCTTTCCATGCTTTCACCGCTCATGCTTGCGGTTCTGGTAGGAATGTTGCTTGGCCACCTCTATTCCCTCCCGCCACGGTGTCTGCCGGGTATAGGCTTTGCCGGCCGACGCATTCTTCGGTTCGCGATTGTGCTGCTGGGGCTACAGCTCAGCGCTACGCAGGTCCTTGCAATCGGCATCGACGGAATCCTGATCGTGACCTTTGTGGTTACGACAACCTATATGGTCATCACACGGATTGGGGCGGGGCTTGGGGTGGACGCTAGGCTAACCAGTCTCCTCGCTGCCGGCACGTCAATTTGCGGCGCCTCGGCGGTGGCAGCGATGAGCACTGTGAATCAGGCAAGCGACGAAGACGTGACCTACGCGATGGCAGCGGTAACGGTGTTCGGGACCATCCTGATGTTCCTGCTGCCTGTCGTCGGACTTGCACTTGACCTTGATGAACGCGAATTCGGGATCTGGGCGGGTGCTTCCATCCACGAGGTCGCGCAGGTGACCGGCGCCGCCTTTCAGTACGGAAATGCGGCCGGCGAAATCGGAATTATCGTAAAGCTTACACGGGTCATGATGCTGGCTCCGCTGGTTTTGGTGGTGGGCTTGTGGCTACACCGGAGCAGATCGGCCGGGAGCGAAGATGCCGCGCCGCCGGCCTTTCCGCTATTCGTCCTTGGCTTCATTGCCGCGGCCGCGGTGAATAGTTTTGTTTCGCTTCCGACCGACATTCGCGGCGGCATTTTGAGTGTCACTACATTTCTGATGTCGATGGCGCTGGCTGCACTCGGACTCCAGGCGCACGTCAGTCGGCTGAAGGCGAAAGGCATGCGACCGCTGGCGCTCGGCGCGATGGGTACGGTTCTGATCGTCGGGCTTAGTCTCGGCCTGGTGAAGTTGGCGGCGTGGCTGGCCTGAGGAGTTCTTGAATTCAGATTTCCAGCCTGCCGTCGCGACTGTAGGCGGTCTAATGCTCGAGATCTGTGAAGCCTCAGGCAAAATTGGCACTCCGAGCGTCTTTCGGAAATTTGTCTAAGCGAATGTTTGCCGACGGAGGTCGACATCGCTGGATGCTTGGATTGCCCGCGATGCAGCCCGGTACTCAATTGGCGCAGTACTTCAAGGGCGCCTTTCGGAACTAAAATGCGGATCAATCGCAATAGCCGATTGATCCAATCGTAATAATCACTTTGACGCATAATGAAAAGTTTCGCAGTATCTCCAAGTATGCAATCGCTGAAGGTTGGTCTCTAGGCCGAAAGGCGGGCAGCCCGCTACTCAGCGTCGACAAAAAAAGCCAGCGAATGGGCGCTTTGGGAGGAATACGTGAAAATCTCAACTTGTATCGCAAGTTTATTGTCCTTGGCATTCGTCGCGTCGACAAGCGCTAGCGTCCAAGCCTTTCCCGAACGACCAATCCGCGTTGTCGTCGGCACCGGGGCGGGTGGCGTGGGGGACATCATGATCCGCGCGCTCGGAGAGCAATTGAGTAAGTCGCTTGGTCAGCCACTCGTGATCGAGAACAGGACAGGCGGTGCGTTCAACATTCCCGCAAAAGCCTGCGCCGAGGCGAAGCCAGATGGGTACACCATCTGCCTGCTGCCCGGCGAGCCCGTCACGTACAATGAGTATCTTTTCAAAGATATCGGATTTGACCCGCGCAAGGATTTCAAGCCGATAACCAACGTATTCTTTTTTACGCAGGCTCTTGCGGCGAACGTATCGCTCGGTGCCAAGTCGGTGGAACAGCTGGTTGCCTATTCTAAGCAGAACCCCGGCACGTTGAGCTATTCCGCGCCTGGCCTTTCACACGCCCAGTATATTGAGCATCTCAAGAAGACAGCCGGTGCCGATCTCGTTCGCGTTCCCTTCAAGGGCGGCGGCGATGCAGTCACCGGTTTATTGTCAAATACTACACCCGTCGTATTCCTAGGGCTGGGAAATGTGATGTCATATATCGACGCCGGAACGGTCGTCCCCTTCGCGGTCGACAGTGAGAAGCGGAGCCCGCTGATACCGGAGGTGCCGACGCTGCGGGAGCTCGGTTATAGGGGCGACATCACTCGCAGTTACATGGGTCTATTCGCGCCGGCTGGAACCTCAGATGACGTCATAAAGACGATCCATAAGGCCGTTGTCGAGATATTGAAAGATCCGCAGTTCCAGTCCCGACACGTCAAACGGGCCATCGAATTCGTTGGCAATGCGCCCGATGAGTTTGCCGCCTTCATTCAGAAGGATCGCGAGGCCGCGGAGCGCGTGGTGGATACAGCGGGGATGAGAGTCAAATGATGCGTGCTGCGGTTCTTGAGCGACATGGGGGCCCGGATGCTCTCAGCGTAGTCAACATAGAGAGGCCCGCGCCTGCAACAGGCGAGGTTCTAGTCGAAGTTGACGCTTGTGGACTCAATCACGGTCTTGATGGACGAACGCGGGCTAACGGTGCGGGACGGGTCATAGACTTTCCGCTCGTTCTTGGTAGCGAGATAGCGGGTCGCGTTGTCGAAGTTGGCCGCGAAACCTCGGACGAGTGGTTACGCCGGAAGGTCTTACTTACACCTTGGAAGGCAGAATTTTCAGGAACTGGTGAATACCTTCCGCAGGAACGTCACAAGCCGTTTCTCCTTCGTGGCGTCCATTTCAACGGCGGCAATACCGAGTACGTGGTCGCTAAACCGGCCGAATTGATCAGGCTACCGGAAGAGGCTGATCTGATCGAGGCTGCCGCGCTTCCGGTCAGCTATACTACTGCGGCACACATGCTGGCGCGCGCAGCGCTCGCGGAAGGGGAGACCGTGCTGGTTCTGGGGGCCGCCGGTACCGTTGGCATTGCAGCCATTCAGATTGCAAAAGCGCTTGGCGCTCGCGTGATCGCCGCGGCAAGCACGCTGGAGAAGCGTGCCGCGGCTCAGCGGCTTGGGGCGGATTTCGCGATCGACTACACCGGACCGGAGTGGCTCGGAGATGTCATGAGTCTCACGGGTGGACGCGGCGTCGACGTGGTGATTGAGCATATCGGAAAGGCGACTTGGTCAAACAGTCTGACATCGCTCGCGATGGGAGGACGCGTCGCGATGTGTGGTGCAAGCAGCGGACATCAGCTCGAGTTCGATGCCCGTCCGATGTGGAGGAAGAACGCGTCAATCGTATTCGTCAATTCAGGTTCGGACAGTAGCCTGCGTCGCGTCGTGTCGCTATGGTGCGAGGGGAAGCTGAAACCTGTTATAGCGGGTGTGTTTGCGCTTGATGACGTTTCGAGAGCGCATGAAATGCTTTCAAGACGTGACATCATTGGCAAGGTCATCCTCAAGGTCAAAGCGTAACAATCATAAAACTGGAGCACTCGATGGTCATAGACGCGCACGCCCATCTGGCGGATCCGAAGTTTTTCGATCGGATGGGCAAGACATTGCCCAAAAGCATGCTCGACCCTCAGGTCTTGTTGGATGAGCAGGAGAAGGCGGGAATCGACATTAGCATCTTCAGTGGACCTCGTGTCATGGAAGTGGGTGTTGATGTTGGGCGGTTGAAGGCCGTCGAAGTAGCGAAAGAATACAACGATTTTGCTGCTGAGCTGACCGGACGCTACAAGAACAATCTTGTCGGTCTTGGCATTGCTCATGCCTTTGCCGACGACGCAATGCTGAGAGAAATGGAACGAGCCTTTAACCAGCTTGGGCTCCGCGGGTTTCTGGTCGTCCCACGATACGAAGGCGAGTTTATCGATTCGAAGCGGGCGGATACGTTTTTTGAGCTTTGCGAAAGCCTTGGCGCTGTCGTCTTTGTTCATAATGCAGATGGTTGCCTGAGCCAGGAATACATGAATGATAATCGCCTGGTTGAACTAGTGGGGCGGCCAAATGAAATGACCTTGTTTGCGGCGCGTCTCGTCATGGCAGGTCACATGGAGCGCTACCCGAAGCTTAAAATCTTGCTCGGACGACTGGGTGGCGCCATAACGCTGTATGCAGGGCGAATTCAGGAGGGCTGGGTGACCCGAATATCCCGAACCGACGGAATACCTCCTTGGGGACCCGACAATCTGAAAAACTCGTTCATGGATTCGCTGTCACGAATCTATGTCGACACGCAGACGTTTCACCCGCCAGCCATTCGTTGCGCCGTTGACACCATAGGCGCGGGACAGGTGTTGTTCGGCAGTGACTTTCCGCCCGTACCGCACAGTTTGCTCGAATCTATCGACGACGTGCGCAGGTCTGGTATTGCGGCGCATGATGTGCAATCCGTATTGAGGGACAATGCTAAACGGCTATTTTCTGTATGAGACGCTAGTTGCAGAAAACCAAGCTCAAGCGCGACCGGTGATTGCCGAGAAGATCGCCAAGGATTAAGGCTCACCAGCCGCAGTCAGGACCGACAGGGGTGAAAGGGACTTGGATGCAAACGCCCCTGCCAAATTTCATCGCCAGCATAACCGCAAAAGACGGTATTAGGCTCGCTGCTGCCGTATATCTGCCGAAAGGTAACGGGCGCTTTCCGACGCTGTTCGCCGCATCGCCCTACCACCTGGTGCCAGCCATGCCGATTTTCCTGTGGCGGGAGACCGGACCAATCGAATACTATCTTGGTAAGGGCTATGCTTTCGTGCATCTTGATGTGCGCGGCACCGGGCGCTCCGGGGGCGAATATCGCTATATGTGTGTAAGGCTGCGCATTCCGGTGATGACGACCATGCATTCCGGAGCATGGCGACCACTTGATCCAGTCGATGACGACCAGGGCGGCGCATGAGCGAGATGGCGCCGTTGGATGCAGGTTTTGATCTCAGTATTTGT